>Ga0181607_10000215_pt1 | contig 47317 bp, 48 predicted proteins | sample 041ome_9_FD_132420 | JGI IMG/M metagenome (GOLD analysis project Ga0181607, IMG submission 132420) | Coastal salt marsh microbial communities from the Groves Creek Marsh, Skidaway Island, Georgia - 041413US metaG (megahit assembly) | ecosystem: Environmental > Aquatic > Marine > Intertidal zone...
ATGTTGTATTTTCGGACTCTATGCTTCGAGCAGATTTCTTCATTCAACACCTCAGCCTGACCTGGCGCAGAGTTATTGATGCTGCTAACTCTTTGGCAGGAGCCTTGTTGTTTGGGCTTATGGGCTATTCCTGTGTAGAGCCCATGCTAGGGGCTCTTGAAAGGGGTGAGTTCGAAGGCGAAGGCGCCCTTAGAATCATTACCTGGCCAATTTACTGTATTCTTATTTTCGGGGCCGCCTGGTGCAGCCTCAATTATTTAGTACGTCCATTTCAGTCATCCCACACAGACTGAAAATCGGTAAAAAGTAGGGTGTTCTGGGGGGCGCAGTTATAGCCCCTCTTGTATATCAGTTATCTGGCGCCATGCTTAAATCTTTTGCTGTAATCTCTCAACGAAAATTCTTTTCCTATAAACACCCTTAGTAGGACATGCCCATGACTGCCAACTCGCTCCAAGCGAGAGATGCAAAATCTGTCGTCCACGGTCTAACAAACTTACACCTTCATGCAAAGCGGGGAGCAACCGTAATTCAGAGTGGAGAGGGGGTTTGGGTCAAAGACAGTAATGGCAAGTCCTATCTTGAGGCCATGTCAGGCCTCTGGTGCATATCCCTCGGCTACGGGAATAAAAGGCTCGCCGAGGTTGCTTATCGTCAGATGCAGGAATTGGCGTACTACCCCCTCACTAATCATAAGAGTCATCCGCCGGTCATAGCACTGGCCGAAAAACTTTTATCAATTGCCCCATGTCCAATGGCTCGCATTTGGTTTGCCAGTACGGGGTCCGAGGCAAATGATTGCGCTGCGCGACTTAGCTGGTATTACTGGAATGCCGTGGGCAAGCCTAATAAGTCTAAATTTATCTCTCATAAGCTCGCGTATCATGGCAACACAATTGCCTCCGGTAGCCTATCTGGTGTTACTTACGCGCACAAAAGGTTCAACCTTCCTCTGCCCGGCTTCTTCCATGTGGACACACCTCACTTCACTAAGAATGCCCATAAGGGAGAGACAGAGCAAGACTTTGTGGCGAGGCTTCTTGCCAGCATTGAGCATCTCATCGAAAGCGAAGACCCTGAGACTATTGCCGCTTTTTTTGTGGAGCCGGTTATGGGAGCCGGTGGCATCGTGGTTCCCCCAGACTCTTACTATGAAGGCCTTCAAAAACTTCTAAAGAAATTTAATATTTTGCTTGTCTGCGATGAGGTCGTCACCGCCTTCGGCAGAACAGGCAATATGTTCGGCTCAACAACTATGCAGTTAGAGCCAGATCTCTTGATCTGTGCCAAGGCGTTATCCAGCGCTTACATCCCTATATCCGCCTTGATGATCAATCAAAAGGTCTATGAGGCTATAGAGCGACAGAGTGGGGAGCTTGGTCTCTTCGGTTTAACAATGACATACAGTGGTCATCCGGTAGCCTCTGCTGTGGCCCTTGAGACCCTTAAAATCTATGAAGAGCTTAATATCGTGGGGCACGTACGCACCATGAGTCCTTTACTGCTCAATGGTTTACAGAAACTAAGTAATCATCCCCTTGTTAGAGAAGTTAGGGGTATTGGGTTGCTCGCAGGGGTGGAGCTCACTCAAGGCTATGGGGTCAAGTGCGCCCAGGTGGCAGAGGAGCTTGGCCTCATCGTCCGTGCTATTGGCGACACAATTGCATTCTGCCCGCCGCTAATTATTCAGGAAGACGAGGTTGGCATGCTTCTTCAACGTTTTGAAGAGGCACTAAATAGCCTTAACGAGAGCTAAATTCATTGTTATGGTGGGGTGGGTGGGACTCGAACCCACGACCAACGGATTAAAAGTCCGCTGCTCTACCGACTGAGCTACCACCCCCGGCCACTCAAACCGCAAAGTATACACTTTTGATCATGGGCTACAGTGTTTGGGGGGCTCGTCCAGACAAAAACGACTATCATTACGCTTCTCATGACCAGCCCCCTACCGCTTCGGGCATTGTCGTTCGGGTTTGTTGTGGCCATTGCGCTACCGCTACTAGCCGTTGGCCTGTTCGGACTGCTTGCACTGAAAGATCTTTCTGCACTTGCTTGGCTCGGTCAGACCGTGCTGCCGCTTTATGTATGGAACAGCCTACTGCTCTGCCTCGGTGCACTGGCTGTCGCCCTTTTGCTTGGCCTGCCTCCCGCATGGTTCTGTACACAGTATGAGTTTGCGCTTCGCCGCTGGGCGGAGTGGGCCATGATACTGCCCTTGGCCATGCCTGCCTATGTTGTTGCCTTTGCTTACACCGACGCACTGGATTACTCGGGCTGGTTATCGACACTTATGCGAGAGGCGCTCTTGGCAACGGGATTCTTTTCGGTCGATACCCTGCGCTCGGTCTGGCCAGAAATTCGCTCATTGCCGGGCGCCTGCCTTGTTCTCGGCGCAGCACTTAGTCCGTACGTTAGCCTGCTTGCCAAGTCCGCCTTTGAAGATCGACCCACCTCGCTTGCGGAAGTCTCTCGCTCGCTTGGACTAACCGCATCACAAGCCTATTTCAGGGTTATCCTGCCCGTGGCACGACCCGCTATTGTTGCGGGCAGTGCGCTGGTGGTGATGGAGTGCCTCGCGGACTACGGAACCGTTGCATTCTTCTCTGTTCAGACCCTTTCCACCGGTCTATTCAAAACCTGGTTCGGTTACGGAGATCAGAATTCGGCGGCGCTCATGGGGCTCTTCATGTTGCTCATCGCCATTGCCATTCTAGGCTGGGAGCGGGCTGCGCGTGGTCGGGCACGCTACGAAGCACAAGGATCCTCCACGACCAATCGGCGGGCGCTTGAAGGCAGTAGCCGCATTTGGGTGCCTGTATTGAGCCTAGTCGGTGGCGTCATTGGTTTCTTTATTCCCCTTGCATTGCTGGTTCACGCTGCCGCAACCGCTGATGAGCTCGCAGGTCTTGAGAAGCTCATGTCCCAGGCCTGGTACACCGCCCTGTATGGGTTTTATGCCCTTCTCACCATCATTCCTATCGCCCTTCTTATCGCCTATGGTCAAAGGCTGAACCAGTCGCAGGCCTTTCGTTACACCGTGCGAATGGCCTCATCCGGGTACGCCGTCCCCGGAATGGTGGTCGCAATTGGTCTGCTGGCCTGCTCCAGCGTCTTAACTCAACTGCTTTACACAAACTTCGACCTGCGCTTCACTCTGACAGCCACTAGCCTGCTTGTGGTGGGGGGCTACCTCACTCGCTTTTTCACCGTGGGTTTTTCAACCATTGAGGTCGGTCTTGCGCGTATCACTCCAAGCCTTGATCAATCAGCCCGCAGCCTCGGGCTCTCGTCAAGGGGGGTGCTTCTCCATGTCCACCTTCCTATCCTGCGAAGGGCGGCCTTCGTTGCCTCACTGCTTGTTTTTGTGGACGTGGTGAAAGAACTTCCACTCACCCTGGTCCTAAGGCCCGTCAATGTGGAGACACTTGCAGTAGCCGCCTATCAGTTTGCGGCCGATGAGCGCCTGGCCGATGCTGCGCTTCCGTCCATTGCCATTGCAATGGTGGGCCTTCTCCCCCTGCTTCTCCTTGGCCCGCGTCTGCGATAAGGCCCTTGTGGTCTGAAGGACTCTCGACAAAACAAGTACCGATTCATGCGAAGGTTGTTGCGCATGAGAATAATTCTCATTACACTAAAGGCTCGCTTCTCATCATCACTATCTATTAGGGAGACTTTCGCATGACACGTCACAAGGTAGATCACGCAAGCCTGCGACGCAGCCTACTTGGTGGCCTCACAAGCCTGGGGCTATTCGCAAGCCTGGTCTTCTCAAGTCTTATCAGCCCGCTGGCCCTCGCCCAGGCCAAAGAGCTCACGCTCTACACAGCGCGACATTACAGCAGCGACGAGGCGCTCCACGCGGCATTCACTCAACAGACAGGTATCAAGGTCAACGTAATTAGTGCGGGCGATCAGCCACTGATTGAGCGGTTGAAGTCGGAGGGCCCTGCAAGTCCCGCTGACGTTCTTCTGCTGGCCGATGCGGCGCGACTCTGGGCTGCAGAACAAGACGGACTCTTTCAGCCTCATGGTTCTCAGCGCCTTGAGGCAGCCATTCCTGCTGATCTTCGAACCTCGAGCTGGGTTGGCCTCACCACCCGGGCCCGGGTGATTGTTCTTGACCCTAAACGCGTCAAGGCCATCAACGTAAAGAACTACAGTGACCTCGCTAAGCCCGAGATGAAGGGTCTTGTCTGCACACGATCTGGATCCCACCCCTACATGCTCTCGCTCTTTGGCTCCATGCTCGTCGCAGACGGGCCTGCAAAGACCGAGCAATGGATGAAATCCGTCGTGGCCAATCTTGCTAGGCCTCCCAAAGGAGGGGATACCGACCAAATTCGTGCGGTTGCCTCGGGGGAATGCGCGGTGGCTTTAAGTAATAGCTACTACTACGCCCGACTTATGCGGAGCAACAAGCCCGCCGATCAAGAGGCTGTGGCGAAGACCCAGGTGATTTGGCCAAACCAAGACAAGGCCGGCAGCCATGTCAATATCTCGGGTGGTGGCATTGTAAAGACCGCACCTAATGCTGCCCATGCGCGTCGTTTTCTAGAGTTTCTTGCAAGCAAGGAAACCCAGGCCGCATTTGCCGAAGGCAATAATGAATGGCCCGTGGTAAGAGGCGTTGCCGCGAACAACCCTGCCCTTGAAAAGCTCGGCGGCTTCAAAGCCGACCCCATGCCCGTTGCCAAGTTTGCAGCTCAGCAACGCCTTGCGCAACAACTGGTTGATAAAACCGGCTGGAAGTAAGGCGACTAAGGCGTCAGTCCTTCCCGTAAGTGGTGAACACGATTTAGGTTAAAAAGAGACCACCAGAGGCTTAAACCCTTCCATCTCCGGGGTTTGGGTCTCTGGCGCGGTCCATATACGAAATGACGGTTTGAGGCGAGCGCCTAAAACTAGTACGTATTGCGAAACTATTGAGTAACAACTTCTGGCCCCATAATTTGATAGGGAAGCCAAGTTGACATTGATGGAACGTAAGTCACGATAATAAGAAAAATGAAAAGTACACCAACAAAAGGAAGGGCCGCCTTCACGACCCGGTCCAAACTCATTCCCGTGATACCTGAAGTTACAAAAAGGTTAAGACCGATAGGCGGAGTAATCATGCCAATTTCCATATTCACTACCATGATTATCCCAAGGTGGATGGGATCAATACCCAGCTCCATGGCAATTGGAAAGACCACAGGTGCAACGATAAGCAGCAGACCCGATGGCTCCATGAATTGGCCCCCAATGAGCAGCAGGATATTAACCGCGATAAGGAAGGTAAACCAGTTAAATCCTGCTCCCAGCATCCATTCCGTGATCATCTGAGGGATTCGCTCAGTTGTAAGAATATGAGCGAATAAAAGCGCATTGGCGATGATGAACATCAACATGATCGTGGTTTTGGTTGCCTCCAAAATCACATGGCGAGTCTCCTCCCCGAAGACAGCGCCCCTAATGCTGCGCAACATCAACGCCAAATTACGGCTAAGAATGTGAACCCCACCAAAGGCCAGTCGAATAATTGCACCGGGAGAAAGCCCTCCCCCCCGCCAAGCCAAGTAACTCAACATTAGACATGCAGACAAGACAAAGCCCCACATGTAGCGCATCGAAGCAGGCACCGTCTTGTCATCCCCGACAACAAAGAAAGAAAGGACCAAAAACACCAATAGAAAACTGAGAGCATAAATCCATGCCTTGAAGCCAATCCTTGACTCTTTTGTATCAGTCTCCCGAATCCAAGGCTCTTCTTTTAACGGCCCCATGTCTCGGTAAACGAATAGTGCGACAAACGCCGAATAAACTGCTGCAGCCGCCGCAGCCTCTGTGGGAGTAAAAACCCCACCGTATATACCGCCCATGATGATGACAATAAGAAAAAGACCCCAGAAGGCACCTTTTGCACTATCAAATAACTCACTCATTCCTCGCCAAGGCTCTGCTGGAAGATTCTTGACACGAGCGACAATATAAATAGTTGCCATTAACATCAGGCCCGCGACAATTCCGGGTATTACACCAGCTAAAAACATTCTCCCAACCGAGACATCGACCGAGGCCGCATAGACCACCATAACAATCGAGGGAGGAATAAGAATGCCTAAGGTTCCAGCATTTGCAATGATCCCTGAGGCAAACTCCTTGCTATAGCCAACCTGTCGCATACCGGCAATTGCAATAGTTCCAATTGCAACAACAGTAGCAGGTGAGGAGCCAGACAGCGCAGCGAACATCATGCAGGCAAGAACGGAAGCCATTGCAAGGCCACCACGAAAGTGCCCTACCGTAGCTATGGCAAAACGAATTAATCGTTTTGCAACTCCCCCGGTTGACATAAAAGAACTCGCCAAAATGAAAAACGGTATGGCTAAGAGGGTGTAGTGCTGGCCCGTCCCAAACAGTGAAATAGCGACCGCTGATAGGGAGTCAGTCGTAAAAAAAGTGACAAAAAGAATAGAAGACAGGCCTAAGGAAAGGCCAACAGGAACCCCTAAAAACAACAAAGTTAAAACAATACCAAACAAAAAAATGGGTTCCATCAACAAGCGACCTTTCTAAGTCAATCCTTGATATTTGCTAAAACACCCTTGTTTTCAGCCACAAGCTCCTCTGCCTCATGGCTGGCGATCACAGACCTGCGCTGACCCCGATAAATAGAAATAATGGCCTGCAGAGATCGGAATGAAATGAGAGCAAGACTTATTGGAAGCATTAAAAGCACAATCCAGCGCTGCACACGGTCGTTAACCCCGAACCACTCCTGAATTAACGTTGGCCATCTCAGCTCCTCAGACCCAACATTCACCCGATACATTTTGGACCAATAATCGATAGCACCGGACCGCGTCTCGACACCCAACACCTGAAGCCAAGTTGCATCAAGAAGAAGTAGACCGTACAGAAGCCCCGCCAGGCCGCCGAGCATACTCACCCATCGAAATACCCCCAAAGGCAGCTTATTAAGAAACACATCTACGCCCAGATGCGTTCCGTGTTTTATTCCGTAGCTCATCCCGAACAGAATAAGCCAACTAAAACAAGATGTCGTGAATTCAAGCGCCGCTGACCAGCCCGTGTTGAACATGTACCTGGCGATGACTTGGCCAAACGAAACGGCGGTTATGAGGACCATTAATCCAATAAGAATATTTTCTTCAAGTCGATTAACAGTCTGTGGATGACGGCGATCCCACAACCATAGCAAGGCCACAAGGCCTATAAGCAAGAGGTGAGGCCAATATCCCATAGGGTGCCCTTATAAAACACGGCGCACAGAGCACGCGCGACTTAAATTTACTTTGGCAACATCTTAGGATGAGACACACCGACAACACTTAGGTTGTCGGGTGCTTTCCTATAAAGATAAAAGATCAGGACTTTGCAGCCGCTTCGATAATGTCTTTGCCAATCTCGTCCTCAAATTGCTTCCAGACTGGCTTCATCGCATCCACCCAGGCCTTACGCTGCTCACTATTAAGCGTACGAATTTTTCCGCCCGCCTTAAGAATGTTCGCTCTGTTCTCAGCCTCTGCAGCCTTCACGCTGTTGTTAGCCTCTTGGGTCACTTCGTCAGCAATTTTCAGAAACTTCGCACGTACATCCGGCTTGAGGCTATCAAGAAACTCTTTCGACGTCATGAACAAGTAAGCAAGCATCTGATGATTGGTTTCTGTTACGCCGTCCTGAACCTCAAAAAACTTTTTAGTGTAGATGTTTGACCAGGTGTTCTCCTGCCCGTCAACAACGCCTGTCTGCAGAGCCCCATAAACCTCGGCAAACGCCATAGGCTGCGGTGAAGCACCCATGGCGGCAATCATCGCTTTGGCGACATCAGACGTCTGAACCCGAAACTTTAGGCCTTTAGCATCTGAAGGTACCATCAAGGACTTGTTCGCTGAGAAATACTTCATGCCACTCATCCAGTAGCCCAGCCCTACAAATCCAACCTTATCCATTGAGTTGAGTAGATCTTTACCAACTTTGCTGTTCGTAAACCGCATACCAGCATCCATATCTTTAAAGATAAAGGGGAGGTCAAATACCCCGAGCTTCTTTGTGTACGAACCGAACTTTGAGAGGGAAGGAGCAAGCAACTGAACATCGCCTAAGAGGAGCGCCTCGAGCTCTTTTGAGTCACCGAACAGAGTGCTGTTCGGGTAGACCTCTACGCACATTATCCCATTTAATTCTTTGTTGACTCGATCTGCAAAATTATTCGAAGCCACAACCTTAGGGTGTGTTGTTCCACCCGTTACATGAGAGAGTTTGACGACGCGTTCACCTTTATCGCAGTCATTCGCAATTGCAGTAGAGGCAAACACTGTCATTGTAGCGACACAAAAAATTGAAAAGATCTTCTTCATAAAAATGTTACTCCTAGGATTTAAGTCAATACAAACAACCAAAATGTCTCGAACTACACAAGTTCAACATGTTGTTGTAACAGGTTCTAAACTGAACTGCGAGTCGGGAAAACCATTCGCCCGCTAAAAAGCGAAAAAGCAGGGGTTATCCCCTACCCTTAAAATGCGTTAAACCGTGGGGGCAGTCGTTAAGTTATGAGTTTTTATCGAAACCGCCAAGCAGCTTCAAAAAGGCTGGGGTCCTCGGGGGAGGACGTCGATCGCCACTCACAGGCTTGCTATTGGGCTTGGGCCGGGCAAAGGGCATGTCACCCGTATCGCTGTTCACGGTGCGTTGAGCCGGGTTCGCATTCGGCATGGTGTTCTGGTCAGTCTCGGGTGAGGCTACCTTGCCTAAAAAGGCTGGCGAACTCGGCAGGCCGCCAACGCCCCGACTGCGCTGCGCCATGTGACGCGTGAGAAGGGTGTTGTGATTGTCGAGGGCGCGCCGGCCTTCCATAGTGGTCGGAAGGTCTTTGTAATTCGACATGTGCATGTGGGCGGCCTGCAGAATTGCCTCTGCAAACTGTCGAAAGTTATGCCCAACTGGACCAGGCTTCGAGATGAGATAGTCCTTACGGAACAGGGCGCGGATATTGGGGTCGTCATAAACTGGGGGCGACAAGACAAAACGTACGGGGAAGTTTTTACCGTTAAAGGCATGGTCAAGCATTTGATCTTGACGGACACGCGAGGGGCAGATGACAAGTGTTGGAGGAACCGTGCGCAAAGACTCAAAGACCCAGCGGTTCTTCTCAACAAAATCCATCGAGGCTTGAACTTCGATCTCGCTAATACCCGAGGGAACAAGAACCAGGTCGAAGCCCAATAAAAACTCGGAGTCCATGCTAATGGTCCAAGTAAGGTCAACAATCACGACGTCGTAATGTTCAGTGGCCCTTCGCAGGTGCGCCCGGGCAGACAACAGCCAACGGCGAGCACCTACCTCTTCAACGGGCTGATGGATGGCATCGACCCCAACGGGGCGTGCATCGCGAATCCAGGTGCTCGACGAGCCGTGCGGGTCGAGGTCGAGCACGGCGGTTGACCGACCCGCTTCGGCGCGAAACCAAGCCGCCAGATTCGCGGAAATGGTGCTTTTACCAACGCCACCCTTTTGGCTTACAACAATAATTTTAAGTGCCGACATAAGGCTGCCCACGCTTTCTTAAATAGCAAGGTCCGAGCTTACTGAAACTGGCAAAATCCCAACAAAAACCAACAACTCGGTCACACAAAAAAGCTACATCACTAAAAGTTACCTAGAATAACTTAACAGATCACTTTAACTATTTACTCCAAGTCGATAATATCAGGCTTTACATTAAAAAAGTCGACAAATAAGTGACCGATCCAGAGCCCATTTGCAGTCATCCACACCATGCTGGCGTTAACAAACCATGGGCGACCCGCGGCCGGCTGACGCCCTGGTACTCCTTGCCCTGGCGAGGTCTTGCCGTTTCGGCGGTCATCGTTATGCTAGGTGCGGTTATGGCCAAGCCGGTAAGCGCCAGTTCAGTGACGCTGCAGCCATCAAGCCCTGCCACGAGTGCGCCCGATAACCTCTCCATCATGCTCATGGCGCGTGAGGGACAGCTTGAGCAAGTGGCCGAGCAGCTCAAAGTCGAGCTTGAACGCGATCGCTCAAACCTCTCGCTGGCCAATCGACTTGCAATTATTTATGCTGCTCTGGGCCGTATCGAAGAGTCTCGAGAGGCCCTTGAGACAGCACTTGCCTCGAACGCCGTGTCAGCCAAAACCTTTGAGAACCTCAAGGTGCTCGCCGGTATCCAGTTCGCCCGGTCTTATGCCCAGGCGCTTGGGCAGCCCGTACCCCCCAACCCTCAAGGCCTTGAGACCCTTGACGGCGATGGGCTTCAGGTTGGCGCTTTGAAACAACAGCTTCTCGCTTTTGAGCAGGCGAAGGCCAAAGCAGAAGCCGAGCGTCTTGCCGCAGAAAGGCTTGCCGCCCAGCAGCGGGCGGCCGAGAAGCTAGCCGCCGAACGTGCAGCAAGGGCCAAAGAAGAAGCCTCCGCCCGTGCGGTTGAGAAGATGCTTACACAATGGGCGAGGGCCTGGTCTTCGGTGGACTTCGAACGCTACGCCAGCTTTTACGACGTTAGCTTCTCCAACGACCGTTTCAAGACGCGCGCCGACTGGCTTGCATTCAGAAAACCTCGTATCGTTGGGAAGTCTTCAATTCGTGTGGAACTCTCCGACATTGAAGTACAGGTCACGAAGTCAAATCAAGGGCTTACCCGAGCCAAGGCACGTTTTTCACAACGCTACGAATCCGGTAGGCTTCGGTTAAACGCGCGTAAGGAAATGGATCTGGTCTACCGAGGTAACCAGTGGTTTATACAATCGGAAGGCAGTTGAAAGACGTCGTATGGTTAGCAAGTACAGTATGTTGAAATCAGGCCCGATGCACGCGTTTTTGCCTGCGCTCTGTATCGCGCTTGCTGTGAGTTTTTGGGGGGGTGCCGCTTGGGCAGCGCTGAATCCCACGGACGCCCTTTTACAAAAAGCCATTGAGAAGAGCCTATCGCTTCGCGGTGACGAGGCCCTGCCAACCGCCCGAGCTGTGCGCGACATCGAGCCTCGATCCCGTCTTGCGCACTGGCTCGAGGCGCAGAATGTTTTGGCAACTTCAGGCCTTGCAACCCAGGTTAAGAAGAGTGATCTCGATCTCGTGCGCGAGTCCGAGGCCCGCCTGCATCGGGTTCCCGAGGGGCACCTACCGGCCAATATCATTGCCCTGGCCGAGAACCTAAATATCGGACGCTATCTTTTGCTCTCCGATCTCTCTATCTCAAGAATCTATATTTTCGACCTTGCTCAGACAAAGCCCACCCTGGTTCGCGAAATTTATTCATCGATCGGGCTTGCGGGAGCCGTCAAGCAGCGGGAGGGGGACCGTAAAACTCCAATTGGCGTCTATCGCCTCATGAAGGAAATACGCAACCCAAGACCCGATGGATTCCTGGGCGACCTGGCCATCACGCTCGACTACCCCAACGCGGAAGATCGTCGCGCTCAGCGCACCGGTAGTGGTATTTGGATTCACGGCGTGCCGCAAGAAGTGCATGTCAGGCCGCCGCGGTCATCCGATGGTTGTCTGGCTGTCGCCAACGCCGACATGGAAATGATTCGAAACTATGTTGAATTTGGCAAGACCCACATTGTTATTGCCCCCAGCATTCAGTGGCTCAGTGCCTCGGACTGGGAACGTCACCAAACGGAACGCCTTACGCGCATGGGCATGACCCGGCAGTCGGTACAGATGACCAACCAGGCCGTCTTCTTTGTCTCAGACTCCCGTCCTATTGTGGCAATCCAGCGAGACCCACAAGGCCTTCGTCGTATGTACTGGGCACTACCCCAGGCCTCAAGCCCGATTCTGGTTGAGGACCTGTAGCCGCGTCTATGGCCACCGACACAAAACGCCCCGGTAACCGGCTGACCATTGTTGTCATTGTGCTTCTTGCCGTCTCGGCGGCAGTGATTGCTATGTGGAGGGTGAGCACAACGTCCACTGTGCAAGAAACCCCCTACTTCCCTCCTGGCCATATTCAAATTACAAGCAACCAAAAACCGGCCAGTCCGGTCGAAGAGGGAAGTGCCTCAACATCCCAGGTGGCTGAAACTACACCGCCCGCCAAGCAGCCTGAGGGCAGCGTCCAGGCGACGACACCGGCGTCAGAGCCCACGGCTGCCCCCAAGCCTGAGGAACCATCCGTGGCGACCCAGCCCCCCCCTTCCGCCCAGGTTGTAGCGGCTGCAACCGGCTCGGCTCCGGCTGCCTCTCAACCACAATCGGCCTCGCGGCCCGCGCCAGCTTCATTGCCTAAAACCGAACTTAACAAGAACCCATCTCTTGGGACAAAACCGAGCCTGTCAGATGTCCGAGACAGCGTCGAGCAGTGGCGCCAAAGCTGGGAGTCTAGGCAAGCCGCCGCCTATGTTGAGTTTTATCACCCAAGGTTTCCGGGGCTCACTGGCTTTGCAAGGCAGAAAAATAGCGTCATGGGCCGAGCCCAGTTCATTGAGGTGAAGGTTTCAGACTTGAAGCTGAGCCTTGAACCCGGCTTTACTAAAGCAGAGTTCAAACAACACTATAAATCGAATACTTACGAGAGTTTCGACGTTAAAACACAGCACTGGGTTATGACCAATTCAGGCCCACGCATTATTGAAGAAACAATTCGCAGCCTTAGTCGGTAAGGGTTTGCGGCCTTAAGAGTGCAAGTGCCCTCACTACAAGAGCAAAAAAGCCGAAGCCCAAAAGCGCACCTGCAAGATCACCTGCAAGCATCTGCCAGAAAGTTATAAGAGTGACGGGCTCTGTTAGCGAGTAGAAATTCCAGAATACGTGATGAAGCACAGCGTTAAACATTGAGGCCAGAAGCGCAACGAGAAGAAAAAGGCTGAGCGTAATTGCTAACGGCCGCCCCGCCATTGCAAAGCGAAGCAGCAACACCGCTAGGCAAGGCGCAATGGCCGTGAAAAAAGCCTGACTAAGATTTTGTAAAACCGCCAAGTCCTGCATGAAGCCTAAAGCCAGAGCCCCTAGAAACAGCCCCAGCGCACCCGAAGCACCTGCCACCAAAATGGCTGCAACACGAATAAAGGCGGGCAAGAAAACCATGGAGACCCGCTCGTCAATCACGGAGAAAATGGGGTCAAGGAGCCGGTTGAGTTGAAAAACTAGGATATATAAAACTGCAAAGCCAAGCGCCCAAAAAAGGCCTTGGGAGGGCCAGCCGAGCCCCCCAAGGGCATGCCTGCCTACCTGGCCTGGTTGTTTGCCCATTCAGCCACACGACGGCTTAAAACGCCAAATGTTTTAATCGCCTTCGAGGTTGGCGACACAATACGACGACGGGAGTCGGCAGGGTCAACCTGAAAGCTAAGAAAACCTGTGCGATCGAGCAAGGCCAAGCATTTATGAATGGTTGCTGGCGAGGCAACCCGTGAATCGAGCACGATGGACTGAACAAATAGAGGGTCCTTGGGGTTGTAACGGTGCATCACCCATTCGAGGACTCGTTGCGACCGATCGTCGAGTTGTCCGAAATCGGTCTCGTTCGCAGTAATGTCAATAAGACGACGGAGATTTAACCAGGCATCCATAATTTTTATTCAAGAAAGTAAAAAGCCCAGGGATGAGGACATCACTGGGCTTGGGAATTACAGGAGGCTGTTGACAAAGCACTTCGACAAAAATGCCTCGACCTCTTGATCTTAATTTACAACTTAACGCTTTTTGTTAACAGCGTCTTTGAAGGCCTTGCCGGCCGTAAACTTCACGGTTTTTGCAGCTGCAATTTTGATGGTCTCGCCGGTGCGAGGATTGCGGCCAGTGCGCGCGGCGCGCTTGCCGGAGCCAAAGGTTCCAAAGCCGACCAGCTGCACGGAGTCTCCCTTGGAGACTGCTTTGATAATAGTGGCAACCATGGCGCCGACAACTTCATCAGTCTTTGACTTGGAAAGGTCGGTGGCATTGGCGATGGCTTCAACGAGATCTGCTTTATTCATAGTCCCTCTTTTGCGAAAAAAATATGTAAGAGTTGTGTGGAGTCTGCAGTGTACCAATGGTTAAGGTCATTTTCGCAACCCCGGGGCTTCCCTTAGATAAAAAATTTACGATTGAGCGAAAGTCTGCACCATCTGTAAACAAAAACGCCCCAAAACGCAACGATTTATAACAAGTTACTCCACTCGATTTGGCGAAAATTCATGTCTAACCCAAGAGAATCCTCTGAACTCAGCCCGGTAACGGTCGAAACAGCCGAAATGGAAGGCTCAACACCAAAACTTTCACGAGTTAGAAGCTACGTTCGACGCCAAGGGAAAATAACAGCGGGTCAACGTCGGGCCCTGACCCAAGATGCACACCACTGGCTTATTCCTTTTGAAGGAAAGCTCCTGGAGCTTGCTTCAATCTTCCAGAATGATCATCCGGTTGTGCTTGAGATTGGATTCGGCATGGGCGAGACCACGCAGGCGATCGCCGAACAAAGCCCGGAGGTCAACTTCCTTGGCATCGAGGTGTATACCGCGGGGATAGGGAGCCTGCTGAATCGAATTACACAAAAGGGCCTGACTAACATTCGAATTATTCAACACGATGCGGTTGAGGTTTTAGAGCAATCCATTGAAGCCTCGAGCCTTGATGCTGTTCATATTTTCTTTCCCGACCCCTGGCACAAAAAAAGGCACCACAAACGCAGGCTCATTCAGTCAGACTTTGTCGACCTTCTGGCCTTGCGACTCAAGCCAGGAGGCATCTTGCACTGCGCAACAGACTGGCGGCCCTATGCCGAGCAGATGCTTGAAGTACTCTCGGGCTGCGCCCTGCTTGACAATACGAGCCAGGGCTACAGCCCTCGACCACGCTACCGCCCGCTTACAAAGTTTGAATCGCGAGGGCTGGCACTTGGCCACGAAGTGGCCGACCTTGTCTTTAGCCGGCGACTCCCCAGTCCACCCAGCCAAACTGCCAGCTAAGCAGAACAAGAAGGCCAAAGCCAATTCGGTAATAGGCAAAGCCGTTGAGACTGTGGCTTGAGACAAATCGCAGCAACCAGCGAACGACAAGCAGGGCCACAGCAAAGGATGAGACCGTCCCAATAAGAAAGAGTCCAAGGTCCTCGATGTGCAGGGCATCCCACTGCCGAGCGACGCTGTAGGCCGCCGCAGCAAAAAGGGTTGGCACAGCCAAGAAGAAAGAAAACTCGGTGGCCGCCTTTCGGGAGAATCCAAAGAGCATGCCGCCAATAATGGTGGCGCCCGATCGACTTGTTCCGGGAATAAGGGCAAAGGCCTGGGCAAAGCCAATTTTCAGCGCATCAAGCGGGCCAACCTCGTCAACCGACGCAATGCGAATTGTCTCGGGGGCCTTGGCCTGAGAACGCTCGACCCAAAGAATAATAAATCCGCCAAGCACAAGCGCAAACGCAACCCAGACTGGGTTAAACAGCGCAGCCTTAATGAACCCACCAAACAAAAGACCCAGGAAAGCCGCCGGTAAAAACGCAAGGAATAGATTGGGTAGAAAACGCTCGGATGCATTGAGCCCGGCGCGATGCTGACCAGACCGAAAAAAACTCCACCAGACCCTTGGGCGCAATGCTGGGCCGAGGGCTGCTGCAAACTTGGCTCGGTAGAGCCACAGAATGGAGGAGACAGCCCCGGTTTGAATGGCAATGTCAAAAACCTTCGCCCGCTCATCATCAAAGCCCAGAACAGAGCCAACAATAATAAGATGGCCTGTGGATGAGATGGGAAGAAACTCGGTAAGGCCTTCAACAATACCCAGTACCAGGGCCTTAAGCTCAACAGGCATAGCACGCAGGGTCAACAGAATTTCATCCATAACTGCGCATAATAAGGGGTAGGAGAAATGAGCCATGCAGACCCTTGACATCCAACAAGCCCGAGCCAACATGATCGCCCAGCAGATTCGTCCCTGGGATGTTCTTGACGATCGGGTTTTGAAAAGCCTCGAGCGACTGCCACGCGAGCAGTTTGTGCCGAACGAGCTTCAGCACCTTGCATTTGTTGATATGGAGCTACCCCTTGGCCATGGCCAGGTCATGCTGGCCCCAAAGGTGGAGGCCCGCATTCTCCAAGAGCTCAGCCTAAAGGCCAATGACGAGGCCCTTGAAATTGGAACAGGCTCGGGCTACATGGCCGGGCTTCTGAGCTTGCAGTGCAGAACGGTTACCTCGGTGGAGAAGTATTCCGGCCTCGCTGCTTTCGCCCAAAACAATCTTGAGGCGGCTCAGCGACAGAATGTCACGGTGCTGGAAGGTAACGGGCTTTTAGAGGACCCTCGCTGGGCGCATCGCCAGTTCGATGTTATTGTTCTTTCAGGTGGCCTACCTGAAGTTCCCGAGGCTTTCCTGAAGCTTCTTAGGCCCAATGGGCGGCTTATTGCCTTAGTTGGAAAGGCGCCCATCATGCAGGCTGTTCTTATTGAACAGACCCGTTTTTCCAGCCGTCGTTTCGGTCTGTTTGAAACCCTTACCCAGCCCCTTGAGGACCTTCCACTCGCAGAGCGCTTCGACTTTTAGCTCACTCAAAGCCGCCTCACCCAACGACCCATGCATATGCCCCCCCTTCTTCCTGTCCTACCCTCGGACCAAGTCATTCAGCCGCTCCAACAGCGACTTCGACCCGTGCGCGCCCTGCTGCTTGCAAGCCTTGCCTTCGCAGCCCATTCCCAGGTTATGGCGCTCAGTCTTCAGCAGGCCGCAGAGCTTGCCCTCAACAACGACCCGCAGTACCTAGCTGCTCAAAAAGCCACGCAGGGTTCTGAAGAGGCTTTAAACCAGGCCAGAGGCGGGCGTCTTCCCTTTGTGTCGGCAGCAGCCTCCTCGGGCAAGTCGGAGATCGAGGCCATGACTGGGGCGGGGTCAACCACCGATCTAAAGCCACGTAGCTATCGCCTTAGCATCTCCCAGTCCTTGCTTAACTTTGAAACCAATGCGGGAGTTCGTCAGGCCGAGGCAGGCCTGAGCGCCTCGCAGGCCGCGCTTGAAAACGCCCGTCAGCAAACCCTTCTGCGGCTCGCCAGGGCCTACTTCGATATTCTGGCGGCCCAGGACAGTCTTTCCACCGTGCGCTCTGAAAAGGCTGCCATTGCCGAGCAGCTCGAGCTTGCCAAGCGCAGCTTTGAGGTGGGTACTGCCACCATTACCGACCAGCAAGAGGCCCAGGCTCGTTTTGACCTTGTTCAGGCACGCGAAATCCAGGCGCAGAACACCTTAAGCATTCGCAGAAACAGCCTGGCTGTTCTCATTCGTCAGCCCTCCCCCGAGCGGCTTGATGGCATTGGCCAGTCCATTGCCATTCCCTCGCCCGAACCATTAAACATCGATAGCTGGATTCAAGAAGCCCTGCGAGCAAGCCCGGCCCTTATGCAGGCTCAGGCGGCTGCCAAGGCTGCCCAGGAGGCCGTTGAGAAAGCCCGTGGTGCCGAGCTTCCAAGCCTTGGGCTGCAGCTCAGTCATGGCCGAAGCTGGGAGTCCACCGCGCCCGGCCAAGATGTACGCAGCAATGCGGTAGGCGTTGAGCTCTCGGTGCCCATCTGGCAGGCTGTGTCTCGGGCTGCCACACGGCAGGCCCAGGCCGCTGCGGACGAGGCCGGTCACCAGGCTGAGTTTGCGCGGCTTTCGGCAGAACAGGCTGCTAGGACAGCCTTCTTAAACGTGACCGCAGGACTTGCGAAGGTTGCTGCCCTTGAGGCCGCGGAGACCTCAAGCAAGCTGGCACTTGCCTCCAACAAACTTGGCTATGAGGTGGGTGTAGGAACAAACATTGATGTTTTAAATGCGCAGCAACAGCTCTTTGCCGCCCAACGTGATCTCTTTCAGGCCCGTTACGACACGCTTTTGGCAAGCCTTGAGCTTCAGGCCGCCACCGGCCAGCTTCAGCTTGCAAACCTCGCCTCCATGAGCGAACTTATATTAAATTCGGCTGCAGCGACCAAGAAGGCGCCTTAATTCATCAAGGCATCAAGGGCGTCTAGGATTTTTTGTGTTGCGCCTTGGCGGGCCACCACAAAGTCTAAGGCAGCCCGGCCGGATGATCGAAGTCTTGGTAGGGAACGGCCAAGCTCATAGGCCTCACGAACAAAATTCTGCGCTGATGCAATTCGAAACCCTGCGCCAGAGTCGAGTAAATCTTGGGCTAGGCTTTCAAAGTTAAACATGTGAGGTCCAAAGAAAACGGGACGGCCCTGAGCACAGGCCTCGATGGGGTTCTGGCCGCCAAGTGGCAATAAACTTCCGCCAATTAAGCAAAGATCACTCGCGGCTACAAAGGCCTGCATCTCGCCAAGGCTGTCACCCAAGAGTAGCTGCATGTCTTGATCGAGCGTGTCTGGCAATTGGCTGCGGCGGCAGCGACGTAAGTTATAGCCTGCCGCCATTTTGTCGACCCGGTCAAACCGCTCGGGATGCCGAGGGACAACAATAAGCAAAACGCCCTGCGGACGTTGCTCGGCAAAGGCTTGAAGAAGAGCCTCTTCCTCATCGTCGCGCGTGCTTATTGCAAGCCAGACCTGACGGTGCGACCAGCGACTGCGCCAGCCCTGCCCCACAGCAATCTGATGATGATCGAGCTGCACATCAAACTTCAGGCTTCCGGAGGCCTCCAGAACCCCTTTCGCCCCCGCGGCCTGAAACCTGTGGGCATCGGCCTGCGACTGAGGAAGTACCGCAGCAAGTCCACCTAAGGCCGGGGAAGCAAGCCATGAGAACTGACGAAAACGTTTGAGCGACCGTTCGGACATGCGTGCATTAACAAGTGCCACCGGCACTTGATGGGCATGGCAGGCCGCAAGTAAATTGGGCCAGAGCTCGGTCTCCATAAGAACCAGTGCATCGGGTCGCAGTTCACTCAGAAACCGATGTACCGCCCAGGGAAAATCAAACGGGCAATAGGCCAAGAAAACGCGGCTACCCAGCAGATCTTCAAAAAGCGTCTGCGCCGTCTGACGGCCCGTGGGCGTCGTCTGAGTGAGCATGACCCTTGCCCCGGGATGCCGCGCCAGCCATGCCCTAAGAAGGGGGGCGGCGGCTCGAGTCTCACCCACAGAAACGGCATGCAGCCAAAGCCTCGGGCCAAGACTGTTGGACGTCTCGGCATGACCCGCGCCCAAAGCAAGCAATCGCACGGGCACCCTTCCTAGGAAACGCTGAGACCACGCCTTGCGATAGGCCGGTTGAGCAAGGCTTCGATAAAGAAGACGCAGGGCTATGAAGGGAAGCAGTCCAACCAAAACAAGACTGTAGCTGGCACGCGCAAGCCTTTCAAACCAACGCTCCGAACGCATCAAATGGGCGCGTGGCTGGGGCGACCGAACCAAGGGTAGGCCAAGGAGCGCCGTGGGCGGCTAAAAGGGTAGACTCGCGCCGGGCATGACACGAGCGAAGGCCTGGCGGAACTCCGCCTGGATACGCGCAAGGGCTTCGCGAGTGTCCGCCTCAAACCGCAGCACCACTACAGGTGTAGTGTTGGAGGCGCGAGCAAGTCCAAAGCCATCGGAGTACTCCACGCGAATGCCATCGATAAAAATTTTGTCGATGGCCGAATCAAAAACCCCCTGCCTGGCAAGCTGCTCCACTGTCTTGTGATTCTCACCCTCGGCGGTGCGAACCTGCAGCTCGGGCGTGCTGCTGGAGTTGGGCAGGCTTTCAAGAACCTCGGTCGGATGCTCAGGGCGGGCCGAGAGAATTTCGAGGAGTCGTGCCGCGGTGTAAAGGCCGTCATCAAAGCCATACCAACGGTCATTGAAGAAACAATGGCCGCTCATCTCGCCGGCCAAAGCTGCGCCCGTTTCTTTGAGCTTGGCCTTAATTAAGGAATGCCCCGTCTTCCACATGGTGGGCCTTCCGCCATGCTGAGCAATAAAGCGGCTTAAGAGCCGGCTGCACTTAACATCAAAAATTATCTCGCTGCCCGGCCGCGCCTGAAGAACGTCCTGGGCGTAAAGCATAAGCTGCCTGTCGGGCCAGATAATTTCTCCCTTGCGGGTCACAACCCCTAACCGATCACCATCGCCATCAAAGGCGAGGCCAAGATCGAGATCTTTCTCGGCCACTGTGCGAATAAGGTCTTCAAGATTGTGCGGGTCAGCCGGGTCAGGGTGATGATTGGGAAAGTGGCCGTCAATCTCACAGAAGAGTTCGGTGACTTCGCAGCCAAGCCGCCGAATGAGTTCAGGCCCAAGCTCGCCCGCCACCCCATTGCCAGCGTCCACTGCAACCTTTAAAGGCCTCGCCAACTTAACATCCGAGAGGATGCGATCAAGGTAGTCGGCGCGGCAGTCACGGGTCTGGTCCGTGGGTGGGAGTGGGCCGGAGGCTTCAACGGCCTGACCTGCCTGAGCAGACTGAACAGCCTGCGCAGCCTCAAGCGCCTCCCCCGAGGCAATTGAACGGTAGAGGCCTTGAATGGCCTCTCCTGAAAGGGTTGTGCCTGCCACCATCATTTTGAGGCCGTTGTAATCAGGAGGGTTATGGCTTCCCGTTATGGCCACACCCGTTCCGGTCTCAAGCAAGTGGGTGGCGAAATAAACCACCGGCGTGGGCACCTGACCAATTCGAATAACTGAGACGCCAGCCGATAAAAGACCATGGCAGAGAGCCTGCTCAAGGGCTGGCCCGGAAAGCCGGCCATCACGGCCCACCACGCAGCGCTGCAGGCCCTTTTGGCGGATAAGAAGACCAAGCGCCTGACCAATGGCGTAGACCACTGGCTCGGTCAGCGTCTGGCCCACCACGCCTCGAATGTCGTAGGCCTTAAAAATCGAGGCAGGAAGATCGGTGGCGTGAACGGGTGCGTACTGGGTCATGGCGGGCTTTCAGTTTCAGGCTCAGCCTGATGAAGAGGTGTGAAATGCCTTGAGATGCGTAAGACGTCGATCTATTTTACGATGGACCGCATGGCAACTTATGCAATTGGTGATGTTCAGGGATGCGCCGATAGCCTCGCGGCACTGGTGCATCGACTGCCCTTTCGTCCTCAAAGAGATCGGCTCTGGTTTGTAGGCGACCTAGTCAACCGTGGTCCCAAATCTGCCGAGGTGCTACGCATGATTCGCGCGGCGGGCCCTTCGGCCCAGGCAGTGCTGGGCAACCACGACTTTCATCTTCTCGCCATGGCCTCAGGTGCACGGCCTGTGCAGGCCTCCGACACCGTCTCCGCTCTCTTGCAGGAGCCCGATGCCGATGACCTGATCGACTGGCTTCGCCATCAACCCCTTTGCGTTGCCGATGGCAAAACCCTCATGGTGCACGCAGGGCTGCTCCCCGAATGGAGCAGCCGACAGGCCCTCGGCCTCTCGGAAGAGGTCTCCAAACGGCTACGTTCAAGTCAATGGAAGTCCTTCATGCAGTCCATCTATGGCAACAGCGAAGGCCGTTGGCGCGAGAGCCTACGAGGTGCCACACGATACAAAATGATTGTGAATGTCATGACTCGCATGCGCTACCTGCAGGCCGATGGACAGCTTGAGTTGAAGTGCAAGGTAGCACCCAGTCTCGCCCCCAAAGAGCTCTCCCCCTGGTTTGAACGACGAGCGCGTCGAAGGTCAAATGAGCGGATTGTCTTTGGCCACTGGTCAACACTGGGGCTGATGCGTCGACCCGGCCTCATCGCCACCGACACGGGCTGCGGCTGGGGAGGCTATCTGTCGGCGGTTCGGCTCGAAGACGAAGCCATCTTTCAACAGCCTGCTATCGACACTCTCTTCTCAAGCCCCTCGCGCACTGCTGTGTAGGAGAGCTCAGCAAGCTGCTGGCGCGGTATACCTTGCGGGTCAATCACCTCATGAACAAGGGCATCGGCTTGTAGCCCTGGCTGGCCCATGATTTGAATCATAGAGCCGACAAGGCTCATGTCATCCACATAGGCCACCTGATTCATGGCCTCGGTCATCAAAGTCCTACCCTGCCCAGTACTCTGCCCCGTCTCGCGACTGTAAAAAAGAGTCATGGGCACGACAACAAGACCGGGCCGCTGCTCGGCAAGCCCGAAGAGACTGGTATGAAACTTCAAAACAGTCTCGCCTCGACTGGTCGTCCCTTCAGGGAAAAAAATAACACGCTCTCCCGACTCCAGGCGCACCATTGCCTCCTTCATTAAAGAACGGACGGCATGCCGATTGCCCCGTTCAACAAAAATGGTGCCGGAGGCTTGCACCAAGAGGCCTGCCAAAGGCCAGGAACGGATCTCGGATTTGGCAATAAAGGTTGCTGGAAGCGCCGCATGGACCAGAAAAATATCAAGCCAAGAGATGTGATTGGCCACCACCAGACAGGGCGCAGGCACAACCGTTGAGGAGGCTGAACCGGAGAGCCGGCCCGATAAGGCCCGCAGGTTTGGGCCAAGGCTAACGCCACACAGCCAAAGAACGCCCCGAGCAAAGATGCGAATGGAGAGCTGCCGATGAGCCTTGGATAGGACTCGAAAGCCTGTTGTGGCCCAGAGCAAACCGAGTAAGGTCCAGACAAGAAAGCCTGGAAGCCTCAGGCCAAGCTGTAAGGCTTTTACAACCACAGACTATAGGTTGAGTCGAAAGACCGGTCGGCCTTCAACCAGCGTGGCCCGTGTTCGCCCCAGGAGCTCTCGGCCAATGAAGGGGGTGTTGCGACCCTGCGACTTCAGGGTGTCGATGGTGACCAGCCAAGGCTCCTGGGGGGCGAAGATGCAGAGGTCCGCCTTGCCCCCTTCCTGAATACGCCCCGCATTACGGCCCAAGATGGCGGCGGGCTTCTCGGTGACCCGAGTTAAGGCGTCGCCCGCCGAGAGCTTCTGTTCGGCCGCCCACTGCAGGGTAAGCGGCAGCAACAACTCAAGACCCGTGACCCCAGGCTCGGCCTCGCCAAAAGGCAGCTGCTTGGCATCGTCGTCCACCGGAGAGTGATCGGAACAGATGGCGTCAATGGTGCCGTCAGCCAGCGCATCACGCAGCGCCTGCCGGTCGCGCTGGCCCCGAAAGGGCGGGTCCACGCGCAAATTGGCATCGTAGTCACCAATATCGATGTCAGTAAGGTGCAGGTGATGAACGGCCACGTCTGCCGAAACAGGAAGGCCCTCGGCCTTGGCCTGGCGCAGGAGCTCAACGCCCGCAGCCGAGGAAAGCCTGCAGATATGAAGTCGCACGCCGGTCATGCGACAGAGCTCAAACAGGGTGTAAAGCCGCAATGTCTCATTGGCCACCGGGACCCCCGCCAGACCAAGGCGACCGGCCATTGCACCACTGTGGGCAACCCCCGAGGCACCAAGCCAAGGGTCGCGGGCATACATCCAGACCGCAAGATTGAAGCTGCTTGCGTATTGCATGGCCCGATAAAGTACCTGGGTGTCCAGCAGGGGGCAGACCGACTGGGAAAACCCAATGCAGCCCGCCTCACTAAGCTCGGCCATCTCCGTTAGCTGCTCGCCTTTCAGGCCGACGGTGAGGGCACCCAGCGGATGCACATGCACCAGCCCAAGATTTCGAGCACGGTGCTTAAGCATTTCCACCAGCCCGGGCTCGTCAAGCGGTGGGTCAGTGTCGGGAGGGCAGGCAAGCCGGGTGACACCACCCGCCGCGGCCGCCATCATTTCCGACTCGAGTGTGGCCTTGTATTCAAAGCCCGGCTCGCGCAGTCGAGCGCTTAGATCAACAAGGCCAGGAATAACCGTAAGGCCATTGAGCGCAAGAACCTCGTCGGCCTGAAAACCCTCAAAGCCCTGACCAGCAGGACGAATGGCTACGATGCTGCCATTGGCAAGGTAAAGGTCGGCAATGCCGTCGAGACCCGAGGCGGCGTCCAAGACATGACCGCCCTTCAGAAGCAGGCGCTGAACGGGCTGCGTCGTTGTCATGCCAGCTCCCCGGCCTTGTTTAGGGTGTCCATCACTGCCATGCGCACAGCAATACCAAAGGTCACCTGCGAGAGAATGACAGACTGCGCGCCATCGGCCACCGCCGAATCAATTTCAACCCCACGGTTCATAGGACCCGGATGCATCACAATGGCCTGCGGGCTTGCATGAATAAGCTTCGCCTCGGTTAGGCCGTAATGTTTGAAATACTCCTGAGGGCTTGGCAGCAAGGCGCCTCGCATGCGCTCATTTTGCAGTCGAAGCATCATTACAACATCCACTCCCTCAAGCCCTTCCTCGAGCCTCGTAAAGGCATGCACGCCCATCTCTGCAAGGCCAGAAGGCAATAGGGTTTTTGGCGCAATCACTCGTATCTCAGGTGCACCAAGCGTTGTGAGGGCATGGATCGCTGAACGCGCCACACGCGAATGCAAGACGTCGCCCACAATCGCCACCCGCAGCTGATGAAAATCGCCCTTGTAGTGACGAATGGTGAACATGTCGAGAAGGGCCTGGGTGGGATGGGCATGCCGCCCATCGCCTGCATTCATGATGTGAATCTGCGGCGCCACCTGGTTAATGTGTCGGGCAATTAAATAGGGGGCCCCGCTTTGACTGTGCCGGACCACGAACATATCGGCCTGCATGGCCGCCAGGTTGTCGATCGTGTCAAGCAGAGACTCACCCTTCGCGGTGCTTGAGGCATTCACGTTCAAATTCACAATGTCAGCCGAGAGCCGACGGGCAGCGATTTCAAAGGTTGTGCGTGTTCGTGTGGAGTTCTCAAAGAAGATGTTGAAGATGGTCTTGCCCGAAAGTACCGGCGCGTTCACCACCTCGAAACCACCAAGCCCGTCCGAGCGCAGAAAGTCCTTCGCCCGATCAAGAATGGCCAGCAGAATCGCGCGGGGAACGCCTTCAATGGACAGAAGGTGGGTGAGCTGTCCTTTGGAATTAAGCTGAATCGATCGGGCCATAAAAGTAACTCTGAAGAAGAATTGCGGCCGCCTCGGCGTCTTTACCAGCATCACCCATCACGCCCGGCGCTAGCGCAGAAGTGTAACGCTCATCGGCCATGGTGACAGGCAGCCCAAAGCGACCTTCAAGCTGCCGAGCAAACCTTTGACAACGCGGGGCAAAGGGATGAGCCTGGCCATCGGGCATGACGGGCAGACCCACCAAGATCTGCTCGGGCTGCCACTCGGAAATAACGCTGGCAATTTTTTCAAAACGGGTCGCTACGGGGGTCGCCGCCACCACACACAGGGGACGCGCACCACCCGTAAGCCGGTTGCCGATGGCTAGGCCAATGCGTCGCTCTCCAAAATCGAAGGCAAGCCAGACCGCATGGTCCGATGGCTTGCGGGCGAGATCAGGCGTGCCCAACGGCTCCGGAAAGGTTGAGGGGGTCGACGCCCAGCATTCGAAAGGCTGCGCCAAGCCGGTCTTCGGCGGGTGTGTCAAAGAGCAGCGAGGTCTGCGAGATGGGCACGTTAAGCCATGCATTGGCGGCCAGTTCGGCATCAAGCTGCCCTGCGGCCCAGCCCGAATAGCCAAGTGAGACCAAGAAACGCTTCGGGCCACGGCCATTGGCAGCCGCCTCGAGAATATCGCGCGAGGAGGTCAGTCCAAGGCCTGTACTAATAGGTAGGGTGGATGACCACTTGCCTAAGGGCTCGTGCAGAACAAAGCCACGATCGGTCTGGACAGGGCCACCCACAAAGACAGGAAGCTCGGAGAGCTCGGAGCCCGAAAGGCTGAGGTCAATGCGAGAAAAAAGACTTCCCAGGTTCATGTCGGCAGGCCGATTCACCACGATACCCATGGCACCCCGGGCGGTATGTTCGGCCACGTAAATCACCGAGCCGCCAAAATGGGGGTCGATGAGCGATGGCATAGCCACAAGTAGCTGCCCTGCCACACTAGGAAACTCAGAGGATGACTCTGTCATATCAGGGTCGCTTTCTGAGGGCGAGGGCGAAGGCGAGTGAAGTTCATCAATCCAGCGTTGGGCCATTCGTGACATTCTAACCCTCTATTTAAAAGGAAAGGTAACGCAAGCCATGCCAGGTCCAACGAAGCCACTCATTGCCAAGGGGGTCTTGACCGGCCCTGCCCCTCAGCTTGTCTGGCTGAGAAGAGACCTACGCCTTGTCGACCATGCCACCATTCATAAAGCTCTTGAGCAGCAGAACCCTATTTTAGTGGTCTTCGTCTTTGACACCACCATTTTGGAGCCCCTTCGCACCGAGCATGGTCTTGCCCAGCCTGTTGACCGACGGCTTGGTTTTATTCATGCAAGCCTGCAGGCCATTGACGAGGCACTTAGGCAGATGGGAAGCCGACTGATTTGTGGCTACGGGCCCGCCGACCAACGCATTGCCGAGCTTGCTCATGCCCTTGGAGCCTGCCGAGTGATCTGCGCCCAGGATTTCGAGCCATCTGCCGTAGTCCGTGACCAGCAGGTTGCCAAGCGGCTAAAGGCGCTTGGGGCCGATTTTGTTCAGGTAAAGGATCAGACGATCTTTCAGGGCACCGAGTTGTTAACGGGTGCCGGTCGGCCTTTCTCTGTCTTTACACCTTACAAAAAGGCATGGCTGAAGGCCTTTGAGCCCTCAATGGCCGCTGACAAGGCAACACTCAGCCTGCCCGAAAGGGCTTTGCCCAGCGAGTCTCTTGAAACGATGGGACTTCCAGAACACACGCCGGTAACAACGGTAAGCAAGGAGGGCCTAAAACCAGCCGACTGGGGGCTTGGGTTGCCTTGTCTGAGTAGCATGGGCTTTTCCGAAGAGAGCCTTAAGTCCGTTCCCCTTGAGCCCGCAACCGTGGGCGCCCAGGCGCTTTTAAAAGACTTTGAAACCCGGGCCCAGCACTACAAAGAGGCCCGTGACTTCCCGGCTGTGAAGGGGCCGTCCTACCTTTCCACCCATCTGCGATTTGGCACGATCAGCCTGCGCGAGTGTGTGCGAAGGGCCATTGAACTTGGGGCGGAGCTCACGCCAGCGTCAGATGGTTCGGGCAGTGCAGGTCCAAGCACCTGGCTCTCGGAATTAATCTGGCGCGAGTTCTACATGCAGATTCTGGCCAACTTCCCCCATGTGGTGAACGCAAGCTTTAAGCCTGCCTACGATCAGCTCGCCTGGAATGAAGGGCCAAAGGCCGACCAAGACTTTGCCGCCTGGTGCGAGGGACAAACGGGCTACCCGATTGTGGATGCAGGCATGCGACAGTTGAATCAGACTGGTTACATGCACAACCGGCTGAGAATGATTGTGGCCAGCTTTTTAACCAAAGACCTGGGTATTCATTGGCTGCGCGGCGAACGGTATTTCGCGCTGAAGCTCAATGACTACGACCTGTCAGCGAACAATGGAGGCTGGCAATGGGCCGCCTCCACAGGCTGCGATGCCCAGCCTTACTTTCGAATTTTTAACCCCACGAGCCAAAGCGAAAAGTTTGACCCCAAGGGGCAGTTCATTGCTCGCTACGTGCCAGAGCTTGCAGGCCTTCCTGAGAAAAAACGTCATGCCCCCTGGCTTGCGGGGGACCTGACCCTTCAGGCATCGGGTGTTGCATTAGGCAAAGATTACCCAATGCCCTTGGTGGATCACGACCAGGCACGTAAGGCCACACTGGCCCGTTTTGCTGTCCTAAAACAGGCCTCCGACTAGACCTCAATCATTTCAAAGTCAGACTTCTGGGCGCCGCACTCGGGGCAAGTCCAGGTAATGGGAACATCTTCCCAGGCTGTTCCGGGGGCAATGCCTTCCTCGGGAAGGCCAGCGGCCTCATCGTAGATCCAGCCGCAAATTAAGCACATGTAAGTCTTCATACTTCGCCCAGGCAAATGAACAAAAGGGCCATTTCACAGCGGTCTGCCGATTAAAGTGGGTCCCTCACAACGGCATGGCCCCTAAAATGGTGGTCAGCACGCATTCTAAACTTTTGGAGGAATCTTTCTGCCATGCCCCGCCAGATCATCGACCGCAGTCAAAAACTTTTTGATCATGCTCAAAAATTCATCCCTGGGGGTGTGAACTCCCCCGTGCGTGCCTTTCGCTCCGTAGGAGGTACCCCACGATTCTTTACCAAGGCCAAGGGGGCTTACCTATGGGATGCCGATGAGAACCGCTATGTCGACACCATCTGTTCCTGGGGTCCCGCCATCGTGGGCCATGCCCGAAAAGAGGTGATTGACGCGGTCAAGAAGGCCGCCGAAGGCGGTCTTTCCTTCGGCGCACCCACAGCGGGAGAGGGCGAGCTGGCGGAATGGGTAAGCAAACATCTCCCCTCCATTGAGATGCTTCGACTTACCTCAAGCGGCACCGAGGCGACGATGTCGGCCATTCGCCTTGCCAGAGGGTTTACCGGGCGCTCGAAGATTCTTAAGTTCGAGGGCTGCTACCACGGGCATGTAGATAGCCTTCTGGTCAAAGCCGGCTCCGGGCTCCTAACCTTTGGCAACCCCACATCGGCCGGCGTGCCCGAGAGCTTTGCTGCAGAGACCCTGGTTCTTGACTACAACGACACGGATGCAGTGAAGGCCTGCTTTACCGAGCACGGCTCTGAGATTGCGGGAGTCATTGTTGAGCCCATCGCCGGCAACATGAATCTGGTGCGCCCTGTTCCCGGCTTTCTAGAGACCCTGCGTGAGCAATGCACGGCCCATGGTGCCGTCCTTATTTTTGACGAGGTCATGACGGGCTTTCGCGTAGGCGCCCAGGGTGTTCAAGGGCTTACAGGCATTACGCCTGACCTCACCACCCTGGGCAAAGTCATTGGCGGGGGCATGCCCATGGGGGCCTTCGGTGGACGCTCAGACATCATGCGCCAGGTTGCTCCCCTGGGTCCGGTCTATCAGGCAGGAACCCTGTCTGGAAACCCCGTGGCAGTGGCCGCAGGCGTTGCCACACTTAAAATTGTCTCCGAGCCCGCATTCTTTGAAACCCTTGGAAAACTCACCGGCGACTGCATGCAAGGCCTCACCCAGGCGGCACGCGAGGCAGGCATTGAACGGTTTTGTGCCGACAGCGTCGGGGGAATGTTTGGTATCTACTTCTCGCACGAATGCCCGAAGTCGCTCGACGACGTCACCAACAGTAACCGCGAGGCCTTCAACCGGTTTTTCCACGCCATGCTCGAGCGCGGCGTTTACCTAGCGCCTTCGGCCTACGAGGCGGGCTTTCTCTCCATCGAGCATCTTGGCGACCCTATCGACATCATTCTTAAAACCGCGCGTGAGGCTTTTAAAGAAATAGCCTCCGTTGCGAATGCCTAACAATCTTGGCGGGCCGTTTTGCGCCGTCCCCAACGGGGCCTTTGCATTTAGGCTCTCTTGTTACGGCCCTGGCAAGCTACCTGGATGCCAGGGCGCATTCCATGCCTTGGCTCCTGCGCATGGAGGACCTCGACCCGCCCCGTGAGGCGCCGGGCGCAGCCAATGCAATTAAGCAGCAGTTGCTGGCCCACGGGCTGAACTGGGATGTCTGGCCCAGCAACAAAGGGGGCCGCGAAGACGGCATTCTCTACCAGAGCGATCATGCAGGCGAAAAAGGGCCCTACGCCCAGGCCCTACAAAGGCTTCTTCAAAAAGAGATGGCCTTTCGGTGCCAATGCAGTCGTTCAACCCTTCAAGAGTTTTTCAACCGTGAAGGGGCCCCACCCGGCTCGACCAACCTTGATGGCGAGAAGCCCTACCCTGGCCTGTGTCGTGAAAGACGGCTAAACCGGGGACGGGCATGGCGCTTTAAAAGCTCCGAGGCAATGGCAGGCCACGGTGAGGACGACTTTATTCTGCAACGGGCCGACGGCCTCTGGGCCTACCACCTGGCTGTGGTGGTGGATGACCACTTCCAAGGCATTAGCCGCATTGTTCGCGGAGAAGACCTTGCTTCAATGCAGCCTAAACATGGCTGGCTGCAAGACGCCCTCGAACTGCCCCAGCCAAGCTACCAGCATGTGCCTTTGGTCGTGAATGACCAGGGCCAGAAGCTCTCAAAGCAGACCCAGGCCAAGGCCCTGCTCACCGATGAGAGAAACGTGGGGTTTCAGCTTAAAGAGGCTTCAACACATCTGAAAAGGACCATGCCTGCGCAATGGCTTGAGCGGGTCAGCCCTGCGGCGAAGTCGATGGGACTAAGCTGGGGCTAAATAAAAACCCCCGCGCGAGATTTAAAACTTTATGAGTCAGCAGACTTGTCGCTGGGCTTGCCACCCAACAAAACTGACTTGGGGTTAGCCGGGCGACGAACACCCAAGAGCGCAGAGGACCTTATTGCTGCCACCGAGGCCGCACTACCTGGCTGCGGAACACCACCGGGAGTCTTGGGTGCATCAGACGGCGGGCCGCTCGCAGCGCCCTTACTCGAGGAGGAATCGTCGTACGGTGCATAAAAAATGGGGTCGGCAGGCATCGCAGGTGGCTTAGCTGACGCCGGTGCGCGAGAGGACTGCGCACCTGAATACGAGGAAGACGATCGAGGGCCTCGGTCATTGAAGGAGCGCGAAGAGACAGCATGGGCGGGGGCCACAAGCGCCAGACGCTCTCGGCCCAGGCTTTTCCCAATAAGCGCCTCCACCCCCGCAACCTGTCGCTCTTCGGTTGCAACCATGAGCGACAAGGCAAGCCCTGAAGCACCGGCACGGCCAGTTCGCCCAATACGATGAACGTAGTCTTCAGGTGAATGGGGCATATCAAAATTGATGACCGCCGGAAGCTCGGCAATGTCGAGTCCACGAGCGGCAACATCGGTCGCGACCAAGACAATGACCTCGTTGTTCTTAAACCGCTCAAGGGTTGCGAGTCGCTCGTTCTGCGATTTATCTCCGTGTATGGCGTCGGCTGCAATGCCTTCGCGGATGAGCTCGCGGGCAAGGCGACTCGCCCCAATTTTTGTGTTGGTAAAGACAATCACCTGCTCAAGCTTTTCTTCCCGTACCAGGTGGATCACCGCCTGACGCTTCAACTCGGGGCTGTCGACACGGTAGAGTTTTTGGGTGAGGTTCTCGGCCGTTGCGTTGCGCCGCGCCACCTCAACCGTGACAGGCTTGTCATTCAGGAACGTTTTTGCAAGCTTACGAATTTCCGGTGAGAAGGTGGCCGAAAACAAAAGACTCTGCCGGCTTGACGGCAGAAGGTTCACGATGCGTTGAAGGTCGGGCAAGAAACCCATATCCAGCATGCGATCGGCCTCGTCGAGCACCAGAATACTGACCTGAGAGAGGTTGAGGGTCTTCTGCTGAACATGGTCAAGCAGTCGACCGGGCGTGGCCACCAAAAGCTCAACCCCTGCTCGTAGGGCTTGGGTCTGAGGGTTCATGTCCATGCCACCAAAAACCACCGCCGAGCGCAGCGCCGTGTAGGTGGCGTACTGCTGCAAGTTCTGGTAAATCTGATCGGCAAGCTCACGTGTGGGTGCGAGCACCAGACCACGCACCGGATGCCGTGCGGGAGAGGCGCTGGTGTTGGCGTGGGCCATCAACCGATGAAGAATGGGCAGGGTGAAAGCGGCTGTTTTCCCCGTGCCCGTTTGAGCCGCGCCCATAACATCAAGGCCCGCCATGATGTGAGGAATGGCCTGGGCTTGAATGGGTGTCGGGGACTCGTAGCCGGCTTCGGTAACGGCCTTCAGAATGGCCGGATTAAGGCCAAGCTCGGAAAAATGCATTCAGGCATTATCCACCATTATGTCGCCAAGGCTTCGGGCCAGCTTTCCCATCCTATTTGTCCTTTTATGGAGCACAGGTTTCATCGTGGCCCGCTATGGCATGCCCTATGCCGAGCCCATGACCTTTTTGTTGCTTCGGTTCCTGTTGGCGCTAGGCATTCTTTTGCCCCTCATTCTCCTTTTGCAGGCCCCCTGGCCCGAACCGCGACTGGCTCTGCGCATTGCGCTGGCTGGCGCCCTTTTGCAGGCGGGCTACCTGGGTGGGGTCTGGGCCGCTGTGCGCGATGGCATGACCGCTGGACTTGTGGCGCTGATTGTTGGCATGCAGCCCATTATCACGGCCTGCCTGGCAGGCCTTGTAAATGAGCGACTGCGGCCTTACCAATGGCTTGGACTTGCCCTTGGGCTGCTAGGGGTTGGGCTTGTGGTTTGGGCCAAGCTGAGTCTGACGGGCCTCACTGCTTTAAGCCTTGGCCTTTCTGTACTTGCCCTTGCAAGCATTACCGCAGGCACCCTGTATCAAAAGAAGTTCTGCCCACAGTTCGACCTGCGCACAGGTACGGCCGTTCAATACCTGGCTGCTGCCCTCATTTGTCTGCCCTGGGTCTTTGGTGTGGAGACCCGCGACATTGCCTGGACGGTCGAACTTATTGGTGCGCTAGCCTGGTCTGTCTTAGCCATTTCCTTAGGCGCCATCTTTTTGCTTTTTGTTCTTATTCGGGAGGGGGCGGCCACCCAAGTCACAAGCCTTCTCTACCTGACGCCACCCACTACAGCCCTCCTGGCCTTTTTCTTGTTCGATGAGCCCATCACGCTCCTTACCGTTCTTGGCACACTCTCAACGGCAGTCGGCGTATGGTTAGTCATGCGACCTTCAAGGAAACGCGCTACGCTTAAAACTCCAACCTCAACAGGAAAAAAATAATGATCAAACGCAGCGCTTCACGCCTTGCAATGGGTCTTGGCCTTGCCGCCCTTAGCCTCTCGGCCGCTCAAGCCCTTGAATTCAAAAAGCCGGGCGACGCCATCAAATACCGTCAGTCCACCTTTGCCGTCATGGGCGCGCACTTCTCAAGTGTGGGTGCCGTTGTGAAAGGCGAAAAGCCCTTTAATGCCCAAGATGTGGCGGCCGATATCGCTGTGGTGGCGAGCCTTGCAGCCCTTCCATGGCAGGCCTTTGGTCCAGGCACCGAAGGTGGCAAGGCTAAGCCGGAGATCTGGAAAGAAGGCGACAAGGTGAAGGCAGGTATCGAGAAATTTCAAACGGCCGTTGTTGCCTTAAACGACGCCGGTAAGTCGGGCAACCTGGATGCAATCAAAAAGGCTTTTGGCAATACAGCGCAGAGCTGCAAGGGCTGTCACGACAACTATCGTAAGAAGTAAAAAAACAGCGGTCTTCGTTCCGGTGCGTTTCGGTGGCGGTTTACTTTATTCGAAAAGTAAACCGCCACTGATTCCTACGATTCATGGGCTCGAGCTTGATATCTGGTAGCCCAAAAAGCCAATCACCACCAGGCCCACAAGTATCCATCCCAGTCGATCCACCCAACGGTTAAGCCACTGCTCCATGGGTGCACCCCCCCACTTCATTAACGCGGCAACCAAAAAGAACCGGCCACCACGGCCTAGTATTGAAGCAATTACAAAAGGAAAGACGGCCATCGACGCCGCCCCCGCTGCGATGGTGAATACCTTATAAGGAATGGGCGAGAAGCCAGCAAGCAGCACAGCCCAGACACCATAGTCGACAAACCACTGCTGGGCCAGGGCATAAGCCTGGGCGTACTTCGACTCCAAGAGCCAAGGAAGAATTATCTCCATCGCCCAAAGGCCAAGAAAATAGCCCAGCAGGCCACCAAGCACCGAACTCACGGTGGTTACAAAGGCAAGCCAGTAAGCGCGGTGGGGGCTCCCCAGGCACATGGGTGCAAGCATGACATCGGGCGGAACGGGGAAGAACGATGACTCTGCAAAACTAAGCGCTGCAAGATAGCGCGTGGCCCTCGGATGGCGCGACCAGCCCATGACACGCTGATAAAGGTTCGAAAAGAGTTTGCCCACGCCGTGCATCATACAATCGCGACATGTCACAGCCGTTGCCCGAACTGCAGTTCCAGTCAAAACAGGAGGCCTTTCGTCGAGGGATGCGGCATGCCATTGGTGCACCCGCCGGTGTCTTGTTTGCCGGTTATATTGGTTTTGGCGCCCTCTGTTACAGCCTCAATCTCTCCATATGGACGGCAGCAGGCTCAGCCTTTTTTGTTTACGCCCTCCCGGGACAAATGGTGATGGCCGAGATGTTTGCCCTGGGGGCAACAACACTGCTGACCACCTTGGCGGTTGGGCTAACTGCCTCAAGGTTTCTTCCCATGACCCTTACCGTGCTTCCACAGCTTGATAGCGAGCACCGGGGTTCAAAGAGCCTTTATGCCATGGTGCACCTACTGGCCATGACCAGCTGGGCGGTGGCCATGCGCGACCTTCCCAAAATGGAGCCGCAGTATCGCAAGGCCTACTTCTGGGGCATTGGTCTTGTCTGCTGGGCCGTCTGCGCACCGGGCTCGATCATTGGCTACCTGATTGCAGATCAAGTTCCCATGCCACTTACCATGGCCCTGGTATTTCTGAATCCTTTGTTTTTTATGTTGAGCTTTACCGAGGTCAAGCCAACCGCCTATCGACTGGCCATTTTGTTTGGAAGCCTGCTTGGCCCCTTAAGCTATAGCGTCGTTCCCGATTACAGCCTACTGATTTCTGGGCTTGTTGGGGGCAGCCTGGCCTATCTCCTCATTCATCGACGACGTCCAGCCTAACCAGGCCATCATGAGCTACGAACTAAACGTGCTACTGGGAACCATTTTTGCCACTTACCTCTGGCGAGGTCTGGGTGTCTTACTTTCTGGACGAATCAATGTGGAGACCGAGCTCTTTAAATGGGTCACCTGTATAACCTATGCCATGGTGGCAGCCCTGGTGGTCCGCATTATTATTCTTCCCGTTGGTCTTTTAGAAGAGGTTCCTCTACTCGTCAGGCTTGTCGCCCTTTTGGCGGGCGTCTTTGTCATGATGCGGCTGCCACGTCCCTGGGGTGGTCTGGTTCCAGGACTGCTGGTAGGCTCTGGCTTAATTGCTTTGGGCTACAGCTTGAGCCAGCTTACTCAGACCTAAGCCCTCTTCCCTTCAAGGCCCTAAAGCTTCGATCCATGACAGACATTCTCGCCCCCTTTATTGCTGCACTGCTACTTGCCTATCTGCTTGAGCCTGTAGCCTCTCGTCTTACCAACAAGGGGCTTGCACGCAGCCTTGCGAGCATTGTTGCCATTGTTATCGGCATCTTGCTCGGCATCGGCCTTGTTCTTGTTGCCGTTCCTATTGTCGAGAATGAACTTAATAGCCTTAGAGAACGTTTTCCCGACGCGGCGGTGCGGCTCTACGGGCTTATCTATCCCTACCTCATTGAGGCCGGTCTTCCCGTTGATGACAGCCAGGCCCTGAAGGCCAAAATCATCCAGTGGCTACAGGGTCAGTCCTCCGCTGTTTCTCAAACCGTCTTCGCCACCTTGCAGTCGGGTCTTGGAATGATTGCGGCGGTTTTGGGCTGGCTGGTTCTCGTGCCGGTGCTCCTTTTCTTTCTTATTAAAGACTGGTCAAACATCTGGGGCAATACCCTCGCCCTTGTTCCGAGTTCAAAGCGAAGCTATGTTCGTGAGACAAGCCTGGAAATCCATATAACCCTTCAAGGCTATCTCCGCGGTCAAGGCATGCTCATTCTGGCCATGGCTAGTTTTTATTGCCTGGGGCTTTTGCTTGCGGGGCTCTCAAGCTGGTTTTCCATAGGACTCTTATCGGGGCTGTTGGTTTTTGTGCCCTACCTTGGCTTTGCCTTCTCTCTGGTGCTCGCCATGGTCTCTGGCATTCTCGAGCTCGGTCTTTTGCACGGGCTCATTGCCATCGGCATTGTCTATAGTCTGGGCCAGTTTCTTGAAAGCTTTGTCTTAACGCCTAAGCTCGTTGGCGAGCAGATTGGTCTTCATCCCCTGGCCGTTATTCTTGCTTTGATGGTCTTTGGTGGTCTGCTTGGTCTTGTCGGTGTTTTGCTTGCACTGCCCCTAGCCGCCTGCGCGGTGGTTCTTGGGCGCAGGCTGATTCAGAAGCTGCATGATGATGATGCTTTAGAAGACCGCTCCTCTAAGGACTAGAAGAAGACTGCGACCATAAGGGCTGTCAACGCTAGTAAGAGAATCAGCTGGCTTCGATAGTCTTTTAAAAAGCCATAGGGTTTTGACATGGGAAGCATGGCCTTTGACCACAGGATGGCCTGCCGACTAGAGGTTTTCGCTACCGTGCTTGATCGACTTGCCAGAATCTGAACCACAAGACAGATGGCGGTGGTGAGTCCCGCAGTTTCAAGAAAGTGCAGACTCCACAGCTCGTACTGAGTTGCAACCACAAACCCAATGCCCAAGCCATGACCGATGAGCAGGCACCACCAAGCCGCCCTCGCGGTCGCGCCCCGCCAACCAAGGCCAAGGCAGTAGACCACCACAAACGGCGGCACCGCCACGGCAAACATCTGCTGAAGGTAGGCAAATAGGCCGGGAAACCCCTGAATCACTGGAGCCCAGGCCATGGCAATTAGCATGAAGACCATCGTGAGCAGTCGGGCACGCGGAAGGTCGGTCTGGCCAACGGCTGAGCCGTGAGCCGCATGGGCTTGTGAGGCCCCCTTGGTTTGCCCCTCTGCATGAAGGAAGTCGTAATGCACCAAGGCAGAGGCTGCGTTAATGGTGCTGTCGATGGTCGACATAATGGCAGCAAGAAGAGCCGCAAGCACGAGTCCGCGAAGTCCAACCGGCAGAAGGTCTTTGACCAAGGTCGGAAAGACCTGATCGCCCGAGGTTAAGGACGGGTAGAGACTTAGGGCCATGGCACCCGGAAGCACCATGATGAAGAGGGGCAACAGCTTCAAGGCAGCAGCCAGAATCGCTCCCCATCGGGCGTGGTCTTCAGACCTTGCCGCAAAGAAGCGTTGGCTGATGTAGTGGTTCATGCTCCAGTAGTAAAGGCCCAATATGGGTACGCCCACAAGAAGACCCGTCCAGGGCATGGACGGGTCGTTAGCCGGCCGCACCAAGGACAGGTGCCCATCGGGAAGTCCTGCCGTGGCAGCAGCCCAGGAGAAGTCAAACTGTTTGAAGACCATAAAGGCAATCACCGAGCTGCCTGCAATAAGCACCAGAGCCTGAAGCGCATCGGTAATCATTACAGCCCGAAGACCGCCCACCACGGTATAGAGGCCGGCAAATAAGCCCAGCCCAATAACCACAGGCCAGAGCGGCAAACCTGGCACCAGGACTTGCAAGACCAAGGCGCCTGCAAAAAGACTGCCTGCCGTGTCAACGAGCACGCTAAGCCCAATCATCCAGGCAGAGACATACCGGCGCACACCCTTGCTGTATCGCAGCCCAAGAAATTCCGGGACGGTACGACACCGATTTCTTAGGTAGACGGGAATAAGAAAAATGGCAGCAAAGGCCATGACAATCGCGGCCATCCATTCGTAATTGGCCACTGCAATACCCGAAGCGTAGGCCGCACCCGAAAGACCAATGAGTGTGGTTGACGAAATATTCGATGCGAACAAGGAAAGTCCAATCACACCAAAGCCAAGGCCCCTGCCGGCCAGAAAAAGATCCTCCGGTGTCCTGACTCGTCGAGAGCTTGCCCAGGCCACAAGCAGAATCGCAACCAAGTAAACGAATGGGATGAGGCCGTCTAGCCAATGGAGGTTCATTATTTACATTTTCACAAATATTTTTGGGTCAAAAAGAAGTGGGTCATGAGACCTTCGCTAGTCGCTAGGCAGAGCGGGTTTGTCGGCGGGCAGGTTGTCGTGCGCTGGCAAGGTATAGACCGTGCGATGGGGGAAGGGAATTTCAATGCCCTCGCGGTCAAAGGCTTTTTTGAGTCGACCCAAAAAAGCCCGTCGAACCGCCCACTGCTCCTGCGCGATGGTTTTTAATCGGCACTTAATCACCACGGCAGAATCCGCCCACTGATCAACACCTGCAATATCAAGATCGTCAAGAATTTTGTCAGCCCAGTCGGGCTCGGCGCGAAGTTCCGTGGCGGTGTCCTTCATCACCTGGCCCACCCGCTCGATATCTTCTTTGTAGGCCACACCAATATCCATCACGGCAAAGGCAAACAAACGACTACGGTTTGTCACGGTCACAATTGCCCCATTGGGTACGTAGTGCACGGAACCCTCATAGTCACGAAGACGCACATAGCGAAGCGTAAGTTCTTCAACAGCACCCACCTTGCCCGCAACTTCGACCACATCACCCACGCGAATCTGGTTTTCGATAAGCATCACAAAGCCTGTGAAGTAGTCCTTTACAAGGCTCTGGGCACCGAAACCCACGGCAAGACCCGCCACACCTGCTGTGGCGAGAATCGGGGCAATCGAAATGCCAAGCTCGGAGAGCACGAGCATAAAGCCAACCACGGTGACCACCACCGAGGCAATGTAACGAAAGACACGCTCCAGAGTCTCGATACGTTTACGCTCTTCGGGTCCTTCAGCACGGGCAGCCAGCCGCTGGTGAGAAGCCACAATAAATCTTCGCACCAGGACTGCGCTTAAAAACGCAAGAAAAATAATGAGAAGGACGGTCACGCCAGACATAACAGGCTTTGTCCAGCCTGCCGTCTGACCCAGCCCAAGATCGGACCAGATCGATTGCAAAAAAGAGTTAAGCATAGGCCTAAGTGTATCGGCTCAGGCGCAAGGGCAACATACAATCCCTCATGACTTCCGATAATCACTCAACCTCCGCTGTGTCCACTCCTACCCTTCTTAGTCTATCCGACCCGCGCGCAGGCCTCTGGGCGGTCTGTGTTTTTTGTGGATCGCGCCTCGGCCACGACCCCGACTGGACAGCCATGGCCAATGAAACTGGACAGGCTATTGCCCATCGTCAGTGGCGGCTTGTATACGGGGCCGGACGCTGGGGGCTCATGGGCACCGTGGCTCAGGCCGCGCTTGAATCGGGGGCGCATGTCACCGGAATCATTCCCGACTACCTGATTAAGATCGAACCTGTGCTGCCTGGTCTTGATCATTTGGAAATTGTTGAGACCATGATTGAACGCAAGGTTCGAATGATGGACCTGTCGGACGCCTTTTTAGTGCTGCCCGGGGGCATAGGGACCCTTGAAGAGTTGTTCGAGGTCTGGACAGGACTTCAGACCCATGCCCACGCTAAGCCCGTGGTCCTTGCCAACCTGAAGGGCTACTACGACCCCCTGCTTCACTTTATTACGAAGGCCACCCACGAGGGATTTCTAACACCCTCTCAACAAAATCGACTGGTGGTGACATCGTCCATTCATGAGGCACTCGAGCGACTTGCGTCCTTCGCATCAGCTGCTGCGGGCGCAGCCGAGCGCTGAACCAGTAGGCTTGAGAAGACAACCAGGCCCAGGCCAGCGAGCACAGTTGGGGTAATCACCTCATCCAAAAAAATCGCCCCCCAGAGGAGTCCAAAACCTGGAATAAGAAAGGTGACGCTGCTTGCACGTACGGGACCGAGTTCACGCAGCAGCCAAAAATACAAAAGGTAGGCAAGGCCTGAGCCCAGCATGCCCAGCATGAAAATTGAAACCCAGCCTGCCATCGAGGGCATTGCCACGGCTATGTCGGGAATTGAAAACGGTAGCAGCGCCAGGCTGGCATAGCCAAGCGTCGATCGCGCCACACGTATGGGCGAGACATCGGCGAACCAGCGTCGTGTCCATTGCGCCGCCAGGGCATAACAGAAGGTTGCTGCTGCACAGGCCAGACCCCCAAGCACTGTCTGCATACTGGTCTCGAGAGGCCCAAGGTTAACCAGCATAGTGATACCTGTGGCAGCAATCACGACGGCCATCACCAGCGACCAACGAAACGGCTGGCCAAGCCAGACGCTGGCTATGAGGCCGCCCCAAAGAGGGACCAAGGCATTCAGAATGGCCAGGTAACCGGCTGACAAGTAAAACGATGCCGCCCCGTAGAGCGCAAAAGGGATGGCACTGTTGGTCAGGCCAAGCACTAAAAGGCGTGGTTCAAACCTTGGTCGTTGAAAGCATTGGCGGGGGCCGAGCATAAAAATAGAAACCAGCCAAAGGCAGGCCCATGCGATGACAACCCGAAGCTCTGCCGAGAGGATGGCACCGAACTCCGGGGCCGCAATGCGAATAAATAAGAACGAGGAGCCCCAGATAGCCGCCAATGCAACAAAGGCAAGACCAGTGGTCAAGGGTTGGTAACCAACCCTCTTAGCATTGATCGCGAATAACGCGCGTGGTTTTTCTCGTCGTCATTTCGACGTAGCGTGACAGACTGATTATTGACCGTGACGGTGTGCTGATCTGGGAAGGGAACAACAATAAAGATGGGGAGTTCATTGAAACGAACCGTCTGACCCTGCTGAACTACAAACTCTCGAACGTTATCGTCGAACTCGCGTACCCATACCCAGCCTTTCACATTAAACCGAATGGCCATGGCCGAGCCCGCTGTAAAGCTAGCTGGTGCATCGAGAGCACTAATAAGAGTCGACTCCGAGACACGACGCTCTTTAGGCGGCTCAGGAGGTGGCGCTAAGACGGGTTCTTGCTGCTCGGCCTCCGATGTGGAGGGTGAAGATGTGGGTATTACGGCTGGGGAAGTCAGCGTTGCGGCGGTCGCCTCTGCAGACGTCGCAGCGGGTGCTGGCTCGGGCGGCTTGGAGGGCTTCTCAGGCACTGTAGGCTTGACCAACACCTGGGGTTTCTCCACCACCACTGGCTTTGAGGCCTCGGGGCTGGGCTCAAGCGTGAGAATCACCACGGCCAAAACCAGACCAATGGCAATCGCGCCCCAGAACCAAAGGGAGCCCAAAGATTGGGAAGCGTCCGAGGAGCGTGTTGGCTCGGGCTCTAGCTGAACCTTCTGCTTCGCTTCTTGTTCGGATGCGGGGTCGGACTCCGGCGCAGGACTCAACTCTGCCGCAGGACTCAACTCTGGCTTCGCGTCTTGTTCGGGTGCAGGGTCGGACTCCAGCGCAGGGCTCGACTCTGGCTTCGGCTCGGAATCGTGCTCGGGCTCCAGCTCGGACTCGATCTCCTCGGGCTCAGACGCCACAAGAGGGCCCTCGCCATGAAGCGCAAGCCGCATGTCTTGGGCCTGCTCAGAGGAAAAGCCAAGCTGCACCGCGTAACGCGTGAATAGATCACAAAAGAATGAGTCGGAATAGAACAACCGCATCTGACCCTCTTCAATGGCCAGAAGGTGTCGGTAGGTAGTTCGCAGCTCTGTTTCAAGATCACGCGGATTAATGTCGCGTGCAAGCCGCGCGTCGCGAAGTATCAGGCCCATGGCCCTTACCTGATCAAGTACAAGCTGCGATTGATTCACGACGAACGCGCCACCTTGAAAAATGCATGAAATAAAAGATGGCTTTGGTTAGCCAATAAAACTTGTTGTGCCGGATGAACCGGCAGCAGTCGAAAAAAAGCCCACCCTAACGGAGGTGGGCTTTTTGAGAACAGCAAAATCTAGCGAACGATAAGGTCTGCGCGACGGTTCTCTGCATAAGCAGCATCTGACTTGCCACGGTTACGTGGCTTTTCTTCGCCATTGCTAATCGCTTCAATGTTGTCCGCGTTTGCGCCAATGGCCTGCAAGGCAATACTGACAGCCTCGGCGCGCTTTTGACCAAGGGCAAGGTTGTACTCAACCGTTCCACGCTCATCGGCGTTACCCTCGACCAGAATTTTGGCCTCTTTCACCACAGCCAGATAATTACCATAGGCCGATACGGTGTTATGAAACTGGGGCTTGATGTCGAATTTATCGAAGTCAAAATAAACGGCAGGCTCAATGCTGCTGATGCGCTTACGGGCAAGTTCACGTGCGTTCGCGTCAGCAGATTTCGGGGTCGCGACAGAGGCGCCACTGGCAGACGATGCGGAAGAAGCGCCCGAGGCGGCGCCCGCGCCAGCCTTTTGCTCGGGCTTGGTGGCACAACCGGCAAGAACAGCCAGAGAGATGGCAGCGACAAATAATTTCATTAAAACTCTCCCATAATTTAAGTACTAGCAGTCTCTACTATAGCCCAAAATACTGATAGAACATGCCTTTACGTCATTAAAGGCTAAGGCAAATGAGCAAAAGAAGGGCAAAACCCGATCAAAAGATCAGCCTGACAAGCCCTTGAGAGCCAAGGAGTAGACTCCTAGCTACCCTGACGAACCCAGGCCCACCGCCAGATCCGCTCGGGGTGGATAGGCAGAACAAGGAGAAGGTGCTCCAAGATAGCAAGGGCTAACAAGCTGGCAACGAGGCTTGATGCCGCAATTTCGTAAGCTGACTCGCCAAGCCAGGCCTGCTCCCAGAGAAATACTGCCACCAGGGTGGCAAGGCTAAGGCTCACGGGGAAAAACAGGTTGAATGAGCGTCGCGAGAAATATGTAAGGAGGTAGTGCAAGGACGGGGGAAGAAAACTCTCATAAAAGTTCTTCACCCCAAGAAACAGGTTGAGCTTCGCGGACAAGCGCATGGCCCAGAGCACCAAAAAGGTCTGGTAGGCAACCGGGTTGGCTGCGTCCCAGCTTGGAAGGATAACGGCAGCCCCCAGCAGAACCAGGGCAGCCTCATGATGCGCAATGGTTCGAAAGGCATGCCAGGCCCGTGCCCAGCCCTTGACCTCGGGACAGGGTTGTCGGTTTGGGCCCGTTACAAGGCCCACCAAAAATGTAATTTCCTGCCAGGACCAGACGAGCAGCGCCGACACAAAGGCAAGGTAAGCGCCCAGCGGCGTTGTCATATCGCGCGTGAGTACAACCCCGGCAAGGCCAAGCGTAAGCGCGAGGCTGGCCGCCACAAGCGCACGGGTCTGTCGGCCAGGGCCTGCGCCATCCACCAGCCGAAGGATGATTCCTGTTGAGAGCCACCAGACCGCAATGGAGAAGACCAAAGGCATCCAAAGATGCAGGCTTGATGGCTCGATGTTCATCTACCAGCTCGGCGCAAGGCGCATGTCATCGGGCAGGGGCTTACGATTCACAGGCAAGAAGTAAAGCCTTGTGAGGGTAACTGCCGCCTGAGCACCAAGCAGGCCACGGCGTACCCAGCTTAAAAGCCCACCCCTGGCCTTCGCGGCATTCACCGCGTCCTGAATCTCGCAAAGCCGCTTGATCGAGCGAATAAAAACAGGATGGTCGTACTGCAAGGTTACCGGGAAGACCTGCTTACAGATTTCCGAGGTGATCTCAAAGACGCGCAGGTCGTACTCGGTAGGGTCAAGACCAAGGGCCTTGTGCATCTCGGGCCGAGTATGGTCACGAACAAACATGGTGGCAAAAACAGCCAACTGGAAGAAGCGAATCCAGTAGACGTTCACGCCCTTCAGCAACTCGGGGTTGGCACGCATGATGAGGGCGAAGGCCTCGCCATGACGAAACTCGTCGTTGCACCACTTTTCAAACCACAAGAAGATGGGATGAAACCGCAGCTCGGGGTGTCGCTCCACCTGCCTGTAAATCGCGATATAGCGCGCGTAGCCAATTTTTTCAGACAAATAGGTGGCGTAATAAATGTACTTAGGCTTGAAATAAGTAACCTTTTTGGCCTTGGTAAGAAACCCAAGGTCAACGCCAATGCCAAAGTCTTTGAGCCACTGATTAATAAAACCCGCATGACGGGATTCATCGCGGGCCATGTAGCCAAACAAGGCCCGCATGTCAGGGTTCTTCACCCGCTTCTTAATTTCCGCGTAAAGAACACAGCCCGAGAACTCGGAGGTGCAAGAGCTAATAAGAAACTCACTGAATTCCTTATAGAGCCCCTCGGGCAGGCTAGAGGAATAGTCCATACCCTTCATGTCCTCGGGCCGCTGAAAATGATCGGTGTTGCTGTCGGCCTCAAACTCCGCCATCAAGGCATCCCACTCTTTACGAATCGGGCTGACGTCCAGCCTGTCGATGGCATCGAAGTCGGTCGTATAAAAGCGTGGTGTTAATAGGCCGTCTTCGAGCGCAATCTCGGTGGCGGCGTTGGGAGTCTGCTGGCCCTTAAAGGCTTCATGAAGCTCGGCATAGCCGGCAGGTTCGCTATCGGCAAGCGCGGCGCGGGTGGCCTGGCGTGTCTGTTCATCGGGTGGGTTCATGGTGAGGTCCTCCTTCTTACTTACTTTGTATTGGGTGCTTCACCGACAAGCTGTCGGGCAACTGACTTTTCAACAGGCTCGCGTCGCTCAAGGTAAGTGGCGAAAACAGCCAGGTTGGATGGTCCAAAACTTGTGAGATCGACCTGACGGCCGGAAACAGGGTCGGCCAAGGTGAGGCCACCCTGGGTGTTGACCGACAACCAGAATGGCTCAGACGCCGAGCCACCTGCACGCATCCTTGCCTGGGCAAGGCTTCGCAAGACACCGCGAGCAAAGCCCGCCTCGCCTTCAATGGGGGCAAGCCTTTGACCAGACTGGGCATCGGTCACCCAGACGCTGCCGTCGGCTCCGTCAGAAAAAAGCAAGGCACGCTGCTCAAGCCAGCCCACCAGCTGAGTGTCGGGCTGCTGCGCCTTCTGCCATTGAGAGTAGCCCGCAAGTAGAAGGCTTCCCAGAATGAGAATGGCAAGGCCGATAAGGGGAAGCCCCTCCACCTTCGGGCGTGACACCAGGCGGTTGGAAATCTCATGCGCCATTAGGCGGGCTCCATGTCATTGATGCCAGACTGCCCTGCGACCTGCTGCGCGGAGGGCTGACGACCGCGGGCTGAAGCATGCGCACCGGCTGGGCCGAGAGCCGACTCGGCCGAAAGACTCGCAGGCTGATTGGCCTGCCAGGCTTGCGTTAACAGCTGGCCAAGGCCTTTGACAGCAGGCAGTGCGCGAAGCATGGGCTGGGGTTGTGCAAAGTGCCAGGGGCGTGCATGGGGCCACAAGTGCGGATAAGCCACCTTGTCCTCGGCATGCAGAATGAGAGCAATTTCACCGGGGCCGTCTTCATCGGCAGGCCTTTGCGTTAATGGGCGAACCTGTGCAGCCTGCATGCGCGCTAATGGCAGGTTGAGTGTTAGGTTTAAAACAATGCCAATGCGCATGGCAACACGACGACTTGTGAGTGTGTAGACGGTGGTCTTTGCCACCAGGTAGGCCATGGCCCAGAAAAGCAGCAGGCCTAGGGCAAAGATGGGCACAAGCCATAAGGCTGCTGCCAAGGCCTGAGCCGCGCTGCCCGAGTCCGCATACTGCTGGCCGCCACGCGCCAACAAAATAAGCCCAAAATAAATGGCAAGCCCCCGGCCATGAAAGACGTGGCGAAAGACAAGGCCAGTCTCGGGGCTGCCTTGCCACAGAATACGTTCATCCTGTGGCAGCTTCTCGGGCAGCCCGTACTCGGGCTCGAACTCGTGCTCGTGGCCGTTGTGATGGGCCTTCAAAACAGGGGCTCCCTCCGCTGGGCATCCGCGAACAAGGTGCCTGCGCCGTAGTAAGCCATAACCTTTTCCTCCTCGAGCAAGGTGATCTTCTCAGAGCTGGAGATGGCTGGAACACCCTCAAACTGACCGCCAAGAATGGACTCCACGGTCACGCGGTTGCCACGAATGCGGTCGCGACGTACACGACAGAAATTCATGGGCAGGAGCACCTGACGGCCGCCATTGGTCTTGATTTCTAGGTAGCGAATCAGATGCTCGGATCGATCCACCCAGACCTCGGCCACGGTACCACCGGCCTGCTTGTCGGCACCAAACACCGTAAGGCCCCTGGGGTCGAGGTCTTGCTTGGCCATCTCAAAGCCGTGGGCGACGCGCAGAGGAACAATCTTGTCCTCGCCCTCCCAGGTCTTGTCGGTGACATTGGCACGGCGGGTGTATGCCCCGGGCCCAATGCCAATACCACCCGCATTCATCGGGTCGCCAGTTGGCTCCAAAGGCATACCTGGAAAAGGACCAATGGCCTTACCCGGAGGCATGGGGTCTTCGAAGTCACGCTCGTGAGGTGCGGGGAAGTCTCCATGAAACTTGGTCTTATAGACCTTGACCGCAGGCATGGGCAGAAACCCTGTCTCACGCCTCACTGAACCATCGGGACGATCATGTTCAATCGGAAAGCCTTCGCGCTTGCTCTCAAGCGTTAAATAAATCACGAGCCCTGCAAAGAAAATCCAAAATAAATACAAGACCAGCTGGGCCACATCCACGTAACCGGTAATTGCGCCTGTTCCCATTTTCTTTCTCCTTTAAAAAAGACCTAGCCGGGGAATTCGGCCAGACCAAATTTCTGTGATGAGGGGGCCTTGGTTCTTGCCAGTCGGACAAGCGGACCAATGGCCACCAGAGTTGCAAACAAAAGAATCAGTTCCAGGTGATAGACCATGCTGTAGCCCACACCCGGAAAGTTCAGTACCTCGCCCAGTTGACCGTGCACGGCCATTGCACTAAAGGCATCGCGAAGGGCGCCACCTGCAAAAACAGCCAGCCCTGCGGCGGTTGCCTGCACAGCGCCCCAGGCGCCAAGCGCAAGACCCGTAAAGCCTTGGCTATCGAGGCCCATGGCAGCGGTGAGCGTTGCCACCGAGAAGAGCCCACCACCAAATCCAATGAGAAAAGTGCCCGCGCGAAAGACCGCTGCAGAGCCCAATGGCTCGGCAAAAATAACAAGTGAAAAGGCGATGGTTCCAACCAGAGCACCGGCTGCCGCAAGTCGATGGGGATTAATTCCGTTTTGCAGCCAGCGCGCTGACAGGCCAAAGGCAAGAAGGGCGCCAACGGCCATGATGGCTGTGAGTAGGCTTGTGGCAGAAACCGAAAGCCCAAGAATCTCGCCACCATAAGGCTCAAGAATGATGTCCTGCATGCTAAAGGCCGCCGTGCCCATGAAAAGCGCCACTAGAAAACGCTTGTGACCGGGTTGCTGCAGAAACGCGCCCCAGGTGGCGCGAAAGCTTGGCCGCTGAAGCTTCGGTGAGGTGAGCGCCGGGTTACGCACCTCTTGCTTCCACAAGGCAATAACATTGAGAAAGAAGGCCACAAAGGCAGCGCCCTGCACCACTTGAATGAGTCGGAACTTCGAAAAATCGGCCAGTAAAAAACTAAAGACCAGGCCCGAGACCAGCATGCCCACTAGGAGCATGGTGTACATCAGGGCCACCACACGAGGCCGGTTTTCTTCACTGGCAAGATCGGTGGCCAGTGCAAGGCCGGCGGTCTGCACGGTTTGAATGCCTGCGCCAACCAGCAAGAAGGCAAAGCCAGCGCTGAGTGGGCCCACGGCGGGATGCCAGTGGGTGTCGCCCGAGAGCAGAATGAGCGAGAACGGCATGATGGCGAGCCCACCAAACTGCAGCATGGTACCCATCCATATATAGGGCACACGGCGCCACCCCAGCACTGACTTATGCGTGTCGGAACGAAAACCCACAAGGGCGCGAAAAGGTGCAATGAGCAAGGGCAGTGCAACCATCATGGCCACAAGCCAGGCCGCCACGCCCAGCTCAACAATCAGAACACGGTTTAGCGTGCCCACCAGCAACGCTGTGGCCATACCCACGGAGACCTGAAAGAGCGAGAGCCGAAACAGGCGTGAGAGCGGAAGGTCGGCCGTTGCGAGGTCTGCAAAGGGTAGAAACCGTGGATCAATCTGCGACCACCGCCGCGGATTCAGAAGGGTCAAGAGCCCAAAGGGACCAAGCCCATTTTTCATGTCAGGCTCCCGAGGCGAGGAGCAACAGGCTCAGCAGGCATCTTGTTGGCCTCACTCATGCGTGCTGTCATGCTCGGCGAGCAGAGCATGATGGCCTCCGAGGTATAAAAGCCCTTTGATACACG
>Ga0181607_10000219_pt1 | contig 47165 bp, 48 predicted proteins | sample 041ome_9_FD_132420 | JGI IMG/M metagenome (GOLD analysis project Ga0181607, IMG submission 132420) | Coastal salt marsh microbial communities from the Groves Creek Marsh, Skidaway Island, Georgia - 041413US metaG (megahit assembly) | ecosystem: Environmental > Aquatic > Marine > Intertidal zone...
AACACGACGCAAGGCATGCCGTTGTCGACCAGCGTGCAGGCGACGCCTTCGATGACATCGACCGCATTGCCGGTCGGCAGGAGCGCGCCGCAGCTCGATCCCGCGGTATCGCGAAACTCGACCTGGATCGCGGCATGGGTTCCGGGGACGCCGTCGATCCGCGCATCCCCCTCGTAGGTCACCTCGCCGCCCGGGGTCTGGACGGTTTCGACGGCCACCTGCCCGGTGTTTTCCATGTATATCGTCACCCGCGTCTCATCGCCGGTAGTGGCGACAAGCCCGCGCTCGATCGCGAAAGGCCCGACGCCTGCCAGGATGTTGCCGCAATTCTGCTGGTCCGACACCAGCGCCTGGTCGACATAGACCTGCAGGAACAGGTAATCGACATCGATGCCCTCGCGAGCGGACTTGCGGACCACGGCGACCTTGCTCGTCAACGGGTCGGCACCCCCCATCCCGTCAATCTGCCGAGGATCGGGGCTCCCCATGACACGCAGCAGAAAGTCATTGCGCTCGGCTAGATCGGCCGGAAGGTCGGATGCGAGGAAATAACCGCCCTTCGAGGTTCCTCCCCGCATCCACATACAGGGTGTGCCATCAGACATATTTCAGACCCGCAGCCTGAAGGCGCTCACGCATCTTATACATATCAAGGCCCAACTCGCCTTTAGCCAGTCGCTGGCGCTTCTCTTCTTCGTTGGCTTCGCGGGCGCGAGCTTTTTCGAGCACCTCGGCGGCCTCAAGCCTCTTTACGACGCAGACTCCATCATCGTCGGCCACGATCACGTCCCCAGGCTCGACATGGGAGTTCGCGCAAACAACCGGCACGTTGACGCTGCCAAGCGTGTTCTTGACGGTCCCTTGGGCGTAGACCGCCTTCGACCATACCGGAAACCGCATCTCGGTGAGGTCACGCACGTCGCGCACTCCAGCATCGATGATCAGGCCGCGACACCCGCGCGCCATCGCGCTTGTCGCCAGCAGGTCTCCGAAGTAGCCATCCTCGCAGGGGCTTGTTGGCGCAAGTAGCAGGACATCGCCGCCCTCGAGCTGCTCGATGGCAACGTGGACCATCCAGTTGTCGCCGGGCGCCGCGCTGATCGTCACGGCATTGCCGGCAATCCGGGCGCCTGAATAGATCGGGCGCATATAACTTGCCAGAAGACCCTTGCGGCCTTGCGCCTCATGGACGGTAGCAACACCGCAGGACGCAAGCCCATCGACCACATCCAGCGGCGTCCGGCCGATATTCTGGACTACGACACCCATGGCAATCTCCTTCACATGTCCGATGCGACGTGACCACGGTGAGCGCCAATGGGAAGAATTGACCAGCCATAAGAATTCGCTAATTCTAAGGTGTGCGTATAGAGATACCGAATATCAGACACCTGGCTGCGCTGGCAGCGACGGTCAGGCACGGCACGGTCACCGAAGCGGCAAGGGAAATCGCTTTGACGCAGCCTGCACTGACACAAGCGATTGCCAATCTCGAGAGGCGCCTCGACTGCACTTTGTTCGACCGGGAACCCGGCGGAATGCGACCGACCGAACCGGCTCTTCTCCTGGCCCCGCGTGCGAAAGTTGCATTGGAGTTGATAGGCTCGCCCAGAGTCACATCGACGCAGATGCGAGCATTCATCGCAATCGCTCGAAATGGTAGCTACACTGCGGCATCGTCCGACATAGGCATTGCACCGGCATCGCTTCATCGAGCCGTCGCGGATCTTTCCGTGGCTCTCGGGGAAAGGCTCGTTGAACGGCGGGGCAAGTATCTCGCATTGACCAAGAAAGGTGAGAAGCGGGCCCGCGATTTCGGACTGGCCCTCGCCGAATTGCGGAGTGGACTGGCAGAGGTATCGGCATGGCTGGGCAAGGCCGGAGAGCGCATGGTGATCGGAGCCATGCCGCTCTCGCGTGCGCGCTGGTTACCGGGGGCAATTGCCCGATTCATTGCCGCCAATCCGATCGTCGAGATAGCGGTGATCGAGGGCAGCTATGCCGAGCTCGCCGGATCGCTGCGGGACGGCAGCGTGGACTTTCTGTTGGGCGCCCTTCGCGATGAAGGACATGACGAAGCCTTCGAGCAGGAGCCTTCGTTTGTCGATCGCCCGCAGATCATCATGCGATCAGGCCATCCGCTCGAGCGCGCAGGAACCTCGACACCTGACGAACTGGGCCGGTTCCCATGGGCACTCCCTGCTCGCCAGACTCCCTTGCGACAATATTGGGAAGACAATCTGGCCGGCGGCTCCGAAGGTGAGCCCAATGTCCCGGTCGAATGCGGTTCGGTGCTTACGATCCGCGAATTGCTGATCGAAACGGACTTCCTGACCCTGCTTTCGCCGGATCAGGTAAGGGTCGAAATCGAGGCAGGAATGCTTGAGACGTGCGCCCCGCCTCGCGAGATCCGCAGGACAATCGGCATCACGGTGCGCAAGAACTGGCGTCCGACCAAGGCTCAGCGGGCAATGCTTGAAATTCTTCGTGAGGACGCCAAGCAGATTTCGTAAAAAGTTATTCCCGTCCCTCGCTATTCATTGGCTGGTTCAAGCAGGCTCGGGCATTCATCGCATCATGCAAGTCAAGATCGCCCTTATCGGTTTCGGTGAAGCCGCTTCGACTTTTGCAATTTCTGCCGGCTGGGGAAATGCCGCGACCGCTTTCGACATCGACCCGGCGAGAAAAGACGCGATGTCGCGCGCGCAGGTAGTGGCCGGTTCGTCTGTCAGGCAGACCTTGTCGGGCGCAAGCATGGTTTTATCGCTGGTTACTGCGGACCAAGCGCTGAATGCGGCGCAGGATTATGCACCTCTGCTCGATCCGCAAGCGATCTGGTGCGACATGAATTCCGTCGCCCCGGAAACGAAACGGACCGCTGCAGAAGCAGTAGAGACTGCAGGTGCAAGATATCTCGACATCGCCGTCCTCGCCCCAGTGAACCCAGCGGCGTTGAATGTACCTCTGTTGGTTTCGGGCCCCGAAGGCGAGTATGTTTCCGAACGACTTGGCGCGCTGGGTTTCACGGACTGTCGCTGTGTAGGTCCCGAGGTCGGAAGGGCCTCTACGGTCAAGATGGTCCGCTCGGTCATGGTCAAGGGCATCGAGGCCCTGACCGACGAGATGATGGCGGCGGCCAGGGCGGCGGGCGTCGTCGAGGAGGTGCTCGCCTCGCTCGATGCGAGCGAGAAGCCGCGCAGTTGGGCCGAGCGCGCTGCCTACAATCTCGAACGCATTGAGACGCATGGCCTGCGGCGGGCGGCCGAGATGGAAGAAGTGGCGAAAACCCTCGAATCGCTCGGCACCGAGCCGACGATGACCCGCGGCACCGTTGCCCGCCAGCGTGCTGCCGGCGAGCGCGGCCAGAACATCAGGAAGGACAGGGCTGCATGAGCCTGATCATCGATTGTCACGGTCACTATACCGTCCTTCCCAAGGCGCATGACGCCTGGCGCGAGGAGCAGAAGGCCGCCTACAGGAACGGCACCACCTGCACGCCCTATCCGGAGATTTCCGACGAGGAGATCCGCCAGACCATCGAGGACAACCAGCTGCGTCTGATCCAGGAGCGCGGCGCGGACTTCACCATCTTTTCGCCCCGCGCGAGTGCAATGGCCCCCCATGTCGGCGACCAGGCGGTGGCGAGTGAATGGGCAAGGCGATGCAACGATCTGATATACCGCGTAACGCAGCTGTTCCCCGATACTTTCATCGGAGGCTGCATGCTGCCGCAGAGCCCGAAGTCGGACCTTCAGGAAAGCGTGCGCGAACTGCGACGCTGCGTCGAGGAGCTAAACTTCGTCGTCTGCAACCTCAACCCAGATCCAGGCGGCGGCTATTTCCAGCATCCGCCGCTTACTGACGAATACTGGTATCCCATCTATGAAGCGATGTCCGAACTGGGCGTGCCCGCGATGATCCATGTGTCGGGCAGCTGCAATCCAGCGATGCACGCGACCGGCGGCTATTACATCGCCGCCGACACCGTCGCTTTCATGCAGCTGCTCCAGGGTGACCTGTTCAGCCGCTTCCCCGATCTTAAGCTGATCATCCCGCACGGCGGCGGTGCGGTGCCTTATCACTGGGGCCGCTACCGTGGGCTGGCCGACATGCTCAAACAGCCCGATATCGAGCAGCACCTGATGAACAACGTGTTCTTCGACACCTGTGTCTACCACCAGTCGGGCATCAATTTGCTGGCCGATGTTATCGAGAACAAGAACATCCTGTTCGGCAGCGAGATGGTCGGCGCGGTGCGCGGCATCGATCCCCAGACCGGCCACTATTTCGACGACACCAAACGCTACATCGACGCGCTCGAAATCAGCGATGAAGAGCGCCACGCGATCTTCGAAGGCAATGCGCGGATAGTCTACCCGCGTCTCGATGCGATCCTCAAGGAGAGAGGTCTGTGAGAGAGGCAATGAACGAGCCTTGTCGCCTCAAGGCGATGCAACTGGGATACCACATTATCTTTGTCGATGTGACAGAGTCGCCAGCCGCCAAGCGAGAGCCACAGAGTTGGTGGTCACGTCTGTTCGGAGGCGCACGCCATTGACTGATATTCACTCCTATCTCGCCGAGTTCGACGATATCCCAGGCACCCGCGTCTTCACCGCCAAGCGCGCGCGGCAAGGCTATCACCTCAACCAGTTCGCGATGAGCCTGATGAAGGCCGAGAACCGCGAGCGCTGGAAGGCTGACGAGACGGCCTATCTCGATGAGTGGCCGCTCACCGCCGAGCAGAAGGAGGCCGTACTGGCGCGCGACTACAACCGCATGCTCGATCTTGGCGGCAACATCTACTTCCTTTCCAAGATCTTCTCGACCGACGGGATCAGCTTTGCCGAAGCGGTGTCGACCATGACTGACATGAGCTTTCCCGAATACCGCGAGATGATGAACAATGGCGGCCGCGCTCCGCAAGGCAATCGCTCGATCAAGGGAGGCTACTAGTATGGCCCGCATCACCGCCGGCATCGCCTCCAGCCATGTCCCGCTGCTCGGCGTCGCTGTCGATCAGGGCAAGACCGGGGACGATTACTTCGCGCCGATCTTTTCCGGGTACGAATGGACCCGCCAATGGGAAAAGGAACAGGCGCCCGACGTCATCGTACTGGTCTACAATGACCATGCTTCCGCTTTCGACGCGAGCATTATTCCGACCTTCGCGATCGGATGCGGCGAGCATTTCAAGCCAGCAGACGAAGGTTGGGGACCACGCCCGGTTCCCGGCGTCGAGGGGCATGCCGACCTCGCCTGGCATATTGCCCAATGCCTCATCCTCGACGATTTCGACATGACCATCATGAACGAGATGGAGGTCGACCACGGGCTGACTGTGCCGCTTTCCATGATGTTCGGCACGCCGACAAAGTGGCCGGTCAAGGTCGTCCCGCTGGCCGTCAATGTCGTGACCTATCCGGTGCCATCGGGCAATCGCTGTTGGGCTTTGGGCGAAGCGATCGCGCGCGCTGTCGAGAGCTTTCCCGAAGACCTCAACGTGCAGATATGGGGCACGGGCGGGATGAGCCACCAGCTGCAAGGCCCACGCGCCGGCCTGCTTAACCGCGAGTGGGACAACCGTTTTATGGACATGCTGATCGGTGAGAGCGACGATGCGCGGTGGATCGAACATATCGAATATCTTCGCGAAACCGGCAGCGAGGGGATCGAGATGGTCATGTGGCTGATCATGCGCGGCGCGCTTGGCCCGACCACACGCTGCCTTCACCGGCACTATCACATCCCGTGTTCGAACACCGCGATTGGGCACATGGTGCTCGAACCCGCGGACTGACTTGCAGGAGTAAGATGGAATGACTGGAATTGCGCTTGTTGGCGCCGGGGCTTTTGGCGAGAAGCATCTCGACGGCCTCAATAATATTGACGGCGTGGAGATCGTATCGGTGATCTCTCGCCGTGCCGAACAGGCCGCGGAAGTCGCTGCCAAGTACGGCGCGCGGCATTCAGGCACCGAACTCGCCGAAGCCCTTGCACTCGATGATGTCGATGCGGTGATCCTGTGTACGCCTACGCAGATGCACGCCGAACAGGCCATCGCCTGCATGGATGCGGGCAGACATGTTCAGGTGGAGATTCCGCTTTCAGACAGCTGGGCCGATGCTCTGGTGGTCGAGGCAAAAGCAAAGCAAACCGGACTTACCTGCATGGTAGGCCACACCCGCCGCTTCAATCCCAGCCACCAATATGTGAAGCAACAGATCGACGCCGGTGATTTCAACATCCAGGCGATGGATATCGAGACCTTCTTCTTCCGCCGCAAGAATATGAATGCGAAGGGACAGCCGCGCAGTTGGACCGACCACCTGCTGTGGCACCACAGCGCGCACTCTATCGACATCTTCCAGTATATGACCGGAAGCAAGGTGGTTGCCGCCAACGCTCTTCAAGGACCCCGGCATCCCGAACTCGGCATCGCTATGGATATGTCGATCCAGATGAAGACCGAGGCAGGCCAGATCCTGACGCTGTCGCTCAGTTTCAACAACGACGGGCCGCTCGGCACCTTCTTCCGATACATCGGAGACACCGCGACCTATATCGCGCGCTACGATGATCTGGTGACCGGCCATGAGGAGCCTATCGACCTTTCCGGCGTCGCAATCTCGAACAACGGTATCGAGTTGCAGGACCGCGAGTTCATCGCTGCCATCAAGGATGGCCGCGAACCAAACAGCTCCGTCAGTCAGGTACTCGATTGCTATCGAGTCATAGGCGAACTTGCCGCCAGCCTAGAGGCACAGGACGGCTGGAGCTAGCCATTCGACTATGGTGCTGAATTCGATCCAAGACCTCAAAGAGCTTCTGGAGGAGCTGCGCGCCGCTAATGCCCGTGAGCTCGATCCAATCAAAATCTCCCGTTTGCGTAAGCAATTCAACGAGCTGATGGATAGACTGGTAAACGAAGGTGCAACGATGCCTGGATTCGAAGACCGCTTCGGTCATATCAAGAGCCTTACCGGCTACCACCAGTTGAAGTGGGGCACAGGCCGTTTCCTGACCGATCCGGAGACCTACCGCGACGACAGCCGCAAGGTCGGGCTGGAAGTGCGCGACTTCATCGCATGGGCAGAGGCTGGTGGTGAAGGCCGAGAGATCAGGCAACAGCCATGAAACGAACACTATGCGGCAGAGCCGTGAACGCCATCGGACTCGGTTGTATGAACCTGTCTTGGGCTTATGGCGATCCGCCACCCCATGACGACAAGGTGAGACTGCTCAACGAGGCGCTCGACCTAGGATACGATCACCTCGACACCGCCAATATCTATGGCTTCGGCAAGAACGAGGAATTGCTGGCTGAAGCGGTCATGCATCGTAGGTCCGAGTTCCTGCTCGCGAGCAAGACCGGCATCATAGTTGACGGCCCAATACGCGGGATCGACTGCTCGCCGCAAGCGATTGCCCAAAGCCTTGATGCTACCCTCAAGCGGCTTGGCACCGACCATATCGATCTGTTCTACATGCATCGCTTCGATCCGAAGGTTCCGATAGCCGATAGCGTTGGTGCGATGGTTCGTGCGATCGAAGACGGCAAGGTCGGCGCGTATGGCGTGTCCGAATGGTCATCCGCGCATATCCGAGAGGCGCATGCGGTACACCCCATGGCAGCAGTCCAGACCGAATTTTCCCTTTGGACCCGCAATGTGGAATTGGGTGTCCTCGATACAACGCGCGATCTGGAAATTGCGCTCGTAGCTTTCAGCCCGGTCGCGCGGGGAGCGCTGGGTGGCGAGTTGAAAGACCCGCAAATGTTGGGCGAAAAGGATCTGCGTCGATCACATCCGCGCTTTTCGCAGGACAATTGGCCCAAAAACCTCGAGTTGATCGACGCCTTTGATGCCCTGGCCGCCACCGCCGGCCTCGAACCTGCAAAACTGGCTCTTGCCTGGTTGCTGGGACAAGGCGACCATGTCCATGCCATTCCGGGCACAACAAGTCTGGATCACCTTCGCGAAAACTTCTGTGCAGCCGATCTTGTCGTCGCGTCCGAAACGCTTGAAGAAGCCGCCAGGCTGATCAACCAGCAAACGGTCCACGGCCATCGCTATCCGGAAGTCATGCGCGGAACGATAGACACCGAGGATTTTGGCTGAGAGCATTCACTGCTTGCTCTTTGCACCTGCTCTTGCCGCATCGATGGAATAGGGCCCGGCCCCTGCAGCTGCGAGAAAAAGGAAAATGAAGCAGTATAGGTAGGCCGCCTCGCCACCGTTTATTGCGGGAGCGAACCCATTGGGTGCATGTACCATCCAATAGGCTACAGCCATCATGCCCGAAAGCAGGAATGCTACTGGGCGTACCATAAGGCCGAAGAGAATCATCGCACCTCCCACAAGTTCGAGGAGTCCCGCAGTTCCTGCCAGACTGAGTAAAGGCGGGAATGCAGGTGGCCCTTCCCCGGGCACTACCCCCGGAAATCCAAAATGCTTCATCGTTCCGTGCGAGATAAATGTGAGTGCGATCGCGACACGCATAAGAGCGTGGAACGGGCCTTGAAAGCGAGCGAGCTTTAGCGGATCTGCCGACATTGCAATTCCTTTTTCTTATTGCCGCGATTGTGACCGAGACTGAAGCCGTAACAGGCCGATTACGAGCCGCTTTGGGCATCCCCCATTTTGGGACAGCGCTTGTGGTCTGCATCGTCACTAGACGGGGAGACCGACATAGTTTTCCGCTATGCTGGTCTGAGCGGCTCGCGAATTGGCGATATAGTCGAGTTCGGCGACCTGCATGGCGCGCTCGAATGGTCCATCTTCAGGAAAACGATGCATCAGACGAGTCAACGACCAGCTGAAGCGTTCCGATTTCCAGACCCTGGCGAGCGCCTTGTCGGAGTAATCCGCAATCGCATCATTGTCCGATGCCTGGAAGAACTTGGCGAGCGCTTCCGCTGCATAGTGCACGTCGCTCGCCGCGAGGTTGAGCCCCTTGGCTCCGGTCGGCGGAACAATATGTGCAGCATCCCCGCAGAGCAGCAGTGAGCCGTGCCGCATCGGCGCATATACGTAGGACCTTAGCGGGGCGATCGATTTCTCGAGAGCAGGACCACGCGTGATGTTCGCGGCTGCCTCAGGGCCAAGCCTCGTCGCCAGCTCGTCCCACATCCGATCATCGCTCCATTCCTCAACCTTATCGGACAATGGAACATCAACATAATAGCGGCTTCGAGTTGAAGAACGCATGGACGCAAGGGCAAAGCCGCGCTCATGATTGGCGTAGATCAGTTCGTGATCGCATGGGGGCACATCGGCCAGGATGCCGAGCCAGCCAAAAGGATAGACCCGCTCGTATTCCTCGCCGATGCCTGCATCTTGCAACACCTTGCGGCTAGGACCATGGAAGCCGTCACAGCCGACGACGAAACGGCAATCAACCCGCTTTGGCGTGCCACCGAATTTGTAGGTCACATGGGGCGTATCGCTATCGGCACCGTGAATTGCGACCTCGGCTGCTTCGTAAATCACTTCGAGGTCGCGTTCGCTGCACGCTTCCATCAGGTCGCGTGTCACCTCTGTCTGACCGTAAACCATCACCCTGCTGCCCACGAGGTCTGCCATATCGATCCGGATAAGGCGATCCCCATCGGCGAGGTTAAATCCATCGTGCCACAGGCCTTCGGAATTCATCCTACCGTCCAGGCCAAGGCGGGCCATGAGCTCGGCCGTGATTGTCTCGAGCACGCCAGCGCGGATGCGGCCAAGGACATAGTCCGGTGACTGACGCTCAAGAACGACGCACGAAACACCTTCCGCTCGCAGTAGGTGGCCAAGGAGCAACCCCGCCGGACCCGCCCCGATGATGCAGACCTGAGTCTTCATGCCTTTACGACTTTCTGAGCGATGGTGCCAAACGGCTCATTGCCATCGCGGTCGCGCCCAACCATGCGGATGGTATCGCCAAAGGACATGAAAGGAGTTCTTGGCGAACCATCGGCAATCATCTCGATTGCACGGACCTCAGAGATACAGCTCGAGCCGACTTGTTCGTAGTTCTTGTTGGAGACAGTGCCGGAGCCAATGATCGTTCCTGCTACAAGGTCGCGCGTTAGTGCGGCATGGGCAACCAGCTCATGAAATCCAAAATCCATCGCGCTGCCGTTGGCACTTCCAAATCGATCCCCGTTCCAGTCGATCACAAGGTCCATGCACACTCTGCCATCGGACCATGCGTCACCCAGTTCTTCAGGCGTCACGGCGAAGGGTGCCATCGAACAGGCTGGCTTTGCCTGAACCCATCCGAATCCGGTCTTCATTTCGATTGGTGCGATCGCCCTCAGCGACCAGTCATTAATCTGCACGATCAGCCGAATGTGCTTCATTGCATCTTCAGCGGTAGTTCCCATCGGTACGTGATCGACGATCACCCCGAACTCGCCTTCGAAGTCTATTCCGTGCGAGGGATCTGGGAATGGCACGTCATCAAGCGGGCCATAGAACCTGTCCGAGAGCCCCTGATACATCAGTGGGCGGTCGCTATCGATCGGATCGAGCCCGAACGCGATCTGCATTAACTCTCCGTGCGTCGAGAATGCCGACCCATCAAGCCATTGCCAGCTCCTCGGCAAAGGAGCCGCAAATTGAGAATAAGTGATCGGGTCGCCACTCCCTTCGGCGACCCGATCAGCCAGTGCCGATAACACCGGTTCGACCTCGCTCCATCGCAGTATGGCGTCGAGCAAAGTCGGCGCTTCGGACCCGCCTTTGAGGGCGCGTTGACCGTCTCGAGAAACCACAACGAGTGTCCCGTCAGGCGAGCTGTCCCGGAGTGTTGCGAGTCTCATTGCGTGAGCACCTCGTCGAACTCTCCGTCGATCAGAACAAAGCAGATCCTGCAGTTCTCGTTCGACCGGTTTGCCCAGCCATGGTTCGTCCCACGCTGGATGACAATATCGCCCGCACGCACGGTAGTTTCACCCTCGTCCATGATCAGTACCAGCTCGCCTTCGAGGACGATGCCATAATCAATGGTCTCGGTGCGGTGCATCAAGGCATGCTTGGCGCCTTCACGCGCAGCATTGCTCGCGCTACCGGCACCAATCTCGGCAAAATGCGCCTCCGCCTCCTCGGCGGTCATGTTGCGGATGCCGTCCCCTTCAGGAGGAATGTCGAGCACACGGATGCGCGTACCGTTCTTGGGCGGTGCCAGAACGATACCCTCTTCGGGTGGTTCGCCCGACCCTGCGTCGATCGGAGCCGGGGTGGCTCTGGTGTTCCACACCTCATGGAACATCGGTCCGATATCCCCACCGATCCTTTGGACGCGCGGTACGGCACTATCTTCCTGGATGACGGCGGTGCCGTCCTTGTCATGTCCGGTAACGATGCGGCGCACGGGATGTTTGTCCATCACTGTCTCTCTTCGCTGGTTGGCGTTTGCCAAGTATATTTGAGCGGCCCTTCGCGGAACGCGAACCGGTCGACGTGTCGCTCCAATGCGCCCTTGAGGCCGTCGCGTTGTCCGGCTTCGCTCGCCTCGATCCGACACACGAGAATGCAGCCTTCAGGTGCGAGCGTGACCAGCGCATCCCCTGCCCAAGACGCGCCGCGCGCACCGCGCAGAAAGGTAATTCGGCGTACGTCACCATCTTCTTCGACCGCCAGGTTGTGCTGCCAATGCTTGCCGAGCTGAACCGTATACTTGCGCGCGTTCTGGGTCGGCACTCTTGCCTCGGTGACGAAGGTCATGCGGTTTGCCCGCCGAGCGTCTCGGCGAACCAGTCCGAAATGAGGTCTCGGCCATAGGCCATGTTGTCGGCCCCGACGTGCTCGACCCCGCCTTCGCGCGCGGTGAAGATCACTTTCTCGCGGCGCGGCGAGTTCACCAGCTGGTCGTATAGGTCATCCGCATAGGATGGACTGATCTGTCGGTCATTGGCGCCGTGGGTGACAAGGAATGGCACCTTGATCCCGTCCATTTGACCGTTGAGATTCATGGCTTCCGACTTGGCCAGAAAATCATCCTGATCCTTCGCGCCAAATGCCCAGTGCACATGCGCCCAGTAGTGCGGCACGGGGTTTTCGCCCTCGCGCTGCATCCGCTTGTCCTGCACTTCGCGCCAGTTGTGGTTGGCGCCCCACACCGCTCCGCTGGCAAAGCGCGGTTCATAGGCCACCGCGCGGGGGGCGAAGTGCCCGCCCAGCGAGATGCCAGTCATTCCGATCCGCGCGTTGTCGACTTCGTCCTGCTGCTCGAGCCAGTCCACCGCTTTCGACGCCCAGCTCTCGCTGTGTGGATCGACCGGCAATCCTTGAAGACGCAGGGCCTCACCCGATCCCGGCTGGTCAACGCAGAGTGTAGAAATGCCCCGGCGCGCGAGTTCTTCGGGCAGACGAGTCCAGTAAAGCAACTCCTTGCAACTATCGAGGCCGTTGCAAAACACGACTGCGCCCTTTGTCCCTTTGCCCGGCGCGCGGGTCCACAGCGCGGGCATGATCCCGTTTTCGAGCGGGATTTCGACTCGCTCGCGGTTGAGTGAACCCAACCGGGTCGAGCGATCGAACGCCTCGCGTGCCTTGGCGAATGTCTCGGTACGCCCCGGATAACCATGCCCCTGCATACGCTCGGCGGTGATCAGGTAGAGCGAGGCGCGCTCGAGCTTATTGGATGCCGAGAAGCTGCGACCCTTGGCCTCATCCTCACCAGCCAATTCGAGCAGCTTTTCGCCCATAGCGGCCCATTGCTTCATGAACTGCGGCGTGCCCGCATCCGCTCCGCTGTCAGCGGCATCCTTGATCGGCTGGCACATGTCGACGATCTCACCGATCTGACCGCCACTCTCCAGCGCGATTGCGACCGAGAGATTCCAGATATAGTTCGGGAAATACTCGAACAACGCCACGGATCAGACCTCCGAAGGTTGGAATAACTGCGGATCGGGCTCGGGGTGAGGCATGGTTTGTGGTCCGCCGACACCGATACCCCACTGGTCCATGACCTGTGGACCGGGAGTGTGTACTTTGTGCTCGTGGTTTTCGAAGTCGACCTCTTCGAGCTCCGAGGTGTATTCGACTGCGAAACCAGCGGGAGTGGTGAAATAGCTGAAGGTGTTGTTGCCCGCGGTATGTCTGCCCGGCCCCCAGCGAATATCTGTCCCGCGCTTCTTGAGCCTTGAGGCGCCGCGCATCATGTCATCGACGGAGAGCATGTCGTAAGCGACGTGATTCAGGCAAGGCGGTCCCGGCAGGATTGCAACACGATGATGGGCCTCGTTGCAGCGCAGGAAACACATGAAATCGCCAAGCCAATCCGAAACCTTGAAACCAAGCACGTCGGTGAAGAACTTCACGAGTTCCTGGTGATCGGGAGAGTGCAAGACGATATGGCTGATCTTCACAGGCACGCCTTCCCATCGTTCCATTGGTCGCTTGTCGAGGGTCGCAACATCAGCGCTGATCTCGAAGGGCAAGCCGTCTTTGGTGAAGAAGCGAAAGCCATAACCACCACCTGGAGCATCGAGCTCGCGCGCCTCATGGATAATCTTGCAGTCGGCGGCGAGCACTTTCTCCTGCAATGCGTCGACGTCCGCGCGGCTCTCGGCCGCGAATGCAATTACCTCCACGCAATTGCTGTCGCGCTTGTGAAGCCGCACAACATGGTGCTCATCGTCTCCGTGGGTCTTGAACCAGGCTAGGTCATCCGTTGCCGAAACCTCCACAAGTCCCCAGTCCTCTGCGTAGAAGGCTCGTTCGGCAGCAAAATCCTCGACTCCGTATCCAACATAGCGAATTTCCGTGACGCGGGCGGTCATGGGCATCCTCCTCAAATGGGTTGCGAAACTACAGCGAACATGTCCGCCGTAGCCTTGTGATTGTCGACTTCCGGCCCCTTGCCGATCTGCCCGTGGCAAATGGCAAGACTGCTCTCGACGATGTATTTGCAGCGATCGAACCGCCGGTCTTGCCAAGCTTTCAGCGCTGGTCCGATTTCGGAACATCGGGCCAACTCGTCGGCGAGGACAAGGCTGTCTTCGACCGCCATGCCCGCACCCTGACCCAGATGCGGCGTTGTGGCATGAACCGCGTCGCCCAAGAGGGCGATGCGCCCTTTGTACCAGTCACCATAGAGCATGATCGTTTCGAGCGGTCGGTAGACCACGGCTTCGTCGTCAGTTATCAGCTTCGCTAGGTCGCGAATGGCAGGAGCTGCGCCCTCGAGAGTGGAGCGCATCTTGGTTGCCAGCCCTTCGCGCTCATGAAACGGATTGCCGGGAGCTGGAGTGGTAACGAACATGTACATCAGTTCGTCACTCATGGGTACAAGACCGACACCGACCCGACCGTTGTAGACCTGGAGAGCATCCATGTCCTCCGGTCTCGGGAGATTGTATCGCCATACCGCCTGACCGGTAAACTCCGGCTCCGGACCATCTGGGAATAGCATCTTCCGCATTTGCGAATAAACACCATCGGCCCCGACTACGAGATCGTAGCGTCCACTGCTGCCGTCCGAAAAAGTGACATCTACTCCCGCGCCATCGTCGTGCAATTCCGCAACAGTCAGGCCGAGACGAACCTCTGTGCCAAGGTGAGCCGTACTGTCCGCCAAGACCTTCTGCAATTCGCGGCGACCGATTCCGACATTGGCCGGTTTGCCTTCAACCAGGCTAGGCGCCGGAATACGAGCGACCTTTGTCCCGTCCGGGATGAAAATCTCGACGGCATCAAACCCGCTTGCTGCGTCCAAGAAGGCATCGAGCACTCCAAGTTCGTCCATCGCGCGAACGACATTGGCTTGTTGGATTATGCCAACACCGTAGACGGACCACTCCGGATCCTTTTCGATCAAAGTGACATTTTGACCTGTGCTTCGAAGAGCGATGGCAGCGGTTAGTCCTCCGATACCGCCGCCCACGATAAGGATATCCATTTCCTTCATTTGCCGCTCACCTCTACCAAGTATTATTCTCGCCTTGCCGAACTACAGCCGGCTTGCGCTAGCAAGCTGATGCCAAACGCTGAACATAGTCCATAGCGTCGCTCGTCGGCGCGATCTTCGGCTGACATTCAATTCCGATTGTCCCTTCGTAGCCAACGGCATCGAAAAGCCGGAAGCTGGCCTGCCAGTCGATCGCGCCGGTGCCTGGCTCTCCCCGACCAGGGGCATCGGCTATCTGAATGTGATCGACAAGATCGATGATCTGAGGAAGGACGTTCGAAGGGTCCTCACCTTCCGCGACCGAATGGTAAAGATCATAGAGGACCCTCACCCGGTCACTGCCGACCATTCTGGCCACCTCGACGCTATCCATGGTCATGGAACACAGGACGCCTGGATGGTCGACCCGAGTGTTCGCCGATTCAAGAAGAATGATCACGTCGAGTTCTTCGGCAATCGGAACCAGGCGACGAAGCGCGTCGGCAAAGATTCCGAGTTGCGCCGGCCGTTTCATCCACGGGACGCCCCTGCCCGATGTCACAACGACATTTTGGCAGCCGAGCGCCTTTGCATCTTGCGCTGCCTTGCGGAAGATGTCGCAAAATTCCTCGTGAGTGTCCGGATCAACCAATTGGGTCACGTAATCGGCGACAGTGCTGATCAGCTCCACATTGTTTTGCTTCAGCGCCGACGCGATGGATGGTAGGTCACGATCTTTCAGGAGAAAGAGCTCGACCTTGCTGAAACCGGCGCTGGCGGCGGCAGCAATTCGATCCTCTATGCGTTCACCTGCCTCCTGAAAGGCATATTCGAGATTGATGGAAAGTTCGAAAGGCATGTTGGTTGGCTCCCCGCGTCAGGATGCGAGAATACGTCGACACATGGCTTGGTGGCGCCGCACCTGCTCGAACGCGTCACGCGTATCGTAGGCGTGCCCCTCCCATTCGGAGACGATGGTCCCGGTAAATCCGCCATCGCGAAAAAGGGGTAGTATTGTTTCGTAGTCAATCGCCTCTTCGACGCCGTCATCATCAACACCATAGAATTTGCCGTGGATGTGAATCGTCCGGTCAACCAGCTGCGCCCAACTCTTGGGATCGTTATTGGAAAGGATGAAGAAGGCGAGGCTCGCCGCCTGAATATGAGCCGGTGCGTGACCGTTCGTGAGCGCCCACTCCCGCAGACGCCCGGCCTTCTCGTGACTCATCCCATCTTCGAGCCAAACTTCCTTGAGTTTGTCGAGCAAGTCTTCGCTCGCTCCCGCCGCCCGCGCAGCATCAAGCATCGACTCAGGAATTCGGCTGGCGGTGCCCCCAAAGTCCGGAATCCAGCCGAGTACGGGCGTGTCGAGCTTGTCGTACATCTCAGCATAGGCTTGTACTGCCGGATGGCCAGCCCACATCGGCGCATGGACTTCGACACCCATGCGAATGTCGATCTCCTCGGCATAAGGCGCGATCTCTGGAAGTAGGTGCACCGGAAGCGCAAACTGGTAGCGTACCAGCGAGAATCCCATCTTCTTCGCCGAGCGCAATTGGCGTTTGTGGTATTCGACGAGAGCGGCATCCTCGATGGGCTGTTGACCAGGCTTCAGAAAGCGGTCCGAATTGATCGCACAAGATACAGGATTGAGCCCCGTTTCCGCGACAAGATCCTTGAACTTGGCCGCAAAATCGTCGCTGACGTCGGGGAATTCCTTGAAATTCTGGAACCCGATGATTTCGATGTTCGGACCCTGCTCTCTGTTCGCCACTTCCTGCATCAGGCCAGGCAGATCAAAATGCCGGGTTAGCCATTCATTCGTGTAGGAATACAGGGTTACGCCGACCTGCGGTCCGGTTGCGGTAGTCATCGCCGATGTCCTTTCAGCTCTGCACCCGCAGGGTTTCGACCTGCGAGTTGGCCCGCTTCATTCCCGGAATGTAGGGGGGATTAACATTGATCGTGAGGGCGACTTCATGTTCTTCGCCATTCTCGAGTGCGGGATCGGAAAGGCAGAGAAAAGCGCTGTCACGGACGAACCAGAAAGAATTGACCTTTTCGCCGTTCTGCGAGAGTGGCCAGGAATCGCCATCGTACTCGATCGTTGCACGTTCAAGTGATACGGGATTTCCGTCGATAGAGAGTCCGGCAAACTCGACAGTCGAAAACGGCAGCGAGCGGTACCAAGGCAGCCGCATTGCAAGCGAAAGCTTGCCATCCCGAAGACGGAGCCCCTCCTCTCCAATGATTCTCTCTACCGGCAGCATAATCTCTCCCAAATCCTTTGGACTCGCGCCTGCTGCGATGTCATATTGGAATTAAACTTCTAATTATCTTTACGCCGGAGGTCAAGCCGACTATCAGTATATCGACCAGATATCGGGACGGGGAATGGGCAGCAGATGAGTAATTTCGACTTTATAGTCATCGGAGCAGGGTCTTCAGGCTGCGTCGTTGCGAACCGGTTATCGGCAGATCCGGCAACAAGCGTCCTGCTGATTGAGGATGGTGGCGACAACCAACATCCATTTATCCGCATGGCCGGCGGGTTCGTGAAAATCATGGGAAATCCGGATTATTTTCGCGTCTATCCGCTCGAGCAGAGACCCGGGATGCGCCCTGGTATTCACACCTATGGACGTGGACTGGGCGGATCGTCGGCGATTAACGGGACGTGGTACCTGCCAGGCATGCCGCAGGATTTCGACAGCTGGTCGAAGCGAGGAATAAGCGGCTGGGAATGGGAGGAAATCAGCCGGTGTTATCGCCAGATCGAGAACTATCGCGATCCTGGCGCGCACTCGGGCCGCGGCCAGAACGGCGAGCTCCAAATCACCAAGTCGACCTACGATTCTCCCGTGCTAAAAGCTTTAATCGAAGGGTTCGGCTCGCAAGGGATGCCATGGCTGGAGGATATCACCGAACCACGAACCCACGGCGTGGGACGAAGCCAATACACGGTCGACCGAAAGGGCGAACGCGAATCCGCCTACAAAGCCTTCGTAAAACCAGTCAGGGGGCGACCCAACCTGCGGATCGTCACGCATACTGCTGTAAAGAGGATAGTCCTCGATGGAAACCGCGCAACTGGGGCAATCTGCGAGGCGAATGGCGAAGATGTCGCATATGCAGCAAATCGCGAGGTCATCCTGTCCGCAGGTGTTTACGGCTCTCCACAACTGCTGCAGCTTTCTGGAATTGGCCCCGGGTCATCGCTGCAAGGCCTCGGTATTCCCGTCGTCAAGGAGCTCGATGCCGTCGGCAGGAATCTCTCTGACCACCAGAAATTTGGGGTATCGTTCGATCTCAACAATGACCCCGGCACCAACAGGGAGTTTTTCGGTTGGCGATTGTATCGCAACGCGGCCCAGTACTTCCTGAGTGGAAAAGGGCATCTCGCGCGGGTCGGAATGCCGGTGACCGGATTGATCGCAAGCGAGGGAGTGGATCCCGACTGGCCCGACTTCCAGGTCGCAGCCGCACCTTTTGCGATGCGAACCGTTAATGAGATGGCGGAGCGGCCTGGCAGTCCGCTGACGCCCAATCCCGGCCTGACCTTTTCGGGCTACCACCTGCGTCCGCGCAGTCGCGGATCAATCAAGGTGACCTCACCCGATTTCCGGGTTGCACCGGTCATCAACGCGGCAATTTGGGACGACCCGTACGACAAGGAGAAGGCGATTGAGCTGTTCAAACTCTTCCGTTCTATCGCACGCTCCGAACCGCTCCGGCACTTTATTGGTAAAGAGCGAATGCCTGGAGATGACATCCAGGATGACCAGGAAATTGCCGCTCAACTCGCCAAAATGGTTGAAGGTGGCCTACACGGCGTAGGAACGTGCGCCATGGGATCGGATCCGTCGAATTCGGTCACTGACGATCGTTGCCGCGTTCATGGCATCGGTGGTTTGAGGATCGTTGACTGTTCTATTATCCCCGACCCGGTGTCAGGTAACACGAATGGCCCGGCAATGGCGGTGGCTGCCCGGGCCTCCGAGTTGATCCTCGAAGATTCCAAGCAGGAAGCCTAGAAACGATTCACTAGGTTCTCGCACCACTCCTGCCGTCCTGATTGAGGCTCAGGTGCGTGGTTGGCATCAATCGCGTGCTGAGCGATGTCAGCCAATGTCGTTCCTTCGGCGTGAATAGCCTTGCCGAGGTCTCCATTCCAGCCCGCGTAGCGCTGCTCGCGGTACGCTTGGAGTGCGCCGTCTTCGATGATGGCCGCTGCTCTCAATAAAGCCCTTGCGAGGGTATCAATGCCACCGATGTGCCCGTGAAAAAGGTCCGCTGCATCGATGCTTTGACGACGCACCTTTGCATCGAAGTTGAATCCACCCGTGTCGAACCCGCCCGCACGCAAGAATTCCAGCATTGCCAGGGTCCATTCTTCAACCGAATTGGGAAATTGGTCCGTGTCCCAGCCATTTTGCGGATCTCCCCGGTTCGCATCCACCGAGCCGAGGATGCCGAGTGCGCGGGCCATCGCCAGCTCATGTTCGAATGAGTGCCCGCCCAGCGTTGCATGATTGGCTTCGATGTTGACCTTGATTTCCTTCTCCAGGCCATAATGTTTGAGAAAAGCATACACCGTTTGGGTGTCGAAATCGTACTGATGCTTGGTTGGTTCGTGCGGCTTGGGCTCGATCAGAATCGTCCCGTCGAAGCCTATTCGGTGCTTGTGGTCGACAACCAGTTCCAAGAAGCGGCCAAAATTGTCCTGCTCAACACCGATTTCGGTGTTGAGGATGCTGTCGTACCCTTCGCGCCCTCCCCACAAGACGTAATTGGCACCACCAAGACGATGGGTGGCGTCGAGCGCATCGCGCACCTGCATCGCAGCCCAAGCATAGACCTCGGGATCGGGATTGGTTGCGGCTCCGGCCATGTACCGCGGATGTCCGAAAAGATTGGCAGTACCCCAAAGCAATTTTCGGCCGTGTTGCTGCTGGAGTTGCTCCAAGTGATCGACTGCTTCGGAAAAATTCGCGCGAAACTCCTTGGCGTCGACAGCGTCGGCCATGACATCGACATCGTGAAAACAGTAGAAGGGTATGTCGAGTTTTTCGACAAACGCCAAGGCAGCCTCGCGCTTCGAACGAGCCGCTGACCGGTCATTTGGCCCCGTCAACCACGGCCGGTCAAATGTGCCGGCGCCGAAGACATCGCTGCCCGGCCAACAGAAGGTATGCCAGAAGCAGGCTGCAAGCCGGAGGTGATCCTCCATTCGCTTGCCCATGACAAGGCGGTCCTTGTCGTACCAGCGATATGCCAAATCATTGGAGCTGTCGGGCCCTTCGTAGCGAACGATGTCGAAAGAACTGAAGTAGTCTGCAGACATGAAATCCTCCTTCAAGATAGCGCAGCTAGACCGGGGTAGGCCGCAAGATAGTTTGCAAATTTCGGTGCGAGTAGTTCGGTCATGGCAGGATCAGGTTCGGCACTTGCGATTACTGGTGGCCTGACACACACTTCGCTGGGGGATTGCTTGGTCACACCAAGAATTGCCAGCCGAGCTGCCCCGAGTGCTGGACCAACCTCTCCACCTTCCAGATAGTCGATGGGCAAGTCCAATGCCGATGCAATTATCTTTCCCCAGTATCGAGATCGCGATCCTCCCCCGATGACGGACACGCGATCGATATGGGTTCCAGCCTGGCGTAGTGCATTCAATCCATCAGCATGGGCAAATGCGATCCCTTCTAGGACCGCAGAAGCCAAGCGGCCAGGACTTGTCTCGTTATTGAGCAGCATCCAGGCAGCTCGAACATGGGGGTCATTGTGGGGCGTTCGCTCGCCAGAAAGATAGGGAACGAAGATCTCTGGTCCAGACGCACAGCCGGCCAGCATCGCAGACTCTATCAGCTCGTGCGCATTCGCATAATTGAGCTGCCTTGCGGCCCAATCAAGGCAACTGGCTGCCGAGAGATGCACCGTCATTTGATGCCACATCTCGGGCAGGCAATGACAGAAAGCATGGACTGCCCTTCCTGGATTTGGGCTAAACTCGCATGTAGCTGCGAATATGACTCCCGAGGTGCCCAAAGACAGCATGGCGTCGCCGTCTGCAATTACTCCTACTCCGATCGCGCCCGCTGCATTGTCTCCTGCTCCTCCAACCACGGGCACGCGTGCCATGCCCCAATCGGCTGCAACCGATGCCTCAAGTACACCGGCAATGTCGCACCCTTCATAAAGCTGTGGCATTTGCCTCTGGGTTAGTCCGGTTGCCTCCAGCATCGTCGATGACCAAGAGCGACGCGCGACGTCGAGCCACTGTGTCCCTGCACTGTCTGACATGTCGCTTGCCTTGTCGCCCGTCATGCATAGTCGCAAGAAATCCTTGGGAAGGAGAACGGTCGCAATCTTGTTGAACACTTCGGGTTCGTGATTGCGCACCCAGGCAACTTTCGGTGCCGTGAAACCGGGCATCATCAGATTTCCCGTAATCTCGCGGCTCTGAGGGACCTCCTTCTCGAGCGCGGAGCACTCCTCATGGCTGCGGCCGTCGTTCCAGAGGATGGCTGGACGCAGCACTTTGTCGCCTTCGTCCAACAAGACAGCGCCGTGCATTTGCCCTGCAAGGCCTATCGCACGTACTTCGCGGCGCAGTTCCGGAGCGATCAATGCTATCGCCTGATTCGTCGCGCTCCACCAATCTGCCGGATCCTGTTCGGACCAAAGCGGATTGGGACGGGAAATTTCCAGAGTGGCCTGGCCTTGACCGACCACATCGCCATTGGCGGACAGGACGACCGCTTTGACGCCCGAGGTTCCTAGATCAATGCCCATGTACATGGTCAGTCTGCCCTCCTGCCGAAGATGTCTTTCGGGAGTTGCAGCGCAAAAGCGGTAGTCACCATCATCGCTACCAGAAAGGCTGCCGCAGCGGGCAACAGGCCTTCAAGCCGAGCAAGTTGGTCGTTGCCTTGCACCGAGAAATACGCGGCGCCAATTAGCGCAATCCCGATCGCGCCTCCGATCTGCTGCGCGGTGCGCATCATGGCGCTTGCGGTTCCGGCCTTGGTCCTTTCAACTTCCGCGACGATCACCGGTGGAAGAGGCCCCATGACCATTCCCATACCGATCCCGGCCAGACCGAGCAGGACGATAAGCACCATCCCGGAGTCCCCTGCATTGATGCTATAGAATGCGAGGCTCCCCGCTGCGGCAATCAAAAGCGCTCCGGCGACGATCAACCATTTGCCGAAGCGAGGAAGGAAATGCCTCCCGATGAGGCTTATCCCTGCCATTACGCCAAGTCCGAAAGGAATATGGCGAATTGCTGTATCAAGCGCAGTGAGACCGAGCCCTTGTTGCAGTGAAATCGCGAATACCAGCAAAAAGCCTGAGGCCGCTGCTGCGAAAAAGCCGACAGCTAAAATGCCCCAGAGAAAAGTCCTCAGGCGAAAAAGTTCTGGCGCGATGATCGCCGCCCGACCCGTCGCGGAATGACGGCGCGCATGCGCCCAGCCAAGCGCAAGGGTAAATGCCCCAGCGAGGATTGCTGCAAGGCACCAAATCGGCCAGCCGAGTTCAGGGCCTTCGATCAACCCGAGGATCATCAGCGCAAAAGCGACAATGAACAGGGCAGCACCGGCGAAGTCGATCCAAGTGTCGGCAGCTTTCTCCACCACCGGGACAAAACGCGCCGAAGCTGCCAGTGCCAGCAGCCCGATAGGCAGGTTGATCAGGAAAATCATTCTCCAGCCAAGGCCAAGAAAATCGACCTCGATCAGTATGCCTCCAAGGATCGGACCAAGGATCGCGGCCAATCCGCCGAGCACCCCGAACCACGCAAGTTTGGCTACACGTTCAATGGGGGAGAAAAGCACCTGCACGATTGCCATGACCTGGGGGGCCATCAACGCGCCGGCTGCTCCTTGCAGCAGTCGAGCGCCGACGAGCTGTTCGGCACTGGACGCTATTCCGCAGAGGCACGAGGCCAGTGTAAACAGTCCGATGCCGATCAGAAAAACCCGGCGGTACCCGAAAATATCGCCAAGTCTGCCGCCAACAAGGAGGAACGACCCCAATGTCAGGAAATAGGCAGCCGCGATCCATTGCATCGCCGACTCACCGCCGCCCAACTGTGATTTTATGGCCGGCAGGGCGGTATTGACTATTGTAGAGTCCGCGACCTCCAGCACAAAAGCTATGACAACCGCGACAAACGCAGCTGACCGCTGTCGATCCGAAATTTCATCGGCTTTTGCCGCCACCCCTAGCATCTCGCAGGCTCCCCGGACCCCGGCAGCGCATCTCCGGAGTTGAATTAAAATACTACTTCTATTATGGGCAAGTATGCGAAGGGGTCAAGCGGTCATTCCGCAGGAACTTTCGTGTCAGGTTGCCGAAACAGACGGATATGATCCGCGCAATCGCTGGGAGAGATGCAATGAACGGACCTTTGGCCTTTTTCCGTCGCCTAACGCTCGTGCCGCAGGGAATTACGATCGTTATCGCGGCTTTCCTGCCGATCTTCGCGATCGTTTCGATGTTTCCGGCACTCCCCGGCATCATCGATCATTTCAAGGACAATCCGAACGCGCGCGATCTTGTCCCGCTTATGGTATCTGCACCCGGCTTGGCGATCGCCTGCGTCGCACCATTTGCAGGGTGGTTTGTCGACAGGTTCGGGCGTCTGAAACTGCTTGTCTGGGCAACCTTCTTCTACGGTATCTTCGGAACCGCCCCGTTCTTCCTAACCGAGCTTACGCATCTGTTCGCAACACGCCTTGGACTTGGAGTTTGTGAGGCCTTCATTCTGACCATCGTCAATACCCTTATCGGAGATTATTGGGACGACGAGGGCCGCCGGGACTGGCTTTTTTTGCAAGGAATAGCGGGGCCCTTCCTCGCCTCGGGTGTGATACTTATCGCCGGTCCAGCGACGGAGATCCGCTGGAACGGTATTTTCCTCGTCTACGCGGTGGCTTTCATAATCTTTATCGCAATGAAGCTCTTCCTGTTCGAACCCGCGAAGGACAAGAAAACAGACGGTATCCCGGATGTTACCAGCGCAACTTCTAACACTTCAACGCCGTTTCCCACGGCCGACGTTCTGTCGATAGCGGGGGTGACCTTGCTGGCTTCCGCGCTTTACTACGTGTTCATTATCTCGGGGAGCTTGGTGTTCCGCGAGATCGGCGTCATGGAGCCGTCGAGGATCAGCGAACTGAGCGCGATTCCCAGCCTTTTCATCATGCTTGGAGCAGTGATTTTCCGGCTGATGTCTGCCCGCTCGAACGCGTTTCAAATTGGAGCGTTCTTTACCGTGCTGGCGGGCGGATTGCTCGGGATGGGCCTGAGCTCCCAAATCGCCATGCTCGTGGTGTTCTTGTGCGTACAGCAGACTGGTGCCGGCATGGCAGTTCCGACGCTGATCGCTTGGGCACAGACTAAGCTGCCCTTCGAGCATCGCGGACGCGGGATGGGGGTCTGGACCGCCGCCTTCTTTTTTGGGCAATTCTCAAGCCCTTGGTTTGTATCGCGGATCGAGGACATGTTCGACTCCACGCAGGCAGCCTTCGCCTTGCTTGGATCGCTGGGCGTTTTCGTCGGTGCGATCGCCCTCCTCAATGCACTGTGGTCCCGGTCGAAAGAACAAGCCTCATGATACGGGCCTGCCTCGCAATTGCCCTACTGTGCATGGGTACTCCCGTCATCGGACAGGTGTCCGACACAAACTTTGTCGAAATACCTAGCGCGAAGCGACAAGGAGAATTACCACTTCCGTCTGTCTCGGATCAGATTGAAGATCGAGAGCAATGGATGAAACAGGGGGAACTGACCCATGTGCGCAATGTCTCCCGCCCCACCCTACTGCCAGTTCTGCCCGACCAGAATGCGTCAGGTGCGGCAATGATTATAGCCCCAGGCGGCGCGTTTCTCGGACTCGCTATTGATCACGAAGGTTGGCAGGTTGCGAAGTGGCTGGCGGATCATGGCGTGGCGGCATTTGTCCTGAAGTATCGGACGAGGACGACACCGCGTGATCACGATGTTTTCGCAAGCGCGCTCCTGAGCGCGATGCGGGGTGAAGCGACCGAGCTCGAACCGCCGCCGAGCGATACTCCCGACGAGGCACTTGCGGATGGCCTCGCCGCGCTGCGTTATGTCCGCCAGCATGCAGATAAATTCGGGGTGGATCCTCATCGCGTCGGTTTCATGGGTTTTTCCGCAGGCGGTTTCTTGACCCGCAGTGTCGTCAGCAAAGGTGGATCGGACGCACCGGATTTCGCAGCTCCAATTTACCCAAGCATGGCGCTGTTGCATGTGCCTGCTGATGCTCCGCCAATGTTTGTCTTGATAGCTGCAGACGATTTTCTGCTTGGTCGCGAACCTGATCTTTAACTCGTGAGAGATTACCTCGGTGCAGAAGCGCCAATCGAGTTTCACCTCCTCGCCAATGGAGGTCACGGATTCGGCCTCGCCCATGGGACACAGGGGAAAGCGACGGAAAATTGGATTGGCATGCTCCACAGGTGGATGGGGTCGATTGGTGTGCTGGAAGGAAGAGAGCCATGAAGTGGTTGGTGGCGCTCGCAGCATTTGGGTTGGTAGGGTGTGCCGACACAAAGGATGCGCAAGGCGTAACCGCAAAGAACCGCGAAGTCGTGACCGAATTTGCGCGCCTCTTTTACACCGAACGCAATGTCCCCAAAGCATTCGAGAATTTTGTCGTAGAAGACTATGTGCAGCATAACCCGGGTCTCGAAGACGGTCGCGCTGCCGCAATAGAAGCTCTTTCCCCCATGTTTAGCGAGCCCGGTCGGAAATTCGAGATCAAGCGTATTCTGGTCGATGGCGACATGGCTGTCATTCACGTTCACGCGATTCCAAAGCCAGGTGATCGTGGCGCGGCTGTCTTCGATATGTACCGGCTCGAAAACGGCAAGATCGTCGAGCATTGGGACGCCATACAAGCTGTTCCCGACGACTCGGTCAGCAAGCACCCGATGTTTTGAACGAGCCCGCGACGGAAGGTATCAAGGGATGATTGAGCATGCTGCGTAGAAACTTTCTGGCTGGAGCTGCTAGCGCCGTCTACGCCAGCGCCATTGTTGCGTATTCACCTGCTTGGAGCTCAGGGCGCAGAAACGACTGGCAGCGGCTGTTCAACGGGGTGGATCTGGAGGGTTGGACCTTCAAGCAGGAAGGCATCGGATCGGTCGATCTGACTAACGTTGTCTCAGTCGATGATGAAACGATTAGGTTTCTTATGGGCGAATACGACCAGCCGCTTTCGCCGCCTGGATATATTGCGACACGCGACGAATTCTCAAACTATCACTTCCGTTTCGAGTATCGCTGGGGAACCCGCCGCTGGCCACCCCGCGCGCTCCAACCACGCAACAGCGGCATCCTTTACCATTTGGGACGAGAACGCGAGGGCAAGCTTTTTCCGCAAGGCGTCGAGTTGCAGTTGCAGGAAGGTAACGTCGGCGATGCAATCATGATCGACACGCTCGCAGTACAGGGGCCGCTGCTTGGAGGCACCCCGCTTTGGCCCAATTGGATTCCGGCATTTCCCAAGACTTATAGCGACCCCATCACAGCGGGAGGATATTCAAGGCAGTGGCATAGGCGTCACTTTGATTTCGCGCGTGACGATGGTTGGAACACTATCGATTTGATCGCCTTCGAGGACCAGTCCGTCCACCTGGTCAACGGTCGGATTGTAAATCCGCTTTTCCACATGCGCCGCACCTCGAAGGACGGAGAGTTGAACCCGTTGACCTCTGGTCGAATTGCGCTTGAGTTCGAATGGGCAGAAGTCGAATTTCGCAAAGTTGAGATACGCGGCTTATCCGCGAGCGAGATCCAGCTGATCCGGGAACAGGGATCGTACTGATCTGTCGGGCAATCCCCTGCTATCGGACGCATTTTTATTGCCCCACGGAGCGCGAGACAGAAGACCCACGCTTGAACTCCAGACGCAGACTAGCCGACTATTTGGGTAGCCGCGCCTACGCCGACCACGCTGAGGGTCAGAGACGTCCGAGCTTGGCCTGCGTAACGGCGTAGTCGGCTGCACGTGCCGTCAGAGCCATATACGTAAGCGACGGATTCTGGCACGCTGAGGAACTCATTTGCGCTCCATCGGTCACAAATAGGTTCTCGACTTCGTGAGCCTGGCTCCATCTGTTGAGAACGCTCGTTGTGGGATCATTGCCCATCCTCGCCCCTCCCATTTCATGGATCGCACCGCCAGCCGTTCCCGGCTTGTCGAACCCCATAATTACATTCCCCCCAGCGTGAGTGAGCATAGCGGTAGCCTCCTTCTTCGCATCCGCGAGGGCCGCATGTTCTTCGCTGCCGAAAGCAAATTCGATCTTCAGTTGCGGTATCTCGTTCGCGTCCTTCTTCGTCGTGTCGAGCGTGAGACGGTTGGAGGCTCGCGGGATGCAATCGGCAAACGCAACAAGGACCATTCTCCACATTCCAGGCGACTGAAGCGACTCCTTGTATTCCGCTCCAATTCCCGCTTCGCGCTTTCCTCGGGTCCAGCCGGATTGAAGAGCCCCGCCCTGGTAAGAGAATCCGCGCGCATGTCCTTGGCCATCGATCTGCTCAAGATTCCGAAACCGGGGAATGACTATGCCGGTTGGCCGGTTACCGAAGGTGGTCCACCCTTCGTATCCCGGCATCAGAGCAATAGCCGCAAGTGTGCTCGCGTGATCCATGATGTGTGTACCAAGGACACCGCTCGAATTGGCAAGGCCATTGGGCATCGCCTCGCTGCGGGAATTGAGCATGAGGTGGACAGAATTGAAACTGCCGGCATTGAGGAACACAATCCTGGCTGTGGCAGAGCGTCGCCGCTTTTCAGCCTTATCGATCCACCTCACCCCGGTCACGCGGCGCGTTTTTTCATCGTAATCGAGGTGCTCGACGACCGCATCCGTCACAAGGGTCAAGTTACCTGTCGCCCTTGCGGCTGGAAGTGTGCTGGATTGGGTCGAGAAGTAGGCGCCATACGAACATCCGCGAGCACAGATGGCACGGTTCTGGCACGGCGCACGCCCCTCTTTCCCTTGAGTGAGGTTGGCTGTGCGACCTATTGTGAGGCGACGGTCGGGCCATCTCGCTGCGATGCTTTCGCGGACCGATTGTTCCACCACATTGAGCGGCATCGGCGGCTGGAAATTTCCGTCCGGTAGCTGCGGCAATCCTTCGGCGGCACCCGACACGCCGATAAATTCCTCGACCTTGTCGTACCACGGGGCAATGTCGGCATACCTGATAGGCCAGTCCGTTCCATGACCATCGCGCTTGTTGGCCATGAAGTCATAGTCGGACCAGCGATAGGATTGTCGTCCCCAGGTTAGCGAACGCCCCCCTAGATTGTAGCTGCGAAACCAGTTGAAGTCCGTGCCCTCGGCTGTCGCATAGGGATTATCGGCATCGTTGACGAAATGCCCCTGCGTGTACTCGTTGAAATGCCGATTTAGCATCTGAACCGGGTACTCCCGAGCATAGAGCTCAGCATCGCCTGACCCCCTGAATGGCATTTCCCACGGAGCCTTGAACTCGGTCTCGTAATCGGCGCCATGCTCGATCGAACGTCCCCGTTCAAGCATAAGCACTTTCATACCGGCTTCGCACAGTTCTTTTGCCGCATAACCACCGGTAATGCCGGACCCCACCACGATCGCATCAAATTCGAAATTTGAATCCATCATCCGAACTCCACTGCGGTCCAGTCATTGGAGATTGCACGCGTACCGATTTCTTGCGGAACCTTAGAGTCGAACCTTCCGGGTACAGGTTCGTACCGCAGTTCCTCGGAGCCGCCCGCTTTAGTAGTATAATATCCAGTAAGGATAAGAGCCTTGATCGCTTTCCAGGGATGGCCATCCCCGCCGTCTTCGAAGGCCTCTGCATCGAGAGCAGAAAGGAGCCGGACCCGCTCTTGGTCTGTTCTCCTGAACCAGTCGTCGTTGGCACGGCGATCCAGTACGCTCTCCAGCCAATCGACATATCGCAGGCTCCCATCCGGGCGCTGGAAGCGCTCAATGGCCCAACTTGACTGCGCATTGGATACGGGCTGCAGGGTGCCGTCGAGACCATGTGCGAGCGCCAGAATGGCGAAGGCCCCCGCGTGGACATCGCCGGCCCCGGGCGTCTGCGTACGAGGAATAACGAGTTGCGCGACACTCTCCATGAGCGCAATCTGCCTTTCGGACGGAGCTTCGTCCTCGTCTGGGTAGGAGAGGTATGCGCCCACCGCCGGCAAACCGACAGCGAGTGCGAGCAGGGCGGCGGCACCGCCGAATTCCCGTCTACTCCAACCTGTCTTTCCCTCTTCAGTCACTTCGACCTCTTCCCATTTTTCTGGACTCTTCGGACCTCTGGTGGCACCATATACGAATTAATATTCTATTTCTAGAGGAAACCCCATGCTCAAGCTTTCCCAACAAAGGGATTACGGAAAACGCGCACCCGATTTCGCGCTCCCCGATACTGCCGGCGAGATCCGTACCCTCGGAGAGTTTGCCAATTCCCCCGCCCTGCTCGTCGCGTTCATCTGCAACCATTGCCCATTCGTGCTTCATCTGATCCACCACTTGGCAGAATTTGCGAGAGTCAATGCGCCGAGAGGACTCCAGGTCGTCGCGATCTCCTCGAACGATCCCAGCGACTTTCCCGAAGATGCTTGCGAACACATGCCCGCATTCGCGAAAAAGCATGATCTTCCGTTTCCTTATCTTCACGATGCGTCACAGGAAGTCGCCCTTGCTTTCGGCGCTATCTGCACTCCCGATTTCTTCCTGTACGACGAGAAGCGAAGGCTGGTCTACTGCGGACAATACGATTCCAGTCGACCGCAAACCGGCCACCCACCCCTTCCGGGAACCGAGATGGCGAGGCGCACGCTTCCTGTTACCGGTGAAGACATGCAGAAGGCAGTCGACGCAGTTTTATCAGGTGAGACGGTCGCTGAGCACCAGCAACCCAGTGCGGGCTGTTCGATAACGTGGAAGCCTGGCAACAATCCGAGCTGGGCATGACCGGAATCATCGAGAAGATATGGCTGCCTTCAGCCTCGGTGGTTCCGCAAGAACGGGGGCACGACTTCCTTGGCGTTGTTGACGGCGCTGAATGGTCGGAAGGTGTAGGATTTCATCGCGGTTTTTTCTCAACGTTCCGAATTCTTGCAGGACGCGACGTGTGGTTTCACTTCCCTTTCCCGACTCCAGTCGCGCGTGACGGAAAGGACATGGCGCTGTCAGGAATCTCTCTGCTTTGGGAAACGCTTGATGACGCAAAAATCAACTGGCTGGTTCTCCAGCACGGAGGGATGGAGCGCTTGCCATTGACGGAGCGAGAGACCGAGCCTCCCTCGGTGGTTGTTCCGTTCGAGCCGCCCGAACGATGGCGCGATTATTATCCTGCCTCGCAACGGCGATTGAGCCGTATCCAGCTCGATCGGAAGTTGGAACTCGACTTCGGATTGCAGCTTTGCATAGGGGTCAGCGCTGGCGCAAGCGACGGTACGGTCAGGTTCTATGGGGCCGGCGCCGAGTTCTCCGAGGCCTGAGTCCGGATCCTGGCGAGACGTTCTCGGATTTCGGCCTGCTTCTCGCTGGAGATATCGAAACCCGCCACGAGCCAAGCCATCGCGGCACCCGACAACACCACCAGACCCGTAACGAACCACGCCAGTGAGCGCACCTTGTCCTGCGGCATCTGATCGACTGGAAGACCCGCCGGAAAATCCAAGAATCCCAGAAATGATCCCGCGAGCAGAGCGACCAGCCCACTACCCACCTGCAGACCGATAAACATGAAGCTGGCCACCATTCCTTGCTGCGGCAGGCCAGTATTGGCCTCATGTTCGTCACCGACATCGTAGGTCACCGTGTTGAAAGGTACCACGTAGAGACCGTAGGCGAGTCCGCCTAGGACCCTGAAGGCGAACACGAATGTGCCGATCGCGACGCTTGCTGGCGGGGGAGCCAGGCCAAGTAGCGGGAGCAATACAGCCGCGGCTTGAACCACAAAAAAAGCTATCAGCCCACTGACCATCGCGAAACGCGTCCCCACGAGCTTCATCCACCGCGGAGCGAGAAACATCGCTACAATCGAGCCGAAGGTTCCGGCTATGAGCAGTCTCTGGGTGGCAGGTCCGTCAAGTTGCCAAAAGTACGTCGAAAGATGCAGGGTCAGTTGATTGACCACCGAATTTGCAAACAAGACAAACAATGCGACCAAGAGGAGCCGTCCGACATTCGGGGTAATGCGCACCGCCTCCCAGAGCCGCCTGAACAGCTGAGCAACCGTTTCAATCTGCGAATGCCGCGTGACGAACCGATCTCTCGCCTCGATTATTCGTATCCGTGGGCGCGTTCCGAGCAATCCAATAATCATGAGGAAGCCGCCAAGGAGCGCAACAAAGAGACCAAAGCCCGGATAAGGGGAAGGGTTGAGTTGTGGTCTGTCGAAGCCGGGCGTTTCCACAAAGAAGACCGCAAATGCAATCCATGGCACGGTCAGAATTGCGACCTGGTTACCCATGTTGCGCATCACCGCAACAATGTTTCGCTCGTCGGAATCTTTGGTGAGTTCACCTCCCATCGCATAAGCGGGAACCGTCCAGAACGATATGCCGACCCGTGCAAGGAGGCCTGTCGCAAGGAGCCATGCGAACAATTGCCATTGGGTGAAATCAGTAGGCGGACGGAAGACCAGTGCGATCCCGACAACGAATGGAAGGATGGCGGCAGCCATCAACGTATGACGCCGCCCGAGCCAGGCCTTGTCCATCCGGTCGGAGAGCGCTCCGATATATGGGTCGACTATCGCGTCGAAGACGAGGATAACACCAATCGCGATACCGATACGATACCCATCGAGACCGACGACCTGGCTGTAGAAGAAAAGCACGAATGCATCCCATGCAAAACTCTTGATCAATTCCGGCATGGAACACGCCATAAATGCCAGCCTGGTACCCCAGCCGAGCCGATCCGGCGTATCGGATAGAGGTTCGCTATTTCTTTGGGGCATCATGCAAACTCAGCGGGATCTGGCGGTACGAACAACAGTCCGCGAGCTTCCAGATCCTCCTCCGCTTCCCGTTCCTTGGCAAGCGCTCGCTGAATGGCTGGACGAGACTTGCTTGAGGCGGCATGTCTCTCGAAATTGCAAAATCGCGACGTGTCGTATCGCGCGCCAGATACTCGGTAGAATACCCAGTTGAGGTAGGCATCCATGGCACTCCAGGCCTGGCCATACCACCAATCGGAATTGTCGAGACGATTGTCTATGAGCTCGAAATACTCGTCCATTGCTTCGCACCCCTTTTGCCAGACCGCGCGTGCGCTTGTCGGGCCTGCAAAGAACGGAGCCATTCGAATCCGGGTGACAATTGGGTGCAGCGTCGAAGCACAGAAACTGAGGTCGGCCAGTCGCTCGGCCCTCGCTTTTGCAGTGTTGGCACTAGGCATCAAGGCGGCGCGAGGAAAACGATCTGCCAGATAATCGATTATGGCAACATTCTCTGAAAGGCACAGCCCATCGATCGCCAGTGCGGGCACCTTACCTTTCGGGTTGAGAGCAAGATATTCCGGCCGCTTGTGTTCGCCGGCCAAAAAGGCGACCGTTTGAAGCGAGAACGGCCGTCCAATCTCCTCGAGCAAGATCAACACAACACGCGCGCAGCTTCCGGGCGCAAAATACAAAGTCGTACCGGTCATGCGGCATCCTCCCTCGTCGACTTGCCCGTCATCATCTTCAGTCCGGTGATCTGCACGAGCAGGATGGCCACCGCGAAAGCGGTAGCGATGGCGCCAAAGATGACAAAGCGGTCCAGAACTGCAGGCTCAACCAGTTTCGCTGACGCGAAGAGCAATGGACTGATGAACTGACCAGCAAAGAAACACGCCGACCATGCTCCAAGACCTCGTCCCCTTACGTTGTGGGGAAGGACGCGTTGTGCCCAAATGAGCAGGGTAGGCACACACATTCCAGCCGCGGTCTGCTGGACGATCAATCCGAGAGTAATCGTGTTCTCGTCTCGGGCCATCCCGATCAGGACAAGACCGATACCCATTGTTGCCAGCATCAGGGCTACCATACTGCCAGTCGAGAGCAGGCGGCTGGTAAACCAGAACAGGAATGACCCGAGGATTACAGCAAGATGGGCGAGCGCGAAGATCTCGCCTTGGCGTCCTGCTGCTTCGATTCCGACTTCCCGAAAAGCCAAGCCGCCTTGGACAATCCAGACATAATAGAGCACTGCCGCGAATGCCGTCCCTGCAAGGACGGGCAAAGCCAATCCTATCCATGGCGAATATGGGGCACGGTCAGGCGCTGGCCCGGTTTCTTGCTCCGGACGCTTCGGATCCGGCAAAAGAAACCAGCAACCAAGGGCTAGCGGGAACGCGAGAAGATAGAGATGGAATACGCCGTTCCAAGATCCTTCGCTCAGATATCCCGAGGCGGCTATCACCGCTGACGAGAGGAATGGTCCCGCGATGCCTTGGATGGTGAGCCAAAAGCGCCGGCCCGCCTCGTTCCAGTAATCGGCGATGAGCGTGGCGGATACGGTGATGAGCACGGCCTCGGCGACACCGAGGACCAGTCGCGAGGCGACCACTGCGACGAGACTGTCAAGGGCGAGTGGCGCGCATCCCGCAACCCCGTAAATCAGGCACGCTACAACCAGCGGTCTTTGCCTCCCAAAGCGGTCTATCAGCTGGCCCGCAAAGGGTGCAAGAATTGCAATCATCAACGCCGGTGAAGTTACGACCAGCGGAACGAGAAACGAGTTGGAACTTCCCCCGCGCGCAAAATGATCGATCATGACCGGCATCGACGTAGTCATGCTTGCGATAGCCATGACGGGTAGAAAGCCGATCAGGATAACGAGCGGGCCGCGAGCAAACCTCAATTGGTCTTGCGTCCGGGACATCGGATTAATGGATGCCCATTATTCGCTTATTGAGCTCGCGATCCGCTCCGCCTGCGGCAAAATCGTCGAACGCCCGCTCGGTGACCCTGATAATGTGATCCCGGATGAAGGGAGCACCTTCGGCAGCACCTTGCTCGGGATGCTTGAGCGCGCATTCCCACTCTAAAACAGCCCAGCCATCGAAGTCATTCGCCGCCATCTTTGAAAAGATTGCTCCGAAATCGACCTGGCCATCGCCAAGCGAGCGGAACCGACCGGCTCGATCTACCCAGGCTTGGTATCCGCCATAAACGCCCTGGCGTCCTGTCGCGTTGAATTCGGCATCCTTGACGTGGAAGCAGCGAATTCGCTCCTTGTAGATATCGATGTAGTCAAGATAGTCGAGTTGCTGCAGCACGAAGTGGCTGGGATCATAGAGGATGTTGCAGCGCGGATGGTTGTCAAGCCGTTCGAGGAACATCTCGAATGTAACACCGTCGTGCAGGTCTTCGCCTGGGTGTATCTCGTAGGCCGCATCAACCCCGCACTCGTCAAAGTGGTCCAGGATGGGGCGCCAGCGACGCGCAAGTTCATCGAAAGCATCCTCGACCAGCCCTGCCGGCCGCTGAGGCCATGGATAGACATAGGGCCAAGCGAGCGCGCCCGAAAAGGTCGCATGACGATCGATGCCCATGTGATGGCTCGCGCTCGCGGCATTTTTGACCTGTTCTACGGCCCAGGATTGGCGGGCTTGTGGATTGCCGTGCACCTGGGGCGGCGCGAAGGAATCGAACATCGCATCATAGGCGGGGTGAACAGCAACCAGCTGTCCCTGGAGGTGAGTCGACAGCTCTGTGATTTCGAGCCCATGCTCAGCAGCAACCCCTTTCACCTCATCGCAATAGTCGGAACTCTTCGCGGCCTTTTCGAGGTCGAACAGGCGCTCATCCCAGCTGGGTAACTGAATGCCCTTGTATCCATGACCGGCAGCCCATGCGCATATGGATTCGAGCGAATTGAACGGCGCCTCATCTCCAGCGAACTGCGCCAGGAAAATAGCCGGACCCTTGATCGTCTTCATTTTCTAAATCCTTTCGTCATCCCAGATCGACCCAGCCGGCCTCGGCTGCGCTAGCGCGAACCGCTGTGTCGATGAATTTCATTCCACGCAGCCCGTCGGCTGCCCCGGGCAGCAACGAGCCGTCCTCTCCGCGAACTTGCTTAGCGAAATCCCGGTAGAGGTTAGCGAAAGCTTCAAGATAACCTTCTGGGTGCCCGCCCGGCGTCCGTATGCTGGCTGCAACCGACGCGCCGATCTGGGCATCACCCGAGCGGATCAATTCGGTCCTGCCGTCAAGTCGGTGGATAGTTAAGGTGTTTGGCTCTTCCTGTTTCCAGCTCATCCCGGCCTTGTCGCCATAAAGCCGAATCCGGATACCATTGAGTTCCCCAATCTCGATCTGGCTCGCCAGGAGAACACCACGCGCGCCATTCTCGAAACGCAGCAGGACTGTGCAATCGTCATCGAGCGCGCGGCCTGGCACCACGCTGGCCAGATCGGCCAGGATCCGCGTTACTTTCAGTCCTGTCACGAATTCCGCGAGATGAAACGCGTGAACGCCTATGTCACCAATGCAGCCGCCGGCTCCAGCGCGATCAGGATCAACCCGCCATTCGGCTTGCTTCCCCTCAGCTGGCTGCGAAAGCCACCCCTGCGGATACTCGACAACCACTTTGCGAATGGCACCGAGTTCGCCTGATGCCACGCGGGATCTCATTTCCCGCGCGAGCGGATATCCGGAATATGTGTAAGTCAATCCATATGGCAGTCCCGATGCCTCGACCAGCTGCGCGAGCTTGGCGGCATCTTCCAAAGTCGCTGTCATCGGCTTGTCGCTGATCACGGGAAAGCCAGCCGAAATGGCAGCACTCGTAGCCGCGAAGTGGTGATGGTTGGGACTTACCACCGAGACGAAATCGATACCGTCTTCCCGACTTGCCTCTTCGCGCAGCATTGTCTCGACATCGGGATAGGCGCGAGCCGGATCAATCCGGTAGCTCACACCCGCTTCTGTCGATTTCTCCGCCTGAGACGAGAACGCACCTGCAGCAAGCTCGATTTCTCGATCAAGTTCAGCGGCAATGCGGTGGATGGGACCAATGAAGGCTCCCGGGCCACCGCCGACCATCCCCATTCGCAAGCGTCGCACGTCTCTCTCCCTTTGCTCTGGCGCTTTCAACAAGTCAAAACTCCGGCTGGATCGCTCCGCAATTTCAGGCGCCAGTCGAACTGCCTGTTACGCCGCTAATGCGAGTTCCTTCGTGTCCTTCGTCGTGGGTACGAAAGGAAGATAGGAAACGCGCATACGAACCGCGAAGGTGAAGGTGTGGCTGCCATCCGAGAGCCCCCCATCCTTCAGGATGATGATCTTTGCCTTCTCGCCGAAATTCCATCGATCATCATAAACCGACTCCATCTCGTCGAGCGTATATGTGTTGCCATGAGCTTGAAAGCGCACATCTGCACGGTTTGCAGCCTCTCCGTCCACTTCGACCTGAATGTCTTCAATCATGGATAATCCGAGGCCGCGATAATACGGGAGTCGGCCCAGGAAACAGAAGCCTTTAGTTGCTCCATCCTCGTCATAATTCTCGAGGCTGCCCTCGACGATCATCTTGTTGTCCATCATATCCCTTTCTCCTTCAGGCTGCTTTCAGGGCCGGTGCATCGGGCTCATCGAGCAAACGCGACAACATGACCTGCTGACGGCGAACCTGCTCGACACTATCCGGCTCTTCAGCGTCTTCGATCCAGCGGTTGCCCTCATACTCGGAGCAGATGTAGCCGTCGTAGCCACCTGATTTCAGGACGCTTACAATCTCGTCATAGGGGATGGATGGTTCGATGTAGTCCTCGGTCATCTCGTAGAATTTGCCGTGGATGTTATGGATCATGTCCATATAATCGAGCATGCGTTTAGGTTCGAACGCGGCATTATGGCGCATGACTTCGGCCATAGCGATGGCAGGCCCCACGCCGCCCATCTCCTGAACTTCGAGGATAACGTATTCCGAAAGGACGCGATCGTCGTACGCCTTGATGATATAATCGGCGATATTGTCAGGCACACCTAGGCGCTTGAATTTTTCGGCCCAGACGCGCGGATAATGGTGCAAGAACATCCCCATGTCGGGGAGGAAACCCAAAGCCGGTGACCCGGACTTCTGGAATGCCTCGGCAATCCTAATGATCCAGGGATGATCGAAATGCAGCGGTGCGTGCACCTCTGTCAGCAACTTAATGCCTTTTTCTTCGGCATAGGGCGCCGCAGCTACGAGAACATCGGGAGATATCGACACCAGCGAACGGATGTACGGCATTCCAAGGCGCGCACCAAAGTCAATGTCCTTGCGCACGCTGGCAACTTGCTCCTCGAACGGCATCGGTCGATCTTTGTAGCGCTTGTAGTCGAGCATATAATCGTGGCTGACGGGGACGCAGTCATACTGCTTTATCAATCTGTGCCAGTTCTCGATGGCCTCATCTTCAACCCCATACTCCGGCCATCCCCAGAATGTCTGCTCGCCGATAATCTCGATGCCTCGTGCACCCATTTCTGAACAGGTACGAATGCAATCTTCCAGGTCCATTTTACCCTGAAAGGTCTCGTTCTGAAAGCTGTAGAGGCTTACGCCACGCTTGATAGTGCCTGTCACAATCATCTCTCCACCAATTCTGGTACCCAAGGTTTCAAAGGAGCGGCGAGAAAGGCGGCGGCGCATCGCCTCCAGCGCGATAGCTGGTTGTTTGCGCACGGCTCGCGAACCTCTCGCCTAGGGTCAAATCCCTAATTAGAATTACTATTCGTATATTTTTCGGCTGCGGTCAAGTGCTGAATCGCTGGGTCAACGCTCGGATGAACGTGGCTTGACTTTTTTAGAACCATGATATTAGTTCTATCTGAGGGAGGTGCACGTGGCGAACGGCAATCAGGACGACAGAATTGATTTATCGTTCGCCCTTGCGAACTGGGTAGCGAGGGTTTTCTCGCTGCTCCTGGCAGCCTTTTTCGGATTCGTAGGCTACATGAAAGCCTTTGCCCTGATCGCGGAGCTGGCCAGTCATGGAGCATGGACAGTCCACCTCCCCCAAGCCTTGGGAAGGGCCGTTGGCTGGAGCGAGATAGCTTGCGCCATGGTACTGCTGGTTTGTCCCTTTTTCGTCCGGTGCCGAAACATCTGGGCGATCGCTGCAGCCATCCTCCTGGTAAATCAGTGCGCCGCGGCCTTGGTGCATTTCACAAACGACGAAGCGGCTGCCCTTCCCCAAAATGTAGTGCTGATTGCCGTTTGCGCGTTTGTCTCCACTGTCGCCATTCGTTCAAACAGCCACCGCCTGGATGGAGAAACACTATGAACCGAATTTCTACTTTGATCGCCGTGGCTTCGGTGTCCGTACTCGCTTTCCACATGCCTCCCGTGGTCGCTCAAAACGAACGGGAAAGTACGCACACTCTCGATAAGCGTATCGCTGCACTTGAAGCGCAGGCGCAGGCCAACGAGGATCGCGCAGAAGTCGCGAACCTTTTCTCACGCTACATGTATCTGCACAACGCGTTTGAAGACGAACAGATCATCCCGATGTGGGCAAAGGAAGGCACGCCGGGGATGAGCGCCGAGTACTCGAACCTCGGTCGCTTCACTACCTACGATAGCATCATGGAATATCACCGCAATCGGCCCAATCCGACCGGCAAGCTGATCTTCCATTACCTTTCAAATCCGGTGATCGAGGTCGCAGGCGACGGCGAGACGGCCAAGGGCATGTGGATCATGACGGGTCTTGAGTCTGGTCTGACCAAACCCGAACACGCAAGCAATATGCCCGACTGGATGCATGTTCCGGAGGTACTCGTCGACGGAAAGCGCGTCTGGATGCACAAGGTTTATGCCAAGTACGGCATCGATTTCATCAAGCAGGATGGCGAGTGGAAGATCTGGCATTTTCGCTGTTTCGAGGTAACGCGCGAGCCCTACGGGATGGGCTGGATCCCGTGGGCCGCACAGGCCAATCACGCGGGTTTCAATTCTGAACTGATGTATGTCGGCGACGATGGCAAACCGGTATTCATGCCGCCTACCGATGGCCCGGCTCTGATCGAGGCAAACCCTTACAGAATCGATGGCGGTCAAACGCTCGATGCCCCGATACCTGAGCCCTACGAGACATTCTCGGAAACATTTTCGTACTAGACGTAAGCTCGCCATCTTCGAAAATCCGACGTCGCCGTGCAATGACAAGGCCTGGACGCGAAGCACTTAAGCCGATGAATGCGAAGTTCGACACAACGGAAAACAATGATGAAATCGAATGACATCGCGATAAGTCTCGACCTGGTAAATCGCCACTACCAGGAGCCCAATCGAAACCGGTACGAGAGCAAGTACTTCTGGGAAGAGCTTTACGAACTTATCTCCGTCGCTGGCTTCTCGGCCATTGAAATCCCCTACGAACCCGTCTGGCAGTTTGGCGGACGCAGCGGCGTCCCCATGAATCGTTACTGCATTGACGCCAAGTACGGGAACGCCGCCAACTATCTTGCAGCACTGAAAACCAGTGGAATCGATCGTGTGACCGGAGTCACTTTCGATCCCAATCTGTTCATGCGCAACGACAATCTGGACTTTCATTTCGGGGCGACCGGGCATTTCGCCAATGAAGCCCTTGCGCATGCTGCAGACCTGGGGGCTGACTACTTTGCGATCAGCCCATCGGCGTATTACGGGCGCATCTCGCACTACCATCCCGATCTGGCCAGCAAAGAAGATACCTTCACCGCTCGCACGATTGAGTTGCTCGAGGGCCTTTCTGCACGGGCCAGTCAGCTCGGGGTTACGCTCGTACTCCGCAACGAGTTCTGGAGCCTGTATGGGGGCGAGAAAGTCCTGTCGCTTGCCGCCCAGCTTCCCGACCATGTCATGATCGATCTCGATACGGCTAACCTGTTCATCGCTGCTATCTCCGTCGCCGAATACCTCGACGCACATCGGGATCGTATTGGTTGCGTCCATCTGACCGACACTGATTTCGTCGATGAGCAGGATATATGGAAATCGCCCAACCCAGAGTTTCCGCCAGTTGGTGCAACTCAGATTTTCCGTGATCCGGGAACTGGTTCGGTCGACCTCGCGCAATTTTCGAAATTGCTCGCAAAGTCAGAATATCGCGGCCCGATCACATGCAGCGCACGCCAGACCCGGGACCCGTTTCGCGCACTGCTAAGAACCAGGGCCCTGCTCAACAAAATTCGGAACTAGCGCTGACGGAGATACCGCGATGCCCAATATCCAGTACGCCAATATGTGCCATTGGAAGTCGATCCCCTATCGGGAGTTGCCGAACTTTCGGGATTTCTATTACGAAGACAAGACCAACACATCCTACTATTCTGATTGGGACAGCATTCTCAAATACCAGTCAGCATTGGGTTTCCACGGAATCGAAATTGCCCCATGGGACCTGGCCGATATCATGCCACTCTTCGGCTCGCCGGAAAACTTTTCCGAGTTTGCAGAAGAGCGAGGGGTTTCGGTGATCGGCATGTTCCATGGCGCGCACGCTTCTCACGCGACGGACCATTTTGACGAAGCTGTTCGCGCTGGGCGCGAAGCCGTGGACACAATTGTTCGATTCGGTGGCAGCTACATGAATACCTGCCCCACGCAGAACTATTTTGGTACCGGCCCCCTCAGCAGGGAAGAAGTGCAGCAATGCGCCAAAGTGATGAACGAGATCGGACGATATGCGACCGATCACGGAGTGAAAATCGGTCTGCACAATGAATTCTTCTGCGCAATCAATCTTCCCAATCATCGCGAGCTGATCGAACAAACTGATCCTAATCTGGTTCACTATTGTATCGATACCGCCCAGATCGCGATCATGGGAGAGGACTTGCTCACCTTCTACCGAGATTATCACGATCGCATAAGCACGTTCCACCTGAAGGATACCGCTTCGGCCAAGTTGTCCGATGAGGTTCGTTATTCGCAGGACCCCGAAATAGCGGATGACGGGACCCGATGGTTCTGGGAACCTGGGCTTGGCGAGCTCGATCTAAAGGGTCTTTATGGCCTATTGAAAGAGCATGAGTTCAAGGGGTGGATGTCGATAGAATATGATGGCTCCCCCGATCTGCTGGCATCGATGGCGCTCACCCGGTACTACCTCGATAACGAGTTGAGGCCGATCTACGATTGAGCGGCGAGGATTTCTGAACCTGAACAGTCAAGTTTGGTGCAGCAATCAACCTATTCCGATCTGCGGCATACACCTGCTGGCAGGCTACGTGCAGCGGATTTGCTTTATTACGCCAGAGCTATGTCAAATCCGCTTAAGGTTCGACAGCTGCCGCCTTGTCGTAGGGTGGGATAGTGACTTCACCTGTCCCTGCCCACTCGCTGCCGCGGGCAAACAGTGTCTTGAAGCCGTCATATTGAATCGTATCCGGACCATGCCCGAGAGTGATCGAGAATACCCTGCCCTCACCGTAGCTCTGCACCCAGACCTGTGGATGGCTTTCATTAATACCGTCCATCTGCGCTAGCCTTTCCGGTGAATAGGCCTCCGCAGGGTACTTCTCGCTGATCTTGTCGCGGTCGTAAAAAGACTCGTCCTCGAATGCAGTGGCGAGCACTCTGACCTTGGCGTCGGGATGAAAAACCATATTGGTGTACATGTCTTCCATGAAGGACCACTGGTAGCGCCGTAAGCCTTGAGTGATCGGGTGTTCGCGATCGACAAGCTCGATCTGGAACGCGTCGGGCGGTGCACGCCGGCTCACGCCAGGCATCATCGTCGCACCCACCAGTCGCTTGTACTCGGGAATTTCGCGGCCCCAGGTGAAGCTGGAATGATAAGCCACAAGACCGCCGCCCTGTGCGACGTAGTCATAAAGCGCCTGGAATGCCTGAGGGGACCAGAGATGCTGCTCGGCGTCAGCATAATTCCAGCGACTGGAATAGTTCAAGATCACTACATCGTAGTCCTTGAGCATCGCTAAGCTGCCTTGGTCGAAATCCTCTGTGATCCTGACGTCAAAGCGGCCAGTATCCTGAAGCTGCGTCCTCAGCCTGTTGTTTACTCCCGTCCAGTCATGTTCGTAGCTGTTTTGGCCGCTGATAATGAGGACCTGGAGACGATCCTCCTTCGGATCGACAGGAACAGCAACGCGCTGGACGGTCTCGGGCGGCCGATAGGTCGACTCGACAATCGGCTGCGCTAACACCGAGTGTGGCAAAGCTGCGAGTATGGCGGCCGCCACTATGAGAATTCTCATGCTGAAATTCCTTCTAGGCCCTCTCCGGAATGGTCACCCGCCATTTCAGAATGCGATTTATCGACCGTCGGCCAGAAGGCGACGACGACCGCCTGGAGCATCAGCAGAATGGTCGGAATGACATAATAGGCCAACCGAATCCCCTCGCGGGCAGCTTCCGAGACTGCGTCCGGATCGTAGGATGTGAAGGCAAGGACATAGGCGGCACCGGCAGACCCAAGCGCCATGCCAATTTTTGTCGATGTACTGATCCCCGATGACAGAAGACCCTCATACCGCGCACCGTGTTTCCACTGATGATAGTCGACGGATTCCGCGGCCATGGTGAAAATGCCAGTTATGGTAATCGAAGTAACAATCGAGAAAGCAAAATAAGGAAGGAGCAGCGGCGGAACTGCCAGTGCCCCGATCATGAAATCAGCAGCTTGATCGACCAATGCCATCAACCAGAAGAGTCCGATCGATACGAGGATTGCTCCGATGCATCCTCGCCGAATTCCAAATCGGGCAAGGATGGGAGGGGCAATAAACGCCGCGATAAGCAGCCCACCCGAAACCATCGGCAGCATCACCGGTATCAGCCAAGGCTTTCCTATCACATCCTTGGCAAAGAAAATGGTCAGACTCAGCATGATGCCAAACCGAACAAAGTAGAGCAGGCAAAATGCGAAGCACACGAACCATGCTCGATTTTGCAGCATCTGACCAATCGCCGGTAGGACCTTGAACGAGGGACTTTCCGAATCCTCGAACCTTTCGCGACAATTCCGAAACAGGAGCACGAGCGCGCCGAGGGATATCGCACCGAAGAGAATGGCAGTCAGAGTAAACCCCGCCTGCTCATCGCCGCCTCCGAATAAGCCCACGAGAGGCATCGTCGCCGCCGTACCCAGAATGACGGAGACCGAGGTGCCGATCGAACGCCAGCCACCGAGCTTTAATCGCTCACGCGTGTCGAGAGTCATCATCGGCATCAGCGCCGTGTAGGGGATCGAGCCAAAACTCAATAAGATGCCTAGCGCCTTGAAAGTAACAAACGCGTAGACCAGCTGCGCGTTCTGCGACACATCGGGAACGTAAAAGACTGCTATGAAAACCGCCACATACGGCAATGCAGTAAACAGGAAGTAGGGACGTGTGCGCCCCCATCGACTTCGGGTCTTATCGACCGCGACGCCGACCAGAGGATCGATCACTGCATCGAGAAGACGCGCTACGAGGAAAATGGCACCCACGGCCTCAGCCGGTAGCTTCACGACTACCGTGTAATAATACAGCAGGAATGCGCCTGCCATATTGTACGCGAGACTGTAACCGAGGTCGCCTGCCCCATAGCTGGCCTTCTCGAGAAAGCTAAGCGAAGCCCGAGCATTGCTGCTTTGGGCTACCATATTACAGCCCCAAGGCCTTGCGCGCATCCGCGACGGATGCTTCGCTCGGCCGGGTAGGGAAATATTCCAGACCAATACGGCCAGTATAGTCCAGATCTCGAAGAATCTGTACGACCTCCGCGCAGTCGAAGTCTCCGGTACCCGGCTCGTTTCGACCTGGGTATCCCGCAACCTGGACATGCTCTACCAGGTGCATTCGTCCCGTCAGAACTTCGCGCATATTCTCGCTCATCACTCGGCTGTGATAGGCATCGTAAAGCAATTTGAGCCTTGGACTACCGACCGCCTCGATCAGATCCAGTCCTAAGCTGGTGCTAACAAGGTACATGGCCGCGAACAGCTCTGTGTTGAGCGGTTCGAGCACGAGCGTGATGTCCGCTTCCTCCGCCATGTCGGCAGCGGCCCGCAATGATGTGACCGCGTTGTCGAAATGCGCCTGTTCGGACATGCCCTCGACGCGAAAACCAGAAGCAATAATGAGAGGCGGTGAGCCCAGCGGTTTCGCCATTTCTATCGTTTCCTGCACAGCAGCCAGAAATTCATCGCGCTCCGCTGGATCGACTATCGATCTGCGCGGGTCGACGCATATCCCGGTAAGCACGACTCCGGTTTCTGCCAAAGCAGACTCGATCGATTTGAGATCCTTGTCACGCCAAAGGTGGAACTCCGCGTAGCGCAATCCAGAATTACTGGCTGCTCTGATGCGATCAGCCAAAGCTTCACCTGCTTCTGCATATTGCCATTCGATACAAGCCGAAAGGTCCACTAACTTACTCCGCAAAGAAGAAGGGCGTCCGTTTTGCGGACGCCCTCACCCCAAAATCGATCAGAAATCCACGGTGACCCGGACGCCGTACGTCCGCGGCGGACTGAAGGTCCAATTGTAAATGTCATCTGGACCTGCAGCAACAAAGCCAGCGTAGCTCTTGGGCTGGGTGTCTTCCAGATTCCGCACGAACGCCTGCACGCTAAATTGCTCGCTCACCGGAGCCCATTCGAGGCTCAGGTCAGTCTGGGTGAAGGCCTTCTGCCGACTGTCGCGATAGTTGAAGATATCGAGGAAGTAATTGCTCTTGAGACGCGAGAAGGCGTTTGCAGTCAGCGTTCCCGCGCCGCCTAGATCGAACACATGCTCGTAGCCGAGCGTGACGACGAACTCCGGCGACTGGGGCAGCCTGTTACCACCGAGGTTGGGTTGGGTCACTGTGGCAGGATCGTTGTCGAGATCACCCACTGAGGTATCGCCGCAACCGACGCAGAATACGGTATAGGCCGCAAGCAGGTCATCATACTCCGCATTCAGGTAGTTGAAAGTCGCACTGAAGGAATCGTTCTGGTCGAGTTCGATATCGAGTTCAGCTTCAACCCCCCAGATCGTCGCTGCGCCGGCATTGAAGATCTGGCCGCCAATGGCAGGGTTCAACAATACCGAAGCCTGAAGATCCTTGTAGTCGTAATAGTAAGCCGATGTGTTGAAACGATGCTGACCGAGCTCGCCGAAATTGAGTTTTGCGCCAATTTCATAAGCCGTATTCGTTTCCGGATCATAAGCGCCGACGCTGTCAAATCCGCCCGCCTTGTAACCTGTCGATACCTTACCGTAGATAAGTGTATCGCTGTTGGGCTGATAGTTCAGGCCAGCAAGCCAGGTCAGTTTGTCGCCTTCGGCACTGAGGTTCTGAATGCTCCGCGCAGGTCCGATTGTCGTTTGATCCACGCGCCCCGCATTGAAAACGAATCCATAGTTCCCGAAAATTCCGTCACGGCTGTCATCTGTATAGCGAAGACCCGCAACTGCCGTAAGCGTGTCGGTCAGGGGAACATCTACCTGCCCAAACGCAGCGAAACTCTCCGCCTTAGTGTCTCGGGTAAAGAAGTTGATGAAGCTACCGTTGGGCCCGATGAAACGGTTGTAAAGGCCGCGGACGTTGGAAAGCTTCTCGTTGAAATAAAAGCCGCCGACCTGCCACTGGATCCCTCCTAGCGCCCCACCGTTCAAGCGCAGCTCGTGACTTTGCGTCTTGATATTGTTGGCGAATTCGAGAAATTCGTAAGCAGGCGGCAGGGCCTGGTCGGCATCCTGGTCGGTGTCTCGGAAACCACCAGTGTAGGTCAGGATTGCGCCACCGAAATCGTAGGCAATCCGTCCGCGGATAGCGTTGGTTTCCAGATCATTCATGCTCAGCCCGGAAATCGGACCGCCATAGCGACTGCGATCAGTAATCTGATTGGTGTACTGAGTGTTCTGAGGAATACACTGGGTGTTTGGTGTAGCAGGTGCGACTTCAACCCAACCAACCACACCAGCACATCCTGCACCAGGGGTGTTGCCTGCAGCGTTGACATTTACCGAAGCGAAGCTCGGAATGATCGCGTCGATGGTGACATACTCGAAGGCCAGATCGACGGTCAGCGCATCGGTGGGCGTCAGGCGGAGGCTCGCGCGACCACCCAACGTATCAGCATCTCCGCTTCGGGCATCAAGATTCGGATGGTAGTAGTACCCATCGCGCTTGTTGTAGATGCCCGACAAGCGCAGTCCGCCTACATCGCCGAACGGAACGTCGACACCCCCCTCAAGGACGATCGCGTCGAAATTGCCGTAACTAGCGCTGGCATTGATACCGAAATCGTTGCCAGGCTTGCGCGTGATGAAGTTGATCGCGCCGCCGGTCGCGTTTCGACCATAGAGTGTCCCCTGCGGCCCACGGAGAACCTCGACGCGATCCAGATCGAAAAGCGAGACGTTGAGCACATTGGGCCGATTGAGATATTCGCCATCGATGTTGATGGCGATCGACTGATCCTGCGCTTCATCGTTCGAATTCGTGCCGACACCGCGAACGGCGACACGGGTGTATTGCGAGTCTTGCGTGATCTGGACTGCCGGCGCGATCCGATCGATTTCGCGGAAATCCGTAACACCCTGATCCCTCAGCTCGTCAGCCCCGACCACGCTGATTGCGATGGGGACATCCTGAACGTCTTCCGAGCGGTTTTGGGCGGTAACGACAATGACGTTGTCGCCATAATCCGATTCGGCATCCTGCGCGAAGCTTGGCGTTGCGATTGCCGCAAGACCGCATCCGGCCAGCAAGACTGACTTCTGATATTTGTTGATCATGTTCCTCTCCTTGGCTCCTGCACCTCTTCGCCCTCGGGTTGCATAAGCACCTCGAAAAGCGTGATCCGATCGACAGACGCAGCAGAAACTCTTGCATCCCGAGAGATGCTGTCCCCAACCCAAGAGAATACAGAGATTCGGTTTGCAGGACGCGGCAGCTTGAGCTGCATTGCCACGGTCCGATTTTCCTCTCCCTGCCCCTCCCGAGACTATCTGTCAGCCACTCACATACGCGACCCAACAATAAAATAAAACACTTATTTTAGTTTTTAGATTCCAGTCAGAATGTGATGCCGAATCGCAACACATTCCGGGCATGGGCGCCGAATTATCAGAATCCACTGGTGTCTTGATTTTAGAATTGACGTTATGGGAATTGTTGTTCCAAGAGGGCCAAATGACGATTCATCAACCTCTTATTACACAGGACCTGCTCCGGGGTGCCGTTCGCAAGATTCCGCGCCAGGGTCGCAGCTTGGCGTCGTACGAAAGGATGCTGCAAGCTACCCGAGAGCTTCTTCTCGAGC
>Ga0181607_10000221_pt1 | contig 46943 bp, 28 predicted proteins | sample 041ome_9_FD_132420 | JGI IMG/M metagenome (GOLD analysis project Ga0181607, IMG submission 132420) | Coastal salt marsh microbial communities from the Groves Creek Marsh, Skidaway Island, Georgia - 041413US metaG (megahit assembly) | ecosystem: Environmental > Aquatic > Marine > Intertidal zone...
TTGGGCGGCTCTCATGTTCGCCGGCGCAAAGATCTTCGAGTCTTCGTTGATTTTGATGTTCATTCTGGAGCAAATCCACGGTTCGAAGGAACCGTCCGGCAATTGGCAGCCTTCCGGCGTGCAACCGTAGGAGAATTCGTAGACCCCGTCGTCCAAAGTGACGATGACAGTCGTTCTCGGGCCGTACAACGCGACCATGGAGCACACTTGGTCTCTGCCAGTCGCGCCCAACATGCCATCGTCGCCGGTGCCGGTGTTCTTCGGCCACACGCCGACGATGGTACCAACCGCCCAGTTGTTGTCGACGATACTCGAACCATCTAACGGATCCCAGCACACGGTGTAATCGGAGCCACTGCACTTGACCATCACCGGTTCTTCCTCGGAAGCGCCGTACGCAATCGTCGGGGAAGATTTAACCAAATCCCACATGATGTTATCCGCGATGACATCGACGGACAACTGTTTGTCGCCGAACGCGTTGTCCGTGCCTTCAACCGTCACCAAAGCCGATCTCAACGCTTCCGTGATGTCCGCGCAGCCATCCAAGAGCTCCTTGATGCACGCTTTCAAAGTAGCGTCCGCGCAGTGCTTGTCCAAGATGTTCTCCAAAGACGGGTACGAGTCTTGTTTCTCCGTCGTCGTGTAAAAAGACGTCCCAGAGGCCCCGTATTCGCTCCGGGTGACGGTGCGAATTCTTTGCACTTGTTGTTTCTTCGCGGAGCGGACCGCAGAAGAGCGAACGGCGGCGCGCATGGAAATTTGTTGCATCTGTTATGGAAAAAAGAGTCACGACAGAGAGTCAGTTTCTGTTCAAACGCGCTTTTGTTCGTGTGCGCTCATAAAACGATAAATCAACAAAATATGAAAGGAGAGAGAGAGAGACGCGATTGAAGATAAAATCCAGGTGGGATCAAAATTCTCCATCGCGCACGCAGAAAGAGAGAGCGAGAAGAAAAAAAGCTTCCGCGGACGATGCGAAACGAAAGGAAAGAGAAGACGTCTTCTCTCTCTCTCTCTCTCTCGGTATTTCTATGGATTAGTACTCACAGCAGATGACATGATGATGATGTGAATGAGGTGTGTGTGTAAGTGTGTGGAAAAGTGAAGGCGAGGGAGGAGATTAGTAGTCCTCTCTTTCTCTCTCTCTCACTCTCTCTCTCTCTGGACTCAAAAGATTGGTTTTGGACCGCAAAAAAATCCAAAAAAGCAAAAACAAAAACAAAACAAAAAAGAAAATCTCCCCTCGTCGGCTCTCTCTGCTCTGCGGTGTCACAAAGAACAACTCTACACACGTATCAACGCGTCGTATTATTATTAGTACATATTTTTGTATCCTTGACGATGATGACGACGACGACGACGACTGCGAGCCTGTCGTTTACTCGAGCGTTGGCGGCGCAGAACAATAGCAACGCAATCTCGATGCGAGCGTCTTCCTCGTCCTCTTCGTCCTCTGGGCAACGCGCGCACGCGGGGGCGCGCGCGTTTCGTTGTTCGAAGATGACGACGAACAAAGCAACATCATCATCTTCGTCGACGACGTCGAAGACATCCACCCCGAACAGAGCGGAGAAGAAAAGAGGAAAAAACGTTTCATTCAGATTGAGAGCCACGGAGGATGGAGATGACGAAGGAGAACAAGTAAAGAGCGATGGAAAATTCAAGCGCGCACCGGGAGAAGACGAGGAAAAATTTCAGAAATCCGTCGCCGATTCGCCTTTTTCGAGAAAGAGAATACAACCTTTACCGAGTAAGTTTGGCGTGTCCGATCGAGCCGCCGGGGCGAAACAGAATTTACCGTTCAACCAAACCACAGATAGAGCAGGGAAGGATGTGCCGTCGTCGTCATCTTCATCATCGGCAGGGGACAGTAGTAGTTTTGCGGCTGCGGCTGCGGCGAGGAGTCCTTTCGACAACGTGTCGCCGCCGAAAGCGACGAAATCTCCATTCGCTTCTTCTTCTTCTTCTTCTTCTTCTAGCACGCCATCTTCGCCGTTTGCGAAAGCTTCCGCTACAAGCAACGCGAGTCCTTCTCCGATGGCACCGATGAAGCCGGCTACGAAGGTGAAAAACCCATTCAACGAACCGGATGCCGCGACGTACGGTGTCAAGCCGATGAAGGTTGATAAACCGAAAGAAGTAAAATTCGAAATCCCAAAAGTGACATTTGGACAAATTTTCATCGTGTTATCGTTCACAACGATTATCGGGTTGATGATTGGAACGTTTTGGGTCGTGTGGAACTCTGGAGGTATTCGTTTCAACGAGACGTAAAGAAGAGAGAGAAGAGAAGATTTGCGTTTGATAGTATAAGTATACAACATTTCATTACAGACTGAATTACAGCGGATGATGTATGCGTTTCTCTCAAACAACTCTTCTTTTTCTGGGTTTCTTTATGTGTTTTTCGCACTAGTATATCCTATCTCTTTCCGATCGCCTTCTTCGTCTTCTTTCTCTTCGCGGCCAACTCTTTCCAGTATTTCGCAGTCGAACTCTCTATCGAATCCAACACGCCGTCTTCTCTGAGCATTCGAAGAATTTTTTCCGATTGAAGTTCCTTCTTCTCCACTTCGTTTCCTTCTTCTCCTTCTTCTCCTTCGTCTTCGTCATCTTCTCTCTTTTCTTTCGAGACAATCTCTTCGCCGGTGTACGAAATCTCAGCGCCGTACAACGAAGACGACTTCGCGGACTCGATTCTCGCGACGACGCTGCTGTTGTTATCGTCTTTACCGTTTTTCTCTTCTCCTTTTTTTCCTCTCGCGTCATCGTTGTCGGCGTCGTCGTCCTTCTCTCCTTCCTCCTGGCGAGCAGAACGTAACGTTGTCTTCGGAGGAAGAGCAAACCCCACCTCTCCTTGTCCTTCGTCTCGATCTTCTTGATATTCTTCTTCTTCTTCTTCTCTCTGTTCTTCTCTCAGCTGCCTCCTTCTCTCTGCCATCTCCAACGTCGTTTTCTTCCTCAACATCGGCCTCGCCATTCCTATTCCATTATCTTCGCTCGGCCGACCATCCGTGCAAGCCGTGAACGCCGATAGATTCGAGTGCATCGATTCTTCTTCTTCTTCCTCCTCCTCAAAGTTTCTCATCGCTCCTCTTTTATTTTGCTTTCCTCCACCGCTCGCTTTTGTTTTCGTCGTCGTTGTTGTTGTTGTTGTTCCTCTTCTTCCTCTTCCTCTCGTCGTGTTCCTGTTCTTCTTCGAAAAAGAAAGAGGCGCGAACCAGAGGGAAGGTAGACACCATCCGAAGCACATCGATTCGCGTCTTCTTCTTCTTCTTCTTCTTCTTCTTCTTCTTCTTCTCCTCTTTCCCGTGTCTTTCTTTTTTTCCTGCTTACTGTGTGCAGGCCGCGCATATTTTTTTTCTTTTTTTGAAAAGTGTGTTGTGTGTTGTTGTGTTGTGTTGTTCTTTTCCTCGCGTCATTATTCTATATTATGTATCATTAACCACTACCCACCACCACCACCACCACCAAAGAGGAAGAAGAAGAAAAAGATCAAAAGTGGACGTTCGTAAAAGTGACGAAAAGAGAGAGAGAGAGAGAGAGAGAGAGAGAGAGAGAGAGAGAGAGAGAGAAGAACGATGGCGTCGTCTTCCCCCGCGTCGACGAGGGTGCGCAAATATCTAAAAATGTATCAAGACGCTTTGCAAAGGCACGAAATGCAAGCGGAACAATTCGCGATGGAAGTTGAACTCTTGTCGTCGTCGACGGCGGCGGCGGTGGCGGCCAAAACTGTCGTCGCGAATCCAGGAGAAGATGGCAGTGAAGAAGAAGAAGAAGAAGGGGAAGGTAAAGGGTTCGTCTCGCCTAGGTCGAGGAAGCTTTTGCGCGTCGGTCGTGGTGTCGATGGAGTTGGGAGACGAAAAAGATACGCAAAAGGTATTTCCCCTCCTGATGAGGAACAAGAACAAGAAGAAAACGAAGAAGAAGAGGAGAACGAGAGAAGGATGAGGAGTAGAAGGAAACGAACGATGTCTTCGTCTTCGTTATCGCTGCTCGGCTTGGCAGACTTTACGTATTTTACCCGCTCGGCGCTTCTCGTCGCTGCAGCTAAGTTTTACGACTTGGGCAACTACTCAGAATTGACGGAAACGACGACAGCAGAGGATAGTAGTAATAGCATCAGTAGTAGTGATAGAAAAAAAGAATTTGAGAGCATAATCGCTGTCGCGAGTGTGCATGCACTATTCGTGCTTGTTTCAGACGTCTTGGCGCAGAAGAATTACGTCGAAAACGCCTTCGATGCGATTGTGAGCGTGGTGTTGCGCGTATTCGCGCTTTTATTGGGTACGGCGGCGTGGTTTGGTCTCGCCTTTCTATTTGCGAGTATCTCAACAGTGACGAGCGAGACGCAGAGAGCGACGCTTGCGTTTGCGTATTTCATGTCCTCGTTAACTGTACTGCCAGGAACCCACGCGGCGTCGGCGCAAGCCTTGGTGCGAACGATAAACACAAGGAAACAACAACGGCAACAAGACCGGAGGAGAAGAGCTGCTACATCTGCGACGACGGTTGAAGCGATATTCATGCCAGCGTTACGTGTCATCGCGTTCGTAAAGCTCGTGGAAAGAAATTTCCATCGAGTTATCATAGAAAGAAGATTTAGAAGCGATTTTGATGCGTTCTTTCGTGCGACATTAATTGGCTCGGTTGTGTTTGCATGGGTGGGAGGATTATTAGCACCTTTAGATTGGAGCACTGAATGGCACAAATATCCCACACTTTCCGTGCGTCTGGCGATTATTGGGCACATTCTGGGAACCGTGTTGACGGCTGTGTTTGCCTGGCTCGATCGAACTCTACCCGAGAAGATGAAGTAACATCAGAAATGAAATTTGAATGAATATGTATCATTGAGCAAGGCACAATACTTGCACATCTTCCAACTTTGAAAACGTACAATTTCTTTTATAAATTGACAATGTTCTCTACATCCTCTAGGAAGGTCTGAAACCATAGTTATCCATCGCGCCACCTTTATCCCCGGCTTCTTCTAGCTTTTTCCTCAGCTTCTCCGCTTTTGCGACGTCGCCGATGTTCAACGCATAATTCAACTCTTCCTTCAACATCTGTTGCTCTTTGTACGCTTGCAAATCCCCGGAAACTTTCATCTTGTTCAAAAGCGCCTTCCGCTGTTGCTCTTTCAGGTTTTGCCTCTCAATTTCCAATTCACGTTTACGTCGCTCCTCGTCGTTTTCAAACGTAAACGTACCCGCGTCCACGTCGTCGATGATATCGTCGTCTTTCTTGTCTTTCTTTCGTTTCTTCCTCTCTTTCTCTTTCTTCTTCTTCTTTTCTTTCTTCTTCTTCTTCTCTTTGCGCTTCTTCTTCTTCTCTTTTTTGCGTTTCCGTTTCTTTCCACCGCTACTGCTGCTGCTGCTGCTGCTGCCGCTGCTACTGCTACTACTACTACTACTTTCACTGCTGCTGCTCTCGCTCTCGCTGCTCGACCCCGAGGAAGCGTCACCATCGTCTTCACCTTCTGCTACTTTTTCTCCTTCTTCTGAGAGTAAAAACCGCTCCAAAATCGCTTTAGACTTCTCTACGTCCCACCCCGTCTTTTCCAACGCAATCGCCATCGTTTCTCGTCTCAAAGTCGTCACTATTTTACTCGAAGTCTTCTTTGTTCTGCTCTTCTTCATCTTCTTCTTCATCGTCAAAACTATTTTCCGTCTCCGATTTAGAAACCAACTTGCCAAGGCGGTTAAACATTCGCTTTCTTTCTTATTCTTCGTCTCTTGGACGTGCTTTTCCATCATGGACATGGCGTTAGCGTTCGTCTGCGTGAGAGAAGTCCCATCCGATCGACTGAAGAGAGCAGTAGTTGTATTGTTACCATCAGGTGGCTGATGAGACATGTTTGGATGTTTTATTATTGATGTCCTCCTGCGCAAACAGAGAGAGGCAAAGAATGAGGCAGAGCAGTCGAATGAGAAGGAAAATGGAAAAAGCACAGATCGACTCGATCGACAAACAAACGCTACCTAACACTACTACTGATACTACAAGTCTAAATATTGAGAGCATCGGATCAATCAACCCCTACGGCTAATTTAAAACTCTCGTAGCAGTAATACCCCAACGCGGCGCTGGGTAAGACCTGTAACACGGATGGCGCTAAACCCGCATATAAACCTGCAAAACCGTTCTCTCGCAACACTTTTTGAGTGACTTCTAACATCATTTTGAGCTCTTTCGATCCGAGTATATCTTTGGCGACAACGCGACCGGTGTTCATTTGAATGCGACGCCTGGCGACTTCTAGCGGAAAGGTAAAAGATTCGGAGGCTATACCGGCAGCCATGCCAAAGAGCATCATGTATTGCGGTTCGATGGTTTTCTTGTTATTGAGTTCTCCCGCGGCGTTGTTACCTTTCTCACAACGTCCTCTGTTGTTCTTCCTTCTATTATTTGCTTTTTCCTCTTCTTCGTGTTTCATTTGCGTCAAGCGATACTGTTTTAAACTGTTATACACGGAATAGTACACGGCGGCATTGGGTGTCATTTGTGCCATGGCTGGTAATATTCCTCTATAAAAACTCGCCAACCCTTCTTCCTTGTACAAAATGCGAATGCACGAAAGGATATTTTTATACTTTTGCGTCCCGCCTCGGACGACCAATCTCGTCCGGACGACGTCCATCGGGTAACAAATAGTCACCGCGGTACCGCACGCAAATGCGCCAGATAAAAACAAAGAAACTTCATCCGCCACGGTATTTTCCTTCACGTCGAACGTCTTCGTGATTGCCGTTCGAACCGTATCGAACGCGCTAAAATTAATTGCCTTGAACGGCGCCGTTCTCACGATGTTCACCAAGTTCCCCTTCCAAAACCCAATGACTCCTTCATTTTTAAACACAATCTTAGAGGTCACGAACAAAGCCTCTTTGGAATTGTTGAAAAGATACTCCGTTTTCAATCTTTCCAGCGGCGCTAATAGCGTTCGCACGCAAATCGTTGACATCGTCCCGGCGAATAAGCGTCGGTTGATCTCTTCTCTCTGCGTGAGTTCTTTGTTACTGCTATTACTATTTCTGTTGCTACGTTCGCTACTCTTACTGTCTGCTCCCCCTTCTCGTCCTCTTCCTCCTAAACCCCTCATCGAACGCCACGACTTTCGTAAAGCTTCCCTTCCTCCTTCTCTGCTGGCGACAGACGCCGCCGCTAAGAAAGGCGCGCTGTTTCTGTTCCGATTTGTGTTCTTCTTCTTACTAATAATTCCGTCGCCATCACCGATGGTAGCAACGGTAGTATCAGCATCAAATCTTCTCTTTGACTCTTGCTCTTTGTTTTGTGCTCGTCTCCTCGGAGAAGGACCGCGATTTTGTTTTCCGTGTTCGGGTAAATTCCACCGTCGAGGCGTTTTCAACGCATTCGTTTTCGTTTTTGTCGTCTCCTGTTTGGGTTCGCCTCCTCCGAATAACATCAAGAACGGTGAAGGAATGACGACGTTCTTCTTCTTCTTCTTTCTCTCGTTCTTTGTGGCATTCGCGCGAGAAGAAGAAGAAGAAGAAGAAGAAGAAGAAGAAGAAGAAGAAGAAGCCATTTTGCTTGATGTACCTCTCTCTCTCTCTCTCTCTCTCTCTCTCTCTCTCTCTCTCTCTCTCTCTCTCGAAAACTGCTTTTCTCTCTCGCTCACAGAAGAAAAATGAGGGATCACACGCACTCACTCACAGCAGAAGAGTCCATTCACCCAGAACACATTTTTTTTTTTTGCTTTTTTTCCGCACATCATTTTGCCCAATCGCCGTGCATTTTCCAGCCACAAACAACCGAAAACCTTTTTTTGCTGACGCCATTTAAAAAAAAACGAGCGCAGCTCCGCCCGCACAAAAGAGAGGGAGAGAGAGAGAGAACGGGAGCGCGCGCGAAAGAGATCGGACGTAAACTAGACAGGTCTAATCGTCATGCGCTCTGTGGCGACTGCCTCGGTCGCTGGTTTCGCGGGAACTTCTTCTTCTCCTTCTTCTGTTTCGGTTGCGTCGAGAAAACATTTTGGCGGTGGTGGTGCTTTCGGGAACAGAAAAGCTCGTCGTCGTTTCTTTGAAAACGACAACAAGAACAACGACGACGAGAACACCTCCGGAGGATTTCAAAGAGGAAGGGCGACGATCATGAGGGCATCATTCGGTCCGACGAGCAACGTCAACATCATCACCACCACCACCACCTATGATAGCTTTTCGTCGTCGTTTTCTCCTTTTGGAGGAGGAGGAGGAGGAAGAGGTGGAATAAAAAAACGAAGCACGAAGACGAGAATGAAAATAAAAGCACGAGCGGGACGAAATTTCAAACGCCACGAATTCGAAATAGAACGACAAATAGGGGAAGGATCGTTTGGGATCGTATACCAAGCAATCTGGAGGGGAAAAGAAAGGGTGGTGTTGAAAAGACCAAAACTAAACGTAGAAGGCGCGGCAGAGCTTCAAGAGATTGAGAACTGGATGAATGATCGCGTTTCGCGAGACGCGAAAGGCGCTTGCGCGGAGTTTTTAGGCAGCTATCGGGTGACGTATGACGAGTGGCAAAAGTTGATGGACACTAATCAAATGAATGACTTGACCGTGAAGGAAGGGTTATGGTTGGTGTGGAAGTACCAAGGTGATCGGACGTTGGCACAGTTTATGGCTCAGTCGGATTATCCATCTGGCTTGGCGAAGAACCTTTTGAAGAGAAAAGGGGTGCGCAAAGGTGACGCGGCGTGTGAACTGGAGATTGCACAGAAAGTTATGAAACAATTACTCACGAATCTAGCTACCATGCACAGCGCTGGTTTAGTCCATCGAGACATCAAGCCGCACAATCTCGTGTTGGCAGATTGCGAAGCGTACGACGAGAAAAACAGAGGGAAGAACGTTTTGGAAGGCACCGGGAAATTTCTTAGCGAAAGTTTATCCTCGATCAGAAGAGGCGGGAATAAGGGCGCAGGAGGAGACGGAGATGGAGAAAGTGGTGGTGGCGCTATGTACGAGAGAAAAGTGAAGGATTACGTCTTGATGGAAGAACCGGAATTCAAGCTCATCGATTTAGGCGCATGCGCATGCTTTCGCACGGGAACGAACTTTGCCCCGGATGAAACCATCATGGATCCAAAGTACGCGCCGCCGGAAGAGTTTTTGATTCCGACTGAAGACGCTCCAGATTTACGTAAGCTACTCGGTCCTCTGGCGTACGCTGCGGGTAGTGCAGCGTGGGTAAAGCACTTACCCGATCGATTTGATTCGTACTCAGCGGGTGTCATCCTCATGCAGTTGGCGTTGCCAAGTTTACGAACCAATCGAGGCTTGTTGAGCTTCAACCGCGGACTGAAAAAATGCAACTACGATTTGAATTTATGGAGAACGCAAAACAAGGGACAGCTCGGGCGTTCTAAAACAGCTCTTTTAGATGCGGGAGGCGATGCCGGCTGGAAATTAGCCGCCGAACTTTTGAAGGGGCGTCCGTATTGGTTGGAAAAGAAAGCCGCTAAAAGCGGAGAGCAGCTGAGCGGCAACAACACAGATCGACCATCGGCTTTAGAGTGTTTGAAGCACGAATTCTTCAGCGTAGATCCAGCTGAATTAGAAGTCGAACAAGGTGGAGCCGCTAAGATTGGTCAGAGCATCGGTCAATCGTTGGACAAATCGAGAGCGATTCTTTCGGACATGTTTGGTTTGCAGAAACGCATCGAGAGACAACAAACGAGCATTAAGAAACAGTTGGGGACCGTGCAAAGATTGAAAGCACAAGGTGCACCTCTCGATCAAATTGAAAAAGAAGAAGCCGTCCTCGAAAAGATGCAAGCTGGTTTGCAAAGCATGTTCAGATCGCTGCAGTTCAAAGACACGCAAGTTCGAACAGAAATCATCCTCGCGGCAAGCTCCTTCAAACAGCAAGCCAAGAAAGAAAACGTGGACACGACAGAATCTTTCGATCGATCCATGATTAGTCTCAAAACAAGAGAAGTGCTTGAGAAGGATCTTTCAACGTTTGCTCAGAATTTGAGTAAACAAGCGGGAAGGATAGGGGACGCCGCGACTGGAGCCGTTTTGAAAATACTCAAATCGCGAGACGAAAGCGATGAAGCGTCATCGTCGGACGAAGGAGATTCTGCCGAGAATGCAGATGGTGCTACGGCCGATGTCTCCGTTGTAAACGAAGATGAAGTAACAGACGAGAGTAAAAAGACGAATAAAGGTGTAGGTGTGCTCTCCTCTTTGCTCGGAGGCGTCGGAAAGAATATGAAGAAACCGAATGTGAAGAAAGAAAAAGAAACCGTCGTCTTTAAACCGGATAGCTCGATCGTAAAGATCGTTGATGAAAGGAATGACAGTGTCGATGAAAATGACGACGATAAAGCGGTCGGTGACAGCACCGACTTCGTGGTTTCCGATACAAAAACTATCCGCGCAAACATGGAAGCCATCGAAGCGGAAATGAACGCCGTCATGCAAGAGCTCGCCAAGCTGGATACGCAGCTCGGCGTTCAAGAGCTTGAAGAAGACAGCGAAAGGGGAAATTTCGGGATCGTTGAGGAAGGAGAAGAAGGAGAAGACGGTATGGAGGAAGACGAGCAAAACTTCAAGCGGATGCGATGATGGGATGCCGCCTTTGATACCATTATACTCTCGTACATTAAAACGAAAACTGCTGTAAAATATTACTATACTATATATACTATCATTGGTATCATTGAACTTGTCATCGCGCTCTCTTCTGCTTTAAATAGTTGGTGTGTGTGTCCCGTGTGACGCTGAAAACGCACGAGAATGAAAGTTGAGAATTTGAGACCCTAAACAGAAAACCAAGCTCGCACGAGAGGAAATCTTTTTTTAATTTTTTACGTACGCTCGTAACGCGATATTTTTTTTTCTCGACCTTTGAGTCCCCCCCTTCGTCGCGCGCGAGAGAGGAACGCGCGCGTGAAGCTAAAGATGGCAAAAAAGAAGAAGAACACAACGACGCTCGATGAGGATGATGCCACCGACGCGTCGATCGGCGCTGCCGACGATTCTTTCGATAACGCCGACAAGAAGACGAGCAAGAGCGGGAAAAGCTCCGTTAAAAACAAATTATCGAAACTGAAAGAAAAGTTGAACACCATCTCAGCAGACGACTTCAACGAACTCAACGCTTTGAAGAACTTTGAAGAAATAGAAGAACTCTCGGACGACGACGACGACGACGACGAGGATGACCGTAGAAACGATGCGAGTAAAAACGGCAACGCGAAGAAGTCCTCGTCGTTCGGCGCGGGGGTTTTGATCGAGCAGATGAGCCAAAAAGCAGCCTCAATCAATCCATCCTCGGTGTCCAGAGATTTAGAGGTGAAGATATTTGAGTGCGAGAAACTGTATAAAAAATACAACGTGAAACGGTTATCACGATCGAGAGCGAAGAAAGCCGGGCGAGGTACCGTCGATCCAGTCGTATCTGTGCACGTGAGAAAGAAGGACGGAAGCGAGTATGTTGGAGTGACGAGACCTATTTTGAATACAGTGGATCCGGTGTGGAACGCCGGAGAGGGCGAGTCTTTTTCATTTCCGATATTCAGCGAACAAGTAGAGGAGGAAAAAGAGAGGAGACGAATGTTTGCGTCCTTGTCGCCGAAGACAAAAAAGAAGACGTCAAAGAAAGAAAACGAAGACAATGCTCCCCAGGAGGAGAGAAAAAGCGATGATGATGATGAAGGTTCTTGGTGTTCGAAGGAAATCGTCTTCAAGATTTGGGATTTGAAAGGTCCGTCTGAAATTGATTCTAAGAAATCGCTCATCGGGACGTGCTCGGTACCCATTGAGCTGTGTCCACTCGATGGACATTGGCGAGAAATTACTTTGGATGTGGAGCCAGCCGGTTCGCCCGAATCTTTACGAACACTCGAAGGTTTGAACCAAAACGCGAAGAAAAAAGAGGTAAAAAAACTGATGTCTAAAAAGCGGATGGAGAAGAACAAAGAAGGCGGTGGCGAAGGTACGTTGAAAATGGCGTTTAGACGTCCGCCGAAACTGCTACCAGCGCTCGGCGTGAATGGAAATTGGCACGCTTTGCAAGTGGGCGAAGGTAGCGAAGATCCGTTGGAGCCTTGGATTGCGGGTTCGTTTGCGGCGAAGCACAGCGCAACATCCTCTACGTACGACGAGAGAAGACGAGATCAGAATATCAGTTTCTCGGCGAAAGAAAGAGCAATTGACGAGCGATTGAAGCAAAGTTTTAAATCTTTCACACCGGCAAAACGAAGCGCGATGCAGAACGAGAGACGCGGTCGATACTATGTTCATGTTATGGAAGCTTCAAACATTACGCCGATGGATGGATGGTCGGGATCTGACGCGTACGTAAAAATCGGAGGTGATTCTATGCCAGCTAAAGAGAGATACAGGACAAAAGTTAAAAATGACACGTGTTTCCCGCATTGGAACGAAAGGTATCTTGTTGATCTCACGAACAACGATTCTGCACTCGTGTTTACCGTGTTTGATCGTGATTTTGGAAACGCAGATGATTTCTGTGGCGCATGCGGTATTCCATTAGAGTGTTTACCGCAAGACGGCTCCTACAGGACGTTTAATTTACCGCTCGGAACGAGAATTAGTTCAAGAAGTGCCGGTGAAGAGGTTGTTTTTGAAGATCATGAACGGCGACTAGACGTTGGATATTTAAAAGTTTCTGTGGCGAAAATGATGGAACCTTTGGAAATACAAAATAAAATTTTAAATGCGTGCGGAGGATTCGGTTCTATAACGTTGGAAGATTCCGGGAATTTAACAAAGTATGCGCGGAGATGTCACGTCAGGGTGTTGGCAGCGAGATATTTGTTACCAGTTGGAAATACGAGTAAAGATTTGTGCGATCCCAGCGTCACGGTCCAAGTCGATAATGCGCCAAAATTTGAGCGCTTTGCAACATCTGTGGTATACGATACCTCCACGCCTGTGTGGAATGAAAGTCTAGGAGAGACGTTTACTCTTCTAGTCAGACCTGGGGCGAAAGAATTGATTGTGTGTTGCGTCGATAGAAACTTTTCAGGCCAAGTTGAAATGGGGAGAGGATGCGTCAATTTATTAAATGTCGAGGCAAATGGAGATTGGACGAGCTCGGAAGTTGCGATATATCGACGAGATCCAAAAGATAAAGAAACTATGATTCCGTCAGGTCTAGTATCTGTTGAGATATCCTTCTCTCGTCCTCCATTTGCGGAAATTATGGAACCACCCATCATTGACGCGGATAAAAAGATGCTCAACGTTCACGATCCCTCGTTGTATCTCTACGTTCAAATTTTACGGGTTCGTAACATAGCACTTCCGGTGTACCGTAAAACCACGGACATGCGCATCAACTTGACGACAAACACAAACTTAATACCGGTCAAGGGTAAAGTGCAGGAAGATGTCAAGCCTACTGCTACATTCGATACAGAAGTTTTCTCGTTACCGATGAATCCAATGACCACGAGTTTTCGGGTTCGCCTACTCGCTGAGCTTAAGAGCGTATACTTTGGCATCGCGCTCGTAAAAGCTTGGAAGCAGTTTCGAAAATATCTCTACGGAAAAGATGGAGCTGATGATGGCGGTATGAGTTTTATCGATGAGGACGGGGATGGAGAACTCGACGATCCAGACGAAGCGCTCACGATAAAAGCGGAAGATTTCTTGGCCCTGAAGAAATTCTACGTCGGCGGCACTACAATAGGTGAATTTACGGTAGACACCTCTGGTTTAGCTATCGGAGAGATGAGAAAGACGTGGACAAAGTTGGTACCATTGAAAAACACCGCAGTTTATGGCTTTTTGAATAAAGCTGGAAAACGACTCGGTCACGTTGAAGTTGCGTATTCCATCGGTCGTCGCTCGCTTCCGCCCGCAGATTTAGAGAATACGTTTGGAGCGGCTCGACCAAGAATTGGAAATTTGAGCGTTCAAATCAAATCTGTAATCGGTGGTGTGTTGAATTCAGGGAACCCAGTCAAGGATATACACTACAAACAGAATGTACTTAAGAATGCGATTGAGAAAGATGAAGGCTTACTTGGAACGCACATCTCATGCGCAGTCATCTTAGAAAGCTTCGAAGAAAATTTTCGCACGGCTTTCGAGTCTGCCACATTTCCCGTTACCGAAATCATGGGTGAAATTCGCATCGTTTTGTTCGCGAGAGATCCGGTGACGACTGCATTTACCAAGCCGGTTGGCGTCGCATGTGTTCCGATTTCAAATATTTTGAAAAGCGAAAATTACGAACTCGACGTGTGGGCTAATGTCATTCCAACGGACGAAGATGGCCTCTCTGCGCAAGATTTAGTCGATGCGGAGCGTGAAATGTTCATGCGTGAAAGGAATAAGAACACGGTGACAAAGAAATGGCAAGGATATTGCCGAATCGTGTTCAAATTTACTCCGGTAATAAAAAAGAGTTCCTGGTATTTGCGTCAAGCTCCGCTGGAAAGACCGAAAGAAAAACCAGAGGATACAGTAATCGGCATCATACATGCCATATCTCGAGTAGTGATTGCCATTCTTGGATTTCCACACATTATCATGCAATCTTTCGCGTGGTTATCTCTTTGGCCGTTGAGTGAAACCTTCGCATTGAGGATGTATTTTGCAATTTTTCATACGGCGTTGTGCTTTTATCTCAGAGGCGATATTTTGGGTGCATTCTTACCCCTCATGTGTGTTTTGGGTCTCTTATTCGTCGGATATACGTCGCGAATTGTAGAAGATAAAGACGACGCGCCGGTATCGTGCTTTGGAGTTAATGAGGATGGTTCGGAGAAGGAAATTTTAAGAGTGCGGGTGATAGACGAGTTTGCGAAGACCAAAGCGATTGAAAAAGATATCGACGAAGAGATAGAAGATTTGTACGAATATTCGAGATTGATAAAGATGGGGAAATCACACAAAGAATCGTCGAAAATTGTTGGAAACAGAGCCGCGAAAAGAATCAAGGCTGACCGTGAAAACGCCGAGCTCTCGGGTAACAATCCTGTGCAGAAGTTGATGAACGTGATTAAATCGCTTTCGTCGAAATCTAATCCAATGGACGCCGTGCTGAAAATAGTCAAAAAACTGTTGGCATTTTGCTTAAACGTAGTGAAGACAATCACTAAAACGGCAATATCGCTCGATCAAGTTCAAGCGCCGAAAATTTTATCCGGACCATGTTTAGCGATCATTGTGCCCTTGAACTTGATTTCGCAGCCTTTGGAGAGAATTATTGGTGTTTTCGATTGGAGAGATGATAATTTATCGCACTATTCGGCGATATTGATGATATTCATCGCGATAGTATCCAGTATTGCGTTGAAAATTGCATTTGAGATTCAATACTACATAGATTTGTATTCTCCAGTGCGATTGTGGTTCTTCGTCTGGCTCCTTGGCGTCGTACTCTTAATCCCGCACGTCTCTAAAGCGTGTTTGTTCCCAATCGTCGTTATGTACGAGAATGCAATTCAGTACAACATCTCTGCGAGCGGCATTCACGTCCCCGCGGTGTGTTTGCGTTCAATTCAAGAGGTTGATAGAATGACGAAAGGCAGAGTCGCGAAATTATTCGAAGGGACCGCGGAAGAACGCCAGAAAGCTCGAGACGAACTTTTCCAAGAGAGGAAGAAAAAATACTTGGTGGCGAAAGCGGCGGAACTCAAAAAGAGAAAGATGAAAGCTACTAGCGCGCTCAGAGGATTTTCTTCGAATCCGGCGCAATTTTTAGGCATCCTGATTGGTCGTTCGCTCACGGCGAGACAGGAATTGCATCGGTCGAGGCTTGAAAAGTTTTTCATCAAGAATCCCAATCAAAATACGCTGGACTCATCGGCGAAAAAGAATGCGAAAGTGGTAGGAATGGAAGAAGAGTTCATAGAGAAGCCAGACTTTATGAAGATAGCGGACATCAAGGTCAAATCAAAGGCGTCGAAAGGTGCGACAATCCTATTATCTTTGCCGAAGTTGATCGTATCAAACGCTGTGGCTATTCCGCGCCGAATAATCTTGTCGCCGATGCGAATATACGCATCTTTAGAAAAGATTGTTCCGTCGAAGCAGCAAGTGAAGGCGAAGCTAAAAAAGATGTTTGCTCCCATGTCTAAAGATGAGAAGAATGTTAAGGGTGTCGGCAAGGTGAATAACCCGCGCGTTTTAAAAAATGGCGAGGTGATTACCCAGGAGGTTTTGAGGAAACAAGTTGCCGAACGCAAAGCAAAGAGAAAGCGAATGAAAGCTCAAGCACAAAAGAAATAATTTGTAGTAGTAAAACAGCTGTAATAATACACGCAAGCGAGCGCACAAGATGTAATAAATATCTCTCATTCATATTTCTTTCTACCCCTCTACCGATCTTCATCGAACGACGAAAACCAGGCGCCAACGCCCGATTTGTGCCTGCGCCACATTCCGACCACGTCCCCTGGGCAACTCGTCTCATACTCCTTACTATTCGTTTTCGCATCGGCCAGGACGTCTCTTTCGTCTTGACTCACTCTAAATCTTCGCGCGGAATCCCAAATTAAAGCCGCGTCTGCATTTTCCAATAACTTCAATCGCCCAATGGGTCGCTTCTGTGCCGCCAATCGAACCGTGTCCAAGTACGCATCCCAACTTATTTGATTAAGCGAGTCTTTTTGTCTTCCTCTTCCTCCTCCTCCTAAACGTCTGAACGAGGTCTTCTTCTTCTTTGAAGACGATGAGACTAAACTCTTGATCTTTTTTGACGAGTTGTCAACAAAGTTGCCAATCAATACCACGCAAACGTCCATCGAAATGGCATAATCTAGCGGTAACTTCAAATCCCGATCGTTCGTGACGACAATAGCTACGTGTTTTCTATTCTTTACAATCTGCCGCAGTTTCGTTTCGTCTGGTGAACATTTTTCCTTCAAACACGCAGCGTGTATCTTTTCCCCTTCTAGTTTTAATAATTCTTGCTTCGCCATGGCCAAGTTTCTGTATTCTCTTCTCGTTTGCTCGCAAAAGGAAACGTTTTTAAGTTCTGGGTTACAAGCAACGGTACCAGTCGCATTGTTGTCATCATCATCTCCGTCATCGTTATTGTTCCTGTTGATCCTCAAATCGTTACGAATAACATCATCATGATCATCATAATTGGCGTCGTCGTCGTCGTCGTCGTCGTCGTCGTTGTCGTCTTCATCGCGAGTGTCATCGTCTTCATCGTCGGAAAGAAAACACGCCTCCTCTGCCCGCCGCGTGATGAACGCGGGAACGTCTTCCCTCTCCTTCCCTTGACACTCGTTGGCGAACTCCATCAAACGTCGACCTAACCTCAAATCCGCGGCGTCTGGACCATCTAAATAAAACTCCGTTTTCAAGTTTAACCTCTTGAACGTTTCTTTGAATCCTTTTTCATCCTTAGTATTATTATTATCATTGTTGCAACATTCGCTCAAATCTCGAGACGTTTGCATACCGGCAAACGCGTTGAAAGAAACGATGCTGCCAAACTTTTTCGACGCTTTTTTGATTCTTTGCGCGTTTATCGCGAAACGTTCGCACGTCGTCCCCGGGTTCACGTTGTCCAAATCCCAGAGGATTATCACTTCCCTATCGTTCTCTTTTTGTCCTTGGTCTTCTTCTTCTTCTCGTTCGTCTGCACTTTCCCTGCTGCCTTTGATCGTCGGCGACGACGACGATGAAGCCGCAAGACCGTTAGAGCGTTTTTGTTGCTCGTGACGTCTTTTTCGATTTCTGGCGGCCGCTGCTCTCGTCGTCGTCGTCGTCGTCGTCGTCGTCGTTCTCGTCCTTCTCCTTCTCTCCCCGCGCCGAAAGGACGCCGAAAGGAAAGAGGAAGAAGAGAACGACGAGAGAAGCTGCGGCGGCGCGATCCCGCGCATTTTGTTTTATGTGCGTTTGAATATGAAGAGATTTCACGCGCCGGGCGCGCGTGCGTGAATTTTTTTTTGCTCTTTTTTTAACTCGCGCGTGGTGTTCCCCCACAATCGTGACAATGAATCCACATCGCAACAAGATATTTATGAGATACTACAACGCGTCTTTTTGATATCGATTTTACATTAAAAAAATACTAATACATCTCGTCCTCTACAAAACAAACAAACGATTGCTATTCTCATCGCGCGCACGCGCGATTTCTGCTGCTGCTTCTGCTCACCGGCAGCAACGCTGCTTCTTTTATTTTTTCTACTCCTCGAGTTCTTCAAAGCCGGCAGCTTCGAGTTGTTTCTCGAGCGCTTTCACTCTCAACTCGGCCAAGTCCATCTTCTCTTCCGCCTCGGTGCACCTCAAAACGGCATCGTCGACGATTTCTTTCGCCACGAGAGCTTCTTTCATTAGTTTGTCGTTGAATAATTCCTCGTTCTTTTCTATGGTAAGTTCTTTTTGGATTAAGATTTCGTCTTGCACCTCGATGTCTTTTTTCAAACCTTCTATTACTTTTTCCTTGTCCTCGAGTTCGTCTTTCAACTCTCTCGAAGACCTTTCGAGGAGAAGAAGTTTCGAGGTGCATTCGTTCAGTTCTCGGCGCAGAGATTCAACTTTCTTTTCTTCGGTGCGCAAGCGGTCTTCCACGACTTGCTTTTCGCGTTCGGAGCTTTTGAGATTTTCGAGATGTTGAGTGGCTTCGTTTTCGGCTTGCGCCGTGGCGGAAAAAAGTTGCTCTTCCGCTTCTATCGCTCTTTTTTGGTACTCTTTGAGAACGAGAACGTGTTGCTGCTGTCGTTCTTCCAGTGCCTTTCCATCTTCCACTCCTCCTCCTGCCGCTGCTACCGTTGCCGCCGCGCTTTCTATAAAATATTCCTCCTGTTGTAGTAAAAGCGTTTCCGCTTCTTCCAGTCGTTGCTCAATTTTCTCGCGTTCTCTGTGCGCGTTTGCAAAAGCCACCATAGCGCTCGCGCCGCGCTCTCGCGTGAACTTTTCCAATAGCTCATACTCTCTTTTCATTTGCATTAAATCTTCGTGAATATATTTCTTTTCGTTTTCAGAATAATTAAACTTGCCCTCCATATCTTTTGCAAAAGATTCCACGGATTGAATAGCCTCGTCCGCTTCTTTCAACTTTTTCGTGAGATCTTCAATCTCTTTCGCTTTCTTTTCCATCATTTCTATATGAAACGGATTGTTTCGCACGTCGTCGTCGTCGTCGTCGTTATCGCCGCCGCCGTCTTTGTTGTCGCCATTTTCTGCTTTTGTTTTCTCTCCTTCTCCTTCCATCGTTGTGTTCTTTCCGTTGCTATCATTGCTACTGTTGTTCTCCTCGTTGTCGCGCTCGTCGCGCTTCTCCTCCTCTTCCCTCTTCTCCTTCAATTTCCTCGCCTCTTCTTTCCACTCTTCCATCTCTTTCTTCCATTTTTCGTTCTCCTTCTCCAACGCCTCCGCGCGTTTTCTTAAACTTTCCTTCTCCTCCTCCTCTTTCGCTTTCACCGATACACACGCGCTCTCGATTTCCTCTCGTTTCTCCCGTCGCGCGCCCTCGAGTTCGTTCCGTAACTTTTCTCTCTCCATTTTCATCTCCTCGATTTGTTTTTCGTTCTTCTCGTTCAGCGCCGTCGCCGTTTTCGTCGCTTCTTCTTTAAACAGTCGCAGCCGTGCGATCTCCTCGACGAGTTCCTCTTTTATTTCAGATTGCGCTTCTCGTTCGACGGCGAGTAGTCTTCGATGCAGCGCTGATTCTTCCTTCTCTCGCTGTAGCAGCAGTAGTGATTCCATTCGGTGCTCCTCTTTTTCGCCGATGACATTCTCTTTCCCATTCGTCGCGATAGTGGTATTCTTCTTCTGCGTTGTTGTTGTTGTTGTTGTAACACCATGCATCAAATTCTCTTTTTCCGCTGCTCGCATCGTCCTCATCGCCGCGTCGCTCTCGTCGTCGTCGTCGTTGGTTTCTGCTCCAACTACCCGCGTTCCGTTTTCTTCTTTATCTTCTTCTTCTCTTCCTAATTTATTGCTGCTGTTGCTGATATCGTCGTCGTACTCAAAGTCGTAGTTGTTGCTGTTCTTGGTGCTGGTGTCGTTCGTGGCGGTAGCAGCGGGAGCACCCCCCGCGCTCTTCCCTGACTTCGACTTCTTCGACCGACGGAAGCCCACCATTACGTATATCTTTTTCCTTTTTTTTGTGCGGTTTCTCTTGTGTTTTGTTGTTTTCTGTAGTCTTTGCTTTTATTAGTTCTGCCACGACCTCTTCTGCTTTGTGCCACATTTGGACTCTCTGTTCTCCTCATAAAAAAAAGCAAAAGGTGAGCACGAATTTACTGTCTCCTTCTTCCTCTTCCGTTCGTTGATGCGAAATTCACGGAGCGTTTCTCTCGAACTGAACGGCCCGTTCGATATCGCTCGCGTTTCGTTCCGCGTCGTCCGTCGCGCTTTCGTTTTTCGTTTTTCTCTCGCGGGGCAGAAGCGCGCGCGCGCGTGGAAAACGTTCGCGAGGGAAATTTTGTTTTAGGACTTCGCGCGTAAATGAGTGCGCTTTCGTTGGCCGACGCGAACGCATGAGTGGATAGTTAGGGCTAGAAACGCGCTCAAGGAATACATTTACGCGTGATTCTGAAGGATGGTTTCGGTTTCGTGGATGTCACTGATGAAAAAACGCGTTTTCTCCCCTTCAAAAGTCTCCCGTTTTTCGTGAAAGACCTCTCATTCTGACCTCTCTTGCTCTTTCTCATTTATTATCGCACAAACAGATCAAAAGCACATAAACTATGCCGCCAAAATTTGATCCTAACGCCGTTATCGAAGTCTTTCTTCGTGCCACCGGTGGTGAAGTCGGTGCCGCCTCGTCTTTGGCGCCGAAAATCGGTCCTTTGGGTCTCTCCCCGAAGAAAGTCGGGGAAGACATCGCCAAGGAAACTGGCAAGGAGTGGAAAGGTTTGCGCGTTACTGTGAAACTTTCCGTTGCGAACAGACAAGCGAAAGTGTCCGTAGTCCCGACCGCGTCTGCGTTAGTCATCAGAGCGTTGAAGGAACCGTTCCGTGATCGTAAGAAGGAGAAGGATGTGCCGCACGATGGTAACGTCGCGTTGGATGAAATCATTGAAATTGCGAGACAGATGCGACCGAAATCGAGAGCGAAGACTTTGTCTGGCACGGTGAAGGAGATTTTAGGTACGGCGAAGAGTGTTGGTTGCACGGTCGAGGGTGAAGATCCGCAAGACGTGCAACAATCCATCGATGATGGAGACATTGTCATTCCGGAAAAGTAAGAACAACGACAGCTATGAACGTAAAAGTTTCTTCGATAAGGTCGGCTAAATTCTCTGGAAAAAATGAAAGAGAGTCCACCCTAAAATGTTCCTTATTATTAGACGCGTCTATATCTATGTCGTTTGAACTATATACTTTTCTATCTGTGATGGTAGTAGAGAGAAGTAGATTTAAACATTTAGAAATGCATCAATAATAATAGAATTTTGCCTTAGCTGTTTTTGGGGGAGAGTGAGTGAGTGACGTTGTGATTCAAATACTTACATGAAACAAATAATGAACAACACTTCTTTTGTATTCTTGTTATTATAAAAATAAACGATTGAGACCTTTTGATTTTAGATCTTTACGGTGACTTTGTTCGATTAACTCTTCTCTTTCTCCTCCGTTTTCTAATTCTCTGCGACGACTTCCTCTTCCTTTGCTTCTCCGTCCTCTTTGTCTTCTTCTTCACCTACGTCCTTCGACGTGGCGGCACCTTTTTCCTTTTTCTCTGGCGTCGCCGCTGACGCTGACATAACCGGACGCTCTTGCTTCGGGCGCTCTTCCTTTTGTTGTTGTTGTTGTTGTTGTTTGAGAACGTACGGTTCTAACTTCTCGTTATCACTTTCCTCCGTCCCAGTTTCATCCGAGGGATAGTTCGGGTCGTGATGTCCGTCGTCGTCGTCACTTTCTTCGTCATCCTCCGAATCTATCTCGTCCTCGCTTGCGACGATTCCTTCCTCTTTTTTACCGCTTTGCTCCTTCTTCGATGTATCTCCTTCACCAGCAGTCGCCGCTTCCGATGTTGCGGCTGCAGTCGCTGCAGGAGGTAACGACGCCCCTTTACTCTTGCTCGGGGCGGCTCCTTTCTTCTTCTTGTTGCCCGACGTCGAATCTCTCTCCTTCTCCGCCTCGGGAGTTCGTTTGCTCACTTTAAATTTTGCGTTTTGTTTCCTATCGACACCGATCCAGTAATCAGAAACCAAGGCAAAAGTGACGGAATACAGCGCTGCAGGTGGAGCCATAAATTTGACGGCAATTTTCGTCGGCTCGTCGCCAGTTTCCGCTGCCAATTTCTCTGCCTTGCTCAATTTCTTCATCGCCAAAGTTAAGTTTGCTAACGGATCACAAACGAGTAAATACCACGACTCTGGTTTTTTTATGCCTCGACCAAACGGAACGGGCGGTAAGTCAGCGTCGCCTATTGGTCCCCCTCCGCGAGAAATCTGAACCGAAGCTCGCGCCGTGATGATATCGTCTTCCAAAATAAGCGGTTGTTTTTGTTGTTGTTGTTGTTTTATTCCACCGGCGACGACGCCGTCGTTTCCGGCTTGTACACCGCTCGCAGACGAGGAGGAAGGAGACTCACCTTCCACGAAAATCTCGCACTCAAACTTGACTACTTTCGGGACGATGTTCATGATCGTCTCCACGTCCGCTCTTTTGTTTTCGTCGAATTCAGCAAACTTTTCCAAGACCGCCGCTCTTTCCTCTTTCGCCATCTCTCTCAACTCTGCCAACGATTTTGCCTTCTTACGAATCTTCGCGCATTCCTTTTCGGTAAAGTGCGGCAACTGCAACAGACCAGCCGCGCCGCCGTCATCGCTGTTTGCGATCGATCCTACTCTCCCCGACGACGCATTAGTACTGCTGCTCGACTTCTTCAACGTGATCGGAACTGCTTGCGTGAAGAGTTGAGAATATTCCAACACCGCCTGCGTCGGCTTCACCGCGGTAAAACCAGCCCTCGGGTTACCACTCGTTTGCAACAACATGAGCAAAATTTGGTCGATGAATCTCGGCACGTTTTTCACCACAAAATCGAAATCCTTCATCAACTCCCTGGGTACCTCCTCACCTTTTCGCAGCAAGTGCATCAACTGCAACGCGTGCGTCCGCACTACGTTTGGATGCCTTCTCACAAACTTTTGCGCCAGCTCTCCGCCGCCAATTTCGTTCCTACACTGCTTCAAAACTTCGCTCAAACTTTCGTTCAACTTCTCTCCTTTGTACTCCATCTCCATGAACTCTTGCGCGACTGAAACCAACTGAGGCACTTCAGTCAATTTAATCATCGGTTTCAGCATCTGCCCAAAATTACTCTGCGTTTGCCTGAGCACTTTCTTCCCATCCACGCCGGTGTGCGCGTACTTATCTCCCTTCATTAGAATCCTCACGATGACAATCAGCGGCAACAAAATTGTCACCAAAACCATCCCGAGCAAGACAAACGGAGCCAATCCTTCGAATCGTCCTCTCCCGAACAACTCCTCCGGCAACGCCACGCCCAACTTTGTCGACTGTCGGCCGTCTGGATGTCCGTACTTCTCGAAGTTTTCTCTCGCGATGTCGTTCGTTAATGTCTTGTACGCCGGCGCGACTGATTCTGTAAAAAACTTAATCGCCTCTGGATCTGAGTTTTTATCAGGGTGGTACTTCAAACTCATCTTTCTGTACGCTCTTTTGATCTCCGACGGCGTCGCCCCGATGGAAAGCTCCAAAATCTCGTACGGATCGAACCTCTTCTCTTCCATCTGCATGGCTTTCGCCCAGAACAGTAACAGGAAAAAAAGTATCCACCCGCACACGATCGCTAAATTCCACCCGCTGAAAAACATTTGTCGCTTCATCGATTGCTTCGATTGTCGCACCGATTGCTCGAACGATTTCGCCCACAAAGACCCGTCTTTCGCTTTGATTTGAATGTTTTGTTGTTGTTTTTGTTTTTGCTCCGCGCTGCTGGTGGTGCCTTCACTCTTCTTGTTCTTCTTGTTTATGTTCAACAGCGATATTTCGCCACCTTTACTACTCTCTCCGTCTTCTCCGCTTAAAAAGCTCGAGAAAAGTCCAAATCGACGGCCGATTCTGTACAGCGTGATTGGAAAGAGAAAACAGGAGAGAACGGCGACGAGGAAGATGGGAAACAACGCGGCCACGGTTTCCGACGGCGTTTCTTCGGACGAGGAATCCGCGGCCATGTTTTCTCGAGACTCGATCGATCGTACCTCGTTCTACCTCTCTCTCTCTTTTCTTTGTGTTTGTGTTTGGTGTGTGCGCGTGTGTGTGCGCGCGTTACTAAAACTGAAGAATATTATGGAGCGTAGGCCGCTCGAAAAAAGAGAAAACAGTCAGAGGGGGGACACTCGACCAAAAAATATAAAAAAAACTACAGGTACCTTGTACTATAATGTGAGTCTCTATTATGACGCGCCATATGTGGCACGCGCTCTACTTCCCTATGCAAAACTCGGAAAACAGAAAATCGAGAACGTTTTCTGTGACATCCAAACGACCAACTACGCGAGAACAATTGCGCAAGGCCTCTCGTAAATCTTCGGCGACGAGTTCAGTTCTCGGATGATCCGGAGAATGCTCCAACGAGCGTTTGCTTCCTTCGTCGTCGTCGCTATCGGATTTCTGGTTGAGCTCAAAGAGACACGCCCCAAGGGAATTGGATATTGCGCGAGCGTGCGCACGATGACGCGTTCGGGCGATGGCAGCTGTCGCACCGTCGTTGGAGCGAGAGGAAAATGATGATGCTGTTATTGTGCACTCGTGGACGGCATCGGAGACAGCTTTCGTTAACGCATCCAGTCCCAGTCCAGTTCGTAAACTAAGACGAAGAAGGGAGGAGTCAAACCTTGAATACGCTTCTTCTTCTTCTTCTTCTTCATCTAAAAAATATAACGCGTCGGATTTGTTTACGACTGAAATGATCTTGACGCCATTCTCCCGTTTTATGTTCATATTCTCAAAATCGATTCTCTTTGGATTTGTGGCGTCGATCATTTCAATGATGATATCCGCGTTTTTTGCCACATTTTTACCTCTTTCGATGCCTTCTCTTTCAATTTCATCGATTAATTCTTTCGCGTCGTCGGAGAGTTTACCGACCCTTCTTTCGTACTCGTCATCGAAGAGTGGCTCGTCCTCAATCTCAACCTCGTAGGGGTTTTCCATTTTTTCCGACGGCGATGAAGATTTTTGCATTATTGGCAAAAACCGATGCCCAGCGGTATCAAAAATTACTACTTTTCTCCCATTCAACTCTAAACTCACCTCTACGACGTCTCTTGTCGTTCCAGGAACTTTCGAAACGATCGCTACATCTCTTTTTGCAAAGTAATTTAACAATGTCGATTTCCCCGCATTCGTGGCACCCACTATGCAGACGCGAACACCGGTTCGGACTAACTCTCTCGCCTTGGCATCTTTTAACGCCGCGTCAATTTCACCTTTCACGTGACGAATCGCCGGTAAGACATCTCGGTAAACTAAGGACGTTTCTAGCTTTGGGTCTTCGCCGGGAAAATCTAAAATCGCTTCGCAAACGGCTAAAGCTTTCGTCAACTCGTTCGTCCACTCCTCCACTTTCTTCGACAACGATGAAGCCGTCGGAGCACGACGATAACGAATATCGTCATCAACAACACCGAGTTCTATTTCACTCACGGCCAACGCTCTCTGCGCTTCCGTCTCTGCCTCTATTAAATCTGCCAAAGATTCCGCTTGAACTAAATTCATCTTCTTATTCAGAAATGCGCGTTTGCTGAACTCTCCCGGTTCTGCCGGTCTCAAGTTTTGAAATGATGACTCACTCCTTTCGCAGCCACCACTCATCGTAGAAAGTACTTCCAATATCTTCTTACACACGGCTATGGAACCATGCATGTGCAACTCGCACACGTCTTCTCCTGTGAACGAGCGTGGCGCTTTGAAATACGCAATCAACCCTTCGTCGATAACCCCTATGGAATTTTTCTTGCTCCTTCTTCTTCTTCTCACGTGACCTCTAGCTCTTTCAACTCGGTCGAATTCATCATCGTCTTCTTCATTTTCTTCTTCAAGTTCTCGTTCTAGTGCTTCCGACGAACCCTCTTCCTTTTCAAAAACAAACTGAGCGCGCCGCAGCGCGCCCGGTTTTACTCTCCACCTCTGGGTCGAAATATCCTCGTCGGTATCTTTCAACCTTTCCCTTCTTCCTTCGAGAAGTCCAGATAACGTCAGCTTCCTCCCAACTTCCCAACTCCTCGGACCGGATATTCGCAGAATGGCTACGCCACCTCTTCCCGGCGGTGTAGATATCGCGTAAATCGTCGATCCTTCTTCTTCTTCTTCTATTTCTTTCGCAGCGCTCGCGCTGTGCCTTCGACGAAAAAGGTGATTAGCGTGATTTTGTTGCTCGTCGCGAGGAGAACGAAAAAGTGCAGCACAACAACGACGACGATTAAAAGTCTCTTCGCTGCCACCACCGTCGCGGAGAAAAAGGAGACGACGGATGAGAAGAGAGGACGACGTCGCTCTTCTTTTCATCTTTGGCGTCGGCGCGCCCTCGGTTTTTTTATGTTTTATGTGTTTGACGTGTAACTAACTTACTCTTCAGAATCTCGCGTGGTATTTAGGGTTGTACCATCGATGTTTTTCTTTTGTGGAGACGGCGGCTGCACGCATCACGGAGCACCGTCACTCTCTCACCACACGCACGCACGGAATACGCACACACGCACGCACACACACACACACACACACAGAGAGAGAGAGAGAGAGAGAGAAAGAGAGAGAGAGAGAGAGAGAGAACACGGGGGTGAAGAAGAAACAGCAAAAGTAAAAGGGGAGTAAAAACAAAAAGCAAAAATGGCGGCAAAGAAAAGCAAGACGCAAAAGATGAAGAAGAAGTGGGCGGAAATGGAGGAGGAGATGTTTCAACAGAGAGACTCTCGCAACAAGACTTTAGCGATGGAGACGAAGAAAGACGAGCAATTGTTCGTGGTAGATGCCACCGCGACAAAGGCGACGACGACTTCACCTTCTTCGTCCGGTGGTGGTGGTGGTGGTGGTGCATTCTTAACCAAAAAGCAACGCGCTCGGATGAAAACTTTACGAGTGGATTCGATATTGAGCAAGGAAAAAGTCGAAAAGTCGTATCCAAAACCGACGAAACATCGAGCGGTGGACGGACACGTGGCGGTCATGAAGAAGATTGAAAAACAGAACAACATCAGCAACAGCACGGAGAAGAACAAGAATGACGAGGAGACGACAGAAGATCGAAGCGAAGGAGTGAGCTTGTGGGAAAAGCACTTTCCGAGAGCCACTGGAATCGCTCGACAGGCGTTGAAGATTTTACGACCGACAGTAGATCGAAAGCACGCAAAACCGGTGCAAGTGGACGAGGCTGGGTGTTCATACAATCCACCGGAAAATTTACGAAACGAAGTAATCATGAAAGCGGCGGCGAAAGAAATGGCGAAAGAGTATAAAGAACAATTGAATCCGGTTCGGCCACCGCTGTTAGGGCAGGAAGCGGACGCGATGCGGATAAAAGAGTTGTATTACGAAACTGGGTTTGGGGATGAAGACGATGAAGACGAAGACGACGATGAGGAAGGAAAATTAAATGCGAAGAGGAGTAAAAGTGCCTCGAACACCTCGGAAAAGCTCAACAAAGCTGCACGGAATAAACGGGCCCGACATCAACAGTTGCAAAAAGAAATCGAAGAGAGAAAGCAATTGAAGAAACAACGACGGGATTTGAGCGAATTGAAATCAATAACAAAAGATATCGCGGAAAAAGAAAAAAGAGACGTAATGAAACGACACAGGCTTCATTTGACGCGGAAGGAGCGCGAGGAAACGCAGCCGCGGCGGTTAGGAAAGCACAGATACGAGGAAAATTTACCGGAGGTGTTATTTACAGAACAAGTCAATGGTAAATTACGAACGTTGCAAGGTGCGCACGCGTTGTTAACAGACCGCCTGAAATCATATCAAAGAAGAGAATTGATCGAACCGAGGAAGAGACAGATCAAGAAGAAATCAAAGATGATGATGAAATATGAACCGGGCGCGAGAGGAGAGCGAGAGAGCGAGAATCAAAAAGAAATCGATGCGCTGAATGCGCGAATCAAGGAGAAGAGAAAAGTATCTTCCATTTAGTATGATTTAGTTTGTTTATTTTGAACAGTAATCGCGCGCTTGCGTATCTTAGGAATCCTTGTACATGCATAACGGCACACGGAACGTAAAAAAAACGCCTGAAAACGTCTCCTTTTCCAGAATGAAGAAAAAAAAAACTTATTCAATTTGTCACAAAGTACGAGTATTATGCGGGGGCGGTATAGAATCGAGGTCACTCGATGTGAGGAGGAGCAAATATTTGCTCCAGAACGTGATGATCTTCAACTACCCGATATCCCGTTCGCGCCGATCGATCAGCATCCCGCGATATCTACTTTGAAACTGTGTTGGTCCTTCTTTTTTACTTCTCCAGTTGTACCGCCGGAGAGTTGCGTTTTGAAGCGTTCACTGAGCGAAACTTTGCGGTATTTCCCATTGTCGCGGAAAGTTGTCGATTGGCCGCTCTTTCCGAGTCTTTCCGGTCGGAAAAGCGATGACCTCGGCGTGTATTGGAAAGAAGTCGATGTTTTGTATCGTCGCGAGAAAGAGGAGGAGGAGAAGGAACGAAACAAAGAGATCGAAAAGATGATGGAAAGAGTTGAACGAGAAACGAAACCTTTGACAATTCCTCGACGATCTTGCATGGCCGTAAAGAAAACAAACATTCGTTCGTTCACTCGCGGTAAAGAAGAGAAATGGGTAGTACTGACATTCTTTGTGAAGCATTACGCTTGCGACGGGGATTCGATGAAGACGTTTCTTTCTTTCTTTTGTCGCATCATACAAGAGCAGATGGAACAACGGCAACGACTGCAACACGGAGAACACCTTTCATTCAGTAAGCAACGCGTACGTGAGATTCAGTTACCGACGAATACGAGATTGGAATACTTTCAGCTTTCAAAGAGAGAAAAAGTCAAAGTTAAAGAGCACGGTGAATTTATCGCCTATCCCCAACTCATTGAACACGGGTGCGTGAAGATAAAGCCATGGCGAGCACTTTGCGGTGTTCTCGTCGGTGGTTTCAAATGTATGTTAGAAAGAACCGCGAGAATTCAAATAAAACTGAGTGACGATTTCATCCGCATAATGAAAGCGAGAACTGCACGATTGGCGCCAGTTGAAGATTACATCGTCGAAGATGATTACGTAAGTTCCAACGACGTCGCCACTGCCTTTTGTTGGAGATTTCTATCATTATTGAACGAGAGGAAGGATAGGAAGAGGAGCACGAAGAAGAAATTTTCTTACGCCAATATCGCAATTAATTATAGAAACTACGGCATTCTTCCGAAAAATTATTTTGGCAACGCTTCGTTTGCACATGTTGTTGCCGTCGATGATGTCCACGCATCTATGGAGAAACGAGCAAGAGAAATCAGGAGATCGTTGCAGAAATATCGCGAAGGGGATCCACGCGCGAATGATTCACGTGCAAAAGTTAGACTCGCTCTCGGATCTTTGGACAATATATCATTTCGCGAACATGTAATTTCATTACATTGCATATTGAATTCGCTCGATTTAAGCGCTACGAATTGGACGACGTTTGATTTTTATAATTTGGAGTTTGGAAGAGGCGTGAAAGCTACACACTTTGATGGATACGTCACGCCACGCGTGCCGAATTCGTGCGCCATCCTCCCTGCTCGCGACGGAAATGGATGCATGCTCGTGGTGGAAATTAAAAAGAGCAAACTTAAAAAAGCAGCGAGGATTGTTCGGGAAATGCTCACTCGCGACGATGCTGATAATCGAATGACAATGTAAGGAAAAAGTATGTGCCACTGTTCTTTCTATTGTAATATCTAGGCGCAGATGCGTTGTTCGTTTCCAAGCGCTCTCAGTTCGTTCATTTTGGCCTCTATGCGTTCCTCGACTCTGTTCCGAGCATGCATTTTCGCCTCCGTTTTAAGTTTTGCAAACTCGCGCAATTCCTGCGTCTCTCTTTTCGCAAGGAAACCTCTCGCTCGCGCTTGCAAAAGAATAGCGGCACGCACTTTCTTTTCATTTTCAGCCTCTCTTTTTTCGAGTGCTGCCAGTAATACTCTCGCTTTGCGTTCGTTCGCTAAGCATTCTCTCGTTTTAGCACCTCGGTAACGACTTTGGATGCGCGAGGCTGCGTAATGTCGCGCTTTATTAGCTTTGATTTCGCCGTAAAGTTTTCGTTGCTGCATACCTTTGAATGATTTTTGAATAATAATTGCGCTTTGACGCTCGATACGCTCGCGCTCTCGCTTAGCTTCAAGTGCGGCGCGGTCTTCTTCCTTTCGCCGGATTTCTTCGCGAAGTTCTGCCGTGTTCACTCGAGCTTTACTTCCACGGAATCTCGATTGAATCTTAATCGCCGCCTTCGTTTCTACTTCCTTTCGCCGGATTTCTTCGCGAAGTTCTGCCGTGTTCACTCGAGCTTTACTTCCACGGAATCTCGATTGAATCTTAATCGCCGCCTTCGTTTCTACTTCCTTTCGCCGGATTTCTTTGCGAAGTTCTGCCGTGTTCACTCGAGCTTTACTTCCACGGAATCTCGATTGAATCTTAATCGCTGCGTGTTTTTGCTTCAAAAATGTTTTGCGTTCGTTCGATCCTCTCCAGTGTTTCTGCATCGTCGTGGCGGCATCGTTTCGAATTTTGACAAATCTCACCGAGCGAGGTGATGAGGCTAACCGCGACGAGCCACCGCTCCAAGTAGTTATATCAGGCTTTTCGTCCTCATCATCCGTGCTTCCGCACCTCATTTCCTCCTCTCTAGAAGGCGACGGTGTTTTCAGAAGGGGCAGCTGCGATGGCTCTCGCTCTTTAACAGTCGCCGTGGTTTCATCGTCAACTTCTTCCTTTTCTCCCTCCGAGTTGTCGTCATCATCGACTTCGGCGACAATTTTGTCTATTTCGTTGAGAAGCTCATCGCTATCGCTATTACTACTATCACTGCTAGTGTTGGTCAGTTTATTTCTATCATTATTGTCTGCGCCCGCTGGTAATATTTCGGCGGTGGTGGTGGTGGTAGCAGCAGCAGCAGCAGCAGCTTCTGCAATAGTTTCAATTTCATCCAGTAAATCTTCCTCCTTTCCGGTTCTTTCCTCCGCCTCTCCCTCCTCCTTCTCCCTTTTCTCGTCATTATCGCTATCATTTTCTTTATCGCTGTTGCTATCGGTGAGACTCGTGCTCTCGCTACTTTTTTTAGTTGCCGTCGTTGTCATGCTTTGCACCCACGTTCCAATTTTATTCAAGCCAGTCGTATCGATAGACTTTAACAAACTCTTCGGACTGGAAAACAGCGACGACGATGTCGTCGTCGTCGTCGTCAGCGCCTCCTTTGATTCGTTATCCGGCGTTCTCGGTTCATCTTCATGATCACCCTTATCGTGTCTACCAATATTTTTTTCTTTTTCGTTTCCTTCACTATTTTCTTCTCGCTGTTCTTGTTGTCGCTGTCGTTCCTCATCCTCTTCTCTTCTCTTTTCCTCCATCAACTCTTTATCGATGTTTGTCAAAGCTGAACCTAAACTGTCCGATATTTTTCTAACTTTCCTTTTCATCGCGCTACCGTTCTTGTCATTTATGCTACTATCGTCGTCACTATTACTTCGAGACGCCGAGTGATAGTCATCGAGAAACTCTTTAAACTCCTCTCTCAACGCGTGCATTCGCATCGAACTCGCCATCGCGAGTTCTACTCTATACGCTCGCAGTTCTCGACATTCTTTGTAAAATTTCACGCGATCTTTCGCGTTCAAGTTGCCGACAATGATACCGTGTTCGTTTTTTAGGAACGAAGACAACGCGCGGTTACCCCCGGCGCTCAGCGTGGCCAGTTCCAGCTCTGTTAAAATCGGATCTCGTTCTTCTTCGCTCGCGTCGGTTTCGTCGTCTTCCTCTTCTTCTTCCAACGCGGATATCATCGATGACAGCGAACACTCCTCTGACTCGTTCTCATCGTCATCGTCGTCATTCGCTGACGACGACGTCGTCGTCGTCGTTGCACGCAGAGAACGACGACTACCTTGAAAAAAAATGCTCTTCACGTGCTTCCCGCTTTCTGTTTTCAACTGCCCATCCGTCTTGTGTTCCTCCGCGCACGCGTGGCACAAAAGCGTCCCAAACTTACAGTGCAAATACACGCCCAGTTTCTTTTTGCAATCGAAGCAGAATTTGTTTTCCGACGACGACGACGACGAGGAAGAAGAAGAAGAGGAAGAAGAAGGCGCGAACACGGACTCGTGTATCGTTTGGAGGATGAACAAGTTTCGCGGTCCGACTTTTCTTCTTCGTCCTCTCCCTCTTCGTCCATTTGTTTTCCCCATCGTCGTTATCGTCGTTTCACCCACCACACTCGCGTGGGTCATTTTTCTCTTTTTTCTCGCCTTTCAATGCGGCAGAAACGGAGAGGCGCGCCGCCAGGTTATCGAGTTATTGTTGATCGCGAGCGATGGCGCGTCTCGCGAGAGTGGGTGCGGTGCAAAAAGTAACGCGAGGTGGTTTCTTAAAATGGAAAATGGATTTTAGTGTTGGGTAAATATTGATTAGGGTGTCGAGGTTTTTGCTCGTAAGCGAACACCTTATTCGTTTTCGCGCGCGCTCCCGGCACTCACTCGCTCCCTGAAAGAAACAAGAAGAAGAAGAAGAAGAAGAGGAGGAAGAAGATTCTCTCTTCATCTCTATCCATCTCTGTTCCTCCCCTCTTGCGTCCTGTGTGCGCGTGTGTTTTCCGAGACGAAGAAACAGACAGATAAAAAAGACAACAAACCGAAGAAGAAAGAAGAAGAAGTAATCCTCTCGGGACAACCAAAGAGCCTTACGAACACCCAACAACAACGAGGAGGAGGCAAAAGAAGAAGAAGAAGAAGAAGAAGAAAAGGAAAGACGACGCGAAGACGAGAAGATGCGCGTTAAAAAAGAAACTCCCGAGCAAAAGAGAGAGGTAAAAAGCAGAGCGGGAGGCTCAGCGACGACGATTTCTGATTTCCCAGGGTGTTACACGAAAGCGGAGCTGTCGCAACGGCAACGGAAGAGGCTGGAGATGATGATACCGACGCCAGAGCCCCAAAAGGTGACGCGACGGATGCAACCGCGTCCTCCTGCCTCCTCGGGGATCTCTCGACCGGCGAATAACCAACTCTTGTACCGCGCAAAGTTCGATTGGTCGCATTATCCCTGCAACGCGTTGGACGAAGATTTTTTACAAACAGAATTACCCCAGGAAACAAAAGCGTGCGCGAGCGTTAGTTCGGCGTTTTTACAAACCATGAGGGCGATACAAACGGCGGAGAAGAACCGCGTAGACGGGCGCAAAAGAAACGCGTTGAAGTTGTTATCGGCGAATACGAGAAAGACGAAAGTAGTCGCGCTGTCTTCCTTGTCGAGTTCATCTGGCGTCGACGGTAGCGCTCACACTATTAATGACAATGAGAATAAGAATAAGAAAGGTGAAAGTAATGAAGGAGGTGGGAAAGGAGGGGGAGGACAGAGAGAAACTGTGCTGACGACGCATCGAGTGCCCGAGGATTTGAAAAAACACCATCTGTACGAGAGCGAAGATGGGGTAGAATACGGCACAAATCTAGATCGAAACAGGTACGGTACCGATACGGATTATTTGCACACGTGCATAAGATACAACGTGAAATCTCTCAAATTGTGCGAGAAATTAGTGAACATAGAAATAGTAGATTCGAAGGGAAGTATCACGGCCGCGACTGCAGTGGAGGGTACCAATGCGAGCGATAGTAATCGTAGTAGAAGGAAAAAATCCTCAGCATCAGCGCTACCTTTTTCACCATCGTCGACGTGCGTTCGTATCGTTCGCGAGGGCGAGAGCAAGTGTCAATGTGAGGAAATTAATAAGGAGATTCAATCAATGACGGAAAGGAAAGAAATTTTCGATCCGACTGGGGAGCTCGTTTGGCCTGAAGTTGGAAAGAAACACGGCAATTTAGGTAATAGGAATCGCACGAAGAACAAAAGTAGCACCACCACCAACAACAACAACAATAAGGACGCATTCGGTGCTACACCAACACCAACGACTACGACTAATACGACAACTACAACAACTACAACAACTGTAACGACTACTGGTGCGATGTGTGCATCGTACAAGGATCCTCGCTCGAGAAAGGAGAATCGCGTTGAGTGCGGTCGCAATGGTAGCGAAACCAACAACGAACACAAATTAGAAGTACTTCTGGACGCACTGACGCAAGTAGGAGGGATACAAATTACTCCAAACGGTACGCCTTCGCGACCTACAAAGGAGCGGAAGGGGTCGAAAATGGAAGATTCAATTCTTGCCGAGTGCGAAACTCAACGCGCTGCGTCTCCGGCTGCAATACCCCCGGCCAAAGACAAGGCGTTTGGTGGAACGCTTTCTCTAGCCGTTGACCGAGCGTTCGCATCGACGCCTCCACCAGATAAGGTAGTAGTAGAAGCAGCAGAAAAAAAGGTAGGGGTAACAGTAGCAACGACAAATAATATTGAGAACACTGAAAATACGGAAGCGATTCGGGCAGCTATCATTGCCGCTACGAAAGAATCAATCGATGCTATACCGCAGGAAAATCTCCGCAACGATTTGCGCAACGCTGTTGTTTGCGCCTACGAACGTCACATAGAAGCAATCGTTGCCGAGAATAACAGACGATACGCGGAGATCAACGTCGACTTGCTTGGTAAAGAAATCTTGTCCTTGCGAGAAGAACTGAGATCGCTGGCAATGACCAACGCTTCTCTGAGATTGAAGCGAGCAGCCACCGAAACCGCTACCAGAGAGGCAAAGACAAAGATACAAAAGCAAAAAAAGAACGTAACCAACGCTTTATCCCTGAAAGTAGTTGATAAAGGTGAATCGAGCGAAGAAGAAGTTACGACGCCAAGAAACGACACTACTAACGACAACGTTCTCGCCGTGTGTTCTTCCTTAAAGAACGACATCGCTCAAGTCAAACGTCGATTAGAGCGAGCGCTGAAAAGTGACGCCGAGCCAGCCGCTAGGAATTTGTTCTTTCAAGAAGCGCACGACCACTTGACGACTTTGTTGAGGTTGGTTCATTGCGAGGTGCTTCTGAATGCCTCTGGAGGAAAAGAGTGATGAGATGAAATTTTCAACGAGGTTCCTCGGAATTTCGCTTCATATAACAAAAGTTGTTGAACATTTTTTGTAATCCTCACTTTGAAGCCACTCTGAAAGCCAACAGACAAACAAACAGACAAACCAAACGAATCAAGCAAATGCTCTCTAACATTGCCACCGTTCTCAACCGCCGTCGTTTTCGCTTCGTCTTCGCCGCTCTGTCGTTGTTCTTTTTCATCTTTTCGAGAAAGGCGGACGCGTTTTACCAAGAAAACAATAACCTCGGACGTTCCTTACTTCAGGACCATCATCACTCTTCTGCGCACGCTGAATGGCAAGGGATGAAGATGGACGAGAAGGGCGAGTTTTGGGATCGCGTTGGCGGGCATTTCGATCATCGCAGTCGTCGTCGCGAGGAGGAAGAAGGCCCGTTGCGGTGAGCTGATTCTTTCTCTTTTTTTCTCTTGTTTTACCTCGTGTATTTTTTGAAAACTCACCACATTTCTCTCTCCCTCTTTCTCTCTCTCTCTGCAAACCACGATCCGCAGATGCTTACTGAACAAGTGTGGTGAGGAAACTCGTGCATGCATTCATTCGAAAGCATGCAGAGATTTCATGAGGTGTCAAATAAATTGCGGTAGAGAGAACCGCCGAACCGAGAGAAAAGATATCGACGGCCTTACTTTCAATCCAACGAAGTGCGCGTTTGCGTGCATCCGAGAACAAAGTGAATCAGACGCAGTGAAGAAGTTTTCATTGTGTACGATCACGAGCGGTTGCTCTTTACCGCTTCAATAGAACAGAAGCGTTTCAATTACTACTACCTAACATTACTACTACAATTATTGCACCATCTATAGCTTTACATTTCTACACGAGAGCGTCCGGTGCGTCGCCTTTAAACAAATCTTTCATGTGCACGTTCGTCAATTTCATTCTTTCAAAGTTCGGCGCTCGTTTCTTCTTCTTCATCAATTTCTTCTCTGCCTCAAGCTCTTCTCGCGAGACTTTTCGAAAAGACCGTTTCGCCGCCGGTTCCATGTTCACCTTTCGTAACTCTTTATCAAATTCAGCATCCTCGTCAGGAATCTTCACCTCGGTGTACATCTTCACAAACTCCTCGTCGATTAACTCTTTGTTGATGTTTTCATCTTCCTCTTCGACACCTTCCTTGTCATTATCTGCACCATCGTCTTCCATAACGTTCACTCTCGGATACGTCACCCACTTCCTCGTCTCTGAATTCTGCACCCGCCAAACCTTCCCACTTTCCTCCAACTTCATTGCGTCCACCAACACGCCATCGTAACTATCGCCTAAATCTTCCTCCAACACTCCATCCATGTGCTTTAAAATTAATCCTAGAAGCTCGTTCTTATTCCGTATGTCAAATTTCGGCTTGTATTTCAGCGTATCCTTCTTCTCGTCGTAAAAAATTTTCTCGTTCGCTTTCAAAGTCAAAAACAACTCCGACTGTTTATCGAGGTGCGTGTCAAAACCAAGCAACGCTTTCAACTCGCTGTTCGTCATTTGCTCTCTAGTTCTTTTCAAGCAATCAATCGTGGCTTTTTGTCGCGCCAGCAGAGACGTCGGAACGTGTATAACTTGTTGCTGTTGATGCCCTCCCGCCTGCGACGCAGCCAACGCCGCCTCTCTCTCTTTCAATAACTTTGCGTTTGCTTTCTTCAATTTCTCTTCCTGTCGTTGCCTTTCCTGTTCCGCTTGTCTACGCACTCGCTCTTGTTGCGCTTCCGATCGCGCATCTAACGCGGCTCGATCGCGGGCGACTTCAATCATGATTTTGGCCGCCGCTTTCTCTCCTTTCCGGTACTTTTTTAAAGTTTCCTCCAGGGTAGATTTTCCTCCGCCTTTCTTTTTCTTCGCCGATTTGTCCGACATGATGATTGATTCGATTCGCCAGAGAAGATTCTTCTTCTTATTATTATTATTACTATTATTATTATTGTTCTCTCCCTTTAAAGGCAAGACCTGGAGCGTGCTGGTGCCGTTCCTTTCTCTCTCTCTCTCTCTCTCTGCGTTTGCTCGTGAGTGCGTTTTGCGCTATCGAAACGCTTTTCTCTGTCAGTAGTGCACTTGCGAGCAAATTTTGACGAATAGTTGAAAAAGGAAAAAGTCAAAGTGCTCGTGGCTATTCAAATTCTCTCTCTCGCGCGCGCGAACGCGCGGGGTCTCGCACGCGCACCCACGTGAACACGAATTACAAGGCAGTACCTTTGGTCATTTTATACTTTTTAATACGTGAATGTTATGTTTAAAAACTACTTGTTACAAAAATGATATCCATCTTCTCTCTTTCTCTCTCTCTCTCTCTGTTTATTAGTATTCCTTCTTCTTCTTCTCCAGATCCTTCTTTTAAGCGACGGTGTACTCTTCTACAATTAATTTAGTCTCCCCGCCGTATTTAACCGGCGTATCGTCGGTTGTTCGACTAACGCCGACGATTTTCACGTCACACAAGGTTGATCGGGCGGAAAAGTTGACTTGAACTGGGAAGAAAAGTTCGCCATCGCACGCCGGCGTGACAAATTCCATGCTTCCATTTCGGTTCGAATCGTCAATTAAATCGATGGTCCATACAAGTTCGTTTCGTCTAGAGTCAACCGCGAATTCGCCATCGCAGCTATTAATGGTCGGTGGTTCTCGGGAGGAAGGCAGAGGGATGATGATGGAGACGTTTTCGTACTCCATGACGTCCGAGGCTTCGTATTCAATAGAGACAAAGGATTCGCCGCCGGACACGGAAGGCCAGCAGTTGATAGCAATCGGTACTTTGCTCTCGTCTCTGGTTTGGAAGCGCCATTTCAAAATACCAAGCGCGCTACCGCACGGGAACGGTCTGTTTGGATCTTTTAATCCCAAAATACCTTCGTTTGCGTGTAATTGCTTGTCAATGTTTGGATGCGTTTTGAATTGGAAACCTTCGTTCGCACCGGTGTCAATCTTCACCTTTACGAACGCGTCGTCTTCGTTTTGAATTTCCATCATCATCGTACCTTGCACTTCCATGCTTTCTAAACCGCCGTCTTTGGATAAGTGGACGTTCAACTTCTCCTCGACGATGATGCTGACGGATTCTTGCGGCACTTGAGGGACTTGCGCGCTCGCCTCGTTCCCTTTGATGTACTCCGCCTCCACGGATTCGCCTTCTTGTCGCAAAGCGTCCATGAACCGGTTCGTCTTTTGTTTTGACCCCAAAACCATCCCTTTCTTCGGACCAGCTTTTGCGGCGAGGCCTTTTGGACCTCTCGGTTCGCCGTAGCCGTCCGAGGCGCCTCTCGAGCTGCCTCCGTACCCGCCCATGTTGTCCATATCGTCGCCAAAACCACCACCTCCGCTGCCTGATCGGCCGCTCATGCCCCCAGACGACGCGAACGGATCGGAATCTCTCTCTTGAAACCCAGAGATGCCGCCACCACCAAAACCACCGCTTCCTCCTCCGCCTCTCTCCATCTTCTTCTCCACTTTAATCTTATCGATCTCCATCGCCTTCCTCTTCATCACATCCTTCGTATCGTTGATCTTAGATTGAATGATCATCTTGTGTAACTTCTCCTCGTGCGACTCCATCTCCATAAAAGTTCTAATTTGACTCATGGTCACGTTTTCTTTATGTCCAGCTGAGATGACTTCGTCAAAGGCGAAAATCAACTCAAACGCCGCTTTGCTCACGCCTTCTTCGTCCACTTGTTGATAGCAGTACTCCGGTAGCGTCTTTGCCAGCATTCTCAAAACGTCAAGATCCTCCAAAATATTCGATGCTTTATTCGTCACTAACAGTAAATACATGGTCCCGTTTTCCAACGGTTGGTACACGTATCGCACGTTTTCCGTTTCCACGTAAGTGTGTTGTTTCCCTTGATTGGCGGTCCCTCCGACCAACTTTGGAAACGCGGCTAATAAACCTTCGATTCGAATTCGAGTCATCGGGACAAACTGGCGAGAGACCAAGGCTTTGCCCGATTTCGTCACCACCGAGGCGGCGAGGACAACCTGTTCCGTCGTTTAAAGCGAAGTTTTTCGAGAGGAGAGAGAATAAAAATGAGTGAGTTCAAAGTTGATTGGGTTCGAGATGAGATCGCGTTCGTTCGTTTTTTTCTCTCCGCTCTCTCTCTCTCTCTCCCACTCCTCCCGTCGAATCTCTCTTTAACTCTCTCTCACACACACCATCATCCATCGTCGCGCGTGACATCATCATCACCGTCATCAACGACAAACAGACGAGACCGGAAGAAGACAAGGGAAGAGAGAGAGAAAGAAAGAGAAAAGAAAAATTCCAAACGAGAGAGTTGAACGAATTTTTGTGTCCGCCTAAAAAAAATGCGCATCTTCGCGCGCGAGATGACACTTCTCGCGACATTATTCGAACGATTTCGCGCGTACCATCGTATCCTTTCGCTATTTTTATCCGCCGCCAGAGTAGTTTTTCTAACGTTTCTCGTTTCGCGGAAACCACCCGTTTCCCTCTTTTTTTTTGCTCTCTATACGTACGGCGTCGAGTAAAATTCGAGAAAAGATGCGCGACTTTAACTTTTTTTTTGTTGTTTCTCCGAGCCGAGCAGCCGAGCAGGCCAGAGGGAGAGAGAGAGAGAAACACCTAGAGAGAGAGAGAGAGAGAGAGAAGCACAGAGAACGCAGAGAAACAGAGAGAGATTTCAAGGGAGTCGATTGAGGCTGTGACACGCCACCCACAAACGAGCGCGCGCGCGCAAAATAAAAGACAGAAAAAAAATCCGCACCCCCCGCAAAGAGAAATCAAACGACGCGCGCGCGCGCAACGCACAACGCTGCAAAATCAAGAGCACACCTTTGATTGAGATGATGATCGCAGGAGCATCATCACCGCTAACGATGATACCCGTTGTTGTTGCTGCCAATAATCGTCCGTTGCGTCGCCTCACTTCTTCGGGAAGAAGAAGCAGAAGCGGTGTTTTCGGTGGCCCCCACGTCGCTTCGAGAGGGGTGCGCGATGGCAAATTTTCTTCTCCTCGTCTTCGTCGGGATGATGATGACGATCATCACGAGGAGCGATGGTGCCGCATCCAAACGCGCGCGTTGTTCGAGAAGACGCCCGCCGTGGATGATAGCGCTGACAAAATGCCACGCGAAGAACAGAGAGAAGAGGACGACGAGGAGAAGAAGAGAAGGGCGACGACGGGGAGCGGAACGTCGTCGTCGTCGTCGTCGTCGTCTTCCTCGTCCTCGTCCGGCAAAAGCAACGGTAAAAATAACAACAACAACGGCGGCAGTAGCGGCGGCGGAATAAGTTTCTCATCGATTTCCTCCCCGGCGTCTGCGTTCGTCAGTTCAGTGTTATCTGGTAGCGCGAATAAGAAGGAAACGAAGAAAACGAAAACTGACTGGGAGACGTCCTCGTCTTTGTCCTCTTCTACGCGAAGGAGGAGGAGGAGGAGAAGGTGGAGAGAAGGCGACGACATCGACGAAGACGACGATATTAATCCTCTGCCGATTGATTGGGAAGATGCGGTAGAAGTGACCATCGATGATGGCGAAGAGGAGGAAGAGGAAGAGGAGGAAAATGAACAGGACTTCGAGAGCGGAGCGCGAGGAGTTGCCGAGGGAGTTGCAAGCGTGGAAAGAGACGGCAGCAGCAGCAGCAGCAGCAGCAGCAGCAGTAGCAGTAGCAGCAGTGGCGGCGACGGCGGTGGCGGCGGTGGCGGCGGTGGCGGCGAGAGAACTACGTCTTCATCCGCGACGCCAATAACGCAGCAAGAGCAGACCTCGACGATGTCAGAGAAAACGAAAGCGGCAAATAGCAGTGAGGTAACCGGCAGTAAGAGCAAAAAGTCTAGCAGTATGAAAGACGGATCTGCTTGGTCGTCGAAAAAGGAAGAGATGAAATCTTTGAGCGCATATCCATACCAAAACGTTGCCGAGCAAAGTGTCGAAGCAAGAAGAGAGCAATTGTTGAACGCTATTGATTGGGGTGTCGTTGAAAACGGAGAGGAAGCGTTGAGAATTTTCGACGAACAGGTGGCCAAATCGCAATTGCAAGAAAAATCAAAGATTGAGATGTTCTTCGACGAGACACCAAACGCTCGGATATTCTTGAAATTTGTCGTGTTCCCAGTCTTGTTCTCGCAAACGATGAATTACTCATTCATAGAACCGTACTTTGACGCCGAGTTTGCTTCAATGGGTGAAAACGTTGCCTCAGAGATGCTCCCGATGCACTTGCGCCAGAACATTTTGCAGAACGTCGAACGGAACGAGCAAATGCGAGAGTACGAGATCCAAATGGGTCGAGCTCCGCAGCTCACCGACAAACAAAAGATGCAAGCGCGAATTAAAGATGCGAAGGCGATTGAAGAAAAAACGATAGAAGAACGGAAGAAAGAGTTATCGAATAGATGGAAGGATGTAGCCTTCATCTCTGCCTTCTTCATGTCTTTCTTTGGCAGAAGGTCGGCAGCAAAAGATTGGATCGACCAAACGAAGAAGTGGTTTTTTGATTTAGGTCCCGCCAATCAAGCATTCATCTTACTTCTATCTAGCGACGTTTTAGTCGGATATCACAGTGCAGATGGTTGGAATACGGTTTTGGAGTCTTTGGGTGATAAGTATGGCATTGCGGACAACCACGCAGCGATTTCGATATTTACCGCGTTAGTTCCAGTCGGTATGGACGTCCTGTTCAAATTTTGGGTGTTCAAGTATTTACGAAAGTTAGCGCCGTCGACGCAGATTATTTTGGACGATATCGATCGACATTAGGGATTAGGGACAGGCAAAAAAGACAGAGAGACAGAGAGAAAGAGAGAGAGAGAGAGAGAGAGAGAGAGAGAGAGAAAAGGAGAGAGTATGCTAATTTGAGTTGTAGTGTGCGATTACGAATTTTTATATCGTAATATATAATATTGAAAGCATTTGCGACTATCTCACTGCAGTGTTATAAAGAAGAATAATACTGCCCATTTCGATGTTGTACAATTCTCATATAATCATATAATCAGGTATAGTACATTTCTGCCATGAGTCAGCTGGTATTAATTGCTGTATTTTTTTTCTTCGCGAAAAGAATAGTGCAAGGAGCCATCTTACGTTTGATTAAATCAAACGCAATTGCTCAATAATCTTCTGTCTATACACCCCACCATCTAGGGGTTTACTTATATCTTCGTTTGGGATTAAAATCTTGACGGTATTTGCGAAAAACTCACGTGCATCAAGATAATCTCTCTGAATTTGGTGATCGTTGCGAATCCCGTCGAAAAGAGGATGAGAAAGCGCCTCTGTAGCGCTTATGCGAGTTTCTGGATTGAATTCGAGCATTTTCTCAAGTAAATCAATGATGAGCGGATCAGCATACGGAAATACCATCGCGAATGGTGTTTTCCGAATCGGTACGCCGCCTTTCAAAGACTTGATAAATTTTCGAGCTTTCAAAGACTCTATCTCTGCCATATCTTTTTCACACGGTGTGCCGAGAGTATCCACAATCAATTTCAGTTGGTTGATGTAATCGGAACCTGGGAAGAGAGGTTTCCTCTTTAATATCTCCCCTAGAATGCACCCAACGGACCAAATATCGATTTTCTCCGAGTAGGTGGAGTTTGAAACGAGTAACTCTGGCGCTCGATACCATCTAGTCACTACGTATTCCGTCATTCCTCCATCGGTGCGTTCCTTACCAGCTCCTTGTGATCTTCCTTCTTCGTCGCTTTGGGCAAATTTACTAACGTCTTCCTGGAGATTGTCAACTGCCATAAACGAAGAACAAGAAGATGTGCGCTGTACCGAGTACATTGCGGTTTCCATTCGTTCATCATCATCTCCCTCCCTCGGGCGTTGGTGTTGTTCATGTTGTCGTTGCTGCTGCTGGAGTCGCTCGGAGACCGAGCCGTCACGCGAGCCTGAAGGATTACTTATCAACACATCGATGGAACATTTAGTATCACTGCCGTTATGCGCTATATTGAAGCGATCGCTTTCCATCTCTTCATCGTCCTCGGCGATTTTTGCCTGTCGCGACAATCCAAAGTCACAAATTTTCAAGTCGCAGTTTGCATTGACCAATAAATTTGACGGTTTCAAATCTCGATGTAAAATACCGCAGTCGTGAATATGTTTCAAACCTGAAAGAGTTTGATACAAGAAATAAATCACGTGTTCGCGTAGGAGTGTCTGCTTGGACTTGATTACTTGATTCAAGTCCGTGTCCATGAGCTCCATGATCAAATAAACGTCCGAAAAAGTTCCTTCCTTTTCTTCTTCTTCCTCTTTTCTCTGAAGAAAAGCCGAGCACGCGCTGCTGTCCTCTTCCACCTCGTTGCCACCACTGCCCTCTCTCTTCCTCCTCATCCTACTCCTTTCTCTCGTCGTCATCGTAGGTGCTTCCAACCCAACCAAACCGATGACGTTTTTGTGATTCGTCCTCCTCATAAACTCTATCTCCAAAAACGCCCTTCTCGCCTCGTGCCTCGTCTGAAAAATATCCGATAACTTTTTTATGGCCACTCTTCTTCCTCCTTCTCTTTCGTTCTTCTCCGTCGCACCATCTTTGCCTTCCTCGCCGAGATGCTGCTCGTGCTGATCTAACGCTTCGCACACGCACCCGTACGCGCCTTTTCCTATGCTCTTCTTCAGCGCATATCGCTCGTTGAGGTAAAAATCTGTGTGCGGCAACGACCAGCGAACCACGGGGGCGGAAGCAGCACCACCACTACCCTCACCCGTCGTCGTTTTCTTTTTTTGCTTTTTTTCAATTTCTTCTTCGGTGCGCGGGTTCAAAAAAGTCGTCGTCGTCGTCGTCGTCGCGGGCGGGCTCGCTCCTGCCAAATTTTTGTTTTTATCTCGTCGTCGTTTTTCTGTGGCCGGCAACTTTTCCTGTTGGTTGTGTCGAAGTTTTATAAGTTCTCGTGGGATCGTAAAACCATCATCGCGTACTTCTTCTTTCTTGAATCGCTTCCTCTCCGCAGTCGTCGTCGTCTCCGATGGGAACGCCTTCGTCTTCAATCTCATCTCTTTTGCCTCTTCGTCCTCTCCGTCTCCCGTCTTTCGAATTGGATAAAAAAATGTCGACTTTTTTTAATTTGTTCACGGTGTGGCGTCTATTCGTTTTCTCGAAGAAAAATTAAAAATTAACCCGAAGCGCGCGTTTAGCGCCAAGCACCACTTCGCGCGCGCTGCTCGTTGCACCTTTTATTCCTCTCCGTCGATGCGACGCTTTGATTCAAAAGCGCGCGACGCGAGCGATAAAAGTGCGCTCGCACTTCCGATGAAGAAGAAGCGTGTTGCACTTTATTGACTTTTTAGTGTGAGAAAAAGAGAAAAAGAAAGTTTGACGACTATATGTACGTGGACGTGGAGGTGCGAAAAAGAATGAAAAAAATGAGCACAAAACAAATATTAAAAATCCCCTGGCCACAAACAGTCGACAGTCTCCGGAAGTGAAGATATATCTTCCTTCCTATTTCAATTAAGTTCTCACAAAGAAAAGAAAACAGCGCAAATCGCTCTTCACGCTTCATTCATTCATTCCCCGCTCAATGATGAGCTCTTCTATCAACTGTAAGCACATCACGTGAAAGCTCTGACCTTGAAAAGTTTCTAGATGTGTATGTAACTCTTCGAATATCATCCGTTAACATATATTTTGATACCGTAATGTGTGACATTTAGGTGCCCGCATTTCGAGAAAGGTTGAACAAAAGGTATCAAGGAGCGCATCAAACCACCGGCGGCGTTACGGACACTTGGGCAAAATCTCCAGGGCGACTTCTTTTAAGCTTTCCGGCCTGGTCGAACTAGACCAGACGCACTCGACGACGTCGTTCCGGCGGCGGCGAAACACTCTCCAATCGTCCGGGTAACATCGAAACAAAACTGCCGGGGTCGTGCCTTTGAAGTTGTGAATGAAATAAATCCCCTCGAACGACTGAGCGAATTCCCGCAATGGTTCCATTTCATTTTTATTCCAAAACCACGGGTAATAGTTTGATCGAGTTCGATCGAGCTCGCCGTTGACGACGACGAGAGATTTTTTTTTCGTCGTGGACACGTTTTCTTCTCGAACGTTTTCGTATAACAAACGCGTTTGCGTCAGTTCAGCAATATTTCCCGAAGGATACGCACACACGAATAAGTTACTCCCGTTGATATCTACTCTGTCGTTTACCGTGGCGCTTTTACCGAAAATCTTGTCCAAACCAGAGACCGAAAGCGCGTTCGGGTCGTCCAAATAGTTCATCTTCCCTCGCCAATCCTCAAAGAGAGGATCTGTTTGGTAAACCTCCGGCGGCGCGACGCCATCTGGAGCGCACATGCCAGTTTGCCCTCTCTTCGCTAACTTTAACTCCGTCGGATCTGGGAACAACACGGTAATTTTTTCTTCTTCTTTCATTCCGCGCAAAATCTTTCGCAACACCGTCGCCGTGAGCGTGCACTCTACGTTCCCTTCCAAATCGCCGGGCGCTAAATCGAGACCGCCGGGAGGGAACTGAATTTCTCCTAAATCTACGCCATCTTCTATCGCTTTTTGTAACGCTTGTCGAGCTTGTTGAACCATCACGTCGTAATCTGCCGGGAACGGATACTGTCTGCTACTTTTCTTCTTGTTCGTCGTCGTCGTCGTCGTCGTCTTCCCGCTGCTGCTGCTGCCGTTATTCTCAACGTTACCACCACCAAAGAACCCGTGCGCTCGAACTTTTAATCCCCTGCTCGAAAAATGTGTCTCTCGTCGTCTTCCATCTCCTCTGCCTCTCTTTGAGATCGTCGTCATCGTCGTCGTCGTCGTCATCGTCGTCGTCGCCGAAGAAGAAGAACAAGACGACGTTGAACTTTCTCCTCGCCTCCTCGCGCTTCTTCGTCTTCTTCGCTCGTCGCGATTGATGCGATAAATTTCGGGACGAGCCAACGAAGAAGAAGAAGAAGAAGAAGAAGAAGAACGAGACGACGAAAAAAACATCATCGTCGTTCCCCGGCGCTTCTCACAACCAACGTCTCTCTTTATGAAGAGTGTTTTCGTTGTTTTGTCGTTTCGTGTGCGCGCGTGAATGTAGCAGCAGCAGCACCGAAAGAGTGCGGGTCGTCGCGTTAAAACCGAAAAAAGAACGCTCACAGAGGCGTGCGCTTTTTTCTGGTTGTGTGGGATTCGAAAAAATAAAGAGAGAGAGAAGAGAGAGGAAAAGAGGCAAAAGAAGCAAAAAGATATCCCAAAAACAACTCTTCTCTCTCTCAATCTCCTCCTTCATCGCGCTTTTTTTTTTCCGCACACACACACACCCCCTTTGTCGTTTGTTTTGGAATTTTACTTTTCTTTTTATTACGTGATATTCCCGCCGCGCACGCAAAAGCACAAAACGCGCGCACAAACGAACGCGCCGATTGATCGCACTCTTCGCCGACTCGAGTGAAAGAGAGAGAGAGAGAGAGGAAAAGAGAGCAGAAAAAAGGTTTCCTCGACAAATGGTCAACTAATAAAGCGCGCGCGCTCGAAGAGTCCACTCGAAAAGATTTATCTCCAACAGATAAAAAAAAAGAAGCAAAAGCTGACTAGATAAATTTACCACTAATCCGAAAATCCAAACTCTTCCATGGATCATCTTCTCGGCGACAATGAAGAGGGCAATGATAGAAGCAGCGGCGAAGGCGGGTCCAACAACACGCAACAAAAAATTTGGTCCCTGCGGGACAGCAGCGACGAGTTCGCCATGTTTTCGTTCAAAATCGGTGCGTGTGTGCTTTTTTCTTTTTTTCGTCTTTGCGATTTGCCCCCTCTCTGCGTCACCCATCCATCTCTAAATTAATTATTTTACCGAACTCACACCTGTTTTTTAACAACAACAACAACAACAACAACAAAA
>Ga0181607_10000229_pt1 | contig 46564 bp, 48 predicted proteins | sample 041ome_9_FD_132420 | JGI IMG/M metagenome (GOLD analysis project Ga0181607, IMG submission 132420) | Coastal salt marsh microbial communities from the Groves Creek Marsh, Skidaway Island, Georgia - 041413US metaG (megahit assembly) | ecosystem: Environmental > Aquatic > Marine > Intertidal zone...
GCAGCAGCGGCCAGCCTTGCCATGGCCGCAACCTTCACCGCCACCGCGCCGGTTGCCGCATCGGCAGCAGGCAATGATCATGTAGAGCTTTGCCGCCCGCTGGTGGATGCGCAGATCCTCGGCAGCCTTGGCGAATGCGTCAGCCTCGTGCGCACGGCCCCGGTGCAGCTGATCAACCTCGGCAGTGCCTATGCGCAGGTCGGCGACACCGAAAAGGCTGCCCAGTATTATCGCGAAGCTGCCGCCAGCGAGACGCGGTACCAGCTCGAGCTGGCAGACGGTAGCTGGGTGGATTCGCGCCGTGCCGCACGCACCGCGCTGCTCCGCCTTGAAGAAGCCCGGCTGGCGATGAACTGACGGCCTCGCGCAGGCCCCTATATATAATAGCCGCGTCGCGCCTTTCGGGTTGTGCGAAAACCGAACAGGCAACAGGCCCGGTGGCGCAAGCTGCCGGGCCTTCCTTTTTTGGCGCTGCACTGTCACGCCTGTGTCATTTGTTGTAAGCAAAGCGCCGGGACCGGAGGCTTTCGACAAGTGATTCTGAAACATGCCCTGACCCCTGCGCTGCTTGCCGCTGCGCTTGTGCTGCCTGTTGCGGCGCATGCAGACGTGCTTGAAATCGGCGAAACGGGAGAGGCGCGCTGGATCTCTGGCGCCAGCGCCGATGCGCTGCAAGATTCTGAAACCAGTGCAGAAAGTGCGCTAACGGAAGTCCCTGTCGAAGCCTATGGCGTGCCGGAAGCCGCAGTGGCCGACGCCCGCCGCCATTCCGGCGCCATTCCGGAACGCTATGCCCCGCTGGTGGCCCAGCTTTCCGCCAAATATGACCTATCGCCCGCGCTGATCGAAGCCGTCGTTTGGCAGGAAAGCCGCTGGCGCGAAAATGCCGTCTCGCCCGTCGGTGCGCGCGGCCTGGCCCAGCTGATGCCCGGCACCGCACGAGGCCTTGGCGTGAATGCAGACGATCCTGCCGCCAACCTCGAGGGCGGCGCACGTTACCTTCGCGAACAGCTTGACCGTTTCGACGGCGACCTCGAGCGCGCGCTGGCCGCCTACAATGCCGGACCAGGCCACGTGATCCGCGCAAGGGGTATCCCGCGTATTAGAGAAACACAGAATTATGTCAGCTCGATCATGGGCCGACTCTCCAACCATTCCCGGAGTACTGAATAGAAATGTCGTTCAAAGCCCGCCTGACCGCTCCTTTTGCCGCCATCGCCGCGCTGATCGCGCCGGTTGCCGCGCATGCGCAGTCCACCGCTGGTGCCGGCCCGATCGAGGCTGCCTTTGCATGGATGCAGGCCACCCTGCTCGGCCAGATTGCCACCATGGTTGCGGTGATGGCCGTGGCTGCTGTCGGCTTCATGATGCTGACCGGCCGCATGAACTGGCGCTTTGGCGCTACCGTGATCATCGGCTGCTTCATCATCTTCGGTGCGGCCACCATCGTCGGCGGGATCCAGTCTGCCGCAGGCGGCGCGGGCTGATCCGATGCAGCTGACCCGCCACCCCGTGCACCGCGCGCTCACCCGCCCGCAGATGTTCGCCGGGGTCACCTACAACTATTTCATCATCAATGCGCTGGTGACGACCGAGGCCTTCCTTATCCTGAAGAGCCTTTGGATCATTCCCATCCCCTTCGTGATGCATGCGATCGGTTATTTCGCCTGCTTGCGCGAACCGCGCTTCTTTGACCTGTGGATCACTAAGGTCAGCAAATGCCCGCGTGTGAAGAACTACAAGCGCTGGGGCTGCAACAGCTACGCGCCATGAGCGCGCGCAAAGGAAACTGATTATGGCCAAATGGCTTGGAGCAGCAGCTTGGAGCGCCAAGGAATCGCCCGCGGGCGAACGCCTGCCGTATGCGCAGCTGGTCGATTCCGATGTCGTACTGCTGCGCGATGGCTCGCTGATGGGCGCGCTGCAGGTACCTGGTCTGCTGTTCGAAACCGAAGATACCGACGCGCTCAATGCCCATGCCGCCACCCGCGAGGTGATGCTGCGTTCCAACCTCGATGCGCGCTTCGTGCTGTATCACCATGTGATCCGCCGCCGCGTTTCGGTGGAACTGGAAGCCAGCTTCGATGATCCGCTGTCCGCACATATCGATCGCCGCTGGCGCGATCACCTGTCTTCCGGCTCGCTATTCGTGAATGACCAGTTCGTTACGCTGGTACGCCGCCCGGCTCGCGGCAAGGCAGGCTGGGGCGAAAAGCTCTCGCGCATGATCAAGGGCAAGGCCAGCGAAGCGGAGGAGGTTGATCCCAGGGACCTGCGCAGCCTGCGGGCAGCCTTGCAGGCGCTCGCCGCATCGCTGGGTGATTACGGCGCGCAGCCGCTGACTGATTACACCGGACCCAGCGGGCAGGTGAACAACGAGCTGCTGGAACTCCTTTCCGCGCTCTACAATGGCGAGATGCGCCCGGTGCGCCGCCCGCAGGATGGCACTGATATCGGCCACATGCTGCCCTATCGCCGTGCCAGCTTCGGCATTGACGCAATGGAACTGCGCGGCGCCAATGGTGCGGATTTCTCCAGCATCCTCAGCCTCAAGGAATATCCCGAGGCAACCAATCCCGGCCTGCTCGACGCCATGCTGCGCTTGCCGCATGAAATGGTGCTGACCGAAAGCTTCGCGCCTGAAGAACGCCAGACCGCGCGCGAGAAGATCGACCTTGCGCTGCGCCGCCTGCGCTCTGCAGACGAGGAAGCGCAGGCGGAACGGGCGGACATGATGGCCGCACGAGACGAGCTGGGTGCAGGCTCTGTTGCTTTCGGCGATCACCACCTGTCCGTGCTGGTGCGCCATGCCACGCTGGACGGGCTGGACGATGCCACCGCTCGTGTTGCGGCTGCGCTGGCAGATACCGGCGCCATCGCCGTGCGCGAAGACACCAATCTCGAGCCTGCCTTCTGGGGCCAGTTCCCCGGAAACGAGCAATATCTCGTCCGCCGCGGCCTGATCTCCACCGCCAACATGGCCGGTTTCGGCAGCTTGCACGGCTTTGCGCTGGGGCAGGCAGAGGGCAACCACTGGGGCCAAGCTGTCACGTTGCTACAGACCACCAGCTCCACGCCGTTCTTCTTTAATTTCCACCATGGCGATTTGGGCAATTTCAGCGTCATCGGCCCGTCCGGTTCGGGCAAGACGGTGGTCATGAACTTCCTCGCCGCACAGGCGCAGAAGTTCTCACCCCGCACCGTGTTGTTCGACAAGGATCGCGGCGCGGAACTGTTCATTCGCGGCATCGGCGGCAGCTATGACCGGGTGCGTGCCGGCGAACCTTCCGGCTTCAACCCGCTTGCCCTGCCCGATACGCCCGCAAACCGCGCTTTCCTGCGCGATTGGCTGGGCGTGGTGCTGGCTGCCGAAGGGCCGGAGGAGCTGAACACCATCGCGCAGGCGGTGGATGCGGCCTATTCAAACGATCCCTCGCTGCGCCGCTTGCGCCACTTCAAGGAACTGGTGTCCGGCGCCCGCCGCCCCCAGGCTGGCGATCTTGCCGATCGACTGTCCGCCTGGATCGAGGATGGCGAGCACGGCTGGCTGTTCGATAATGCAACCGACAAGCTGGATCTTTCGACCCGCGTCATGGGCTTTGACATGACGGCGCTGCTGGAAAACCCCAAGCTGCGCACGCCGGTTATGATGTACCTGTTCCACCGCATTGACGAGCGGCTGGACGGTGAGCCGACGATGATCCTGATCGACGAAGGCTGGAAGGCGCTGGATGACGAGGTATTCGCTGCCCGTATCCGTGACTGGCTGAAGACGCTGCGCAAGCGCAACGCGCTGGTCGGCTTTGCCACGCAGTCTGCCCGCGATGCGCTCGACAGCCGGATCTCCACCGCACTGGTGGAACAGACCGCCACGATGATCTTCATGCCCAACGCCCGCGCCAGGGCAGAGGATTATTGCGAAGGCTTTGGCCTGACCGAGCACGAGTTCCATCTGATCAAGTCGCTGCCCGCGCACAGCCGCTGTTTCCTGGTGCGCCAGCCCGATGCCAGCGTCGTGGTGCGCCTCGACCTGTCGAACGCGCCCGAAGTGCTCACCATCCTTTCCGGCCGCGAAAGCTCCGTGCGCCGTCTTGACCTGCTGCGCGAAGCGGTGGGCGATGATCCGGCGCAGTGGTATCCCGCGCTCACCAACCGTCGCTGGCCCGGCAATCCCGGCGGTGCGGATGGCGAGATCGACGGTGACTGGGAGGCTGCCGAGTGACACCGGCGCAAGCCTCCTCTGCACAATGCGCCAATGCGCTGGAAGGCGTGGGTGCCGGCATCGGCGCAAGCTTGCGCGCGATAGACTGCGCTGCCAGCGAGATGTCGCAGGCTGCCTTCAGCCGCATATTCGGGGCAGAGGGCGCTTTCCAGCTGCCCTTGCAGATCATGCTGACGCTGTTTGTCGCCCTGCTCGGCTTCGGGCTGGTGACTGGGCGGCTGCGCATCGGCCTCTCCTCGCTTGTCCCGCGCCTCGTCACACTGGGCGTGGTGCTTACTTTCGCCACCAGCTGGATCGCCTTCCAGTCCGTGTTCTGGAACCTACTGGTCCTTGGGCCAGACGAGATCGCGGGCGGGCTGATGGGCGGTAACGGCTCTGCCACCACCATCTTTGCCGACAAGCTCGACGTGGTGATGTATTCCCTGATGGAGGTTTCCGGCGGGGACGGAGCGGCAGAGACGACCTCAATCTTCTCCCCTTCCGGCCTGTTGTGGAGCGGTGGCACCATGCTGCTGCTCGGCACGGTGGGCGTTCTCGCTACCTGCAAGATCGCGCTGGCCGTGCTGATGGCGCTCGGCCCGATCTTCATCGTCACTGCCCTGTTCAAGGCCACGCGCGGGCTGTTCGCAGGCTGGCTCAAGGCCGCTGTGCTGATGGCGCTGGCGCCGCTTTTCGCCGTATTGGGCGGATCGCTGATGCTGGAACTGGCAACGCCTGTCCTCTCGGCGCTCATGTCCACTCCAGGGCGAATTGACGTGCGGCCTGCCATGGCTTTCTTCATGATCGGCGCGGTCCACCTTGCCCTGATGTTCATGGTGACGAAGGTCGCCTCAGCCATGGTCAGCGGGTGGAACGTGTTCGGCTTTGTCGGCGCCAGCGACCGCACCGATACCGACAGGGGCAGCAGCACTGTTGCTGACCGCCAGGCTTCGCAAGTCCTGCTCAACACCACCGTGGCAGACCGGCAGGCGCAGGCGGCGACATCTGCCGCAGCCTCGCGCGATATCCGCATTGCGCAAGCCGCACCGCTTGCAGCCAACGACACCGGCGGCGCAGGCGGCGGGCGCGAGACCATTCGCGAAACGCGCGTGGTGACGGAAGGCGCTTCAGCTTCGGCTCAGCAAGGGCAGTCCACACAAGCGCGCGCACGCGGCATTGGCAGCCGTTTCAAATCCGCGCCCATTCGTTCAACGGAGAAAAAATAACATGACGCGCGCTCTTATCGCCGCGGCCCTGATTGCCACCAGCACCATCGCCACGCCCGCTGCGGCAGAAGGTGATCCGCGCCTCGTCACGCGTGAATACAGTGACAGCGAAGTGGTGCGGGTGCAAGGCAAGGTGAATGTGCAGGCCACCATCCGCTTTGGCGAAGGCGAGGCCATCCAGAACGTGGCCATCGGCGATTCCCAGAAGTGGCAGGTGACGCCCAGCCGCAATGCCAACCTGCTGTTCGTGAAGCCGCTGGCCGAACGCGCCGCCACCAACATGACCGTGGTGACCGATCGCCGCGTCTATCTGTTTGACCTGGTAGCAAGCCCCAGCCATTCGAACCCGCTCTACGTGATGAACTTCACCTATCCGGAAGAAGAAGCCGCTGCCGCTGCTGCGCTTGCTGCTGCCGAGGCAGAGGAAGCCAATCCGCGCCAGAGCGCCAATGCGGCAGAAATGGCTGCTGCCAATGACGACCTTGCCGTGATCGATCCTTCCGCGCTCAACTTTGCATGGGCGGCAGAGGGTGACAGCAAGCTGCTGCCCGAACAGGTCTATGACAATGGCGAGGCAACCTTCCTTGCATGGCCCGTGGGCGAGCCGATGCCTGCTATCCTGGTGAAGGACGTGGACGGCACCGAAGGCCCGGTGAACTTCGCCGTTCGCGGTGACGTGATCGTTCTGGACCTCGTGCCTGCCGAAATCATCCTGCGCTCGGGTGACGATGTCGCGCGGCTGATCAACAACGCCCCGCCGCAGCGGGCAGCCAATGGCGAGCCGATGGCTTTCGCCGGGGCCACTCAGGTCCGCTAAGGAGGACACGCGATGAAACTTGCCATGCGCCTTCCCGGAAAGACCGCCTCCTCTGGCGCTGACCACGATCCGCGCGATGATGCGACGACAGAGGTGATCGACCTCGCCAGCCGCACTTCCTATCCCGCCGTTGCCAACCGCAAGGGCAAGTCGGACGCGCTGGGCCTGTTCGCGGGCGTCGCCTTCGTAGCGCTGATCGGTGCCGCCACGCTTTATGGCCTGAACGCCAGCCGTACGGTGGAGGAAGCCCCTGCGCCTGCCGCCGCAACCGTTCCGCCAGCACAATCAGCCGTGGCGACCCCGCCGCCTGCCGTAGACACGCTGCCTAGCGCCAATGCCGGCGCAGCGCAGCCCAATGTCGGAGGCCCCGCGCCGGTGCTGGCACAACCGCCCATGCAGGAAGCCTATACGCCCAGCCTGAACCCCTATTCCTCGCCCACCGTGGTGTTTGACGCCGGCCTCGCACCCGGCACCGCCGCCGCCAATGCAGCGGCCGCAGCAGATGTCGCTGCCGCGCCGCAAGGCGGGCAGGTTCCGGGCTCAGGCTCGGCCGGAGACTTTGCCGCGCGCATCGGCGGCGTGGGCGGTGGCCCCGCTGTGGCCCAGCAGACCTTCGATCCCGCCACCACGGTGACGCAGGGCACCATGATCCCCGCCGTGCTGGAAACCGCCATCGATACCGATGTGCCCGGCTATGTGCGTGCGGTGGTGAGCCAGGACGTGCGCAGTTATGACGGCAGCCGCATCCTGGTGCCGCGTTCCAGCCGCCTTGTCGGCCAGTACCAGTCCGGCCTGCAAGCCGGGCAGAAGCGCGCTTACGTGATCTGGACCACTCTGATCCGCCCCGACGGTGTTTCGGTGAACATCTCCAGCCCCGCCACCGGTTTTGACGGCACCACCGGCCTTTCCGGCGATGTGGACACGCATTTCTTCCAGCGCTTCGGTTCGGCCATGCTGCTGTCCGTGATCGGCGGCCTCACCACCGTCGCCAGCGGCGGCGCTTCGGTGATCCTTGGCGGCGGTGAGAGTGCCGCTTCCACCGCCTTGCAGCAGGATGGCCAGCGCCCGCCGACGATCCGCGTGCGCCAGGGTGAACCGATCCGAGTGTTCACCTCGCGCCACCTCGATTTCAGCCAGGCCCCGCGCCTCTAAGGAAACCGGACAATGGCTGCCGAGATACACAGGCTGGGTGACGAGGGTGTTGCTGATGCGGTGAGCCCGCCGCAGGCAGAACCGCTGCCTGCTGCAAGCGGCTCGGTCTATCTCGATGCCTACCTCGCGCCTTTCCGGCCCTGGCTGAAAAAGGACACGGTCACTGAAATCCTCGTCAACCGTCCGGGTGAAATCTGGGTGGAGGACGCCGCCCAGCCCGGCATGCAATGCATCGAACTGGCCGAAGTGGATGACAAGCTGGTACAGCGCCTTGCCGAGCAGGTCGCCCGCGTCAGCCACCAGGGCATCAACCGCGAACACCCGCTGCTGGGCGCGACCTTGCCTGATGGCGGACGCATCCAGCTGTGCGGACCGCCTGCCACGCGCAAGCACTGGGCCATGGCGATCCGCCGCCACCGCAGGCTGGACCTGCCGCTCGATGCCTATGACGCTGGCCCGCTGACCCCGCCTGCCGAACGCGACATGCCTGATCCGGTGGCGCAGCCGATCGAGTTCCTGCGCGCCGCGATCAAGGCCCGCAAGACTGTGCTCGTCTCTGGCGGCACCAGCACCGGCAAGACCACCTTCCTCAACGCCATGCTCGGCGAAATCCCGCGCGATGAGCGCGTGGTGCTGGTGGAAGACACGCCCGAACTCAAGCTGCCCGGCGCCAATGGCGTGGGGCTGGTCGCGGTGAAGGGCGAGCTGGGCGAAGCCAAGGTTACCGCCAATGAGCTGCTGCAATCCGCGCTGCGCCTGCGGCCGGACCGTATCGTGCTGGGCGAATTGCGCGGCGCGGAAAGCGTATCCTTCCTTCGCGCAATCAACACCGGCCACCCGGGCAGCTTCTCCACCATCCATGCCAATTCCTTGCGTGGTGCGCTGGAACAGCTGAGCCTGATGGTGATGCAGACCGGCATCGGCCTCACCCGCAGCGATACAATCGCCTATGCCTCAAGCGTGATTGACGTGATCGTCCAGCTCGATCGCAGTGGCGGCAAGCGCGGCATATCCGCCATCGCGCAGGCCAAGGACCTGATCTGAAGCCGCGCACGGCCGGGTGTGACATCGCCCGCTTTCGCTTGCGAAGGATCAACCCAATCTCCACATCTGCACTGTAATACCGTTCCATCAAGGCAGGATGATCCATTCGCGATGAGTACCGCTCCGGATAGTGACACGGCTGACCGGACCTTGCCGGAAAATCGCTATTTCAACCGCGAACTCTCGTGGCTTTCCTTTAATGAGCGTGTGCTGGCCGAAGCCCGCAACCCCGCCTATCCGCTGCTGGAACGGCTGCGTTTCCTGTCGATCAGCGGCAGCAACCTCGATGAATTCGTGATGATCCGCGTAGCCGGCCTTGCCGGACAGGTGCGATCGGGCGTGGGCAATATCTCGATTGACGGGAAGACCCCCAGCCAGCAGCTCGCCGCCATCAAGGAGAAGATCGAGCGGCTCGATGAAAGCCGTGCCAACCTCGCCTCGGAATTGGTCATCGAAGACCTGCGAATCCTTGCCAGCTGGCGGGGCTGCGAGCCGGAGCTACGGCTTGGCGATCCGGCGCAGCACTGATCCCTAGAACGGATCCTTTGTCTGCTCGTCAAACGGGCGGGTATCGGCAGGCGGCACCTTGTAGGGCGGGCGCTGCGGCAGCGTGCGATCCCCCTTCCACGGCACCTGGTCGACCTCGGTCCAAGCGTTCACATGCAAGCGGAAGAACTTCCACCGCCCGTCTTCCTTGATCAACTTGTCATCGCGCGTGCCGATGCCAAACACGAAGTTGGTGCGATAATCGGCATTCCACTGGATGATCTGAAAGAAGCAGCGCACCCGCGCACCTTCCTCCATCGGGTCCATGATGAAGTGGTTCATCATGTGCTGGCGGCCATACCACCAGTGCTGCCGGCCATACCACAGGCTGCGCAGGTTCTTGCGGATGGCGTCGTGCCCCTTCACCTTGCCTTGCCACAAGTGGTCGAATTCCGCCTCGCGCGCGAAGGTGGCGATCGCCTGCTCCTCGTCGGCAAGGTCGATTCCCCAGGCATAGCGGGCGTAAAGCTCCTCGATCTCGCCGCGATCTTCTGCGGGCATTACCGGTGGCACGCCATCCGGCCAGCACTGTTCGCTCATTTTCCCTTGTCTCCCGTCAAATGCACGCTTGATTTGCGCGGCTATTACCCGTTCAATTGACCCTATCAAATGGGAGAGAGCAATGCCGGAAGTATTTCAACCCTTCGACAGTTTCGGGCTGCAAAAGCGCATGCCGATGCGGTTCGAGGCGACTGTCTTTGAATGCGAGGTTGAGGGCGAAATTCCCGAAGTGCTGCGCAATGGCGCCTATTTCCGCACCGGGGGTGACAGGCTCTGGCCCACGCTGGAGGAGGACATCATCCTCAACGGCGATGGCATGTTCTCCGCCTTCCATTTCGAGGATGGCCACGTGTCTTACAAGAGCCGCTTTGTGCGCAGCGAGCGAATGAAGGCGGAACAGGCAGCCCGCCGCCGGCTCTATGGCAAGTATCGCAACAAATATACCGATGACGAAAGCGTCTCCAACCTGCCCAACCGCGATAACACGGGCAACACCTATGCCTTTGCGCATCATGGCGAGCTTTATGCCCTGCGCGAGGATTCGCGGCCCTATCGCCTCGATCCCGATACGCTGGAAACGCTGGGCGTGGGTGATTTCGGAGACCTGAAATCCACCGCGCTCACCGCACACCCGAAGATCGATCCGGTCACCGGCGAATGGTGGAGCTATGGCGTGTTCGCCGCCGGGGAACCGACCACCGATGCCAGCCTGCACGTGTTCGACAAGGATGGTAATCTGGTGTGCGAACAGTGGTTCCACACCCCCTATCCCGGCCTCAGCCATGACTGGGGCATCACCCGCGAGCATATCGTATTGCCGATCATGCCGCTGGTGGCAGAGGAGAAGCGCCTGCGCGCGGGCGGTGACTATTACGAGTATGATCCAGATTTGCCCAGCAAGTGGGGCGTAATGCCGCGTGATGGCGACCCGGCCACGGACATGCGCTGGTTCGATATTCCCGGCATCGTTATGGGCCATGTGATGAATGCCTATACCGATGGCGACAAGGTGATCATCGACACGCCGTGTTCGCCCGGCAACTGCTTCAGCTTCTTCAGGGACAAGCACGGCAATCTGCCCACCATGCCGGAAACGATCACCCAGATCACCCGCATCACCTTTGACCTGTCGAAGCCCGATTCCGAGGCGGTGACGCTGCAACCGCTGAACGGTGCGCTGGGTGACATGCCCAAGATCGATGACCGCTATGCCATGCAGAAATACAATGTCGGCTATTTCGCGCTGCGCGATTTTCCCCAGATGGGCATTGGCCAGATCGATTGGGAAACGGGCGAGATCAAGGTTCATGAACTGGAAGGCGCCGCCAGCCAGGAGCCGGTGTTCGTGCCGCGCACGCCCGACAGCCCCGAAGGCGATGGCTACATCCTCGTCGCGGTGGACCGGATGGCGGAAAAGCGCATGGACCTGCTGATCCTGGACGGGAACGACGTTTCGCGCCCCGCCCTTGCCACCATAAAGCTGCCCTTTGCCCAGCCCATGTGTTTCCACGGTTGCTGGGTCCCTGCGTGAGGAGAAAATACAATGGCTGATCTTGCGAAAGCCAAGGAGGTGCTGGCGGCCCAGCTTGCCGAGTTGAAGGCAAGGCTCGAGCATATCGAGCGTGACCTTGCCGAACCGATGGATGCCGACAGCAGCGAACGCGCGGTGCAGATGGAGGATGACGAGAGCCTGGAAGGCCAGGCGAGCGTGATCGAAAAACGCATCACAGCCACACAGCGTGCGCTGATGCGGGTGGCAGACGGCACTTATGGCGAATGCATGCAATGCGGCGCGGATATTGCACAAGGGCGGCTGGATGCCCGCCCCGAAAGCACGCTGTGCATGGACTGCAAATCCGCAGGATAAGCGCTGCATCGTGCCGGGCTGGCTGCACAGGCCGGCTGTAGGAAAGACAAAAGAAGGGGCGGGCCGCAGCAATTGCGACCCGCCCCTTTTCTTCAAGCCATGCCGCGCGGTGCGGCAAGCCAATGAGACTTAGTTTTCGCCCGGTGCGCCGGCGTCGGCTTCCTCGACGTCAACGGTCGGCACTTCGATCGTGGCTTCTTCAGTGTCGACTTCGACATCGGCGGTGTCCACGTCAAACTCGGGCATCTCGCCGCCGTCAACCTGCATGTCGACTTCGGGCATATCGCCTTCTTCGGTCTGCTCGACGTCACAGGCAGCAAGGCCAAGTGCTGCGGCCGGAAGGATGGTGGCGATCAAAATCTTGCGCATTAGGTGTCTCCTGTTTTGCAAGAGATCAAACGTGGCGAAACAAAGGCGGTTCCGGAAAAATAATTTATCCTTTTGATTTAACACCACGATTTGCCCTTAACCGGCAACGCGCCTCACAAAACCGGCCACCATCCGCTCTGTTTCGGCACTGGAACTGCCGATGGAAAGCGCCGGCGTAAGATGGTTGTGTCCGGACAGATAATGCATTTCCGGCATCTCGCCCTTGGCATCGGTCCACTGCGAAACCAGCTGTGCCGCCTGGCGCTGGAAGTCCTGCGGATCGAATTCGGCAACCGAGAACTGGATCGGCACCTCGGTCGCAAGCAGGCCTGCCACGCAGCTTGCCGGAGCCCATGCTTTCCGGTCATCGCCGTAATAGGCATAGGCATTGTCATTGGGATCGCAGGTCGTTGTGTCATAGATCCCGCTCATCAGCACGGCGCCGGCAAGGCCTGCCGCGTGCTCGCGCCGGTGGGCGAGATAGCCTGCCACATGCACTGCCCCGGCAGACTGGCCGGACAGCACGATCCTGTCCGGATCGCCACCGTGATCGGCGATATTGTCGCGCAGCCACTGCACCGCGGCCTGCAAATCGTCCGGGCCGGACGGGAAACGGTGGTCAGGCGCAAGGCGATAGGTGAGCGTCACCCCCACCCAGCCGTGGCGCGCGGCAAAATCGCCCATGTTGGAATAGAAGGGGCTGCCTTCGTTGTGCTTGTCACCCATCATGAAACCGCCGCCGTGGACGAACACGAACACCGGCGCGCCGGTAATGTCGCCTTGCGTGAAGATGTCCAGCCGGTTGCGCTCGTCAGGACCATAGGAAATGTCACGCGCCACCTTGGTATCGGGGTCCATGCCCTTGTTGATCATGCGCATCAGCTGCTGCGTGCCGCCCAGCATGTCTGGCGTCAGATCCCTGCCGAGGCTTTCGAGTTGGGCGCGGAATGCGGGGGTCATTACTTGTCCTCCATCAGAAGTACAGGTTTGATTGCCTTGCCGGAATGCGCGTCTGCAAAGGCGCGCTCGATCTCGGCGAAGGGGTAGAAGCTCAACATGCGGTCAAAGGGCAATTTGCCTTGCCGCCAGTATTCGGCGAGCTGCGGCAGGAAAGTCTGCGGATTGGCATCGCCGCCAAGGATACCGCGCAACTGCTTGCCGCCAGCCAGCATGCCGAACATCTGCGGTGCCCACTGGCCAAGCGGTGCGGCCACGAAGCCGGCCGTGCCGTTCATCGCCAGCACCTCCAGCGCCAGCGTATGCACCGCTGGGGCGTTGGTGGTGTTGAAAGTGTAGTCCACGCCCCTTCCCGTCAACTGGCGGATTGCAGACCCGATATCATCCTGGTCACCCCGGATGCAATCCGTGGCTCCGAATTCGCGAGCCAGTTCCAGGCGATCCTCGGCAAGGTCCACCGCCACGATGCGCTTTGCGCCCACCAGCTTCGCTGCCATCACGGCAGACAGACCCACGCCGCCTGTGCCGAAGATGGCAATGGTGTCGCCAAAGCCCACCTTTAGCGCTTCGATCACGCCGCCCGCGCCCGTCACCACACCGCAGCCGAGCGGACCGAGTTTCTCCAGCGGCAGGTCTTTCGGCATCTTCACGGCGGTGCGCACGGGCACGATGGAATGGGAGGCGAAGCTGGACTGGCCGAAGAAGTGCGAATGCACGGCATCGCCACCTTCTCCGCAAAGGGCAGTGGAGCCATCCAGCCGCTTGCCGCCAAAGCACAGCGGCATGGCAAGGTCGCAATAGGTCGGGCGGCCCGCCATGCAGCTGGGGCAGCGCCCGCAACTGTTGCCGGACAGGATCACGTGTTCCCCCACTTCGAAGGTGGTCACGCCATCACCCAGCTTTTCCACCACGCCAGCGCCTTCGTGGCCCAGCACGATGGGTTGCGGCGAATGGCGGCCGGGATGTTCATGCAGATCGGTGTGGCAAATGCCGGTGGCGACCAGCCGGATGCGCATTTCGCCAGCGCGCGGTTCTTCCTGCTCCAGCTCGACAAGGGCGGGCGCGGCCCCTCCCTGTCCGCTCAGTGCTGCGGTGATTCTCATGCCAATTGCCCTTCGACTTGTCTCAGCTGCTGCACGCTTGGAACGCATGGAACAGGGTTATGAAGTGAAAATTTCACTTGTGCGGAAATGGCCGTTTCGCGGCGAGACGACAGGCGGGTTTCAAGCATGGTCATGCTGCCTGTCTGCCGGAATCCGCCGCTGTAGAACATATCACTTGGGCGCACCGAGATGATGATCGTCCTGGATATTCGCTACGTCACCGGTCTGCGTCAGCAGGCTCTTGCGCCTGAGGAACCGGCGCAGGCTTTCCAGCCCCATGCGCGGCGCTCCGTAGCCTGACCAGCCAAAGCTGTCGGTGCCGAAAGTGCGTGACTTGGCGAAGGTGAGGAAGGTGTCTTGCAGGAAGATACCACCCGCATTGATCTGCTTGCCGATGGCCTTGGCTTCCTCCGCATCGCCCGCGATCAAGCTGGCGGTAAGGCCGAAATTGGTATCGTTCGCCAACCGGATCGCCTCCTGGGTGGTGGAATAGGCCATCACCGGGATACAGGGGCCAAAGGTTTCGTCCTGCATGATCTCCATTTCGTGATTGACGCCGGTCAGCACGGTGGGGCGCAGGTAGAGGCCGCCATCGATATCCTCGATCTCCCCTCCGGTGAGCACCTTGGCGCCCTTGGCCTTGGCATCGGCGATATGGCGCGCGACGATCTCTGCCTGCGGGGCGAAGGTGAAGGGGCCGATGTGCCCTGCGCGCGGATTCTCGTGGTTGAGGCGGACAGCCTTCGCCTTCTCCACCAGCTGCGCCACAAATGCATCATGAATGCTCTCGTGCACATAGACCCGCTCGATCGAATAGCAGACCTGCCCCGTGGCATAGACGGCACCGCGCAGCACCGCAGTGCTCGCCCGGTCGATATCGGCGGTTTCGGTGACTATGCACGGGTCCTTGCCGCCAAGCTCCAGATTGCAGGGGATCAGTTTTTCAGCGCAAGCCACCGCTACCTTGCGCCCCGTGGGAACAGAGCCGGTAAAGCAGATCGTGTCGCTTTCAGCGATGACCGCCTGCCCCACTTCGCCCGGGCCGGTTACATAATCGAACACGGCGGCGAGTTCGGGCACCTTGCGCACGGTTTCGAACAAGGCCTCGATCACGCGCGGGGTCACCTCGCTGGGCTTCAGCAGAACGGCAGACCCCGCAAACAGTGCAGGCACAGCATCGAGCAGGGCGAGCATCAGCGGCGCATTCCAAGGGGAAATCACGCCGGTGATCGGATAAGCCATCACCTGCGATTTCACCGATACGCTGGGCATCGCGCTGCTCATGCCTTCCCACTTCAACGCTGCGAAAGCCTTGGGCGCATCTTCCAGCCAGCCGCCGATATTCCCCATGGTGATGAAGCCTTGCAGGTAGCTGGTATGGCAGCCGCCGGTATCGACCGCGTCCGCCTCGCCAATGGCTAGCGCACTTTCCTTCACCGCCCCCAGCCAGCGCGCCATCACGCCGCAGCGCCCAGCCACGCCCATCGCCTCCCAGCCGCGCTGGTTTTCGCGCAGGCGAGCGGCCTTTTCGGCCACCTCCTGCCGCGTGGAAACGGGAATGGAATGGTCGGCTGTGCCGGTGCGCGGATTGCGCACGTCAAGCACGGCAGCTGATGCTGTCATAAGTCTCTCCCTCTGGCAGGACAGTGCCTAATGCCTGTTCCCGCCAGAGGGTAGAGGTAATTGGTCAGAAACCGTATCGCAGGCCGAGCCAGATGGTCTGCGGAACGCCGTAATCCATCGAACCGCCCTGGTTGCGGGTAACGATGATCTCGTCAAACAGGTTTTCGACACGCGCCACGGCGGACAAGCGGCCGGCCACCGGCACCTGCGCGAACAGGTCCACTGTGGTGGCAGAAGGCAGCACGCCGGTTTCTTGGTCGCTTTCGAACTGGTCCGAAACATGGCGCAGCGTGGCCGCAAAACGCATGCCGTTGTCACCTGTGTAACTGGCGGTGGCACTGGCAGAGAAGCTGGGCACCTGCGACGGGCGATTGCCATCGAGCGGCGCGGCAAAACCGCTGCCGACAACCTCTGCGTCGGTCAGCGCCATCGAGGCGTTGAAGCCCCACGGCCCGCGCTGGATCGCCGTGGCAAATTCCACGCCGAATGCGTCAATCGCATCAAGGTTGCGGCGCTGGCGCAGGTTGGGGGCAAGCGTGACATTGGCGATGGCATTCTTCACCTTGTTGTCGAACACGGTGACGGCAAACTGCGTGCCGTTGTCGACGTCGAAGTCGATCCCCGCTTCATAGCCTTCCAGCTTTTCGGGCAGCAGGTCCTCGTTCGCATTGGTCACCACGGGGAAGACCACGAAGGGGCGATAAAGCTCGTTCAGCGTGGGCAGGCGGATGCCAGTGTAAGCCGCGGCACGCAGGCGCACCACGTCATTGGCCTGCACCAAGGCGCCGGCACGCCAGGTTACTTCCCAGTCAGACCGGTTGGCATAGCTGTCATCGCGCACCACCGCGCCGCTGCCATCGAAGCTGCGATAGTAGCCGTCCTTGATGGCATAGCGGTCTGCACGCAGGCCACCAGTCAGGGTGACGGGTCCAAGCTCAAGGTCATTCTCCACGAACAGGCCAAGGTTGGTGTTCACCCCGCCGGCAAAGCGTTCCTCGGTCAAATTGCCGGAGAAGGCGGAATAGGCATCCTCGAACAGGTCGCCTTCGCTACGGCGATAGTCTGCACCGATGCGCAACAGCATGTTCTCACCCACGGGCGGGCGCACTTCGATCTTGCCGCCCTGCCCTTCTGCGGGCGTGTCCTTCTGGTCCAGCACCGGCACGAAGCGGGTGGAGGAGATCACGACATTGGTGAAGTTGCGCCACTGGGCATAGGCCACCGCGTCCACTTCCCACGGCCCGCGGCTGACAATGCGCAGGCTCACGTCCTCGCCGCTCATGGAATTGTCAGCGCCATCGAAACGCAGCACGCGGTTGTCTTCATAGGCAAGGCCGCGCAGCTGCACTTCCAGCGGTCCGAGTTCCTGCACCAGACGGCCGCTGACGGACCACGCATCGTAATTGGCGCGGCTGGTTGCGGGCACGCGCTGCGAAGGCGGGGTGGTGAAGAACCCGTCGCCGCGCTCCCACCGGCCGGAAACCACGGCAAAGCCATTGCCGATCTCGGGCGCGATGCTGGCAGACATTTCGGTCGCCTCGCGCTGGTTGGCCAGAACCTGGCCGGTGATCAGGCCCAGTTCCTGCGCACCGGCGCTGTCCATCTCGATCGTGCCGGCAAGCGCACCCGAGCCGAACGGCCCGGAGCCGCCGCCGCGCGTCACGCGGATGGTGGACAGGCGATCAGGCGCAATCGCGCTGAAGGGGATGTAGCCGAAGAAGGGATCGTTCATCGGCACGCCGTCCAGCAGCACAAGCGCGCGGCTGGAGGCATTGCCCCCCAGTGCGCGCAAGGTTGCGCCTTGCGCCGAAGGGTTGGACGATCGGCTGTCCGAACGGCGGAACTGCTGGAAGCCCGCGACATTGGCCAGCACATGCTCGATCCTGCCGGAACCGGCTGCCTGGATCAGGTCGCGATCAATATCCACGGTGGAGTATGGGCCCGGCGAGGCGAGCGTATCGCCCAGCCCTTCACCCAGCACGACAATGGTATCCTCACCCTCTTCCGCAGCATCCTGCGCAGCGGCAGGGACAGCAAAAAGGGCAGCGCAAGTGCTGGCGAGCAGCAACTTTTTCATGGGAATTCTCTCATCACGTTGATTTTGTCCGAAACGCCCTTAGCGACTCAATCTTGCCGCGTCACCAATGGAATGGCAGGAAGGGTCTGGAGAGGGGAGATTCATGCGAATTCTGACTATTTCGATTGCTGCCGCAATTCTGGCGGGCTGCTCTGACACCACGCTGACAGATGAGGAAACACAAGTGAGCGAAGAACCCGCAGCCATTGGCGAGAACGTCCTGTCGGGCATCGCGCCCGAAGTGGCGCAAGACCATGCGGCATTGCTCGCCAGCGATGATCCGCAGCTCGCCGCCAACAAGCAGCTGGTTTACGACATGTACCGCATCGTGCTTCAGGCAGGCCTGGCAGACCGTGCGGGCGAGTTCATTCGCGAGGATTACATCCAGCATAACCCGATGGCGGCCCAGGGCCTGGCGGGCGTGCAGGATTATATCCGCGCCACCCGGCCAGAGCGCGAGATCAAGGAAGCGCTCGAACTGCCGCTGATCAACATCATGGCAGAACGTAACATGGTGACACTGGCCTTCGTGCGGCCGGAAAAGGATTCCGCCGGAGAGACATATTATTCGACCTGGTTCGACCTGTTCCGGATCGAGGACGGCAAGATCGCCGAGCATTGGGACCCGATGCTGAAGACCGACAGGCCGATCGATCCCAACGACAACGTCATCGAAGAATAAGCAAACAGCGATAAACGGGACGGGAGAGGATCATGGCAGGCACGCGATTTGCCGCAAAGGCGATGCTGGGCGCGGCCCTTGGCGCGCTGGCGCTGGCGCAGGCGCACGGGCAGAGTGACGACAGCACCTTCGTGCCCGTCACCGATGCCGAGATCCAGAATCCCGATCCGGCGGACTGGCTCAGCTGGCGGCGCACGCTGGATAGCTGGGGCTATTCCCCGCTGGCGCAGATCAACCGCGAGAACGTGGGTGCCTTGCGCATGGTCTGGGTTCGCCCGCTCCCACCCGGCCACCAGGAAGGGACGCCGCTGGTGCATGACGGGGTGATGTATTTCCCCGGCCCGGCGGACGTGATCGAGGCGATTGACGCGAAATCGGGACAGTTGCTGTGGCAGTATCGCCGCCAGCTGCCAGAGGATATCGGCGATTACCTTCCGGTGTATGACACCAACCGCAACCTCGCCATCTATGGCGACAGGATCATCGGCCAGGGCGCGGACAACTATCTCTATGCGCTGGATGCCCGCACGGGCGAGCTCGTCTGGGAAACGCAGATCGACGAGTATGATTCCGGCGCGAAGATCAGCTCCGGCCCGATCATCGCCGATGGCCTCGCCATCACCGGCCGATCCTGCGAGCCTGAGGGCGGGCCCGATGCCTGTGTGATCGTGGCGCACGATGCCACCACCGGAGCGGAAGTGTGGCGCACCTCCACCATCGCGCGCGGCGATGATCCCAACGATGCCAGCTGGGGCGGCGTGCCGTTGGAAAACCGCCAGCAGGTGGGCGCGTGGATGATCGCCAGCTACGATCCCGAACTGAAGCTGATCTACATGGGCACATCGGTAACCGCGCCCGCGCCCAAGATCAGCCTTGCCGGCAATGACTATGACTATCTCTACCACAATTCCACGCTGGCGCTGGACGTGGAGACAGGCGAAATCCGCTGGCATTACCAGCACCTGGTTGACCAGTGGGACCTCGATCACCCCTTCCCGCGCATGCTGGTGGACGCACAACAGGCACCCGATCCCGCAGAGGTGAGCTGGATCAATCCGCGGATCGATCCCGACAAGACCTATCGCGTGCTGACCGGCGTGCCCGGCAAGACCGGCGTGATCTACACGCTGGACCGCGAGACGGGCGAATTCCTGTGGGCGCGCGAAACAATCCATCAGAACGTGGTGGGCAGCATTGATGGCGCGACCGGCAGGGTAACGCTGAACCCGGAAACCGTGCCGACCGCCTATGGCGAGATGCATCTGGTCTGCCCCTCGCCCGCAGGCGGCACTAACTACCCCTCTGGCGCATTCAGCCCGATGACGGGGCTGATGTACCTCACATCGAACAACACCTGTTCGGAAATGGCCGCGCTCGATCCGGCGGACAACCCCGGCGTTTACGGCATGTCGAGCCGCCAGCGCATCGCGCCCGGCGCGGGTGACAATGTCGGCGTGATCCACGCAGTCAGCGCCAGCGACGGGCGAACCGCGTGGGAGTTCGCAACACGCCCCGGCATGCAGAGCCTGATGACGACCGGTGGCGGCCTGCTGTTCGCAGCCGATGCAGGCGGCTGGTTCCGGGCCATGGATGACAGGAACGGCGAAGTGCTCTGGTCCATGAACCTCGGCTCCAGCGTCACGGGCTATCCCGCCACCTACACGGTGGACGGGCAGCAATATGTCGCCGTGTCCACTGGCGTGTGGCTGAACGATACCTTCACGCCCGAACTCACGCACGGGCGGCAGAACGCGCTGTTTGTCTTCGCGCTGCCGGAAGCAGGGATTGGCCAGCAAGGGCCGTATCGCGCGCCCGTGAACACGGCGGGCCGCCTGTCCTCGGCAGACCCGGCGCAAGTCGCCGCGCAAACCCAGGGCTTCACGCGCACAGCGTCTGACGGGATCTATTCGGCAGAGCAGGCGCTGGCCGGAAAGGCGGTTTACCTGCGATCCTGCGCAGCCTGCCATGGCGTGGATTTCCAGCCTGCGCCGGGTTCACCCACGTTGAAGGGTGGCGCCTTCATGGCCAACTGGCGCGGGCGATCGGTGGCAGAACTGTTCACCTACACCCGCGATAACATGCCGGTGGGCATGGGCGGTTCTCTGCCCAACAGCGATTACCTCGCGCTCACGGCCTACATGCTGGAGATCAACGGTTTCCCCGCTGGCGATGCGCTGGATGCCGACGAGGCGATGCTGGCCGCGCTGGGGATCGAGTAAACGCTCAATCGATCATGTCGGCAACAAGATCGCGCAGTTCGCGGCGGGTGAGCGGCGCGGCGCAGGGCCTGCTGCTGCCGTGTTTATGCGGCTTCGCGCCGCCAAAGGGCAGCGAAAGCGTGCGGCGCGGTTGATGCGCCCAAGTCTGGATTGTCATTGAATTCCTTGTGCGGGCGGCGGCCTTCAGGCTGCGCCCGCCTTTTATCTCTAGCGCCGGTTTATCTTCCCGCGCCTGCCACCGCCTGCGCCGCCCATCGGGCCAGAGCCCGGCGTGCGTTCGCGAAAGACGATGCGGCCCTTGGAAAGATCATAGGGCGTCATTTCCACATGCACCCTGTCACCGGCGACCGTACGGATACGGAAGCGGCGCATCTTGCCGGCGGTATAGGCGATGATCTCGTGACCGTTTTCGAGCGTTACGCGGAAGCGACCGTCAGGCAGAACCTCTTCGATATCGCCTTCCAGGGTAAGCAGCTCTTCTTTCGCCAAAACCAGTCTCCGTCATGGTGCATAATACAGTTCGAACCCGCGCGAAAACATCGCACGGGGCCAGCCATCAAGCGTCAATGGAATGAATGGGACCAATCGATACCAGCCCGCCAAATCCCGTCGCAAGCGACGTCAGGCAGAGCGGATATAGGAAGGCACCCGCATCATTACAATGCGGGTGCCTTCAATTAACGCCATTGCTGCGGATCAGGCCGGAGCGCCGTCCAGCAGGATGGTCTTGGTTTCGATGTAGCCGTGGATGCCTTCATCGCCGCCTTCACGGCCGATGCCGGACTGCTTGAACCCGCCGAAGGGCGCGGTCCATTCCATCCGCATGCCGTTCTGGCCGACCACGCCCGTGCGCACGCGGCGGGCGATGTCGTAGGCGGCCTGCGGATCATTGGTGAAGACGCTGCCGTTGAGGCCGAAATTGCTCTCATTGGCGATGCGGATCGCGTCTTCCTCGTCTTCTGCCGGGATCAGGCAAAGCACCGGGCCGAAAATTTCTTCCTGCGCAATGCGGCTGGTGTTGTCGACATTGGTGAACAGCGTCGGTTCCACGTAATAGCCCTTGTTCATATGCGCCGGACGCTGGCCGCCGGTTACGAGGTCAGCGGTCTTCTTGCCTTCCTCGATGTACATTTCCACGCGGTCACGCTGGCGGCGCATGGCAAGGGGCCCGAGCTGCGTATCGGGATCGTTCGGGTGGCCGATCTTCACGCCCTTCATCACACCGGCGATGGCTTCGGCCAGTTCGTCGTGGCGGGCCTTGGGCACGATGGCGCGGCTGAGCATGGCGCAGACCTGGCCGCTCATCACGGTGATGGTGTTGCCAAGGATGCCTGCCGCCGCCTCGATCGGGAAGTCGTCCCGCACGATGGCGGCAGACTTGCCGCCCAGTTCGAAGGTCGCGCGGGTCATGTTGCCGCCGCACACGCTGGCGATGTGCATGCCTGCGGCAGACGAGCCGGTGAAGGTGACCTTGTCGATCAGCTTGGAATGGATGAGGTGGTCAGCCGCCTCGCGATCGGAAGGAACGAGGTTCACCGTGCCAGCGGGCAGGCCCACAGCTTCGGCAGCTTCGGCGATGATAAAGGCTTCCAGCGGGGTTTCCGGGGAAGGCTTCATGATCACGGTACAGCCGGCGATCAGGGCATAGAACACCTTGTTCGCCATGATCGCGAAGGGGCCGTTCCACGGGGCGATGGCTGCGACAACGCCAACGGGCTCACGCACAACGCACACGGTATCCACCGCCATGCCGGGGCGGCGTTCTTCCCATGCGAAACGCTCACCCAGCGAGGCGATGCCGCGCAGGCCGGCAACTGCGCCGCTGTGCATCGGACCGGACGCGGTCGCAAGCCCGCCGATCTGCGCCGTCCATGCGGCAGCGAGTTCGGGCACGCGGGTTTCGAGATAGTCGATCATCTCCATCAGCTTGGCCTGACGCTCGACAGCCGAGAGGCGCGGCCACGGGCCGTTGTCGAATGCCTCGCGCGCAGCCGCCACGGCGCGGTCCATGTCGATGTTGTCGGCATGGGCAACGCGGGCGACGATCTCTTCCTCGGCGGGGTTTTCCACCTCGATCACGTCGGTGCCATGGGGCTGCACCCACTCGCCGCCAATGAACAGCTTGTCCGGGTTCTTGATGTTTACGCCTTCAGGGGTCATCGAATTTCTCCTCTCGGGGCCGAAGCCGATCAGTAATTGGAAAGAATGGTGAGGGACTGCGTATCCAGCGGCAGGCCACGGCGTTGCAGTCCCAGTTCGCGGGCGCGCAGCGTGCCTTGCGCATCGATCAGGAAGGCGTGGATTGCCTTCACCTGTTCTTCGCTTAGCCGGTCATCCCAGCGCGGCATGCCATTGGGCAGCAGCAGGCCTTCAAGCACGATCTGGTTGAAGGCAGCATGCACACCGCTGTTCATCCGTCGCAAGTCCGGCAGCGGAGCGCGCGGCTGGTTGGAATGGCAGATGCTGCAATTGGCCATGAACAGCCCGGATCCCGTGGCGATCATTTCCGGTGTCGCGTCCTCGAACTGCGCAGGCGGCTCGTCTGCCGGTTGGAGCGGCGGCAGGTCAACCGGGACGGGCACTTCGCTGCCGCCCAGGCGGAACACCAGCAGGCGGTTGCGATTGCCCTTGCTGTAAGCCGCGGAATAACCGGGCACGAAGCCCCAGCCCCCGCCGCCCCAGCCGGTGGCCACGGCGACATATTGCACGCCGTCGACGGAATAGGTCATCGGAGCTGCCATGATGGTGGAACCCGTATCCACGCTCCAGAGTTCCTCGCCGGTTTCTGCATCGCGGGCAAAGACCTTGCCCGCCGCATTGCCGTGGAAGACGAGGCCGCTCTGCGTGGCAAGTGCGCCCTGCCGGTCCTGCCAGCCGAGCGAATCGACCGCCCATTTGGTTTCACCGGTCAGCGGATCGATGGCGCGGAACTGGCTGGTGTAAGGCTGGTCCTTCACCCACTGCCACTGCGGGTGGCTTTCCATCGCCTCGCGCACGGGCGGGGGCAATGTGGCTGCGGCCGCATCCATGTCAGGCGAGAAAATGATCGCTGCCCCTGCGTTGAGGAAGCCTTCCTCGCGCTTCACATCGTCAACCGGGCCGGGCAGGAACAGCAGGTTCCCCATGTCCAGCACATGCGCGAAATAGGTGTTGCGGCCGGGATCATATGCCGCCGGATACCAGTTGCGCGCACCCGGCGATGCCGGGAACACGATCTTGGGCCCGGTGGAATAATCCGCCCAGTCCATGCGCACGTTGGGGCGACCCTTCTCATAATCCCAGCCATCTGCCCAGTTGGTGCGGACCAGCGGGTTCACCGCCAGCGCCTCGCCCGTTTCGCGGTCCACCATGAAGAAGAAGCCATTCTTGGGGGTATGCAGGATCACCGGGCGCTGTTCGCCTTCGACTTCCATCTCCGCCAGCAGCATTGGCTGGGTGGCGGTGAGGTCCCAATTGTCCTCCGGCGTTTCCTGCAGGTACCATTTCATCTCGCCCGATGCGCGATCCACCGCGATCAGCGAGTTGAGGTAAAGGTTGTCCCCGCCGCCGGGAGAGCGGATCGCCTGCGGGTATGGCCCGCCATTGCCGCTGCCGATGATGATCTGGTCAAACTGCGGATCATAGGTGATCGCATCCCACACGGTGCCGCCGCCGCCGATGTCCCAGCGCGTCTCTTCGCTCCATGTTTCCAGCGCCGCGTCGAGCTCGGCATGTTCCTGCGGGCCTTCTGCCGGATCGCGCGGCACGGTGAAGAAGCGCCATGCCTGCTCGCCGGTTTCCACGTCATAGGCCGTGACATAGCCGCGCGCGTCATACTCGCTGCCGGCATTGCCGATCACCACCAGGTTTCCGGCAAGCTCCGGTGCGCCGGTTGAAGAGTAGCCGCGCGTCTTGTCTACGATGGTATCGGCGGACCATTCGACTGCGCCGGTTTGCGCATTCAGGGCATAGAGCACCCCGTCTGCCGCACCGACGATCACCTTCTCGGCTCCATCCGGCCCTTTCGAAACCGCAACGCCGCGGTTGGCCCAGTCACAACAGATCGCGCGGGTGATCTGCATGTCCATTTCGGGCGTGAAGGTCCACAGCTCCTCACCCGTCGCGGCATTCAGCGCATAGACGCGGCCGAGCACTCCGGAGGTGTACATCACCCCGTCGATCACGACAGGGGTGGCTTCCTGCACGCGGGCGCTGCCCAGGTCATATTCCCACGCAAGACCCAGTTCTGCCACGTTGGAGGGATTGATCTCCTCCAGCCGCGAGAAATGGCTTTCCGCCCAGTCACCGCCGGGATTGTCCCAGTTCTCGCCCGCGCCATAGGTGGCAGTGTCGATGCTGGCTGGATCGAAGGAATCGCCGCAGGATGCCAGCGCCAGCGCTGCAACCGCAGCAACAGCAAGCTTATTGATCATTTCGGCCACTGGTCCTGATACTGTTCGAACACGCTCCTGAGACTGCGCGGTTTCTTGCCGGTGACGCGTTCCACGGCATCGGAATCGATATACATGAAACCTTCGCGGATTGACTGGCCGAATGTCACCATGCCTTCGCTGGCCCACGGGATCGGCGTGTCGGGCGTCAGGTCCGCCGACTTGCGCACCGCGCCGATGGAATCGAAATACTGGTACATGCCTTCTTCGTCGACCTGCTCGATCGTGATCGCCTTGCCGGTCATTTCGGAAACGAGCGCCATCGCATCGGGCAGCGTCCACAGGTCAGGTCCGCTCACCTCATAGGCCTTGTTCTCGTGGCCGTCCTGCGTCAGCACCGCCACCGCCATGGCCACGCAATCATCGCGGCTGATGATCGGCACCCGGCCGTTGCCGGCGTTTTCCATCTTCGAGCCCGCTATCAGCGCCGGGATCGCCATCGCCGTAGCGACCGCTTCGGCATAGAGGCTGTTGCGCAGGAAGGTGTAGGCGAGGCCGGAGTCTTCGAGCAGTTCCTCGGTTGCGATGTGGTCAAAACCCTCGACCGAGGGATTGCCCGGCTTCCGCACGCCCAGAAGCGAGGTGTAGACGACATGCTTCACCCCGGCTGCCTTGGCCGCGTTGATCGCATTGCCGTGCTGGCGCGGCCGCTGGCCCACCATGGTGGTAGAGATCAGCAACAGCTTCTCTCCGCCGGCCATCGCGTCTTCCAGCCCGTCAGGCGAATCGAAATCGGCTGCGCGCACTTCTGCGCCGCGCGCGGCAAGATCCGCCACCTTGTCAGTCGAGCGGGACAGGGCGATCACGTCCTCGCCCATATCAAGCAGCTGCGATGCCGCGGCATGGCCGAACTGGCCGGACGCGCCGGATACGATAATCTTGCCCATCGAAAGTCCTCTCCTTCTTGGCAGGTGATATTAACGAGTGTTACGGTTGTTTCAACACAAGAGCACATGAGGGGGAGAGTTACCGTGACCAAACTATCCATCGAGGACCGGCTGGGCCTGCAGGACCTGATCGCCGATTACAGCTGGGCGCTGGATACCGGCGATGCCGATGCGCTGGTCGAATGCTTCACCGAAGACTGCCTGATGAGCGAGGAAGTTTTCGAGGACCCGGATATCTGGAACGGGCACGATGGCATTCGCGGCATGGTGAAGCACTATTCCAACGCTCCCGGCTTTCCTGGTCGCCAGCATCACGTGACACAGGTGAAGTATTTCCCGCAGGAAGACGGCCGCGTGAAGCTGAAGAGCTTTGCCTTCGTCACCGAATGCCATGACGAGCCGCCTTACGAGCTGCGCTTCTGCGGCTGGTATGACGATCACGCGGTCAAGGGCGCGGACGGCAAGTGGCGTTTCCAGACGCGAATCGTGCGGCTGTGGGATGGCGAAGTGCTCAAGAACTTCCCTGGCCGCGGCCAGTGGGTTCCACGCAAGCGCCCGGACAGCCTGATTATCAGGAAATAGCTGCAGTCTGGCGCAGTTGCCCGCGCCGCATTAGGTTGCGGGCCATCAGGGGAGACATCATGACTTTGAAGACATTGCTGGCCGCAACCGGCTCACTCGCCGCCCTCGCGCTTGCTGCACCTGCGCATGCCGCATGTGCAGACCTGGCGGGCATGGACCTCGATGGCGGTACCATCACATCTGCCGAGGTGGTCGCCGCCGGAGGGTTCGAGGCTCCGCCCAGTGCTTTCGGTCCGCCGCCGGGGGTTGCCGCTTCGCCCTATGCTGACGTGCCGCAGTTCTGCCGCGTGCAGATGACGCTGACGCCGACCAGCGATTCCGACATCAAGAGCGAGGTCTGGCTGCCGATGTCGGGCTGGAACGGCAAGTATGTCGGCGTGGGCAACGGTATCTGGGCAGGCTCGATCTCCTACACGGAGCTGGGCCGCAATGTCGCCCGCAACTATGCTACCGCAGCCACGGATACCGGCCATGTCGGCAATGGCCTGACTGCCGAATGGGCGATCGGTCATCCGGAAAAGCTGGTCGATTTCGGGCACCGGGCAGTCCACGTCACAACCGTAGCAGCCAAGGCCGTGGTCGAGGAGTTCTACGGCCGCGCGCCATCGCTCTCGATCTGGAATTCTTGTTCCACCGGGGGGCGGCAAGGCCTGATGGCAGCGCATCGCTATCCCGAGGATTTCGACGCGATCTCCTCCATGGCGCCGGCCAACCCGATGACCGACCTGATGACGCAGAGCATGTGGCAAGGCTGGCAGCCGCAGCGCTTCGGCGTGCGGATTACGCCCGCCGAGCTGGGGCTGGTGCATGGCGAGATCATTCGTTCATGCGATGCGCTGGACGGCGTGGCGGACGGGATCGTCGGCCGCCCGCTGCAATGCACCCCTGATCTTGCCAGCCTGCAATGCGCACCCGGCCAGCAAGGCGGCTGCCTCAGCAGCGGGCAGTTGCAGGCGGTCTACAACCTCTTCGGCGGGACGCGGGCGAACGATGGTTCGCTGCTGCTGCCCGGCTGGCCCCATGGCTCGGAAATGCAGATGGCGGCGCTGGTGATGGGCGAGGAGCCTTTCCCTGTGGCGATGAGCTATTTCCGTGACCTTGCCTATGCTGGCCGCAGCGACTGGGATTGGCGGGCAACCGATTACCGCGACTACACGACTGACGCGCGAACCTATGGTGCGGATATCCTCAACGTGCCCACCAATGGCCTGTCCGCCTTCTTCGCGCGCGGAGGCAAGCTGCTGCTCTCGCACGGCTGGGCTGACGGCCTGATCCCGGCGAACAACACGCTGCAATTCTATCACGGGCTCTACAACGCGCTGCCGCTGGAACAGGCGCAGCAGCAGACCCGGCTGTTCATGGCTCCGGGCATGGATCACTGCTCTGGCGGTGTCGGCCCCAGCGATATCGACACGCTCGGCGCGGTAGATGCCTGGGCAAGCACAGGTGTCGCGCCGGATCGCATCATCGCCACCCGCCCGGTGCAGGCAGCAGGCGGCTTCGGCGGACCGCCCCCGCCGCCGCGCGAGCCGATGGAGCGCCCGCTTTGCGCATGGCCCACGGTCGCGATCTATGACGGATCAGGCGATCCTGCGGTGGCCAGCAGCTTCAGCTGCGGATTGGAATAAGGCCCCGCCTCCAGCCCCTCCCGCTTGCGGGAGGGGTCAGGTGCGGGCAATTCAGCCGCGCGGCACCAACACCCAGCCGAGCACTGTGCCGGGATCGCTGGCTGCAGCGGCAAAGCGCGTGACTTGCGGCATTTCGCTCGCCTGCGGGTTTGCAGCCCATGCGGCCAGCACTTCCACCCAGCTATCGCCAGCAGCGGCAGCCACGCGGTTGAGCGCATTCCAGCCCGGTGACAGGGTGAAGCCCTGGCACGTTCCCTTGCAGCCGCGCAGTTCGGTGGCGAGGACATAGCCTTCCTCCATTGCGACTTCGCCCAGCAACAGCGCTTCGGCATGGCGGCTGACCCCCGCGACGAGCGCGGGCTTGCTGGCCAGCACCTCGCGCCCGAAGCGTACCGGATCGCCATGGATCGCGCGCGTCGTGGCACCAGCCGCGCGGCCAGTATCTGCAAAACGGCGGCCAGCGATCAGGCTGTCATCATGCAGCAGCAGCGCGTTGCCGCCCGTTTTCCACTGCCAACTGGCAAGGCCGGCGACTGTCGGCACGGCGAGCGCGCCAAGCATCATTCCACGGCGAGAAACCTTCATTGCGGGCCTCCTGCCGGTGCTTCGGCGTGGGGACCAGCCGCGAGATAATCCGCAATGGCCTGCAAGTCCTCGTCCGACACTTCACCGCGCGGAATAGCAGGCATGTTGCCGATGCCCAGGCGCGCTGCGGAGATGACGTAATCAGCCGTCAGATTGTCCCGCGCTTCGAGCAGCGAGACCTCCATCCGGCGGCCCAGCAGGCCGGTGCCCATGCCGTTGGGGCCGTGACACATGATGCAATATTCGACATACTTGGCTTCACCGCCCGTTGCTTCGGGGCGCTGGGCCATGGTGATCGGCTGGGGCATAGGCGGAGGGCCACCAGCGGCAGCATCTTCGCCCCCAGCCCCTTCACCGCCGCCACATGCAGCAAGCGAGAATGCTGCAGCAAGCAGCGCAGCATAAGGTGCAGCAAATTTCCTCATTGTCCGCGCTCCCCGGCGAAGTTTCTTGGCCAAATGCCGCTCTTGCCCGGAGCGATGATGCCATTGGGATCAAGGGCGTTCTTCACCTTCTCGTTCAGGCGCAGCAAAGCATTGTTATTGAAGTCATAACTACCGGCGACAAGATCCATGTAATCAAGGTGCGTGCGGTACTCGCCGTAACCCTGTTCCTTTGCATCGGCCACCAGCGTGCGGAAGAACGGATCGATCTTTGCCATCATCGCCGGATCGTCCTTGTTGAAGACCATGGCGTTGACATTAGTGAGGTGGCGTTCGCCGAATGCGAAGCTGCCCTGGTAGTCCACGCCATATTCCTGGTAGCGGGCATAGGTGCGCTGGAATTGCGCCAGCGCCTTGTCGCCATTCTGCTCGATGATCGGGCTGAAACCGATGTGGCCGCCGCGGCCACCATACCAGTTCACGTTCTGCATCGGGAAGGTCAGCGGGGTGCCGGTCCAGCCGGTATATTCCAGCGGTTCGCCGCGAACCCAGCTGGTGGGCTTGATCGCCATCGGCCCGGCATTGCCCATTGCCTCTTCAAGAATCTTGTAGGCAGCCTTGTTCACGTCCTCGCGGCCATAGAGGCGCAGGGAAACTCCCCACCAGCCGATGCTGAACTGCTTGCGGATGGCATCGATCACCGTGTCGGAAATCGCGCCCGGCTCGTCTGTCCAGTCGGTCCGGCGGGTGAGCACGGCAGCGGCGCGCATCCAGTTGCCGATCGACGGGCTTTGCGTCAGCACGCGTTCCCGGCGTAGCGGGGCGATGGTGTCGATCATCACCTTCAGGTCTTCCGGCTTGTCGAATTCGACATCCATGCCCATCAGGCTTTCCGGTTCCGGCATCAGCCACATGCCCATCTTGGTGACCACACCGAAGTTGGACTGGACGAACATCTGGTCCCACCCCGGACCGAAGCCGAAGGGATAGGCGCTCCATGTCGGGGCGTTGGAGAAGGCACCCATGCCCGTGCGGACCAGATCCCCATCCGGCAGCACCACCTCCAGGCCGCAGATGTTCTTCGTGTGCTCGCCATAAGGCGTGTAGCCCACGCCGCGATCCAGCGCATTGCCCATGACCGAACCCCAGCTGTTGCCGGGGGTGGAAAGCCAGTAGGGCAGGTTGTTGCGCTGGATGTAATCGTAGAGGTCATAAAAACCGACGCCCGGTTCGAGGATGACCGTTCCCAGCTCCTCGTCGAACTCGATCTTTTTCATCCGCGACAGGTCCAGCACGACCGAACCTTCGAGCATCGGTGCGTTGCCGCCGTAACCCAGGTTCTTGCCGCGCGCGATCGGGAACAGCGGCAGGCGGTACTGGTTCGCGATGCGCACCACTGCCTGCACTTCCTCCACCGTCTCGCAAGCAACTGCGCCGGAAGCATGATGTGCGTCGTCGTTGACCGCGAACTTGTCCGTATAGGTGCTGCGATCCAGCTCCTCGAAGAAGACCTTGTTCGCACCCAGCACGCTTTCGAATGCACGCTGCGCCTGTGTCAGTTTCTGCAGGGTGAAATCGGGTGGAAGGCGTAGTTCAGCCATTGCACATCATCCTTGTTGCGTTGCGGCCCATTGGGTGCGGGCAGGCGGACGAGCCCCACCATCAAGGCGCAGCACCTCGCCGTTTACCAGCGGGGTGCGGATCAGGAAATCAATTGCGGCGGCGAAGTCCTCGCCCGTGCCGGCGCGCTTGGGAAATTCGACATCGGAAAGCAGCTCTTCCACGAAATCGGGCGGCAGCATGGCCACCATGGGCGTCGCCATGAAACCCGGCGCCACGCCGTTCACGCGGATCGCATGCCGCGACAGGTCCCGCGCCCACACCAGCGTCAGCTCCTTCAGTGCGGCCTTGGCGGCGGTATAGGCACCCATGCCTTCCTGCCCTTCGAAGCTGGCGATGGAGCATGTGTTGACGATCACACCGCGTTCGCCATCCAGCCCGTCCGGATCGTTGCCGATCATGCGGTGCGCCACTTCGGCAGCAACTTGCGCAGCGCCCAGGAGGTTTACCCCGATGATCCGGCGGAAACTCTCCATGTCACCGGGGCCGTCTGCCGTGGCGATGGGGCCAGTGCCGCCGATGCCGGCGTTGTTGAGCAGGATGTGGATCGCACCGTTCGTATCGACGACTTGCTGCACGGCATCTTTGACCGAAGCAGCATCGGAAACATCGCAGTGGATGAACTGTGCCCCGGCAGGCGCTTCACCCGCCACGTCCAGGCACACGACATTTGCCCCGGCAGCAAGCAAGCCCTTGGCCGCCCCTGCGCCAAGCCCAGAGTTGCCGCCAGTTACGACGGCGAGTTTTCCGCGCGGATCCATTCCCTCTCCCCAGTCGCGATTCCCAAGCGACTTTAACGAACGTTACTTTTGAGGTAGCAGGCTTGCAAGTCAAGTGAAGGGGGGATTGAAGGCATGACCAGTCGCGAGAAACTTTACGGCATCATGGATGCCTACCTATCCGCCCTTGCGGCGCGTACCATCGGTGCCGCACCCTTGGACGCGGAGGTATTCAACACCGAAAACAACGTGGTGCTGGATGCCGGTGACGGCTGCTGGAACACGGTGACATCGCTCCACAATTATCGCCTTTACATGGCAGACCCCGAGGCTGGGGAAGTGGCCGTGTTTACCGCAATCGAGGAAACCGACGCGCTCAACCCGTGCTGCATCCGCCTGCAGGTCGGCGCGGATGGCCTTGCCCGCGGGGTGGAAACCGTGGTCGCGCGTAACAAGGACGAAGGCTTTCCCTTCGGCCCGCAATTCTACGTGGACAAACCCGCGATGCTTGCGCCTGTGCCGGAAGAAAAGCGCATGAGCCGCGAGGATCTGGTGCGCGTGGCCAATGGCTATTTCGAGACCATCGAACGCAATGACGGCACGATCAACACCGTCTTCTCACCGACATGCAACCGGGTGGAAAACGGGGTGCAGACCACGAACAACAAGGACTTCCCCCTGCCCGTGGCGCGCCTTGGTTGCGAGGAACAGTTCGCGCTCGGCTGGTATCGCTATGATGACGAGCTGCGCGCCCGCCGCTTCCCGCTGGTGGACGTGGAACAGGGCATTGTGCTTGCCTACGGCTTTATCGATCATTCGGGCGCGCTGGGCGAATATGAACTGACTGATGGCACGCTGGCGAAAAGCCCGGTGCGCCGTCCGCATTCCTATTACCTCGCCGAAGCCTTCAAGATCGTGGACGGGGCGATCACGCAGGTGGAAGCGGATTTCCTCACCGTGCCCTATCGCATGCCTAGCCCGTGGGACGGAATTTAACCAGCAGGCGTTCGTCCTGAGCCTGTCGAAGGACTGCTTTTTCCTTTGACCAGCCGCCAGAAAACAAGAACGATGCTTCGACAAGCTCAGCATGAACGGTGCTGATGGGAGAGAGAATGATCAGTCCACGCAATCTGCTTGCGCTTGCCTTGCTGGCGGGTGTTTTCATCATGGAAGGCTTCGACATTGCCGCCATGGGCATCGCTGTGCCGCGGCTGGAAGAAGCGCTGGGGCTGGAACCGGCCAATTTCGGCTGGGTGCTGACGGGCATCCTCGTCGGCATTGGCGCGGGCGGCGCAACGCTCGCTCCGCTGGGGGATCGGTTCGGCAGGCGCGCGCTGATCGTGCTGGGCTGTCTGGCCACCGGCCTGTTCACCCTCGCCACCTCCACCGCAACAACCACAACAGGCTTCCTAGTATGGCGCTTCATGACCGGCTTCGCACTGGGCGCCTGCCTGCCCAACGTCAGTGCGCTGTCGAGTGAAATTGCGCCCCCGCACCTTCGCGCCACGGTGATGGCAGTCGTTTCCGCTGGCATCCCGCTCGGCCTGTTCCTGGCTGGCGTAACAGCACCGGCGATCATCGACGCAGCGCAATGGCACGGACTGTTCTATGTCTGCGGCGGTTTTGCCGTTGTGCTGGCCGTGCTGATGATGGGCGTGCTCGAGGGCGGTCCTCCCAAGGGCGCCAAGCCCGCCGAAAAAAAGGCCGATGGCAGCAAGCTGCCGCAACTGATGCTGTTCAAGTCTCCGTGGCTGCTGCCGTTCGGGGTATTTGCGGTGATCCTGGGGCTCAACGCACTGAACCTCTACCTGCTCAATTCATGGCTGCCGACCGTGCTGCCCCAAGCAGGCCTGACGCTGGACGTGGCTGCACAGGTGACCGGTGTCGCCAACCTCGCCGGTCTCGCCATCGGCATTGGTGCAAGCTTCCTGGTCGACAACTGGAAAAAGGGCCCGGCACTGATGTTGCTGTTCGGCTCCATGGCACTGAGCTTCATCGCCATCTGGCTCACCGCGCCTGACCAGACCCGCTGGACCATGCTGCTGATGGTTGGTGTTGGCGGCGCGAATGCCGGCGGCATGGTGCTGCCCGGCCTGGCTGCACACCTGTTCCCCGCTCGGTTGCTGTCCTCTGCCGTGGGCATGGGCGTGCTGGTGGCGCGCATCGGTGCCTTTGCCGGTCCGCCGCTTGGCGCGGCCATGCTGGCTGCCGAAGTGCCGCCGCAGGTGTTCCTTGGCGTTGCCGCAATTCCGGCCACTGCTTGCGTGCTGATGGCGCTGCTGGTGGGCCGCGCCCTGCTCGTCCGCCCGCGCGAGGAGGCCAGGGAAGAGGCCGAGGCGGTGGCTTAAGGCCGGAAGTCCAGCGCGCCGACGCGTTCGGCAAAGCGCCAGCCGTCGGGCGTCAGCACGCAGCGGTCCGTGAAGGTGCCGATCAGCGGGCTCTTGGCATCCTGCACCGGCAGGCCGCCTTCTTCGGGCACATCGCCCATGTAGAGCACGATCACGCTTTTGGCGCTGGCCGTGGCGGGGCCTTGCACATCGACAAGGATGTTGGCGATGGTGTGACGCTGGGCACGTGCGGGGCGCGCAAGGAACCCGTCAAGGATTGCCTGCCGTCCGACTATGGCATCGCCGCCGCTGGGCCTGCGGAAAACCGCATCCTCGGTGTAGAGCGAGGCGCATTTGTGCCAGTCCTGCGCGTCATTCGCCCAGGTATATTCGTGGATCAGCCGGGCGACATCCGCCTCGACAGCGCGGCGATCATGTTTGCCCATTGCGTGTGGTGCATAGCTCATGCGGCCAGCCATAATCGCCAGCCGCCTTCGCGTCCATCATAGCGGGCTTCGGGGATCTGCGCCGGCCGGCTGCTGTCACTCTTCGGGCTTGGTCGCTTCGAGGAAGACCGAACGGCCCTGCTCGTCGGTTGCTTCCAGCTTGGCGATCAGCCGGTCGATCATGTCGCCCAGCTTGGCCAGTTCGCCATCGTCGAGTTCGGAAAACAGGTAATCCGCCACCTTCTCGCTTTGCGGGCGCATCACCTTGTACAGCCGCTCGCCTTCCTCGGTCAGCGTCAGCCACTTGCGGCGGCGGTTGGCGGCATCGCGCTCCACATGCACGCGGCCATCACGCTGCAGGGTGGCGACCGCGCGGCTGACACTCATCACGTTCACGCCGGTCAGCTCTGCCACTTCATGGCTGGCTGTCCGGCCCAGTGTGCCGATACTCATCAGCAGGCGAAATTCGTTCAGCGAAATGCGATAGCGATGCGCAAGATGCGTGCTGAACGGGGCCATCAGCCGGTTCTGCAACTTCAACAGGTCATGCAGCACGCCGCCCCGGAAGGTCATCCCGGCGTTTGCCTGATCGTCTTTTTTCTTTGCCGCGCTATCTTGCACCTCAACCCCCGTAATGCCGCAATGGCTGTTTGCGCCAACCGTAACACCTGTTAGCGTTATGTCGAGGAATCACATGGGAGGACAAGAAGGCATGACCGCCTTTCCGCAGACAATTCACTTCATTGGCACGAACACGCCCCGCCGTGTGGAGATGTCCGTTCGCAATCTTGAGGTAGAGGGCGAGATCCCTGAAGAGGTGGAAGGCGCCTTTTTCCGGGCCGTGCCGGACAACACCCACGCGCCGATGTTCGACGATGACGTTGCCCTCAACCACGATGGCATGATCGCGCGCTTCAACATCACCAAGGGAGCGGTGGATTTCGACATCAAATATGTCGAGACCGAACGTTATCTTGCGGAAAAGGAAGCGCGCCGCGCCCTGTTTGGCCGCTATCGCAACCCCTTTACCGATGATCCCAGCGTTGAAGGCAAGGATCGTACGGTCGCCAACACCACCCCGGTGTGGCACGGCGGCCGCCTGTTCATGACCAAGGAAGACGGCCGCGGATACGAGGTGAACCCGCATACGCTGGAAACCGTTGGCCGCTGGGATTACGAAGGCAAGCTGAAGAGCGAGACCTTCACCGCGCACCCGCGTATCGATCCTGAAACCGGCGAGCTGTTCTTCTTCGGCTATGAAGCCGGCGGGCTGTGTTCGCTGGATGTCGCCTATTGCATTGCCGACAAGGACGGCAACCTCGTGAAGGAGCAGTGGTTTGACCAGCCTTATTGCTCGAGCATCCACGACTTCGTGATCACCGAGAAATACGCCATCTGGCCGATCTTCCCCACGCTGGCAGACATGGACCGGCTGAAGGCTGGTGGCGCGCACTGGGCGCACGATCAGGAACTGCCGAGCTACATCGGCATCATGCCGCGTTATGGCGACGTGTCGGAAATCAAGTGGATCGAAGGGCCCAAGGGTGTGTCCTGCTTCCACGAGGTGAACGCCTATGACGATGGCAAGCTTGTCCACATCGACCTGTGCCTGACCAACACCAACGCCTTCGCCTTCATGCGCGAAGCTGGCGGTGTGCATGTCGAGCAGCAGGACATCCAGGGCGCGCTGACCCGCTGGACGCTGGACATGAGCAAGGACGCACCGGAAATTCAGGAGCGCCCGCTCGGCCCTCCAGGAGACCTGTGCCGCCTTGCCGATGCAGACCAGGGCCGCCCTTATAACCGCGCATGGTATCTTTCGATGAACCCCGAAGCGAAGGGCCCGCCCATGCTGGGTGGCCCGGTGGGCGCGAACTTCAACTGCCTTTTGCGGATCGAGCCGGGCAATGGCCGCATCACCGCGATGGAAACCCCGCCAGGTGCCGCGATCAGCGAACCCGCGCATGTGCCGTCGTCCGATCCTGACCACGGCGGCTGGCTGCTGATGGTGATCGACGTTCCCAACGGCCCTCCGGGTGGCAATCCGGCGGACTACTCGTCCGAACTGTGGGTGGTGGAGGCCGACGCGGTCGAGAAAGGCCCCATCGCCAAGGCCCGAACCGGCCTGCCGCTGCGCAGTCAAGTCCACGGCACATGGGTGTCGCGCGCCAAGCTGGATGCCAGCAAGGTGAAATAAGCGCACCGCTTGTAGGCCGCGGCCCTTGCCACGTGGCGGGGCTGCGGCATACTCTTTGGATCAGAGGGAGAGGGCTGATGAAAAGAGGACTGCTGATAGCAGCATTGGGCTTGGGCCTTTGTGCCTTGCCTGCCATTCCTGCCGCAGCGCAGGATGACGATACCACCGTCGAACAGATGGAAGCGCGCTTCGATGCCCCGCCCGAGGGCTGGCAAGTGCCACGCACAGCATGGGGCGATCCGGACCTGCGCGGCATGTGGCCGCTCGATTACCTGTCCGCCACGCCGCGCGTGCGGCCCGGCAATTTCGGCACCCGTGCCTTCATGACTGACGAGGAATACAACAGCGCCTTCGCCCGCGCCGAAGCCGACATGGAGCGCTATGCCGAAGAAGAGCAGGCCAACATGATGGCGATGGGCCACTGGAACGAGCGGCAATTGCCGCTGCGCCAGACCTCGCTGATCGTGGAGCCTGCCAACGGCCAGTATCCGCCGCTGACCGAGCTTGGCCGCCAGAATTCCGCGAACGAGAGGACCAGCTGGAACACCTATGTGTTCGAGGGCATGAACGATTTCGGCATCATGGACCGCTGCCTGACGCGCGGCCTGCCGGGCGCGATGCTGCCCGCTGTCTACAACATGGGCATCCGCGTGACGCAGGCTCCCGGCCTTGTCGCGATCACGATCGAGATGATCCACGAAACCCGGCTGGTCTATCTTGACGGGCGCGAGGCCCCGCCACCCGATGTGCAGTTCGATCTGGGGTATTCGGTCGGTCACTGGGAAGGCGATACGCTGGTGATCGAGACCACCAACTTCCGTCCCGGCCGCTCTGCCGGACCAGCGCCGAACTCGGACCAGATGAAAATCACCGAGCGCCTGACCATGATGAACCCCGACCAGGTCCATTACGAAGCATGGATCGAGGACCCGCTGGTGATGGAAGGTACCTACAAGGTGGACTTCCCGTGGGAACGGGATTCCGATTACGAGATCTTCGAATATGCCTGCCATGAAGGCAATGTGCAGATCCGCGGCTATATCACCGCAACATCACCGCGCTTCGCCGAAGAGCGTGCCGCCACCTGGCGCGCGCGCGGCGAGGAGCCGGAATCGGGAGTACCCGTCAGGTGACCGGTAACACGCCGGCAGCAGACCGGCTGCCCGGCCCCACGATCAAGTGGATCTATCACTTCAGCCGCCTGATCTTCGGCGGCTGGTGGGTCTATTCCGGTGTCATGCCGATGATTGATCCTTCGTGGCAACCGCTGGGCCAGGAACAGGAAGCCATCGATTTCTCGGTCGCCCTGATCGAAAGCGGGCTGATGTTCTGGGTCAAGGTGGCGGAAATCGCGTTGGGACTGGCGATCCTGTCCAACCGCTTCATGCCGCTTGCCGCCATCGCGGTGCTGCCGATCAATCTCGTGATCGTCTACTGGAACTTCGTGCTCGAAGTGGGGACGGTGGAATACACCTTCGGCGCGCTGACGATCATCTTCAACGCCGTGCTGATCTGGCCATGGCGCCGCTATTACTGGCCGCTGCTCGCCTTCCGCGGCCGGCCGGACTTTTCGACCGCCCCCGGCATTCAGGACTAGGCGGCGGGATCCACCAGGTCGAAGCAGTCGGCATGGTGACGCCCTGCCATAAGTAAAGGGCCGGGAGGCAGATGCTTCCCGGCCCTTCTCTGTGCGAACACCAAGGCTCTTATTCGGCAGGCTCGGCAGCGCCGCCCTTCTTGGTCAGCGCGTTGGCCAGCAGTTCGGATGCATAGCCGAAGACGGCACCGATGATTGCGGCGATCGCCACAGGCACCAGTGCTTCCGTCGGGCTGCGGTCCTGCAGCAGGATCGGGCCTGCGATGGAGGCAAAGCCATAGACGCTGGCCGGAATCGTGCTGAGCAGGTTCACCGCGCTGGCAAGGCAGATCACGAAAGCGCCAAGGCCCACCGCGATCGGTGCAGCCATCACGCCCATGCCCGCCAGCGGGCCAGATGCGGCCATCACCGCTGCCATGCCGACGATGGCACCAAAGGTCATGCCAATCATCGCCGTGGTCATGCCCTTCACCCCGGCTCCGGAATGGAAATGGCACCCCCATGCAACGAACGAAATCCACACCAGTCCAGCCAGTGCAGTGCTGGCCAGCGGGCCGACGAACAACCAGGTATCCAGCACGGCCAGAACGCCGACCGATACTGCAAGCGCAAGATATGCAGACATTGAAACTCCCCCTCGATGCGGACTATTCTTGTTCTCTACGGCTCCGGTGTCCCTCCGGATGCGCAGCGGAGGCTAATCCAAGCCGCAAGTTAGGTAAATAGCCGGGGTGGATAACTTTTGCTGCACAATATCTGTGCGGTAAACAATTGATTTTATGCTTTTTACTGCAACTCCTCGGCTGCATGATCAGCGGCGGCGCCGGCTAATGCCATCACCCCCCATGCCCGCGTTGCCCTCGCCAAGCGAGACTGGCTGCGGCATAGTGGCAACCTCAGGTAGTAGGGGAGGAAAGCGAGTGGGCAAACTTTCGGGCAAGCGCGCGGTGGTTACAGGCGGATCGCGCGGGATGGGGTGCGAGATCGTCAGGCTGCTCGCCGCAGAAGGGGCGCAGGTCGCCTTTACCGGGCGCAGCATTTCCAGCGTTGACAGGGCGATGCAGGCGCTGGGCCACCCCGAAGGCGTGACCGGTCATGCTGTGGACGTGCGAAAGCTCGATGCCATGGCCAAGGTGATGGCGCCCGGTTGCGATTTCCTGATCAACAATGCAGCTGTCACCGGCGGGCTGGAGCTGCTGCACGAAAAGCATGACCGCGACCTTGCCGAATGCCTTGACGTGAACCTTCTCGCACCGATCCACCTGGCCGGCATGGCAGTTCCCCGGATGATCGAGGCCGGTGGCGGCACCATCGTGAATGTCAGTTCCGGCGCGGCGCAGCACACCATCCCCGGCATGAACATCTATTCTGTGTCGAAGGCCGGCCTCGCCATGGCGACGCTCAGCCTGCACACCGAATATGGCGACAAGGGCATTCGCGCCTTCGGCTTCCAGCCGGGTATCGTCGATACGGAAATGCAGGCCGAATTGCAGAACAGCGGGTTGCCGCCCGAAACCCTGCCCCCGCTGGACATCATGGTGCCACCCGAAGAGCCTGCACGGGTTGTGGCATGGCTGTGCTCGCCGGAAGCCGATGCCTTCCTCGGCCGCGAATTCTCCGTCTATGACGAGGACCTGCGCAAGGCCGCCGGGCTCTGACCCTCCCCCGCTCTTGCCAATGGCGCGGCAGATGGCATGATCCGCGCAAAAGGGAGAGGGAGAGTATCATGAAAGCCATCACCGGCGGCGCTGCCGCACTGGGTCTGCTGTCACTGGCGGCATGCGGCGAGGTAGAAGTGCAGGTCGACAGCGACATGCAGGCCACGCTCGATCGTGTCGCCATCGAGGACATGGTCACCGAATATTACGCGCATCTGGGCGGCGGCGATGCCAGCGCTTTTGACGAATATTTCACCGAAGATGCAGTGTTCGACGTGAACGGCAACATCGCGACCGGTCGCGAGGAGATCGAGGCGCTCTATGCCGATATAGGCGGAGACGAGAGCAGCGCATCGAACCAGGGTGGGCCGTTCCACATGATCCTGTCCAATCCGGTGATCGAAGTGGACGGGGACACGGCCACCGCGCAATTCATCTGGACCGGCATCGGCAACCCCGACATCAGCGCCCCGCCGGTGATCATCGAACAGGGCCGCGAGTATGACAAACTGGTGAAGGTCGACGGGACATGGAAGTTCGCGCACCGCGTGGTGATTGCCGAAAGCGGCCTGCCGATGGAGCAGTATCCCCGCTGGGAGCCACGCCTCGATTTCAGCTTTGACGATGGGGGTGGAGAAGCTGCCGAGTGAGCTTCTGGCAGGCGCTCTTGATCGCCACCCTGTTGGTGATGACCGGCGCGCACTACTTCAGTTACCGCAAGATCCGCGACCGGATGATCGATCGGCACGCGCAACGCTTTCTGGAGATACAGCGAGGCTCGATCTTCCAGTACCACGCGCTGCATCATTTCATCCTGTGGGGAAACCACAAGGACCTGGATGACCAGACATTGAGCGCCGAGATCACGGCTCATCGCTGGATGCAACGCGCGGCGTTTGCCGCAATTATCGCGTCGTTTTTCCTGGCCGGCAAAGCCTAGCCAACCCGCTACACCGGATGCCGCAATATGGCGTGCTGCTTTGCCGGAGCACCGTAGCGCCGGCCGCAAGGCATGCTATACCAGCGCGTAATAGCGCAGCAGGTTGCCGTCGCTCTTGCGCTCTCCCACACCGATGAAGACGTGCTTGGTCAGCCAGTCATGCTTGCCCACCGGGCATTCGAAGGTGGGGTTGCCGCGAAGGTAATATTCCTCGTGCGGCACGGGTTCGCCGTTGTTGAAGGCCCAGTCGCGGATGCGCGCCATCGTGTCCGGCTTGCGGCCCCACAGGAAGCCCTTGTTGTTGAGCATGATGATCGTGCCGTCATCCTCTTCCAGCAGGTAGCGAGCATCGAACACGGCGGTGTCGTCCGGGCGGAAATAGGCATAGTCACCGCCCGATCCGGGAACGGCGCGGCCCTTCAGGTGCGGGCCTTCGAAAGTGCCACCCTTTACCAGCACGGCGGTGCGCATGCCGCCATTGGGATGCGGGGCAATGGTGTAGACCTCGGGGAATGTAAGGCGCACTTCCATGACGAACTCCATCCGCGGATTGTCCAGCGTGGAGAACGGGCCTGCAAAGGGCGTGGTGTCGGAAAATTCGGTCATATCTTGTCTCAACTCAGTTTGATCAGGCCGCCATCGACAAGGATATCCTCGCCGGTGATGAAGCTGGCTTCGTCGCTCGCCAGAAACAGCACGGTGCGCGCCACTTCCTCGCTTTCGCCCATGCGGTGCATGGGGATGTTTTCGATCATCATCTCCTTAAGTTTCTCCACGTCTTCCGGCCCCATACCGGGGTTGCGGTGAAGCAGCGGTGTGTCGATGGGACCGGGGCTGACCATGTTGAGGCGGATCTTGCGCGGCAGCAGCTCGCGCGCGAACACCCGCATGGCCATCGCTAGGCCTGCCTTGGCAGCAGCATAGGTGCCATTGCCGTTGAGCGGCCCATGCGCACCAATGGAGCCTGTGACGACGATGGAGCCGCCCTCGCCCATGATCCGCACCGCCTTCTGCAGCGCGAAGACACAGCCTTTCAGGTTGATCGATTGGACGAAGTCCCAGTCTTCCTCGGTAATGCCTTCAAGCGGGGCAAAGCCGCCAACCCCGGCATTGATGTAGAGCACGTCGATCCGGCCATCCGCCGCCTCGACCTTGGCAACCACCTCTTCGGTAGAGGCGATATCGGCGATGTCCGACTGGTAGCCGACAGAGCCCGGCACGCTGGCCACGGCTTCATCGATGGTTGGCCGGTTGCGGCCGGTCAGGTGGACCTTGGCGCCTTCGGCAGCAAAGGCCTGCGCGGCGGCAAGGCCCATGCCCGAATTGCCGCCCAGCACCAGCACGATCTTGTTTTCAAAACGGTTTGCCACGCTCTCTCCCCTCGCGTGTTGGAATTTCAGAAAGGCCCGATGGGATTGGGCCCGCCTTCGACCACGTCCTGCATCACGTCCCAGTGTTCGGCGATCATGCCATCCTCGATGCGGAAGATGTCCATCACTGCCCAGCCAAGGTCATCCGGCCATCGGCGTACGTGGTAATGCACGGTGACATGGTCGCCATCGACGAAGGCGCGCTTCACATCGTGCACCGCTTCGGGCGTCTGCCCGCGGATCATGTCGAGGAAGGCCTTCAGCCCCTCGCGGCCCGGCTGGGCTGCCTGGTTATGCTGGATGTAGTCTGCCGAAATGTACCGATCGACAACACCCGAATCCATCGGGTTCAGCACGTCGCGGAACATGTCCAGCACCAGCTGCAGATTCGCCTCTTCGGTTGCGCTGCGGCTCATGCGGCCTTGTCCGCGGGCAGTTCGGCTGGCTCCAGCTTGCGGCCGCGCATTGCGTCTGCCGCCTTTTCCGCCACCATGGTGGTGGGCAGAGCGGTGTTGCCGCCCGGCACGGTGGGCATCACGCTGGCATCGACCACGCGCAGGCCCTCGACGCCGATCACGCGGCATTCCTCGTCCACCACGCTTCTTTCACCCATGCCCATGGCGCAGGTGCTGGTGGGGTGCATGCCGACATAGCAGGTGTTGCGAATGAGGTCGTTCAGCTCGTCATCGCTTTCCGCGCCCGCGCTGGGCGCACGTTCGGCGCCGACCAGCTGGCCCATCGGATCGGTGCGATAGATCTTGCGCGTGGTGCGGATGGCGCGGCGCATCTGCGCAAGGTCAGCCTCCTCGCTCATGATGTTGAGCGTGACCGAGGCGATATCCTTCGGGTCGTTGCTCTTCAGTTCCACCCAGCCGCGGCTTTCGGGGTGCAGCTGCACCACGCCGGCCCAGAACACATGGTCCTGCTCGGGCTTCAGCAGCGGGAACCAGGTCTGCGCATCGAAGCGGATGGGGTTGACCATGATTTGCATGTCGGGCCGTTCCAGATGGTCCGCCGTGCGCACAACCACGTTGCAGCTGTTGAGCTGGCCGGCCAGCGTGCCGGTGCCCGTCAGCGCCCAGCGGATGGCGTTGAAGGCCAGCCGGTCCCAGCGCAGCTGGCGCAGGAAGGTGACCTTCTTCAGCGCTTCGAACTCGAGGCTGCACGTCGGGTGTTCCTGAAGATTGCGGCCCACGCCCACGCTGTCATGCAGCACGGTGATGCCGTGGTCCTTCAGGTGCTCTGCCGGGCCGATACCGGACAGCATCAGCAAATGCGGCGAGTTGTAGGTGCCGCCGGACAGCACGACCTCGCGCCGGGCGCGCACGATGCTGGTGCTGCCGTCCTTGCCTTCCACTTCCACGCCCACGGCACGCTTGCCTTCGAACACCACGCGGCGAACCAGAACGCCGGTGCGCACATCGAGATTGCGGCGGCCCAGCGCGGGCTTGATGTAGGCGCTGGCCGAGCTTGCGCGGCGGCCGCGATCGTCCACCGTCTGCTCGCCGCGAGCAAAGCCCTCGGGCTGCGAACCGTTGAGATCGTCCGTGGTGGCAAAGCCGGCGTTTTCGGCGGTGGCCATCATTTCTTCGTGTACAAGATAGGGGCTGTCGATCGGGCGCACGCGCAGCGGGCCGCTGCCGCCGTGATATTCGCTTTCGCCCCGCCAGCTGTTCTCCATCTTGCGGAAGTAAGGCAGGCAATCGGCATAGGACCAGCCGCGTGCACCCATCTGCGCCCACTGGTCATAATCCGCCGGATGGCCGCGCATGGCGAACATCCCGTTGATCGAGCCGGAGCCACCCATCACCTTGCCGCGCGGCAAGGGCATGCGGCGGCCATTGAGGTGGGGCTCTTCCTCGGTCCAGTAGGGCCAGTTGAATTCGGGCCTGGTCATGGCGCGCAGGAAACCCAGCGGCATGCGGATCAGCGGGTGATCGTCCTGCCCGCCCGCTTCCAGCAGCAGCACGTTGTCCTTGCCGTCTTCGCTAAGGCGCGCAGCCATCACGCAACCTGCGCTGCCGCCACCCACAACGATATAATCGAATGCACCGTCACTCATGAAACTCTCCCGCGCACCCTGAGCTTTTGTCGAAGGGTCCTCTTGCTGCCTTGCTAACGATCGTTACGATGGCGCGCAAGGAGAGGTATCACCCGATGACACGCGAAGATTACGAACGTTACGCTGCAGCCTTCAATACCCGCGATTATGACGCGGTGTTCGATTTCTATAACGATACACCGCGCATGGCCTTTTTCGGCATCGAAATCACCACCCGCCAGCAGTTGAAGGATTTCTACAGCTTCCTGCATTCCTATGTCACGGAAACCGTCACGGTGGAGAAGTTTGCCGGGTCTGACGAGCTGGCAGCAGTGGAGGGCATCATCCGGATCGAAGCTTTCAGGGACCTGACCCGGGAAGTGCTGGACGCCAACGGGATGGAGCAGTTCTTCCCCATCGCGAAGGGCGACGTCCAGGAGATACGGCAGTACATCCATTACCACCTTGAAGGCGGCAAGATCGCCAGCGTCGGCTGTGCCATCGTGCCGTAAACAAAAGCGTGTGAAACCGGCAGAATAGCACTGGTTTCATCCTTGCGTTAATTTCGCATATATGAAAGAAGGCAGTCTCCATTTATCCAAGGAGACTGTTTCTGGTGATCGAAACTACCCACGTCGGCAGTCTTCCCCGCGGCCCCGAACTTGTTCCCCTGTTGCTCGCCCGTGACAAGGGGGAGGAGTATGATGCCGCCGAGTTTGACCGCGTCGCGCAGGCGGCGGTGGATGAAGCCGTGCAGCAGCAGGTGGCCGCAGGCGTTTCGATCGTGAGCGATGGCGAGCTCGGCAAGGTCGGCTATTCGACCTATATCATCGAGCGCCTTTCCGGCTTTGGCGGCCACACGCCGCGCAAACCCGCGCTGGACCTTGCCGCAGAACCCGAACTTGCCAAGAAGCTGGCCGCGATCATGGGCAGCCAGGAATTCACCCGCGCCTCCGCCATCGACAAGGTGGAACTGGTGAACCTGCAGCCGCTGCATGATGATATCCGCCGCTTCAAGACTGCTCTCGAACGGCACGGAGATGGGGCCAAGGCGTTCCTCAACACCGCTTCGCCGGGCCTGATCACGGCGTTCCAGCCCAACCAGTATTATCCCAGCCATGAAGCCTATCTGGCAGACCTGGTGGCCGCGATGCGCCCCGAATATGAAGCCACAGCCGCGGCCGGCCTGCAGGTGCAGCTGGATTGCCCGGACCTGGCGATGAGCCGCCACACCGGCTATCAGGACATGAGCGACGATGAATTCCTCGCCACCATCCAGGCCAATGTCGATGCGCTGAACGAGGCGACGGCGGACATTCCGGCGCAGCAGATGCGCATGCATGTGTGCTGGGGCAATTACGAAGGCCCGCACGACCATGACATTCCGCTGGAAAAGATCATGGACGTGGTGCTTTCTGCGCGCCCCGCCACTATCCTATTCGAGCACGCCAACCCGCGGCATGAGCATGAATGGAAGGTATGGCGGGATGCCGATCTGACCGGAAAGGTGCTCGCGCCCGGCTTTATCGACAGCTGCTCCAACTACATCGAAACGCCCGAGCTGATTGCCCAGCGGATCGAACGCTTTGCCGACTTCGTTGGCAAGGACCGGGTGATCGCCAGCAGCGATTGCGGCTTCGGCACCTTCGCGGGCTACGGCAAGATCGCGCCGCAAGTGGCATGGAAAAAACTTGCCAACCTGCGCGCCGGCGCGGATATTGCGGAAGAACGGATCGGCTGATGGCAGAGGTAATTGGCGGGGCGCAAAACAGCCAGGTAAAATCGGCCACGCGCACGCTCGACATCATCGAATATGTGGTGGCGCACAACCGCCCGCTGGTGGCGCAGGAAATCGCCACCGCACTGGGCATCCCCGTTTCCAGCCTCTCCTACCTTCTCTCAACGCTGGTTGATCGCGAATATCTGGTCCGCGATGCGCGCCGTTACTCCGCCGGGCCGGGCCTTGCCCGGCTGCAGGCATCCAGCGAAGGCTTCACCCTGGCAGACCGCGCTGCGCCGCTGGTGCGCACCCTGCGCGTGCAGCTGGACGAAACGACCAGCTTCTTCGTGCGCGACGGGTGGGAAATCGAGGCCATCGTCACCGAATCGAGCGAGCAGGCTTTGCGCTATTCGGTGCCGCAGGGCCGCCGCCTGCCGATGCATGCACTGGCTGCAGGCAAGGTGCTGCTGGCGGCATTGAATCCGCAGGACCTCGACCGCTATTTCTCCGAAGTGGTGCTTGAACCCTTCACCAGCGAAACCGTGACCGACGAGGCCCGTCTGCGTGACCAGCTGGCCGAAGCGCGCCACACCGGCTTTGCCATGACGGACGAGGAATTCTCGCGCGGGATCGTGGGTATCGCCCGCCTCGTGACCATGGGTGGCACGCCGGTCGGCTCGCTGTCAGTGGCCGTGCCCAAGGTGCGGTTTGACGACGATTTGCATGCCCGCGTGGCGGACTTGCTGGAGCGCACCGCAAGCCTGCTCGAAGACAGCTGAGAGTTCCGCGCGCTGAGTTGCGCGCTCAGAGACCGTCGAGGAAGTCATCGCCGAGCAGGGAGCTGCCTTCGGCTTCGACGGGTTCCTCCGTTTCCGGTGCAGCCTCGGCAGCCTCGGCAACGGCATCCTCGGCATCCGCGGCCGGTTGCTCAGCCGCTGCGCCAGCAGGCTCCTCTCCTGCACTTGCAGAAGCTGCGTCGGACGGGGTCAGGTCAAGGAAGTTGATCACCGGTCCGCGCCGGATGGTCAGCGGTTCCAGCGACAGTCCGGC
>Ga0181607_10000233_pt1 | contig 46178 bp, 33 predicted proteins | sample 041ome_9_FD_132420 | JGI IMG/M metagenome (GOLD analysis project Ga0181607, IMG submission 132420) | Coastal salt marsh microbial communities from the Groves Creek Marsh, Skidaway Island, Georgia - 041413US metaG (megahit assembly) | ecosystem: Environmental > Aquatic > Marine > Intertidal zone...
CTATGGGATGAAAGTAATGAGCGAAGGGATTCAAAAAGCCGCAGGAGAAAGACTAAGAGAAATTCTTGGAGCAATGACCAAGAATCGATATTTCGGGGTGTTAACAGGGTTTTTAATCACCAGATTGGTACAGTCATCTTCTGCCACTACAGTTATGACTGTGAGTTTCGTTAATGCGGGTCTTCTTTCTCTTATGGAATCTGCAGGAGTTATGATGGGAGCAAACATTGGAACAACCATAACTGGTTGGATAGTCTCCTATTTTGGATTCAAATTCAAAATTGTTTCCATTTCACTTCCCATGATAGCTGTAGGGCTCCCGATGATGTTGTTTAGATCATCAAAAATCAAAAGCTGGGGCGAATTTATTATAGGGTTTGCTATGTTGTTCTTGGGGCTTGATGCCTTAAAAAATGCAGTTCCTAACCTTAAAGAAAATGCCGAAGTGCTTTCTTTTCTATCAGGATTTGAGCCCAGTTTATTGACCAATTTGCTATTCGTCTTAGTAGGTACAGTAATTACAATAGTCGTTCAGTCTTCTAGTGCAGCGATGACCTTAACTTTTGTAATGTGCAATAACGGCTGGATTCCATTTCCGTTGGCTGCGGCAATGATACTTGGTGAAAACATAGGGACTACAATAACTGCTGAATTAGCCTCGATCGTAGGAAATGTTCACGCAAAAAGAGCCGCTAGAATTCACTCAATGTTCAATATAGTGGGTGTAGCTTGGATGGTGTTGGCATTACCCTTTGCCCTACAAATGATCGATTGGTTTTCTATTACTGTTATGGGCAATGTATCACCTTATGAATCATCAGAATCTATTCCTTTCGCTCTATCTTATTTCCATACCTTTTTTAATCTCGCCAATGTATTACTGCTTATTGGCTTTGTGCCTTTGCTTGTTAAGCTTTCGATAAAGAGCATTCCGTCCAAAGGCGAAGATGATGAAGCTTTTCATTTAGAATACATTGGAACGGGAATGATGGGAACCTCAGAGCTTTCAGTATTAGAGGCCAAGAAAGAGGTGACCAAATTTGCCGAAATCACTGAACGTCATGTGTTAATGGTGAAAGACTTACTTCTTGAGAAAGATAATAAAGCGGTTAAAAAGCTGGTAAAACGAATTAAAAAATATGAGGAAATTTCCGACAGAATAGAAGTTGAAGTTGCAAATTACTTGACAAAAGTATCAACCAAGCAACTTTCAAAAGAATCCTCGTTGATGGTCCGTGCCATGCTGAGTATCATTAATGATTTAGAACAAATCAGTGATATATGTTTTCAGCTTTCTGTCAACCTTGAACGCAAGCATGAAAATAAAATCTGGTTTTCAACAGATCAAAGAAAAAGTCTTACTGAGTTAATTGACTTAGTGCATGAGGCCGTTTCAAATTCAATAAAAAATCTTGACTCTGGTTACAGTCAGATTGACCTCGCTCATGCCGAAAAACTTGAACAAAGCATAGATACTAAGCGTGACGAAATACGCAAGACTCACCTTAAAAAAATCGAAAAAGGTGAATACAATTTTCAAAATGGCATGATCTACAGCGATATCTTTTCGGGAATGGAAAGAATTGGTGATTTACTCATGAACGTCAATGAAGCAATCGCGGGAAAAGTTTAGTTGCTGCTAGGAAACACAAAAGGCGTGCTTACCACCCTATTGCTTTTGTTTTCTGCATTGTCCAACACATAGGTCTCAAACCTAATGGTGTCGCTGTTTTGCCGCAGATTGGCCAAACCAAAATCTTGTATAATAGTTCCCTCTAGCAACCAACCTGGTCTATTCTTATTTGAGCCAGGAATGACAGAGAAAAACGCTACGGTGTCGCTCAAGTTTTCAGGAAGTGGAAACCACCTCACCCACTCGTTGTTGATTTTCTCGTACAAAAACGTGCGCACGGTTCTGGTAGTTGTGGAATCTACTTTACCAATGTGCCCAATGTCGCCTTGGCAATCTGAAAATTCTACGGAATAAATTAACGTATCTCGGGTTTGATTGAGCTGAAGCGTATCAAAAGTAAGCGTGGGTTCTTCTTGTTCGCAGTTTGTGCGTTCGCACGACAATATGCATGCTGCGAGCAGCATAATACCGACTAACTTTGAAAACGCGCTGAGATTCATCATAATTGGAACATTCGAAGTTACAAATCGCCCCTTTAATTGCATCTATTCAAACAGACGAAGAATTTGAATCGTTGGCAAGCAAAATATTTCTACACCAACTTCAACGCAATAGTCCCTATAAAAAGTATATCAGCCTTCTCAATCGGAATGAGGAGTTCTCCTTGAACACGCCTCAATTTTTACCAATTGAGCTTTTCAAATCACTCCAAATATCATGCGAATCAGCGCATGACGTAGTATTTAAAAGCAGCGGCACAACAGCCCAAGGCGAGCGATCTACACACTTTGTGCACGATAAAACACTGTATGAAGAATTGGCCTTGGCCCACTTCGAAGAAAAGTATGGATCGCTCAATGATTGGGTGGTTTTGGCACTGCTGCCATCCTACCTAGAAAATGGCGACTCTTCCTTGGTATTTATGGTTGAGCACTTCATTCAAAACGCCAAGGAAGGTTCTGGTTTTATGCTGCATCAACCAGAATTACTGAAAAACGAACTTGAACGACTGCGCAATGTGAAGCAAAAAACATTGCTCATTGGGGTGAGTTTTGCCTTGCTCGATTTTGTCGATAACATCACATTCCCTTTTGAAGAACTCACCGTAATGGAAACAGGAGGCATGAAGGGAAGAAGAAAAGAACTTACCCGGGCAGAGCTGCATGCTGCACTTCATTTAGGTTTCCCAAACGCAAATATTCATTCAGAATACGGCATGACAGAACTACTTTCTCAAGCATACAGCAAAGATGGAAAATGGTTTTCACCACCTCGCTGGATGAAGGCCTTCACCACGGAAATTAGTGATCCATTTCATGTTCTGGGAACCAAGCAGCGCGGGCTACTCGCCTTTGTTGATCTCGCAAACTATCACAGCTGTTCGTTCATTCAAACACGAGATATTGGTGTTGTAAATGAGCAAGGGTTGTTTACAGTAGAAGGCCGACTTGATAAAAGTGATTTAAGAGGCTGCAACTTGCTGTACACTTAATTTATACCTTTAAAACACTTGTATTATAACCACATACTAATGAAAGCCACACTATATTCTTTAATACTTCTGCTTGGCATTACTAGCTGTTCATCGAAATTGGTAATGAAGCAATCTGAAATTGAAAAGTTCAAGCTTACTGAAAGTATTCTGTCTCAAGTGCAGCTGTACAATTCTCATTATTTAGTCCTGACGCGGTATGAACAAGGCACCGAAGAGCAGGTTGCCGCAAAAGGAACAGTGAATTTAAGCTATGGCCAAGAGGTAGATCAGGTAATTATCAAGGACCTCACAAAGGGTAAAATTGTTGACTTTTTAGACGGTAATAGAATCGCGGTTTCGTTTGAACCTGACGATTCGAAATTTTTAATTTTCGGACCCAATGAAGGAGGAGACATCTATTTTCTGCAGGCACTAAGCTGGGAAAACAGTCGCGGTAAAGTTCAATATGGAGACAAGATTTACTATACCAATCCTGACGTATCAAAATGCATGGTATTTTACAAATTGAAAAAAGAGTACCGTCAGAATAAAAACGTTCGTACGGCTAAGGGGAATAAGATCTAGTGTAGTGCTGTTTTCTAATTGTCACCTTAGACTCCATTGAATGATGTGACTAGTGTCACTTTGTGCCCACATACCATCCCCTAGCTTTAGAAGATAATAACCAAATCACACACCGATGAAAAAGAATATGGGAACAACGGATAAAATTGTTCGAATCATTATTGCACTTGTTATTGTTGGCCTTTATTTCGCTGACATTATCAACGGAACTATCGCTATTATTGGCCTAGCATTAGCCGCAATTTTTATACTTACGAGCTTCATTAGCTTTTGCCCGTTATACTTGCCTTTTGGACTAAGTACACTGCGCAAAAAAATGAATTAAGAGACGAGCCAAACAAAAAATTAAGGCAGCCTTTGGTTGCCTTTTTTTGTGCCTTAAACCGTCCAATCTTACTATATTATCGTAATATTGCAATGAAACAATTAGCAATGGGAATTACTAAGTCCAATCTTTTTACAAAAGAACAAAATCACTTGAGTGCGATTGCAAAGGTGCTGGGTCACCCAGCGCGGTTGGCCATCATCGAACACTTGCTGAAGGCCAATCAGTGCATCAACAGCGATTTAGTGAATGAATTGGGCTTAGCACAAGCCACGATCAGTCAGCACTTGAAGGAATTAAAATCAGCGAATATCATTCAAGGCACGATAGAAGGAACCTCGATGTGCTATTGTATTAATACCAAGGAATGGTCGAAAACCCAAGGCCTTTTTAATAATCTCTTTAATCAACTTCAGCAAGCTACCACTGGTGATTGCTGCTAGCATAGAAATCATGAAAACAGAACAAGAACTGAAAGAAATCGTACGAGAAAAGTACAGCAAGATTGTCCTTCAAGAGAAAGGTGTGAATGCAGCATCGTGTTGTGGCGCCACCACACCATCCAATAAGATCTACAACATCATGATGGATGACTATAGCGAAGTTAATGGCTACGCGTCTGACGCTGATTTAGGTTTAGGATGTGGTTTACCAACCGCATTTGCGCACATAAAAAAAGGGGATACAGTCATCGATTTAGGATCGGGAGCAGGCAATGATTGTTTCGTAGCGCGACATGAGGCCGGTGCCGAGGGCAAAGTGATTGGCATCGATTTTACAGAAGCAATGATCTCCAAAGCCAGAGAAAACGCAGACAAATTAGGATACAACAACGTTGAGTTTCGACATGGCGATATAGAGGCAATGCCCGTTAGCGATGCTTCGGCAGATGTAGTGGTCAGCAACTGCGTGCTCAATTTGGTTCCCAACAAACAAGCCGTAATCAAAGACATTTTCAGGGTGCTAAAACCAGGTGGCCATTTCAGCATATCGGACATTGTGCTGGTAGGTGAACTTCCTGACGCATTGCGCAAGGACGCAGAAATGTATGCAGGGTGCGTAGCTGGTGCGGTTCAAAAAAATGAATACATAGGTTTCATTGAGCAACAAGGCTTTGGGAATATCACCATTCAAAAAGAGAAAACCATCACCATTCCAAACGATATTCTAGAAAAATACTTGACCGCAGAACAGATGGATTCTTTCCAAAACGGAAATACAGGCATTTTCAGCATCACTGTTTTCGCTGAAAAACCAGGTCAAACAACGCCCAAGATCAAAGTAAACATTGCCGATTTAGATTCATCCAATAACGCATGTACACCTGGATCAGGTTGCTGCTAAATTTCAACCCATGAAACCACAATTAATTCAATCATTACAAAAAATGGAAGACAAGTTGTCTTCTATTTCTGAGGTGAGGAAAAACAAGCTTATGCCGCTGGTTTATTTCATCTTAGACAATCAACGAGCTAATGATCCCACTGAGCTCATTTTTGTATGCACGCACAACGCCCGAAGAAGCCACTTGGCCCAGCTTTGGGCAGCAGCTGCAGCATTACACTGCGACCTTGAAAACATCGACACATACTCTGGAGGGGTTGAGGTTACGCGCATTCATCCAAATGCAATCGCATCATTAGAACGCAGCGGATTTGACTTTTCAGGGGAAGATGAAGGTGCAAACCCAGCATTTTTAGTGCAATTGGGCGACAGCGTGATGATCGAAGTGTTTTCAAAAAAATACGATGACGACACTAATCCACAGAAGAATTTTGCTGCGATACTGGTATGCTCAGAAGTAGCTGAAGCATGCCCATATGTAGAAGGCGCTTCACTTAGGCAACCCATAGCCTACGATGATCCAAAAGAATTTGATGGAACTGAACTTGCCGATGAGAAATACGATGAACGCAGCCTTCAAATTGGAACAGAAATGCTCTTTGTCATGAAAACCGTGTCCGAAAAGCTGGCTTCATGAAAGGCATTGGTTTTTTCGAAAAATACCTAACGCTCTGGGTTGTGCTGTGCATAGCCATTGGCATTGGCTTGGGCTCCATCGCTGGTGATGGCATAGGGGTAATCGCAAGCTGGGAATATGCCCATGTGAACATTCCTGTTGCTATGATGATCTGGATGATGATCTTTCCAATGATGGTTCAAATCGATTTTGGATCATTAAAAAACGTCCGTAAAAACTTAAAAGGTTTAGGGCTAACTGTCATCGTCAATTGGCTGATCAAGCCATTTACCATGGCATTCTTCGCGTGGATATTCTTTGACAAAATTTATGCAGCATGGATAAGTCCTGAACTTGCAGACGAATACATTGCTGGAGCCATTTTACTCGGGGCAGCACCATGCACCGCCATGGTTTTTGTATGGTCCTATTTGAGCAAGGGAGATGCCAACTTCACCCTGGTGCAAGTTTCTGTTAACGACCTCATTTTGTTGGTGGCATTTGTTCCTATCGTGCAATTGCTTCTTGGAATAACCGACTTTCAAATTCCGTATGAGGTGCTTGTAACATCTGTTGTAGCCTTTGTGGTTATTCCGCTAGCAGCGGGCTTTTTTGTAAATCAGTGGCTCATCAGAAGGCGTGGGCTTGAATGGTTCAATGCTAAATTTCTTCCCAAGCTAAAGCCACTCTCAATAACCGCCTTGTTATCCACCCTCGTTTTGCTTTTTGCCTTTCAGGGCGACCAAATTCTGAATGCCCCTTTCTTTATCTTACTGATCGCCATTCCGCTGGTGCTTCAGACCTATTTCATTTTTTTTCTAAGCTGGTTTTCGGGCAAATTTTTGAAACTCCCCTATCAAATATGCGCCCCAGCTGCGATGATTGGCGCGAGTAATTTCTTCGAACTGGCCGTTGCTGTTGCGATTGCCCTGTTTGGGCTCAATTCTGGTGCTGCGCTGGTAACGGTAGTTGGAGTACTTATTGAAGTGCCCATCATGCTTAGTCTGGTGAAAATCGCCAATAAATGGAAGTACAGCTGAATCTATTGCCATTTATCTGAAACATTTTTTCCTTATTGGAAAGCGTTATCTATTTTCGGGTTACCAATCCAATTTCAATGAATTCAATCAAATTAATCCTAGCTGCTGTTTTAATTGCATCAGCCGCTGTTTTTTCTTCATGTGGTAAGCTTGTTACACCAAAAAAATTAGATGGCGATTGGAGTCTTTCAAGTGGAACGTCATCAAGGACCGAAATCTGGTCTCCAGACGGTCAATCAACCAATACCACAACAACACTGAGCACTTTTTCTGAAGGGACATTGAATACATCAAGAATATCATCAAATGGTAACGTTGTTGATAAGACAGTATCCGTTTCTACCTAATATTCATTTGACAAGAAGACAGGTGAATACTCTTCATTGACTACAAGTACAGATCCTGATTTTTACACAGATACATATCGAGTTTATGATGATGATTTGGGAAACTATGATACCACCATTTATGTGTGGCGTGTTACGTTAAGAGAATATCCCTCCAGAGCTGAAGGATACTATACAATTAACGGCAATGAGGGAGATGAAATTGAAGAAAACTCACAGGTTGCATTTCAAGAAAGGTCTCATGAAGAAACTTTTAATGACACCTACTCATACTATTTGGAAGGGACACAAACGCCATTCAATGTAAGTGGAAAATACTTCTATAATTCTCTTCAATCTAACTACTTACCATTCACTGAAACAAGCAGCAACACTATCTCTTCTACAGGTGAAAACTCTAACGCTGAGATTTGGAATGTGTTAGAATTAAATAAAGATGTGCTGGTGGTTGAATTTTATAACAGCACGAGCAACTCCAGCTATTCTTCCTCTAAGACTACAGAGTGGACATTTAAACAAGTTCGTTAAGTTCTTAGGTTAAGCTGCGAAACCTTGTGTTTTTTACTCCGCAATCACCAAGAAATAGTTCTTCTTGCCCCTTTGAAGCAGCAGGTATTTGCCGGCAATTAAATTGTATGAAGAAGAGGTAAACGCATCGTCAACCTTGTTCTTATTGATCGAAATAGAGTTCTCCTTGAGGGCTCTCCTGGCTTCCCCGTTGGATGATAAGAAGCCCGTTTTTTCTGCCAACAACTCTACTATGCCCATGCCGTTTTCAACTTCGGCTTTTGACACACGCCCTTGAGGAACGCCTTCAAACACATCGAGTACGGTAGCCTCATCCAAACGCATCAGTGCTTCGCTCGTAGCCTTTCCAAATAGTACTTCTGAGGCATTGATGGCATTTTCAAGGTCTGTTGCAGAGTGAACTCTTTCTGTTAACTCCTCTGCCAAGGCGCGCTGCATGGCGCGTAAATGTGGCGCTTGAGCGTGCTCTGCCTCGAGCCCTTCAATCTCTTCTTGATTCTTCGTAGAAAACACACGCATATAATTGCCTACATCGCCATCAGCAGTATTTAACAAGAACTGATAAAACTTATAGGGAGAGGTTCTATTCGGATCCAACCAAACATTTCCGCCTTCTGACTTTCCAAACTTGGTACCATCTGCCTTCTTAATCAATGGTGTAGTTAGCGCATAAGCTTCCCCGCCCTCCATTCTGCGGATAAGCTCTGTGCCTGTGGTGATGTTTCCCCATTGATCGCTTCCCCCCATTTGGATGTTGCACCCATAGTTCTTCCATAAATGGTAAAAGTCATAGCCCTGAATCAATTGATAGCTGAACTCAGTAAACGACATTCCGTTTTCCTGCCTATTCTTCACAGAATCTTTGGCCAACATGTAGTTGATAGAAATATGCTTGCCCACATCGCGAATGAAACCTAGAAAATCAAATTCCTTGAACCAGTCGTAGTTATTGACCAACTTGGCCGCATGAGCACCATCAAAATCCAAGAATTTTTCGAGCTGCTTTTTCTGGCATTCGAGGTTGTGTTGGAGTAGATCTACACTCAACAAATTGCGTTCGGCTGACTTGCCACTCGGGTCACCCACCATTCCAGTGGCGCCTCCAACTAAAGCTATCGGGTTATTGCCTGTGCGTTGAAAATGGGTAAGCGTCATTACTTGAACCATGTTACCAATTCCAAGCGAATCGGCCGTTGGATCAAACCCAATGTAACCGGTTGCATTGCCTTTCGCCACCAATTCTTCCGTACCAGGAACCATGTCTTGCAACATGCCTCTCCAGCGCAACTCTTCCACAAAATTGTTCATGTCATACCTCGTTTGGCCGGCAAAAATAAGCTTATATCATCGAAAGAATAGGATGAAGTGCCTACTCGTTGATGATCTCGAAAAGCTTGTCCAAGTTGGGCGTTAAGATGATCTCAATCCTTCTGTTTATAGCTTTGCCCTCAGCTGTGCCATTGTCAGCCACTGGAATGAACTCACCTCGACCAGCTGCTGTAAGCATGGTGTTGTCCATGCCGCCATCTTTTGTCATAATCTTCACCACCGAAGTGGCGCGCATCACAGAAAGGTCCCAATTGTCTTTAATAGCGCCTGCTCCATTGAACGGGTCGGTATCAGTATGCCCTTCCACTAAAATGGTGATGTCCGTTTCATCCTTGATGACTGCCGCCAAATCGAGAAGGGCCTTTTTACCTTCCGCGTTAACCCCCGTACTTCCACTCTGGAAAAGCAGTTTCGCCTCGAGGCTGACATAAATCTTTCCATTGCGCTGTTCAACAGTTAGTCCTTTGTCGGCAAAACCAGTTAATGCTGCAGCAATTCTATCTTTCAGTGCTCGCACCGCAGCATCCTTCTCGGCAATGATGTTTTCCAATTCCTTCACCCTGGCCTCACGCTTTTCTAGTTCAATTTGAACATCATTCAAACGCTTTTCTTTTACTCCCAATTCCCGCTCCAACTCACGGAGGTCGTCTTCCCTCTTTTGAAGATCCAATTGTGTTTGACGAAGTGCCTCCAGTAATTCCCTGTTTTCTCGATCGCCTTCATTCCTTGAGCGGCTCAATCTGTCGGTAAGTTCTTGATTGAGTTTGTCTAGCGATTGATACTTCGCTTCTACTTTTCTGTAATATTTACCATCGGCTGCAGTATCTTTTTTCAACTGCTCCATGAGTTTTGTCAATTGATTGAGGTCTGCTGTGAGCTCTTCATTTTCAGCAGAAAGTGTTCTGTTACCATTGGTCAAGGACTCTCGCTCAGTTTCACACTTTTCTTGTTTTGCCTTCAGCTCTTCGTATTGGCGTGATGGAACACACGATGAAACAACCATTGCAATTACAGCCAAAACCATAATACTTCTCATACCTTCTTACTTTGAATATGATACAAAGCTAAAGGCAACGAGAACGAAGAAAATCAGAAGTAATAGGAATTATGAACAGCGCTTTTTTCGTTATTCTGGCTTATCCCGCTTCAGGCTTTCATCGATCCAAACCTTTCTAAAGTCGCGGTATTCGATGCTGTTCTGAGGGAATCCCTTGACATATTTTGGTATCAACCGCGTAAACTCATCATAATAAAGCGGCATGATGACCGCATCATTGATCAACATTTGATCTAGACTGCTGAATATTCGATATCTCTTCGCCTCGTCCAACTCACGTATACCCATGTGATAAAGGCTGTCATACAAACCACTATGGTAATTGCCCGAGTTCATGTAAGTCCCTGTTTCGTTCTCCATGTCTTTACCTAAAAACAAGCACAAAAAGTTTTCCGGATCAGGATAATCAGCCAACCAAGCCGTTCTCCAAAACACAGCGTTTCCGCTTTCGGCATTATCCGATTGCTGGGCCATGCTCATCACCTTGATATCTACGTCAATGTTCAAGTTTTCTTTGAGCATTTGCTGAATTACTTGGGCAATAACCTCATAGTTCTGTCCTCCACTTGCCGTTTCAAGCGTGATTCTCGGGAAGTTCTCACCGTTCGCATAACCGGCCTCAGCAAGCAGCTCTCTTGCACGTTGCGGATCAAAGGTGTTTCCGCGCAAAGAGTTGTGCGGGTAATTCTTAAAAACGGGTGGCACAATACCGTAAATACCTGGCGTGCCTTCTCCTTGAAGTGTTTATTCTACGAGCGACTTTTTGTCTACAGCTAAGTTGAAGGCCTTTCTAATGCGGACATCCTTAAACAACTCACTGTGATGCTGAAAGGCATAATAGTGCACGCTTAGAGAAGGCATTACCTGTGGGCGATATGCCATCACATCCTTACCGTTGGTCTCGTCAAGGCTACCCATAACTTCGCCATACATGTCGATAGGGAGCGTGAAAATCATGTCCAAATCGCCATTTTTAAAACTGAGTAATTCCGTTTTCTTATCCTTTACGAACGACACTTGAATGGCATTCAGATAAGGCAAGCTGTTGCCAAAATCATCCACCCCCCAGTAGTCCTCATTTCTCTGCAACACTACCAACTCATCCCTTTGAAACACCTTCAGATAAAACGGTCCAGTTCCAATGGCCTTATTGGTCATTTGGTCTCCATAAGCTTCCACAGCCTCTTTGGGATAGATGTAAAATGCATTATGACCAATGAGTCTTAAAAAAGACGCAAATGGAAAATTGAGTTTGATCTTCACCGTGTACTCATCGATCACATCAATGCATTCCAGTGACGCATCATCATCGCCATTCAGTTTTGCCTTATAGTATTCATGTGCTCCCCGCAAGCGCTCCTTCACGAGCCAAAACATTTGATTGTTTGAACTGGGCGTGCACAATTGCTCGAAGCAATACTTAATATCTTCAGCATTGAGTTCTCTTCCTTTACCCCCTGAAAAACATGGATCATCGTGGAACTTCACTCCTTTTCTCAGACGAAAAGTCCATTCTGTAGCATTTTCATTGGCCTCCCAGCTTTCTGCTAAGCCCGGTATGGGTTCAAGCGTTGCCTGATCGAAGCGCACCATGCTTTCGTAGACTTGACTGGCAACCCTAAAACCGGTAACCTCAGTGATCTCCAATGGATAAAGGCTTCTGATGTCCATCACTTCGTTTACCCGAAACACCCCTCCTATTTGCACTCCTCCCTTACCTTCTCGAAAGGAGGATTTTTGCTCTCCTCCGCATCCGAAGAGCAGTAGCGAGATAAAAACGGAAAAAAAGTAATCTTGTCATAGTAGCCTAGTTCTACGCGAATATATGCCTAAGAGTTTTAAGAATCGCTATCAAGCTTTATGCAATGACCTTCGAAAGATAAATGAACTTTCGAACAAGATATCTTCGTTGGTAAGCGTTAATTTGAAGGATTTTCAATGAAGCCCCTTTCTCGAATATTTTATTGCACAAAGTTTTCGAAACTTATTTTGCTTGCGCTGATGCTTCATTCAGTGCAGGTTGTGCTGGGTCAAGGTGCTTCGGAAACGCGAGTTATTGCGGGACCAATAACCTTACTTGATACCAACAGTATTATCCCTGAAAGTTTTGAGCTAAACGGTATAGAACAGCAGCAGTATGCTGTCGACTTTGCAAAAGCTGAATTGAAAATTTTGGATAGTTCGTTGGTTTACCCAATTGAAATTACCATTAGCTATCGCACATTCCCTTTCAACTTTTCTAAACCCTATCAACACAAAGATGAATCAATGATCATCGCTCGGCAACGGGTTTATAATCCCTTCCGACCCACGGGAAAGTCACAAGGTGATAATCTGCTAGATTTCGGTGATATTGAGAAAAGGGGAAGTATATCCCGAGGAATCAGCGCTGGAAACAATCAAAACCTTTCCGTTAATTCAAGTTTGAACCTCCAATTGTCAGGTCGGCTTAACGAACGCTTCAGTCTTGTTGCGGCCATAGCCGATCAAAACATCCCCATTCAACCTGATGGCAATACCCAACAACTTCAAGACTTTGACCAAGTATATATTCAAATCTTCGATGACAATACTCGAATTACAGCGGGTGACTTTCAAACCGTAAGAAACGAAGGCTATTTCATGCAGTTCAACAAACGGCTGCAGGGAGGAAGGGTAGAAACTGAAATCGTTCCGATCAACAATGATACCACCCGCACCTTGAAGCTTGAAGCCAGCGGTGCGGTGTCTCGCGGGAAGTTTGCACGAAAAACCATTCAAGGTGTAGAAGGAAACCAAGGTCCGTATCGACTTACCGGTGCTGAAGGCGAACCATTCATCGTAGTTCTCTCAGGAACAGAACGCATTTTCATAGATGGTCAGCTATTGCTACGCGGACAAGAAAATGATTATGTCATCAATTACAATACTTCCGAAATCACTTTTACAGCTAAAACCTTGATAACGAAAGACCGCAGAATTGTGGCAGAATATCAATATTCAGATCGGAATTATGCGCGATCCTTGGTATATGGTTCTGCAAATTATACAGGCCAGCGGATGAAGCTAGATTTGGCATTTTATACAGAACAAGATGCTAAGAACCAACCCTTGCAACAAACCCTTACAGACCAACAGAAGGATGTGCTCAGGGCTGCGGGCGACAGCGTTAACCGAACACTAGCATCGAGCATTGACTCTGTAGGTTTCAGTGAAAACCAGCTGTTGTATGATCGTGTTGACACCAGCTACTTTGACCCAATTTTGAACCTTGAAATTGCTGCAGAAGGAGTGTTGGTTTACACTACCATCCCTGAAAAAGCTGTTTATCAAGCCACTTTTTCGAACGTTGGAGAAGGCAACGGAAATTATGTTTTTTCCGAGCAACTTGCCTTTGGGCGGGTTTACGCTTGGGTACCGCCCATAGATGGTGTTCCTCAAGGATCGTTTGAACCAGTTATTCAATTGATCACCCCAAAACAAAGGCAAATGGTAACAGCACGCGCTGAATACGCCATTACCGAAAGTGTAAACGCTACTGTGGAGTGGGCGGGAACCAGCAACGATATCAATACGTTCAGCACGCTAGATCAAAGCGATGATCTAGGAATGGGCACTAAAATCACCATTGACGGCAAACAGAAAGTCACAGATCATTGGAGTGCATTGGGGAAGGTCGATTATGAGTTTTTGCAAAAAAACTTCGCCCAAATCGAACGATTTCGAGACGTAGAATTTGATCGAGATTGGAACATTCGAGACCTGCTAATTCCAGATAATCAGAATGTGCTAGGAGCAGAAATCGGGGCACAGCATGAGAAAAATTTTAAAACCATCTATGGCATTAAATCATTCACAGCTGGAAATTCATTTCAAGGAATTCAAAACTCAGCTTCCGTTTCATCGGATTTCAAAAACCTTAAAGGCAATTACGCTGCCAGCCTCACAAACCAAGAGGGTGAACTGATCAAAAGCGACTATTTTCAACATAACACGTTGATTTCAATTCCCTTTTGGAAACTGAAACTTGGTTTTAAAGACGACTTAGAAGAAAACAAACGGTTCGACCCAAGAGCAGACACCTTGAGTAACCTTTCGTTCAAGTGGTGGGAGTGGGAAGCTTCCATCGCTACCGCTGATAGCAATAAAAACAGGCACAAACTCTCCTACTCAGAACGCACCGATTGGTTGAAAGACAGGGCCATTTTAGGCAAGGCCACATTCGCACGCATTTACGGCTACGAAATGAACCTGACGAAAATGCGCAACTCAAGTTTAAATGTTCGGGTAAACTACAGGACCCTGGACATTCTCAACAAAGAACTCACATCTCAGCAACAAGAGAACACCTTACTGTCACGAGCTGAATATCAATTCAGGGTATTCAAGGGTGCCATCAGTTCCTCTACCTTCTATGAAATTGGTTCAGGACTCGAAAACCGCAGAGAATTTATATACATTGAAACCACTCCAGGCCAAGGAACACACATTCATATTGACTACAACAACAACAACGAAAAGGAGCTGGATGAGTTTGAGTTAGCCATTCAAGCCGATCAAGTAGCCTCAGCCAATTATCTTAAAGTGTTTGTCCCCACCAACGAATACATCAAGGTATTTAGAAATCAGTTTTCGCAAGCGTTGTATTTCCGCCCTTCTGCCATTTGGCGCAACGAAAAAGGCGTGCGAAAGGTCATCAGCCATTTCTCAGATCAGTTTTCATTTGCAGCCGACCGAAAAAACCTTGAGTTGGATTTGATTGATCAGTTCAATCCGTTTCTTTTTGACCTGGCAGATTCTGTGCTTCAATCAACGACCTCCAACTTGAGAAATATATTCTATTTCAATCAATCGCACCCAGTGTTTGGAGCAGACATCACGTACCAGCGCTTGGACGCGCGAAACCTTCTCACCAGCGGGTTTGAATCACGATCAACCGAAAAAACCAGTGCAGGATTCCGGTGGAACTTCACTTCAATACTAGGGTTGGAATCGCGCGGTGAGCAAGGGCGAAAAAGTTCAAAATCCGATGCCGGAATTCTAAGCTCAAGGAACTTCAATATCCACTATCAGCAAATTGAACCCAAACTAGTGCTTCAGCCAGGCGCAAAGTGGCGACTCAGCTTCACCTTCAACTATAAGGAACAAGAAAACAAGCTCAACGAACCAGGAGCACTGACAGGCGGTGAAAAATCCATTGCGCGACAAAGCGCGCTGGAGTTTAACTTGAACTCTCCTGAAAAAGGAAGTTTATTGATGACCGGCAGCTTGGTTCAAATCAATTATTCAGGAGCCGCTGGAAGTGCCGTTGGATTTGAAATGTTGGATGGTCTGCAACCTGGACTGAACGGAAATTGGGGTATATCTTATCAACGCCACTTAGCAAATAACCTGCAAATCAACCTGACGTATAACGGAAGACAATCGCCTGGTTTACGCGTTATACACACGGGAGGCGTTGAAGCACGAGCTTTCTTCTAACCTTACTTCAACTCGAAACTTGTCGTACCCATCAAATAGTCTTCGGCATACATCTCCACAATGTATTTTCCTTCCAAAGCCTCTTTGAGCATATCCCAGTACAAGCACATGTCCATTTCTTCGCCTTCATACATGATCTCTTCTTTGCGCGAGTAAAGACCTTCCTTGCCATCGTAAGTAAACATGTAATCCTTAGATTGATCGTAGGACAACACTTCACCGTCCGGCCCAACTATGCGCAAGTAAATGATTTTTTTACCTGGCTTCGTAACCTCATTCTTATCGATGGTAAAGCAGGTTTTAATTTTGTCTGTTCTTTTCGCACGATCGGTTTCTCTATGCACGGTGCTGTTCTTCACGCGCTGTCCGAATGACACCAAATCCACTGCTTTGAGCTTCGATCCCAATTTTACTTTTTCTGCTAGTTTTTCGTTTTTATCACTGAGTTCGGTATTCTGCTCTTTTTGCTGATTAAGCTTGGTTTCTACTTCCGCTTTTTGCACAATAAGTTCTTGGTTTGCGGTATTCAAAGAGTCAATCGTAACCAAATAATTCTTCATCACATCGCGCAGTGTTGACGCCTCCTTTCTCAATTTATAGATGATCCATGCGTCATCTTTATGCTTTTCGGCTTCTTTGAGCATCTTTTCAATTTGCTCTTTTTGCTCTGCTATTTGAGCCATCATCTCTTCATTGTCGGTAGAAACAGAGTCGTACCTGGCAAGCATGTCTTCAAGCTCTCTGGTCAAATTGCTCTTCTCTGTGGTTAGGTCCGTGTTGTCTGTAACCAGCTGAACATTCTCTTGGCGTTCGTTATAAAAAAGAAACAGTGAGGCAAGGTTGGTAATCAAGAGCAACACAACCAATACGGTGAGGTTTCTTCTCTTTTTATCGTCATTCTCAGCCATAACAAAAGGATATTAATTTAATGCAAAGCTATTAAGGTTCAAGGCCTAGCGATGTTTGTTGAAAATGATTTTTAGGCAGCCCATTGTTAACATAGATTATTTGTGTTTACAAGACTTTCGTCCCTTTGCCACACTTACATTTGGTGCATGTATCGCATTACCAATATTGCCATCGGATTTGTAAGTGTGATTCCGGGCATCATTATGGCGCTTGGTGCTTGGCAGTATTTTCAGGAGCTTCCTCTATATGATGTGCTGATCGCGCGAAGTGTAGGCGCCTTTGTGATTATTTCTGTGATTGCCGCAATTCAACCGAAAAAAGACCTCAAAAAAGTATCGCAGCTTGGAATCAGTGTTGGCTTTATTTGGATGCTGACTGCAATGATTTTGGAATTGGAATTATGACCCAAGTCCGAGCAAAAGAATGGTTTGCCTCAAATGGATGGAAGGTTTTTCCATTTCAAGATTCTGCTTGGAAGCATTACAACGAAGGATTCAATGGCATAGTAAACGCCCCCACGGGAAGCGGAAAAACCTATTCGTTGATGATTCCTATTCTGGAAACCATCGAAAAAAGCAAAGGCTTACAAGCAATCTGGATCACACCCATTCGCGCGCTGTCAAAAGAAATTTTGCAATCCACCGAAAAGGCGGCTGAAGGGTTGGGCTTGGAAGTAAAAGTGGCCATACGCACCGGAGATACTTCTACGAAAGACAAAACCAAGCTCAAGAAATCTCCGCCCGATATTCTGATTACTACACCCGAAACCATTCATGTGTTACTCGCACAAAAAGGCTATGCCAACTATTTCAAAAACGTGAAAGCCATCGTGATGGATGAGTGGCACGAACTGGTAGGTTCAAAGCGTGGAGTACAAATTGAACTGGCGCTTTCTCGCTTGAAAACCATCGCTCCTCGATTGCAGATTTGGGGAATTTCTGCCACCATCGGAAACATGGATGAGTCGCTGCAAGTGCTGCTCGGAAGTTGGCACGAAAACAAGCCCAAAGTCATCATCAAGAGCGAAATCAAAAAGAAATATGTCGTGAAATCGGTCTTTCCTGATGAGTTGGAAACTTTGCCTTGGACAGGCCATTTAGGCATCAGACTGATTGATAAAATCATCCCAATACTATTGCGCAGCGAAAGCACCTTGATCTTCTTGAATACGCGCGGACAAGCTGAAATTTGGTATCAAAAATTATTGGAACATTCGCCCGACTTTGCGGGGATTGTGGCCCTTCATCATGGGTCGATGAGCCGAGAAACACGCCATTGGGTAGAAGATGCATTGTATGATGGGCGACTGAAGGTGGTGATTTGCACGTCAAGCCTTGATCTAGGTGTCGATTTCAGGCCGGTCGATACCATCATACAAGTTGGTGGGCCAAAAGGCGTTTCGCGCTTCATGCAGCGCGCGGGAAGAAGCGGCCACCAACCAGGCGCTACAAGCACCATTTATTTTCTTCCAACACATTCGCTCGAGTTGATCGAAGCTGCAGCATTGCGCGAAGCAGTGGATAAAGAGTTAACTGAAAGTCGCTTGCCATTCATCCGGTCGTTTGATGTGTTGATTCAATATTTGGTTACGCTGGCTGTTTCTGACGGATTCCGCCCCAATGAAATATTCGAAGAGGTGCGTTCAACTTTCTGCTGTGAATCCATTTCTGAAGATGAGTGGAATTGGTGTTTGAGCTTCATAGTTAATGGTGGAAACTCACTCAATGGCTACGATGAATTTCACAAAGTAGTGGTTGAAGATGGGCTTTATAAAGTAACCAGTCGTCTCGTTGCCATGCGGCATCGTTTGAGCATGGGCACCATCGTGAGCGATGCCATGCTCAAAGTGAAAATGCAGCGCGGTGGATATTTGGGAAACATCGAAGAGTATTTCGTTGCTAAACTCAATCCTGGAGATAACTTTTGGTTTTCCGGCAGAAGTCTCGAGCTGATTCGCATCAAAGACATGACGGTTCAGGTGCGCAAATCTAACAAGCAAACCGGCCCAATTCCTAGCTGGATGGGAGGCAGAATGCCGCTGAGTTCGCAGATGTCGAAAATGCTGCGCAAAAAGCTGAATGAAGCTGTTTTGAAGACTTCCATGGATGAAGAAATTCTGTTCCTCGAACCACTGATTGCGCAGCAACAAGAGACTTCCATCGTGCCGAAAGAAAATCAATTTTTGATCGAGCAATACGAAAGCAAAGACGGATATCACGTGTTGATGTATCCCTTCGAAGGACGTTTCGTGCATGAAGGAATTGGCGCGTTGATCGCCTACAGGATTTCATTGCTTCAACCCATTTCTTTCAGCATTGCCATGAACGATTATGGTTTCGAATTACTATCAGACCAACCCATTCCGATTCAAGACGCCATTGATTCCAATATTTTCTCAACCGACCATTTGATGGACGACATTCTGGCGAGCATTAACTCTGTAGAAATGGCCAAGCGCAGGTTTAGAGACATTGCCAGCATCAGCGGATTGGTTTTTCAAGGTTATCCAAATAAACAGAAGAAAGAACGCCATTTGCAAGCCAGTTCACAGTTGTTCTTCAGTGTGTTTCAAGACTATGACAAAGACAACCTTTTGCTGCGGCAGTCTTTTAACGAAGTGATGGACTTCCAGTTGGAAGAAGTGCGTATGCGTGAAGCTTTGAACAGAATCAATGGTCAAGAAATTGTTGTCACAAATCCAGGAAAATTCACGCCTTTTGCTTTTCCGATCATAGTAGATCGTTTGCGTGAAAAGCTCACTTCCGAAAGCTTGCAGGATCGCATCAAAAAGATGAAAATTCAGCTTTGATTCCGAATCAAGAAGGAAGATATTTGAGCTGATGAAGAAATTCCTTCTCCTTCTGATCATATTCACGCAACTTGATGTTAAAGGTGCCAACCTTGATAGCCTCTTTCAGTCGCTGAATTACCGCTCATCTGAACTTCAGCTTAAAGCGCTTGACAGCGCCTATAAATCATTGCGATATGCCGACTCGGCAGAATTTGCTGCCTTTCACATCAGGGCAATACAAGTCAAGCTCGACTGGAAAGAAAAAACCGAACTCCTATTTAGAGGTAAATACCACTTGGGACGGTGGTACATTGCTCATGATCAAGTGGCCAAAGGCATCGTTTTGCTCAACCAGCTCGTGGAAGAAATCACAACCGACCAATACCCTGAGCTTAAAGCGCATGCATATATTTCTCTCAGCTCTAGCTATCACGAAATGGGATCGATCGAGCGGGCGCTCGAATATTCGCTCTTTGCCATTGATTGCCTCCAATTTGCAAAAGACACTTCCCTATTGCCTCGTGCATTGAATTCAGCGGGCGAGGATTACCGCACCATGAACGACTTTGAATCAGCGCTCATATATTACGATCGTGGCCTTTCTTCAGCGAAAGCCCAAAAAGACTCCTTCTTACTTGGAATGATCTCTAGCAATAAAGGAATCGCACTGACCAAGCTCAAACGCTTTGATGAAGCTCAAGAAATTCTCAAATTCGGATATGACATCACCGTAAAAACAGGAAATAAGTTTGGACAGGCCGTTTTATTGACCAACGCTGGTTTCTCGGCCAAAGAAGAAAAAGATTACGAACGAGCACTTGAGTTTTACACCAAATCACTGGCCATCAAAGAAGAGTTGGGCAACAACCGCAGCTTAGCGTATACATTGAATGACATTGGCGAAACGCATTATTTGATGAGGAATTACGCTCTGGGAATCCCCTTCTCCCAACGGGCACTGCAATTAATTGATGTTGATGATTCGCCCTATTACATGCGCGACTTTAAGTTGACCATTGCACGCCTATATGCAGCAAACAACCAATTTGATAGTGCATACATTTATTTGGAATCTTCCCGTGAGTTGCAAGAAAACTTACTCAACAAAGACAAATTAGCGGAGGTAGCACGCATCGAGCAAATGCATGTGCTGAAGGAAAAAGAATTGGAAAACCACCTTTTAAAATCGCAAAATGAAGCCAACTTATCTGATCTGAAACGCGGTCGATTGTTGTTTGCCCTTGTGCTGGTTCTTCTGATAGCCACTTTCAGCTTTGGGTTGATTTTGTATCGAAACAACCGCATTAAACAGGCGTTATCGGCCAAATTAGAAGCACAGAATATGGCACTCTCGCAATCAAACGAAGACCTCAATCAATTGCTGAACGAGCAAAATTCATTGTTCAACATTGTGACGCACGATTTAAAGGGACCTTTGATGAACAGTGCTCAATTGCTCACCTTGGAATCAGAAGCAGACACATCGGCCGAAAAGGCCAAGATGCGAAGCATGATTCAACGCTCAGTAAACGGAGCCTTGGGCTTCATTTCTGAATTCAATGCACTGCGCGAATTGGAGGAAAAAAAGGAGCTTCCGAAAAAGGAGACTTTTGATCTTTCAGCCATCATAAAAGAAGTGCTCTCTCACTTTGAAAATGAACTCAACACTCGCAAAATTCACGTTCATTTCAATGAAGAGCAAAAAATTGAAGTAAACAGCGTGCCGTCTTTTGTGCGCCATATCCTGTTGAACCTCATTTCAAATGCGGTGAAATTTTCACCCGACAAGGGAAGTATTTTCATCACCGTTTCGCAATCAGGCAGTACTCGGGTTTCCATCGAAGACCAAGGTACGGGTATAAAACCTGAAAACTTAGATAGAATTTTCGAACGTTTTTTTAGGGCTCCGGCAGGGTTAGTCAGTGCCAAGTCTAATGGACTGGGACTCTCTTTGGTGAAACTACTGGTAGAAAAATTGGGTGGAAAAATTTCAGTAAAAAACACCTTAAACAAAGGCAGCGAATTCATCATTACCATTCCTTAAGTGCCATGTCATTTACTCCGCTAACCGCTATAATCGCTGGTGCTTCGGTCATTTTTGGAAATCGTTGGATTCGAATCGGTGACGACCTGGTCATGGCGGACCTCCACTTGGGCAAAACCATGCATTTTAGAAAGGCAGGGCTTCCTATTCCTCCTACTGCTCGGTTTGCAGATCAAGCTGCATTGCTCGAATTGATCCATTCTGAACAACCAAAACGACTGATCATTTTAGGAGACCTGTTTCACAGTGCGCTCAATTCTGAAATGGAAGAATTTGGAATGATTACCAGTCAATTTCCTGAAATCGACTTTCTGCTGGTTATAGGCAACCACGACATTCTTTCCGGTGCTAACTATCGTTCAATGGATTTACAAGTGTTTGAAACGCTAGCAATTAGGCCGTTTTTGCTGTCTCACGAACCAATAAACGAGTTAGCTGAAAATCAAATAAATGTGCACGGCCACATTCATCCTGGCGCATTGCTCAGAGGAAAAGGACGGCAATCGTTAATGGTTCCATGCTTTCATTTACAAGGTCAACACTTGTGTATGCCTGCATTTGGCGCGTTAACCGGATTGATGAAAGTGAAAACCAAGAAGAAAGATTCGGTTTTCGGGGTTTTGGAAGATGAAGTGGTGAAATTGATGTGATCTGAAAAGGACCAAACCATGATTAATTCCCCCTCCTTCGCAATTCTTTCTTTTTTTTGCATTCTAAAACACAGACCATGAGCGATAAGATCAATGCAGATAAAGCCCCAAAACCAGTTGGTTCATATCCACACGCCAGACGCGTAGGAAACTTGCTTTTCTTATCGGGTGTTGGTCCGCGCACCGCTGGCTCTGATGCCAACGACAGTGGAGTGCCCGGCTTAAAACTCGACCACAACGGCAATTTCCTCGAATTTGATTTTGAAGCACAATGCCGTTCGGTTTTTGATAACGTGCGCGCAGTGCTCGAAGCTTCAGGAAGCACGTGGAATAACTTGGTAGACGTAACCGTGTTTTTGGTCAACATGAAGCGCGATTTCGCCACTTACAACCGTATTTATGCAGAATATTTCAAAGAAGCGCAGCCTTGCAGAACTACCGTTGAAATCAATTCATTGCCCACACCCATTGCCATTGAATTGAAGTGCATTGCTACGATTGATTGATTTGAAAAGCCCTTTTCAAGAATACTTTTAGTTGCTTGAACGCATTATCGATGAAATGATATGCCGGCAGAGGTAAATCAACTTGTTTCAACTGGTCTTTATTTGTGATAATTTTGGATTTGAATCCAAAATTATTATACTTTTATTGGATTCAAATCCAAAATTATGATAAATAGACATCAACTTGCATTTGCCAAGGAAAGGCTTTTTAAAGGAAAAGCATTGATCATTTACGGTCCGCGACAAGCAGGAAAAACCACCTTCACTGAGCTGCTCTTAAAAGAAACGAATGAAAAAATTCTGAGACTGAACGGGGACGATGCCGACACACGATCCGTGCTATCCGAGGCAAACTCTACGCTGCTTCAAAATATCATTGGCAATCACAAAATTCTGGTCATTGATGAGGCCCAGCGCATTCCTAACATTGGGATTGCCATAAAAATTATAGTCGATCAATTCAAAGACGTACAAGTCATTGCAACGGGATCATCTTCCTTTGAGCTGGCTAATCATATCAATGAACCATTAACCGGTCGTAAATATGAATTGCTGCTTTTACCCATTGCTTTTCAAGAAATGGTTGCGCATACTGACTACTTAAACGAAACGCGTATGTTGGAGCAACGGCTGGTATTTGGCAGCTATCCAGAAATAATCACCGACCCAAGTCGTGCAGAAGAGCACATAAAACTCTTGGCCAACAGCTACTTGTACAAGGATCTTTATTTACTCGAACAAATTAAAAAACCCATTCTACTCGAAAAACTAGTAAAAGCATTGGCCCTTCAAGTTGGCAGTGAAGTAAGTGTGAATGAGCTTTCAAAGCTGATCGGAGCAGACAACAAAACCATTGAAAAATACATCTCTGCACTCGAACAAGCTTTTGTGGTATTTACCCTAACGGCATTCAGTAAAAACGTGCGCAACGAACTGAAAAAAAGTCGAAAAATTTACTTTTATGACAATGGGGTGATCAACGCAATCACCGGCAATTTCAATGCTATTCAACAACGTACAGATGTAGGCGCCTTGTGGGAAAATTATCTCATAAGCGAACGCTTAAAATTCAAAGCAATAAACCAAATGAATGCTTCATCACATTTTTGGCGCACCACGCAACAACAAGAAATTGACTACATAGAGTCTTCCTCAACCTCTATGGCTGCCTACGAGTTTAAATGGAGCGCTAAGGCCAACTACAAGTTTCCAGTAACCTTCTCCAAAGCTTATCCTTCGGCTACTTTGCAAACAATCCATCCGAAAAACTACGGCTCTTTTCTGAGCTAGCGCAACCTATTTCGGTTGTAGTTGATTGCAGCTTTCTTCAACGCATTTTTCTTAAAATAAGGAATGATGATGTACATGGTTGTGGGGACAGCTCCCGCCACTACAAGCGCAATTTGCGAAGGCGAAGAAACATCATCATAGGTCCAGGCATTGTAGGCAAAAACTCCAAACAAAGGCAATGCAACACCCAATGAAACTTGCTTAGCGATAGTCCAGTTTCTGAATCGATTCATGTATTTCTTACTCTCTGGGTCGAAGTCAAAATCGCGCCTCAAATTACCTCCATAAATACCAACCCAGCGGCTATCCGATTCAGGAGCTTTCTTATACGTGTGCCAATAAAAAAAGGATCGGCTATCAGCTCCAGTGGAAGTAAACGTGTAGCTCCGAATCATGTCAGACCGCACTACTAAACTGTCATTTCCTGATTCAATTTGTGCCATCACGCTAAAAAATGGAAACAGAAAAGAAAGGATAAAAAGCAAATGCCGTTTCATGGGTAAAGCAAACATGGGAAATAATTAGATATAATCCCTTTGCAATAGGGGTATTTGATCCATTAAAAATCGACACCATTGCTGCCCCTCATTTCGCCATTCTTTTCAACCCTAAAGTCGAATCTAGATTTTACCTTTGCCGCCTTTTATAAGAATAGGCTAGAACGTTGACATGAAAGGATTTAAAGAACATGATGGGCTAAACCTGCCAAACATTGCAGAGCAGGTGTTGGAGAAGTGGAAAAACGAGAGAACGTTTGAGGCGAGCATTTCAACCCGTGAAGGCAAACCCAGCTTCGTGTTTTACGAAGGGCCACCCTCTGCCAACGGCATGCCCGGCATCCATCACGTGATGGGCAGAACTATTAAAGATTTATTCTGCCGATATAAGACTCAACGTGGGTTTCAAGTAAACCGAAAAGCAGGTTGGGATTCGCACGGACTGCCTGTTGAACTGGGCGTAGAGAAAGAACTCGGCATTACCAAAGAAGACATCGGCAAGAAAATCAGCATCGAAGAATACAACAAAGCCTGCCGCGAAGCCGTGATGCGCTACACCGATGTATGGAATGATTTGACCGAAAAAATGGGCTATTGGGTTGACATGAGTGACCCATACGTGACCTACGAAAACAAATACATCGAAAGTGTGTGGTGGTTACTGAACCAATTGTACGAGAAAAACATGCTCTACAAAGGTTACACCATTCAGCCCTATTCTCCTGCAGCTGGAACAGGATTGAGCTCGCATGAATTGAATTTGCCCGGCACGTATAAAGATGTGAAGGATACGAGTGCAACCGCTTTGTTTAAAGTGACGAGTAGCAAGTTGCAAGTGGTGAGTGATGCTGCGGAAAAAGGAAATTTATTCTTCATGGCGTGGACTACTACACCATGGACTTTGCCATCGAATACTGCGCTGACAGTAGGCTCCAAGATTGAATATGTATTGGTAAATACTTTCAACCCTTACACAGCCGAACCACAAAAAGTAATTCTCGCAGAAAGTTTAGTTTCTAAATACTTCAAACCAGAAGGCTTGGAGGCCGAAATGACTTACTCACATTCAGATAAGTTGTTGCCTTACAGAGTGTTGGCTTCTTTCACAGGTGCTGAATTAGTCGGCTCTCGTTACGAACAACTCTTGCCTTACACTCAACCCATGAGAGATGCTGACAAAGCGTTTCAAGTAATCGCTGGAGACTTCGTAACCACTGAAGACGGAACGGGAATCGTGCATACCGCGCCAACATTTGGTGCAGATGACATGGCCGTAGCCAAAGCCGCTGGCGTTCCTCCAATGTTGGTCGAAAACGAAAACGGAGATCCAGTGCCATTGGTGGACCTGCAAGGTCGATTTGTGATGGCAGTGAAAGATGACGTTTGGGGCTTGGCAGGCGAACCAGTGAAAGCGGAATACCTGAGCGATGCCGAAAGAGAAGCTGCTTTCGAAAAGCAAAAGGTGAGCTTAAAAGAACACATCCCAAACTTGAGCAATTACTTGAGTGTGGATGAGCGCATCGCGCTGAAATTAAAACTGGAAGGAAAGGCCTTCAAGGTGGAGAAATACCAACACAACTATCCGCATTGCTGGAGAACCGACAAGCCGATTTTATACTATCCATTAGATTCTTGGTTCATCAAGGCATCTTCAGCTCGTGAGAAGATGATTGCCTTGAACAATACCATCAACTGGAAGCCAGAGAGCACCGGAACAGGAAGATTTGGAAACTGGCTTGAAAACGTCAACGATTGGAACTTGAGCCGTTCCAGGTATTGGGGAACTCCGCTTCCCATTTGGCGCACAGGTCCTTACGGTCCGTTGATGGAAGAATGCGTTGGCGCCATCAATGATTTTACTGAAAAGAACGCCTACTACATCTCTGAAGAATGCCTTGACGAGGCTAGAAACCGCTTTGACGGACAATCGTTGCGCAAGTATTTAGGAGAAAAACGCTTGATGGGCGAAAACGTCAACAACATTTGGAATGACCTCATTCGCTCGCGCAAAATCAAACCCTTCGCTTCGCTTCCTGAAGAGATGATCGACTTGCACCGTCCGATGGTGGATTATGTCATCTTCTTTAGAAATGGCCTTGTCTTGTCCCGCGAATTAGATCTGATCGATGTGTGGTTCGACAGTGGTGCTATGCCCTACGCACAGTGGCACTATCCATTCGAAAACAAAGAAATGATTGACAGTGGCCTTGCATTTCCAGCCGATTTCATCGCTGAAGGAGTGGACCAAACACGGGGCTGGTTCTACACATTGCACGCAATTTCATCCATGATCAAAGGTTCAGTTGCCTTTAAAAATGTGGTGAGCAATGGTCTTGTATTAGACAAGAACGGACTAAAAATGTCAAAGAGACTTGGTAATGGCATCGCCCCATTCGAAACCCTTGGCAAGTTTGGTCCGGATGCCACACGCTGGTACATGATCACCAACGCCATGCCTTGGGATAATTTGAAGTTTGACTTGGACGGCATTACAGAAGTTCAACGCAAGTATTTCCGTGCACTGCACAACAGTTATTCCTTCTTTGCGCTATATGCCAATGTAGATAACTTCACCCATGCCGAGAAAGAAATTCCATTGGCCAACCGTCCTGAAATCGACCGTTGGGTAATTTCCAGGCTCAACAGCTTGGTGAAAGAAGTAGAAAATGCTTTCGACAACTATGAACCAACGCGCGCGGGAAGAGCCATTCAAGATTTCGTAGTAGACGAATTGAGCAACTGGTATGTGCGCCTGTGCAGAAGGCGTTTCTGGAAAGGCGACTATTCTGAAGACAAGATTGCCGCCTATCAAACGCTTTATCGTTGTTTGGTCACCGTGGCCAAATTGAGTGCGCCAATCGCACCGTTCTATTCAGACTCATTATTCTGTGATTTGAACGACATCACTGGCAACGATCCTACGCATTCAGTGCACATTTCAGAATGGCCAACGATGAACGAAACTGAAATTGACCATGATTTAGAACAACGCATGGCACTTGCACAAACCGCTTCTTCTCTGGCGCTTTCGTTGCGCAAGAAAGAAAACATCAGGGTGCGTCAGCCTCTACAAAAAATCATGATCCCAGTAATCGATGCCGAATTTGAAAAACACCTAAAGCAGGTGGAAGATTTAATACTGAGCGAAGTCAATGTAAAAGAGCTTCAATACATCAAAGACGATGGGGTTTTCGTAAAGAGTATTAAACCAAACTTCAAGACACTGGGTCCTAAGGTGGGTAAAAACATGAAAGTGTTGGCAGGCCGAGTAGCCCAATTTGAACAGTCTGAAATTCAAACGCTCGAATCCGAAGGAAGCATCACGCTCGACTTGAATGGCGAATCTTTCGTCTTGATCAAAGACGATGTTGAAATCAGCACGAAAGATATTCCCGGTTGGAGTATGGCAAGTGAAGGCATAGTCACGGTGGCGTTAGATATCACCATTAGTGAAGAATTACGTTCAGAAGGCATCGCTCGAGAATTGGTGAATCGCATTCAAAACATGCGAAAAGAGAGCGGTTTGGACGTTACTGACAAAATCTTTCTAATGGTTGAAAAGCAGGCAGAGGTGACACGTGCGGTCGAATCCAATAAAAATTATATTTGCGATGAGACACTTGCCTCTGAGCTTTCGCTGCAAGAGGCCATCACAAATGATAAAGCAATAAACGTTGAGGTAGAGGACGGTATCTCTACTAAGATTTTTTTACAGAAAGCATAATTAGAGGAAGCCATGGCAGATTCAGAAAAAACAAGGTATTCAGATGCGGAGCTCCAGGAGTTTCGCGAGATTATAAATGCGAAATTGGTAGAGGCGAAAGAAGATCTTGATCTTTTAAATTCTACCATGTCGCTTAGAGACAACAACGGAACAGACGACACATCTCCCACTTTCAAGTTGATCGAAGATGGTTCTGATGTGCTTTCAAGAGAAGAAACTTCTCAATTGGCTGCCCGTCAAGAGAAGTTCATCAAGCACTTGAATGATGCTTTGGTGCGCATTGAGAATAAGACTTACGGCATTTGTCGTCAAACGGGTAAGCTTATTTCCAAAGAGCGCTTGCGCATTGTGCCTCATGCCACATTAAGCATCGAAGCAAAGAACCTTCAGCCGTAATTAACCCTATTAATTCAGGAGCTTTTGAAAAAAGCCCTTTTTATATCGTTGGCGGTTTTAATTGCCGACCAAGCCGTTAAACTTTGGATCAAATCAAACATGTATTTGGGCCAAGAGTTTGCTGTACTTGGGAATTGGTTCATCATCCATTTCACAGAAAACAACGGCATGGCCTTCGGCATGGAGTTTGGCGGTGAAATGGGGAAAATTGCGCTTTCTGTATTTCGAATAATTGCCGTTTCTTTCATTGGCTATTACTTATTTAAAACGGCCAAAAAAGGGGCTAAAACAGGCCTCATTGTAGCGGGTTCATTGATTTTTGCTGGCGCGTTAGGAAACATCCTTGACTCGATGTTCTACGGCATTATTTTCAACGACAGTTACCATCAAATTGCTGAGTTTTTTCCTGAAGAAGGCGGCTACGCTCCGTTTCTCTTTGGTCGTGTGGTTGACATGCTCTATTTCCCGCTTTTTTCAGGCACCTTCCCCGACTGGATGCCTGTGTGGGGTGGTGAGCAATTCATGTTCTTCAGACCAGTATTCAACATTGCCGATACGGCCATCACAACAGGTATCAGCATGATTGTTGTGTTCCAAAAACGCTATTTCCCGGAAGAGAAAAAGACCTCAGAAGAAGTGTCTCAAGAAGCTTAATACGCTACAAAAACCATCTTTTTCGTGTCGATTGTTTTTCCATCGATGATGAGGTTGTAGAAGTATGTTCCAACCTTACCATAACCATGATCGTACAAAACTTCATTGATGCCCATTGAAATGGGTGCAGTCAACTGCTGAATGACTTTTCCGTGCACATCGGTAATGGTGATTAATGCTTCGTCACTCTGGGGCCGATCGTGCACCACAAAGCTGATCATGGTGCTCTCATCAAACGGATTCGGTTTGTTTTGAAGGAGCTCTATTCCTCTTTGCTGCGGCTGCTCATCAACCCCAACGGTGGCTATAAACTGCTCTGCAGAAAACAAACTTTCAATACCATCTTCATTGACGCGACACACCGAAAAGAAATGATTTAACCCTGGTTTAATGAGCACTTCTGCGGTATTTTCAGTCACGGTAACTATCGTGTCCCAATCGTTTGTTTCTGTTCGATAGGCAATGCGAAAAGGAGGGCTAGCGCAAAAGTCTCCACCAATGTTCACCCTGGCCTTGTTCCATGTTCTCTGTTCGGCTTCAAAACCAAGGTCTGAACAAACGTTTTGTGCAATCATCGTTGCGGCATTGGCATTGATGGCAGCATTGCGGGCCAGGTAATTGAAGTCTACAAAAAAGCTGTCAAGCAGACCATCATTATCCGTATCTACACCCAGGATATCATCACTCGTGTGCTGCCTGTCGTCATAGTTCGGCCCGTTGGAAGCATCGCCATGCTCGTTGGCTGAGGTGAATCGCATGGCCGGATAGCCCGCTACGCGAAAAGGTATGTGATCGCCTCCTCTTCCAGATCGATCCTCTGCAGTCATGATAGTCAATGCCTGCCCAACATCAACATGTTCTTTCAACTCTTCTTCGTATTGCAATTTGATGTAACGCGCCAACTGCTTGCTCGGTGAATTAAAGCTCCCCGCTGAAAACAGCCTGACTTGGGTGCTATCGATGTTGTTTTCGCTTGGGCACGAGGGTGGAGAACTGGTTTCACCACAAATAATTCCTCCAATCACATCATTGTTCAGCACTGCGGCTATGGGTATGTTATTATCGCCACAATACTTCGCCATAGCCTCAGCACCATGCAAGCCTTGTTCTTCGCCCGTTGTGAGCATGAAAACTATAGTTCGATTATACTCATACTTCGCCATTACGCGCGCCAGTTCCATAACCAATGCGCTTCCACTACCATTGTCTTCCATGCCTTCAGCGAGGCAGCTTGTGTCACAGGAAGTATTACATCGACTATCCAAATGCCCTTCTATAATTATAATACCTGTCTGTCCTCCACCTGGGTCTAGCGTTTGTTTTCCGGGTAAAACCGCCACAACATTCTTGTGTTGAGCAACACCGCAAATGTTGCGATCAAACTGAAGAAAAGAAGCCTGTAAACGCCCTTCATTTTCTGTACTAAACTTTTCAAACATGTGATGAGCCCAGCGCATTGCAGCGCCAATGCCTCGCACATCAGAAACCGTATCTGACCCGGTATTTCTGGTTTGAAAGGCGCTCATTCGTCTTAAATAGCTGTGCAAAGAATCAGGCTTTATGCGATCTGTGAGTTCTGCAGCTATCGCATGTGGGTCGCTAAAAGAAACATTAGGCGAATAATCATTCGGTTTATAATTTCCTTCGAGGATATATGCAACTTCCGGATTTGTCAGCTTGATATTTGTTTGGCCATAGACAACAATTGATGCTGCAATGCAGCAAAAAACAAGAGTCGATTTGAGCATAGATTCAAAGTTTGGAGCAGAAAAGTAAAGATTTAATCGTTGAAATTGTTCAACAGCGAACCGGCACTACATTCGCGGCATGAATTCAGAAACTAAAAACAACACCCACTTCAACCGATTCATTGCAGTGAGCAGAGCTGAAGGAATATCTTTTCTTCTCTTGGTTTTTATAGCCATGCCGTTGAAATACGCTGCGGGCATGCCCCTAATGGTAAAGTATGTCGGTTGGGCGCACGGATTGCTGTTCATGGCATACATCGCTCAAATGCTGTACGTAGCATATTTGCTGAAATGGGATGTCCTCAAAATCATCTATGGATTCATCGCTGCTTTACTTCCTTTTGGTCCTTTTGTGTTTGAGAGAAGCCTGAAGAACAAATAAGTCTATTGAATTATGATTCGCTTCAAAAAGGCAGAACCATGAAGTTGAATCGATAATGTATAAACTCCCGCCGCAATAGACTCAACATTAAGTTCACCCAAATTCTCTGCTTCAATCACTCTGTTTCCGGCAAGGTCATACAACATAAGAACTTCGGGCATCTCGCCATTGCTCAACTGAACATTGAGGTTCTTGCGCGTTGGGTTTGGAAAAATCTTAACACTCAACGATTCTAACTGTTCTTGACCGAGAATCAATACAGCATATATAGTATCGCTCATGGCACAACCTGCTTCATTGAATACCGTCAGCGTATAGCTGCCAGATGATTCAACACTGGTGGTTGAATCTGTAGATCCAGTAGACCATGAATACTGGCTATAGGTTCCTGGAGAACCAATAATGGGTGCAGACCATAAATAAATTGTATCCTCATCAAAGGTCATTTCTGGAAAAGCATTGTCGGATTCAATAGTGAATGAGGTAGAAAACACGCACCCTGCTTGGTCAGTGACTGTTAAGCTATAAGTGCCCCCTCCAATACCTGAAAGGTTAAGGGAAGTTTCATTATTACTCCACTGATAAGAATAATTGCCCGCCCCGCCTGTAACCGAAAGGTTGATCGCTCCGTCATTTTCGTCTGGGCAAGTCGTATTTGTAATCGAAACTTGAGACGTATCAATCTCAGGATACACTTTGATTAAAACCGTATTGGAATATGATTCGTCACCACAGACCAAAGACATTGCTTTTCTTCTGAAATAAGTGTCTTCCGTCAATGAACCTGCTTGGAACGAAGTATCGGTATTGGCGCCAGCAGATGGCTGCCAAGAACCTGCAATGGTTGAATCCTGCCATTCGTAAGTGTAAATTCCATTAGAGCCTTCTGGAAGTGAGCTGTTTAAAAATACAGGAGGCGAAGCATTGAAGCATATTGTATCAACAAACTGAGCATGAGCGCATACAGGAAGCCATATAAGCCCATAAACTGCTATGAACAAACTAATTCTATTTTTTCTAATAAGCATCCTAGTTTCCTATTATAATTGATCCTCCAGAAAGAACGGATGGTTGGCTTATTGTTTCTGATGTAATGTCGCTACAACCGTTAACATCAGTAACTATAACAGTATATGTCCCAGAAGCAACTCCACTCAAATCTTCTGTTACCGAACCGTTACTCCAACTGTAGCTGAATGGAGATGTGCCGCCTGATACCGTTAGGTCAACTGCCCCATCTATGCCACCATTGCAGGTAACATCTGTTGAGGTTGTGCTCAGCACGAGAAGAGCCGGCTCTGTCAATGTCACATTCTCGGTATCTGTGCATCCATTGGCATCTGTTATGGTGACTGTATAGGTTCCTGCTGTCAATCCAGAGGCAGTCACAGTAGTAGCTCCATTACTCCATGAGTAAGTATATGCAGCTGTCCCTCCCGAAGCGCTTGCAGTTGCAGATCCAGTGTTTCCGCCATTGCAAGCAATATCGAATTGTGAAGAAATGGCTGCAACAAGGGCTGTAGGTTGAGTAATTGAGACAACATCGGTATCAATACATCCATTGGCGTCTGTAACTGTAATGGTATATGTTCCAGCTGCCAAACCAGTCACAGTTGCACTACTCGACCCATTACTCCACAAGTACGTATATGCTGCTGTTCCTCCCGAAGCGCTTACAGTGGCCGATCCATCATTCGCACCATTGCACGAAACGTTACTTGAAGATGAAATACTCGCAACCAAAACTGCTGGCTCTGTAATGGTTACAACATCAGTATCGGTGCATCCATTTGCATCTGTAACAGTAACTGTATACGTTCCTGCCGACAATCCAGTTGCAGTTGCCATAGCCATACCATTGCTCCAGAGAAAAGTATAAGCCGCAGTTCCTCCTGAGGCCGAAACGGTTGCAGATCCATTGGAACCGCCATTGCAAAGAATATTGGTGGATGAACCAATGGAAGCAACCAAAGCAATAGGTTGAGTGATTGTAACTACATCAGTATCTGTGCAGCCCGAAGCATCCGTAACCGTAACGGTATAGGTCCCAGCCGTCAAGCCAGTATTTGATGCCGTTGTTGCGCCATTGCTCCAAGCATAGGTATATGGTCCTGTTCCTCCCGAAGCCGTGGCAGAAGTAGCACCCGAATTTCCTCCATTGCACAACACATTCGTGGTTGAACCTATTGAAGCAACTAATGCCGTTGGTTGATTAATAGTGAATGAGTAGTTTAATGTCCCACAACCAGCAGCATCCGTTACGGTTACAGTGTAGGTGCCAGCCATTAACCCCGTTATCAAAGCTGAATTTCCCCCATTAGACCAAGAGTAGGTATACGGTGCATTTCCTCCAGTCATGGTAAGAGAAATCGCCCCTGTATTCGCGCCATTGCATGCAACATTCGTAACAGCGGTTGAAATAGTGTCAAAAGCATCGAACACATGAATTTCAACAGGGTTAGAATACGCAACGCCACAACTTGCTGAAGTAACCTTTCTTCTAAAATAGGTTGTTTGACTGAGTGCTCCCGGCTGATAGTCCAATGCGTTTGAAGCGGGAATTGCGGCCCAAGTTCCACCAGACACTGAGTCTTGCCATTCGTATGTAAACACGCCATCACCACCCGTTGCAGGTGCTGTGCTTGTCAGCGTGTCTGGAATTCCATTGAAGCAGACACTATCAATAGTTTGAGCATTCATCGCCAATGGAGCAAGAAACTCCAGCATTAGGGTCGCCTTGATCAGGTTTGAAAGAAGTCGTTTTTTCATCATTAGTTCGTAGTAATTATTCCCCCATCTAAAAGGGCTGGTTGCGTAATTGTTTCGTTTGCTGATTCCGTACACCCGACATTATCAGTAACCGTTACCCCATATGCACCTGCGCCCGCATTGATAATATCTTCCGTATTTTGACCACTGCTCCAACTATAGCTCAATGGGGCGTTTCCTCCTGAAACGGTCAAGTCTATTGCTCCATCGGTATTTCCATTGCACGATGCGGCTGTGGCAACCGTGCTCAATGAAAGTGTGTTGGCAATTATTGTCAGGTTCAATGTCGCCACAGAATCACATCCTGAGGCATTGGTTAGTGTGGTGGTGTAACTTCCTGAGGCAGCATAAGTAGCGCTGTTCGCTGGCCAAGTATAAGACCCACATGCTGAAACGTTTTCAGAACCAGAAGTGCTGCCATTGATGGTCAGGTTTAATGTGACAACAGAATCACAACCACCTATGCTTGTTACGGTTGTAGTGTATAACCCCGAAGACAGATAGGTGATACTATTCAGTGGCCAAGTATACGTGTCGCAAGCTTCCACGGTATCTGCACTCGAAAAGGCGCTATTGATGGTCAGGTTGAGAGTTGCCACTGAATCACAGCCTGACGCGTTGGTTACGGTAGCAGTGTAAACCCCAGAAGAAGTGTAGACAGTGCTATTCGCTGGCCATGTGTAAGTGTTACATGCAGACACGGTGTCGGTTCCCGCGTTGCTGCTATTGATGGTCAAGTTTAAGGTAACAATGGAGTCGCAGCCTGCGGCTGAGGTGTTCGTATCTGCGTAATTGCCGCTTGAAGTATACGTTAACCCGGTATTGCCCCATAAGTAACTATCGCATGCAGTTACTGGAATGCTGGTATTTACGATTGAGCACGATGCATCGATAACAACGTTGTCAACATAGAGCAACCATTCATCCGTGGTGTTGGAATATATGGAAACGTAAATCGCTTGGCCATCAAAAGCCGATAAATCATAAGAATAATCTGTATAACTGCCTGTAGATGGATACACATCTTGAACTATAATGTTGGTAAAGTCTCCGGCAGCATTTCCAGTCGTTGAAACATATACATCAAAATCTTCGGGATATGCTAAATTGTGATTTTTAGCAGAAAAGTTAAACCGATTTGAAACGCCATTGGTCACCGTAAATTGGGGCGAAACCAAATGATCGTCATGGGCAGTTAAACTGAACGTAATGTTCGCGCTGAAACCCCCACCAACGCCCTGTCCCGAGCTCAACACCCATGTATTGGCATCGCCACCATTGATCACAGTCCAACATGAAGCACCTGATTCAAAATCCATTGTGTAGGGGAAGGTGGTTATAGGACCACAAACTGTTGCGAACGAATACGGACCCGCCCATGCACTTGTTGAACCCGCCCCACAATCGGCCTGAACATAAAAATCATATGTAAATCCTGTAGACAGGCCTGAGAGGTTGTAAGGGTTCGATGATGTTGACACTGTAGTGCCTGTGCCTTGTGTAAACCCGGACAAACCATACTCTATGTTCCAAGACGTTTCTGTTGCGCCCGCTGTCCACGAAAGATCAGCAGAACTCGCCCCGATATTACTTGCCGATAAACTCGTTGGATAGGAGCACACTGAGCCGAGGTATGAAGAAGAAAATAAACCACGACCATGCGTAGCCGCAATAACCTCTGAGTCGCTGGAGCGCATTTGCAACATGTCTACGCGAACATTAGCTAAACCAGAGTTTGACGGGTTCCAAGTTGGGCTTGCACTTTGAAAATTGCTAGTCGACCACACTCCAACTTCTGTGGCAAGAATAACTTCATTATTGTCTGTTGGGTTCATCATAGACCACCGCACAGGCATGTCTGGCAGGTCTCCTTCTTTTGAAACCCAGGTGGTGCCGCCATTAGTTGTGTACCAAACACTGTTTACCCCGTAATTAAAGAAGGTGACAATGATTTCGTTTTCTGATGCACCAAACTCAATGGATGAGATAGATGCATTCGGAAAGGAACCACCAGTAATATTAACAGTTGTAGGGGTAGTAGATGTGTTCGCACTCGTAACCCTGTATAAATTTCCTCCCCCAGTTCCGATAAATAGTTTTGAAGAAGCTGTGGTGTAAGGCGACACCTTGATGTTCGTGGCTTTCGATGTCATACCACTTATTGTTACGGTAGACGTAACTGGCGATGTGCCAATTCCACTAATACGATAAATCGAGTTCACATCTTTGCAAGAATACAAGATATCCTGATTGTCATCATAATCAGCCGGATTGATAAATGACCCTGTAGCTTGATCAGCAATTAAGGTGGATGAAAATGACGCTCCTCCATTGCTAGAATAATAATAGCTGTTGTAGACATATGAGGCGATAGCCTTATTCGCATCGGTTTGATCTATAAAACAATAGGCTCCGTCTCCTCCAAAAACTTGTGTAGTCGCGTTTACTCCAATCGAAGTATACCGTTGGGTCCCATTATCTTGCGAACCAGCTAAAAACACGGATGATCCCAATGTTGGATTCATAGCGCAAGCATAGTACTGTGTTACATTGTAAAACGACACGCGCTTAGAAATAGCTGTTGGTGATGTGGCAGCCGTAGAAAGTGAAGAGGCGTAATACACCCCGCCATCGTTGCCAATAACGGCTTCGTTTGCCACACCTGGTCTAAAGACAAAGGCATGTTGATCTGCGTGAACCAACGGGCATGTCAAAGATGCTAAATTGTTATTATTGCTCCACTTCGAGATTTGATCCCAAGTCAATCCAGCGTTTGACGATCTGAATAGGTCAATCCCACCGACATACAGCGTATTGGCATCAGTAGGATCAACAGCGCAAATAAGATCATACCACGCTTGACCCCGAGTGAAATCTGTGTTGGGTATTCCCGTGTCTGCATCAGCCGGCTCTGTGATTGTTGCCGATGTTGAAGAACTAGTCCATGTGGTGCCACCATTGGTTGTTTTTATAATCTCGTCTACTTGACTAGATGCTTCCACAATTGCATACACCACATTACTATCCGTGGGTGCGCAAGCGATCTCTACGCGCCTGTTGCTTCCTCGGGTTGTAGCAACGGTCCAAGTGGTTCCGTCATCAGAATACAATATGGCTCCTCCTCCTTGGCCATAAGAGTTTGCTCTAGTTCCAACCCAAATTCGATTGTTCGCTGCGATCTCAATGTCAGCCGGAGTGTAGTACACTCCTGGTGATCCAGAGCTTGGCATAACTTGGGTAAATGATGTTCCGCCATTGGTCGATCGGAACATGCCCTGAAAAAATGTGGCAACACCTTGCCAAGCGCCTTGGTAAAACAATTCGCTTACCCCAACATACAAAACGCTGCTTCCACCTTCATCCCTCACTACGAGATCGTTCACATAATAGTAGTCATCAGTGGCGGTAAGTTGACTGAAAGATATTCCCCCATTTGTACTTTTCCAAACCCCGGCTCCTCGGCTACTACCGGTGCCAAAACCTTCCCCTGTACCAACATAAATGGTCTGATTGTCGTTCGGATCGAAGGCTATAGCCGTAACAGCAAGGTTGTCCCAAAAATCATTTACCGCCAACCATTGCGAAGCGGCATTCGTAATGTCTGTATTGTACCACAAGCCGCCTGTTACTCCACCTGCCCATACTTTTTTATTGGTCGGGTCATTCGGGTCGAAAACGATGGCGCGCGTCCTGCCTCCAACATTGTTTGGCCCACGCTCTACCCATGGTATGGTAACCGAACCAGGTATACCCATCGGGCTGTATTGGTAGGCATCAACCGCATTGTAGGCTGTTATTAAGCGCTCGTTGGCTGGTCGACCCAAGGCGGGGTCCATGGTTCTTAAAAAGTCTTGTTCCCACGCCAAATCAGGCCGATCTTCTTTCGGAATAGCCTTAAGTTCTGCCTTTGAATAGTGTTTTCTCTTAGAAAAAGGATGGTTCTCTAGATATTGCTCATACCTTGCCCGGTTCGCTGGATCGGCAACATCAAAATCCGGGGGAATCACGATCGGAGCACGCTGAGCAAACAGCGAAAAACTATAAATCAGTATAAGAAAAAATAGTATCGATTTGCGACACATGATCCGGTTCAGTGTTGGTTTAGTCCGCGATGAAGCTTTGAGCAACAACTTAAAAAAGGGCGTAATTTCTCTTAACGCTTGTTAACAAATATATTTGAATAAATTCAAAGAGGAAACGAAAACCAAGATTTTCGCATAACAGTCCTATCACCAACCCACTGTTCATCGCTCTTGAATTTGGTTTGAGGTCCTGTGAAACCGCAGCTAAAATCAACGCCAATCTTGGCTGAGCACAAATCCGATCTCTTCCTTCGTGGGTTGAATGGAGACCCAAGAAGATAAGTATGGCTTTCCGTTGAACGAAACTTTTCCTTAAGAAGAAATCAGCTCCTTACCTTCTTCAAGGTAAAGTTTGTATGCTCTTTTATCTTCTTCCTCGGTGTTTGGATTTTTCCAAACAACCTCCGTCTCGGCCAGAAACAAATCACCTTTATCGTCCCAAAACCGCTGGTGAACTTCTGTGCGATCTGTTAACTGCAAAACAGCATGGATCATTTCAGTATCTCGAGCCGATAACTTGAAGCGCACATTTCCTTTGATGCCATTGCTATCAACATCATAGTCTGATTCGAATGAGCTTCGATCATTCTCTATGATGGTGCGGATATCATCCATCGAAGCTTCCAATGGTTTAAGTAAGTACTCTCGGTCTTGAGTAGGTAAATTCCGAGTTTTTTATTGTTTCACTGGTATGCCATTGCCTTGCGGTTCGCAAGAAGCGAGCAATAATACCAAACAAATTACTACGCCAAAGCCAAGTTTCATCCTCACAAATCCTTCACGATTTCGGCAATCTGCACGGCATTGGTTGCCGCTCCCTTTCTTAAATTATCTGCTACCACCCACATATTTAATGCGTTTGGTCTCGATGTGTCTCGTCTAATTCTGCCTACAAAAACTGCGTCTTTTCCTTCAGCATACAAGGGCATTGGATAGGTGTTGGTTTCAGGAAAATCTTGAACCGTAATTCCAGGAGTGCCTCCAATGAGCTTTCGCACATCCGAGAGTTCAAATGGTGTCTTGGTTTCTACGTTTACAGCCTCGCTGTGACCGCCTTTTACAGGCACGCGCACTACTGTGGCCGTGATCTGAATGCTGTCATCTCCCAAAATTTTTCTGGTTTCATGCACCAATTTCATCTCTTCGCTCGTGTTTCCTTCTTCATCAAAATCACCTCCATGAGGCAAACAATTCATGTCTATAGGATACGGATATGCCATTTCGCCCTTCACACCATTACGTTCGTTCTGCAATTGCTCGATTGCTTTTACGCCCGTGCCTGAAACGCCTTGATAGGTTGAAATTACCAATCGTTCAATGCCGTACTTCGCGTGAATTTCTTTCAATGCCAACACCATTTGAATGGTGCTGCAGTTGGGGTTTGCAATGATCTTATCGTCTTTCGTAAGTAGATGACCATTGATTTCGGGAACGATCAATTTTTTGTCAGCCATCATGCGCCATGCCGATGAATTGTCAACTACGGTGGTGCCCACTTGTGCAAATTTTGGCGCCCACTCTAGGCTGGTTGATCCTCCCGCTGAAAAAATGGCGATGTCTGGTTTTAAAGAACCCGCTTGCGCCAAGCCAATGACTTTATGGTTCATTCCTCCAAACGCAATCTCCTTTCCCACTGATTTTTCACTGGCCACCAGATACAATGCTGAAATGGGAAAACTTCTTTCAGCCAATACTTTGAGCATTACTTCGCCCACCATTCCTGTGGCCCCTACTACCGCTATTCTCATGTTTTTAACGCTAACTTAATTCGTGGCCAAAAGTAGGATAATTACATTTGTTCAAATCACTCTAAACTGAGGTCGTTGAAGCATTTATTTACCTTCTTATTTTTCATTCCATTGACTGTTTTAAGTCAATTCAATGACGCGTTTACTGACGGTGACTTTAGCAATAACCCAACATGGCAAGGTGAGGAAATCAATTTTGAAGTTGACGCCAACAATCAATTGCATTTGAATGCGCCTGCCGTTACCGATAAGTCTCATTTATTCACCCCTTCTGTAGCCATTGATACTGCCAGCTGGCAATGCTATGTTCGATTGGAGTTCAACCCTTCTGCAAGCAACAAAGCGCGCATCTATTTGGTGAGCGACCAAAGCAATCTTGAGGGGTCGTTGAACGGGTATTTCATTCAATTGGGAAACACCGAAGACGAAGTAAGCCTTTACCGACAAACGGGTACATCGGTCACCGAAATCATTGATGGAACTGATGGCCTGCTCAACGAATCAATTGTTGAAGTGCTGGTAAAGGCTACTCGAGACACGGATGGAAACTGGGAACTGCTGGCCGATACCAGTTTGACTTCCTCATTTGCCTCGCAAGGCACTGTGCAAGACACTACCTCCCAATCGTCTCAATATTTTGGTGTGTTGTGCGATTATACCAGTACCCGATCAGACAAGTTTTACTTTGATGATTTTATCGTTACCGGCAATGCATATTTAGATGTTGAGGCGCCTGAAATCACGAGCGTAATTGCGACAAGCGCCACCAACTTGCAGATCACATTCAACGAGCCGATCGACCAAGCAAGCGCTGAAACACTGGGCAACTACTCCATAAGCAACGGCATCGGAAATCCAGCTAGCGCCACACTTACCTCCCCAACAATAGTTGAATTATCGTTTACCTCGTCTTTTCCGATTGGAACAGCGCTAACACTTACTACGAATCAAGTTACCGACCTCAGCGGAAACCCCATTGTTAATGCATCTAACCCATTTACGTTCTATGAATTTGATGTGGCGGCATTCAAAGACATCGTGATCAATGAAATCATGGCCGATCCAACGCCATCGTTTGGGCTGCCTGAATTGGAATACGTTGAGCTTTTTAATGCGAGTAATAAGCTTATTGACATCAGCGGTTTGGTTTTTTCAGATGCTTCAAGCAGTGGTTCGGTCACCTCATTTGAGGTCTTGGCGCCTGGCGAATATGTCATTCTTTGTGATGTTGACAATACTGCTGCCTTTAGTGCCTATGGTCGAGTAGTTGGGCTTTCTTCTCTTCCTGGATTGAACAATGATGGTGATGATGTTTCCATTGCGATTGACAGCGTGATCATTGATCAACTTTCGTACAATTTAAGTTGGTACAACGACCCCATCAAAGACGATGGCGGATACTCATTGGAGTTAATCAACCCCTTGACTCCTTGTGGTGGAAAAAACAACTGGACGGCATCGCTCAATGCCAGCGGTGGCACGCCTGGACTGCAAAACAGTGTGTTTAATGTTGACCCTGACATCACCTCTCCTTTGGTGCAGGAAGTTTCTATTGTTAGTCTATCCAAAATTCAAATCGATTTTAATGAAGTGATGGATAGTGCATCGCTCGTCAATGGAAATTATACGATAGACAATGGCATTACCATTCAATCGGTTGAGCCAGGCGCCTTTTTCGAATCGGTTGCTTTGAGTTTATCGCCAAACCTTGATTCGAGCGTAATCTACACGCTCTCTATTGCTGGACAAAGCGACTGTGTGGGAAATGACATTACTTCATCAAGCTTCGAATTTGGAATAGGCTCTTCTCCTGAACCTTTTGACCTGATCATCAACGAAATTTATCCGATCCTTTCTGAAACATCGGGCCTTCCCAATGCAGAATTTTTAGAAATCTACAATCGAAGTGAAAAGCTGATTTCTACGGAAGGCATAATGATTTCCGATGCTTCTTCATTTTCAAGTTTATTTTCAGGAGCGATTCTTCCTGGAGAGTACATCATCGTTTGTGATGATGCCCACGAAGCATTGTTCAGCACATTCGGAAAGGTTATTCCCTGTGGTTCGCTACCTAGCTTAAACAATGCAGGCGATGACCTTCAACTTCTGACCGAAAAAACCATTGTCGATCGCGTGACCTATTCTGATGAATGGTTTAGAGACGCTCAAAAATCGGATGGCGGCTGGAGCTTAGAGCGCATCAACCCCAACGATCTTTGCGGGATATCCAGCAATTGGCGCGAAAGCGATGCTGCTCTGGGTGGCACTCCTGGTCAAGAAAATTCCATTTTTGATGCATCACCTGCACCACCTGTTTCGATTGAGTCAGCACAATTCGTTTCCAGCGTAAGTATTGAGATGAATTTCAGCAGCCGATTGGATTCAATGAATAACTCGGCTTACGTAAATGGCGAGTCCTATTCCATGATCTTGGATGCCTCATTTAACAGCGCTTTGCTGTCATCAGCTGAAATATTTGACGGAGGCCAAGTGTATTTCATTGAAATTGACTCCCTTGAAAATTGTGCGGGGATAAGCAGCTATAACTTGACATACGAATTGTATTTGCACGATTCTGGCGATGTAGTGATTAACGAGGTGCTTTTCAATCCGCGTGGATCCGGTAGCGATTTCGTAGAGCTAATAAACACCGCCCAATCAAACATCAACCTTGAGGGCTGGTCTTTAGGATATTACGATTCTAAAGACAGCCTGCGTTTCAACTCTATTGCTACAAACCAAAAAAGCATTGGTGCTCTAGGCTTTAAAGCCCTCTGCGAGGATGCCAATGATGTAGTCGCAAACTATCCATTTGCAGTTATTGAAAACCTTCATCTAATGGATTTGCCAAACTACCCCAACAGCGAAGGATCGGTGATTCTGTTTGATCAACTCGGTCGGCAAATGGACCGCTTTGACTACACAGAAGACCTTCACTTTTCACTCCTCGATGATCTAGACGGTGTTTCTTTGGAACGATTGAGCGCTTCTCGCGCCAGCAATGACCCCGGCAACTGGCATTCAGCCTCTTCGACAGAAAACTACGCAACCCCCGGCTATCAAAACTCGCAAGACTATGCCAATGCCAATGCAGAGGCTGGAGTAGTGTTGAGCAGCGAATTCATTTCACCCGACAATGATGGCTACCAAGATGTGGTCAACATCAATTACAATTTTCCTTCAGCAGGATACTCCATGACGGTGCATGTGTTCAACGACCGTGGTGTTGAAATAAAAACCGTAGCCAGCAACCAGTTAATTGGCTCCACTGGCAGCTTTACGTGGGATGGAACCAACGATAATGGAGAAAAGGCGGCCATGGGCATACACATCATCCTTGTCGAAGCCTTCAATTTGAAAAATGAAAAGGAAAAATTTAGGCTCCCCGTGGTAGTTGCATCAATGCTCAACTAACTCAAAAAAAGAGCGTTTATTAATCTTTAATTAATATTCAAACGCATTAGTCTTTACACTTTTGCATAAACAAAAACTTTAGAAATGAAAAAACTTTTACTATCCATTGTTTTACTAATCGGAGCTTCCTCTTTAACGAGGGCGCAACTTTTAGTAGAAGATTTTGATTACACTGCCGGAAGTTTACTAACATCTAACGGTTGGACAGCTCATAGTGGTGGAGGAACCAATCCAATCGCTGTAAGCGCTTCTAGTTTAACTTTTCCTTCTTACTCAACTCCTGGAGTTGGAGGGTCTGCTGTGAGCTCAAATACGGGAGAGGATGTGAATTCAACATTCTCAGAAGTTACAAGCGGCAGTGTTTATGCAAGCTTTTTATTGAAAGTTGATACAGCAACATCTAATAGTTATTTCTTTCACTTTATGGATGCTGCTGGCACTACAGCATATAGAGGAAGGGTGTTTTTCCAAGAAGATGCTACCAGCGCTGATTCTATAAACTTTGGTTTGACCAATGGCTCAAGTACTGGAATCTTTGACCTAACTCCATTCGCAAAGTCTGATACATTGTTGGTAGTACTTAAGTACACAATTATTGCTGGATCAAACAATGATGAGGTGAGCTTATATGTTTTTGATCAATCTGGATCAATAGCAACTGAACCTGCAACAGCCCTTTTAGGTCCTCTAACTAGCGCATCTATTTCTGATATTAACCCAGCTAGAGTGGCATTGAGACAATTCAGCAGTACCACAGACTATACTGTTGATGCAATTATGGTTGATACAGTTTGGAACTTGGTCCCTGTTACTCCACCACCAGCTCCATCAGCACCAACTTACTCTATCAGTACTGTAAACACTGAAGATGTAGATGGTATCGCTGATTCTTTGGGTGTTTACTGTTTTACTCAAGGTGTTGTAATGGGAGTTGATCTTGACGGAAATGGTGGTTACAGCTTCACAATTTGGGACAATGGAGGTATAAATGTATTTAGCCCCGTTGATGTTGACGGATATGTTGTAGCTGAAGGTGATTCAATTCTTGTCAGAGGTACAATTGGTCAGTTTAATGGTCTAACACAAATTGAGGTAGACTCCATTGTATTGGTAAATAGTGGAAATGCAATCCCTGCTGCAACTGTAGTCACCACTTTGGATGAGACTACAGAATCTGAATTAATCCGTATCGAAAACTTCTGGGTAGACGCAGTTTCTGCTCCAAACTATACGCTCTCTGATGGTACAAATACTGTAGTGATGCGCATTGATAGCGATACTGACATTCCTGGAAACGTAGATTTCAACCTTGGTGATACCATTTGCTATGTAATCGGCATAGGAGGTCAGTTTGACAACTCTTCTCCTTACACCGATGGATATCAATTCTTTCCGCAAAGAGCTGCTGATGTAGACAACTCTTGTGGTAGCATTCCTCCAGCACCAGTGCCCTTCTATCCTATTCCGGTGATCAACAATGATGATGCAAATGGAGAGCCAGATTCAATAGGAGTTTATTGCTGGACAAAAGGTGTTGTTTTAGGGGTTGATTTGGATGGAAATTCTGGTCTTTCGTTTACTCTTTGGGATGGAGAGGGGATTAACATTTTTAATTTTGTTGATGTAAGTAATTATACGGTTACTGAGGGTGATTCATTGATGGCTAGAGGAAGCATTGATTTCTACAATGGTCTGACTGAATTCTTTGTCGATTCAATTACGTTAGTCAATTCAGGAAACCCTGTTCCTGCTCCAATGATCGTTTCAGCTCCAAGTCAAATGACTGAGTCTGAGCCAATCAAAATAAACAGTGTTCAAGTGATTGATGCCAATGAGTGGCCAAATGGCGGTTCTAGCAACGTCCGTTTGTTGACTTGTGCAGGCGATACTATCATTATGAGAATTGATTCTGATACTGATGTTGACGATAATTGGGCAACTGCTCCATCAGGCTTGTTTAACGTAACTGGAATTGGTGGTCAATTTGATGGCGCTGCCCCATACCTAGACAACTACCAAATCTTCCCTATGTATTTCACAGACATCGATACCACATCAATGCCGGCTCCAAGCTTGTTGATCAACGAATTGATGGCTGAGAACGCAACTGCTTACCAAGATGAGAATGGTGATTTCGATGATTGGATTGAGCTTTATAACAATGGAACAACCGATATTTCTCTTGCTGGCTTGATGCTAACCAACGACATGAACGACATAGCTAAGTTTCAAATTGATGTAAATTCAGGTGAAATGATTTCCGCTGGTGGTTACGCCATCGTTTGGGCAGACAATGAAACGGCTCAAGGCGATTTACACGCCAACTTCGAATTGGATGCTGCTGGTGGTTACATTGGTTTGGCATACATGAATGGATGTACTCCAGAAATCGTTGACGAAATCGATTATACTGCGCTTAGTGCTGATGAATCATTTGGTCGTGAGACTGATGGAAACGAGCCTTGGGTGGTTTTCAGTATTTCAACACCTAATGCTATGAACCAATACCTTTCTGTTGAAGAAGTAGGCAACACAAGCATCAAAGCTTGGCCAAACCCAAACAACGGAGAAGTGCTTTACTTCAATCAAAAAGTATCGTTTAGCCTTTTCGGTTTAACAGGTCAAATGATCATGTCTGAAACAAATGTTTCTAGCACCGATCTTTCTGGTTTAGACCAAGGATTTTACTTGATTGAAACCACTTCTGGAGAAGCTTTCAGAGTTGTGGTGAAGTAATCCGCGTTTTTCAATAAAATGAGGAGCCCCGCGAAATTCGCGGGGCTTTTTTTGTATCAACCTTTCACCTCGGGCGCTGTTTATACTCTATGGAAAGTAC
>Ga0181607_10000242_pt1 | contig 45261 bp, 41 predicted proteins | sample 041ome_9_FD_132420 | JGI IMG/M metagenome (GOLD analysis project Ga0181607, IMG submission 132420) | Coastal salt marsh microbial communities from the Groves Creek Marsh, Skidaway Island, Georgia - 041413US metaG (megahit assembly) | ecosystem: Environmental > Aquatic > Marine > Intertidal zone...
CATTGTTATAAAAGTGTTATAAGAAACTTTTATTAATTCTGCTTCATCTATGGTGCATTCATAAACTTTTTTATCGTGAAGTGTTTTATAAAATTCTTTTAATTTATCAGCAGCTTCTAAATCGTCAATACCTAGTAAAACAAACTCAGGATTTAAAAAATCATCAATCGTGGTTCCCATGGCAATAAAAAAAGGATTATATGCTAATTTGATATGCTTACTAAGGATAGGTTTAATAAGTCTTTGTATTGTTCCAGGAAGAACGGTTGATATTATTACAACAATCCTGTCTTCACCAATTTTGTCGATCTCATTTGAGATTTTATTAATTCCGTCAACAAGAAATTTGTAATCAAAATCAACCCTTGTCTCAGGTAATCTTGTTACACCATCGTAAAGTGGATCATGAGGGGTTTGAATTGGAACAAAAATTATTTCTGAGTTTTTAATTACTTTATCAAGAGGCGAGAACTCTATATTATGATTTTGTAAAAATTTATTTGAATCCTTCTCTCTGTAAGGAATTTCTCTTTTTTCTAAATATTCTTTAATACTTTTATCAATGTCATATCCTACAACCGTATGTTCATTAACAGAATCAACAGCTAATGCACAAGGAAGACCCAATTTTCCTAATCCAACAAAACCAATATTCACAGTTATCCAATTATAGTTATTTATAGAATTACTTATTTGTAGGATATGAAAGAAAATAGATTAATAATAATAATGGGTTCCTCGAGAGGCGGTAAGCATGCACGAAGAACTCAAAAGAAATATTTGATTGATCATTTAGAAGCTGATCTTGCTATCTGTTTTGGTGATATTGATGAAATAGAAGAATCTCTTATTAATGATGCAAAATACAATTGGAATTTTAAAGATTACGACAATTGGAGAAAATATTTTAATAATTATTTTTCAGAAAATTTAATTGATAATTTAGAAAAAGGTAAAGAAACATACTTAATGGGAGGTATAGATGGAAACCCCGGTTCCGGAGCAATAATTTTTGCTATAAGGGATATTTTACTTAGAAATCACATTGATATAATTAAAATGTATGATCAAGTAATTTTAACTAGATCTGATTACATCTATGTTGACTATCATCCAAAACTAGACAATGAAACAATTTGGGTTGTTGAGGGGGAAGATTATTTTGGTATAACAGACAGGCATTATGTATTTCCAGGTAAAGAAGCTAAAAATATTTTAGGAATTTGTAACTATTTAGATAAAAAAGATATTTACACACAATGGGGTGATGTAAGAAATCCCGAGAGAGTTCTTCTCGCTTATTTTAAAGAGATAAGGATATTTGATAAAATTAAAAGATTTAAAAGAACTCAAATGGTTGTAAAAAATTCAGAAGATTCTACTACTACAAGAGAGGGGATAAAACTATTTTTTTTCAAAGACCTATACGTAAAGAAAATAGGTGAATTTGAAGAGTCAATGAAAGGTTTAAGTCTTATTAATGAATTCACTTGTACAAATTTTCTTTTAAAAATAAATTACTACTTTTTTCAATTAAGAAAAATACTTAACAATATTACAAAGAAGCTATTTAATAGAAGGATTTTTATACAGTAAATATTTATTAAAGTTTTAAATATTTCTTTATTAGGATAAGAAAAGTGACTAAATTCATACAAATTTTCAAAGATATCGTTTTTGTCTCTCGATTGACAAATGTAAATAAAAAGAAATTAAGGATTTTATTTTCTGTTTTGCTTGCCAACTTAACTGTTTTATTCGATATTATTGTAATTCTTGTATTTGCTTATATGATTGAAAATTCAAACTCTGAGCCATCAATATTTATTCAATTTATTATTGAAAATATATACTTACTCCCATTCTTAGTAGTCTTAAGATTTTTGTTTATTTATATTGAAAGAATAAATATACAATCGTTACAGCTGCAGGTGGAAGAAAATTTAAGAACTTATTTAATGAAAGAAGTATTTGAGAAAAGCAATTATTCTGTTGCAGATGCATATTTTTATGTCAATGAACTAAGTAGAAATGTTTCTTATTTCTATGGCTCGATAGCTTCCTCGCTTAACTATTTTTTACAAATTCTTGTTTACTCCGTTTATTTATTAGTGACTAGTCTAAATATTGTTAGCTATTTTCTTGCAGGTGCAGTGGTTTTATTTTTTCCGACAAGGTACTTTTTGATCAAAGGTAGAAAATATATTCATGAAGCTTATGAGAACCAGCATAAAGCCCTTGAGAATATAGAAAAAGTCTTGGACAATATATATTTAATAAAAATTCTCTCAACTACAGATAGAGAAGTTCAGGAATTTAAAAAAACTTTAAGAAAATATTATTCATCAGTTTTAAATAATTACAAATATGGAGCTATAAACAATATAACACCAAACTTTGTAACAATATTTATTCTGGCAATAATGTTAGCTTTTTTCAATTTTGTTAAATTTATAACACTTGAATTTATAGGAATAATGTTAAGACTATTTCAAACTTTAGGAAATTTTAATAACACACTTAACTTAGTAATTAATTCTCATGTACATTTAGAAAAACTAAATTTACTCGAAAAAAACAAAGTCACAAAAAAAGAAAATGTAGTTTTAACAAATTTTGAACCAAAAAACAAAATGGCAATAAAATTAGAAAATGTGTCTTTTAAATATTTTGGTAGTGAATCGTATATTTTTGAAAATATAAATCTTGAAATCATGAAAGATAAACATACTGTAATTACTGGAGATAATGGTTCAGGAAAATCAACATTATTAGGTCTAATTTCAGGAATTCTTATTCCTGATGAAGGGACTGTAACAATTTCATCAAGCAAGTTCGCTTATGTTGGAGCAACACCTCTCATAATTAGTGGAACACTCAGAGACAACTTTATATATGGAAATGAAAATAATATTTCTGATGAGGAAATGCAATCTTTATCAGAGGCATATAAATTATTTAATAACAACTTAGACTTGAATTTAGACAGCGAAGTTTCAAATAAGTCTTTGTCATCTGGACAAATGCAAAAAATTTCATTTATTCGTGCAATGCTTTCTAAGCCAGACATCTTAATACTAGATGAGGCAACTTCAAATTTAGATTCAGATTCAAAAGAAATTATAAAATCTCAATTAAAAAATTCTAAAGTAACAATAGTGAATTCCACTCACAATACTGATGAAGTTGATTTTGATATTAGATTAAATGTAGAAGTTAACAAAAATTTAAGAACATTAAGAACTGTCTAACAATATATAATCTTCATATTCCTTTTCAACAACTTTTTCAAGTAAATAATTTTGATTAATAAAATTTACTGCATTAGTAGATAGATCAAGCCGCTTTTCATGATCTTGTTCTAAATTTTCAATTAATTGTTTAACATCTGTTTTATTATTAATAATTATTCCATTGAAATCGCTTTCAACTATTTCAGTTATATTTTGACTTTCTATTGCTATTACAACACAACCAGCTGCCATAGCCTCTAAAACTGCTTTGGGATTTCCTTCAAATAAAGATGTAGACATAAAAAAATTGTAGTGGGTTAAAACATCCAAGAGCTCATTATTTGGAATTGGTTCATGGATTTTTAATTTAACATTATTCTTTTTAGCTTCATCAATTAGTTGGTTTTCCATTGATCCTTCACCAAAAATTTCAATCTCGTACTTTGAATTTTTAAAGAACGAAATTAATTGTGTGAAATTTTTTTGATTTTCTAATCTTCCTACTGAAATAATTTTATTTTTGTAACGTTTATTATGATTGCTTCCATTATTTTTTTTAACCCAGTTTGGTCTAACTTTAATTTTTGAAGAACCTAATCGTGTAAGGTCACAAAGGAATTCTTTGTCAGCTTCGGATGATACTAGGTAAATATTTGCAAAAATTAATGAGATTCTTGTTAGTACAGAGTAGCAAACTATTTTAACCCTACTCTTTTTATTCTTTTTGCTAAATGTTAATAAATCATACCCAGTTCTAATTATTAAGGATTTACCATATAAAATTTTTGATATGATTGCAATCCATGAGCCCAAGAGCTGGTTAGTTTTAATTAAATTAGCTTCTTTTATTAATTTTTTGAGTTTAATTGGGATATATAAAGATTTAAGAAATCTTAATGTTTTATTTTTTTCATATTTTATATATTTATAAATTGGCTCAACCCTGATATAAGGCAAATCAATAATTTTACTATCTTCAATATCTCCAAATGTTAAAAAAGTAAAATATATATTATATTTTTCATGAAGGTTTTTGTAGAATTCTATTTCTCTATCTAATAATCCACTTTTTTCCCAATCTTTTAATGAAATATCATATGTAAAGAATAAAATTATATTCATGGGGTTAATATTAACTTAATGAAAATGATTTCCAGCAAGAATTTTTGTGTTTCAAAGTGAAGAAAATACTAATTATACATACTCAATATCAAATCCAGGGAGGTGAAGATATTGCGGTTGAAAATGAAGTAAAGTTTTTACAGAACAATTTTGATATTGAAAGACTAACTTTTTCTAATAAAATTGATAGTTATTTTTCACAAACAGTAAGTTTTTTTAGAAATAATAATTATCAAAGTGTAAATGCTTTAAATGAATCTCTGAATAGATTCAACCCAGATGCTGTTTATATTCACAATACTTGGTTTAAAGCTTCACTTGGTATATTTGATTTATTAAGAGATAGAGAAATAAAACCCTTATTAAAACTTCACAATTATAGATATGATTGCACAAATTCACATCTTTTATCAGTTCACTTAAATAATAATAATCCTTGCAAAGCCTGTGGGTTAAGTAATACAAAACCAAGATTATTTAATAAGTACTATGAAGATTCGTATTCTAAATCTTTTTTTGTTAACAAGTATGGAAAAAAATATTTTAATATTTTAAAAAATTATGATCTTAATCTTATTGTTTTAACCAATTTTCATAAACAATATTTAAAAAATGTAAATTTTATTGATAAGGAAATATCAGTAATTCCAAATATCATTGATATACCAGACATCACAAAAGATTTGAATAAATCCCAATACCTACTTTATGCCGGAAGAATCTCGAAAGAAAAAGGCGTAGAAGATTTAATCAAAAGTTTTATTAATTGTAATTTCAGGGAAGTTAATTTAAAGATTATAGGTGATGGGCCTATGTTAAAAGAATTAAAAAAAACTTACAGTAATAAAAATATTGAATTTTTGAATTCACTTCCTAACAATAAAGTCCTCAGTTTAATAAATGATGCAACAGCTGTTGTTACCGCTACGAAACTACACGAGGGTCAACCCACTTTACTTTGTGAGGCATCTGCTGTAGGTACCCCGTCAATTTATCCAAAAACAGGTGGAATTTCAGAATTTTTTCCTAATGATTATAAGTTTTCATTTAATCAATTTGATTACAAAGATTTAGAAGAAAAAATTAAATTAATTATCAGTACAAAAAATTTAGAAGAAGTTGGTTTAGAAAATAAAAAATATATAAACATGTATCTAAACAAAAAAATCTTGCTTGAAAAATTTGAGAATTTAATTAATGAATAAAAACCCACTTGTTTCAGTAGTTATGAGTGTTTATAACTCAGAGTTGTCTTTGAAAAAATCAATCGAGAGCATAATCAGTCAAACATATGAAAATATCGAATTTTTAATCATGGACGACGCCTCAAGTGATAACTCCTCTAATATAATTAATCAGTTTCAGAAAATAGATAAAAGAATAAAAATTTTCAACAATAAGCAAAATGTTGGATTAACAAAATCTTTAAATCTGTTAATTAAGGAAACAAAAGGAGAATTAATTGCAAGACAAGACGCTGATGATATCAGCAAAAAAGAAAGAATTAAGAAGCAAGTAGATTATATTACTCATAAGAATCTTCACGCTTCTACAACAAGAGCAAAAGTAATTGGAGAAAACAGGGTAACGCCAAGATTCTCCTATCTTCTACCTAAAAAGATATTAATTAGATATAAAAATCCATATATTCATGGATCCCTAATGATTAAAAAATCAGTATTAAAAGAACATAATTTTTACGATGAAAAGTATTATTATTCACAGGATTATAAATTAATGACTGATCTTATTAAGTCTAGAAGCAGGATTGGAATAATTAAAGAGCCTCTTTACTATTTAAATATGAAAAATAATATTTCTACAAACTACTACAAGGAACAACAGTATTATGCGAAATGTGTGAAGTTGGGGATTGAACCCTAATTATTTTTCTGAATTTTATATTCTATACATCTAACAATGAGATTTTCTATATCAACTGAAGGTTCCCAACCAGTTTCAGATTTGAGTTTAGTAGGGTTAGCAATAATCTTTTCTGGATCTTTTGACCTTAATAATTCTTTATTAATTGAAATATATTCTTTAAAGTCTAAATCAAAATAGTTAAATATTAATCTAGTAACTTCTTCTATACTCGTGCCAACACCCGTTCCAATAACATAATCACTCCCTGAGTTATTTTCTATTATCATCTTCATTGCTCTTGTATGATCCCCAGCAAAACCCCAATCTCTTATAACATCTAAAGATCCAAGTTCTAATTGATTAGATTTTTTGTTTTTTATATCTATTGCACAATTTATTATCTTCATTATTAGATAATTATCAGGTCTAAATTCAGACTCATGATTGAATAATATTCCGGATGTTAACTTCCATTCATATTTTTTTCTCAAAAAACTAATTAGATTATGAATGTAAAGCTTTGAAGATGCATAGGGAGATCTTGGATTAAACTTGGAGTCTTCATTGAGTTTTTCATTAACACTGGCTTCAAACATCTCGGAGCTTGAAGTTTGAAAGAAATTTGGAAAATTCTTATTTTCTATTAAAGCTTTAACTATGTTGTTAAATGAAAATATTATTGATTTGCTTGATTTAAATGGATCTGCAACAGATTCATAAACAGAAGACGGCCCCATTAAGTTATATACAGAATGTATTTTGGAGTTTTTTATAACTGAATTAATACTTTCATAATCTAAAGCATTGGCTTGAACAATTTTTAGATTCTTAACTGTTGAGCTTTCAACATTGAGATATTCTAATTTTTTATAAAAATTATCATTATTTTTCTCTCTTGATGTTCCTATTATTTGATAGTCTGAGTTTTGCAAAAGATGACTAGTTAAAAATGAACCATCTTGCCCTGTAATACCTGTTATTAAAACATTTTTTTTCATCATTCACATAATAGATACTTTAATTAAACAATCTTTTAACAAAATTAAAGTTTTTTACTATATCATTAATATATAAATAATGAAAAATAAATTATCTTCAAACCTTGTTTATCTAAACAAAGTAAAAGAAAACTGGATAGTAGATAGAACAAGGAAAGAGTGGTATGAGAATAACGAAAATGTGAGCACCAAGTATTTATTTAATTCAGATATTGTATGGTTGATAGCTTCATGGAATTGGAAAAATGTTAGCTTGAAACATCTATCTAAAAAAAATACTCTTTGTTCAATTTATCATATAGACGAAGAGAAGTTTAATAACGAAGAAGAAAAACTATTTTATGAAAGAGACAAAATTGTTGATGAATATCATGTTATTTCAGAAAAAACAAAAGAGCAAGTTTCAAAATTAACTGATAAAAAAATTACCAGTATTCCTTTTTGGGTAAATAAAAAAATTTGGTTTGACATACAAGACAAAGAAAAATTATTTGATAAGTTTAAATTTAAAGATAGTGAATATTATATTGGATCATTTCAGCGCGATTCGGAAGGAAGTGATGTTCTAAAGCCTAAACTTTCTAAGGGGCCTGACAGATTTGTAGAGATTATTAAGGAATTAAATAAATCTAAGAATATACATGTCATTTTAACTGGGAGAAAAAGAGATTATTTAATTTACGAATTAGTAAAAAACAAAATTAAATTTTCTTATTTTGAGATGGCATCATTTGAAACAATCAATGAACTTTATAATTGTTTAGATTTGTATATAGTTTCTTCAAGATTTGAGGGCGGCCCTCAGGCAATATTAGAATGTGGAATAACTAAAACTCCAATAATATCTACTGATGTTGGAGTTGCTTCAGAGATATTAGCTTCTGAATCAATATTTAATATGGAAAACTATTTGTCAGCAAAGCCGAATGTTAATCATGCATATACAGAAGCAAGTAAATATGAGATGAAAAAAGTATTTAAGCTATATAATAAAATGTTACAAAATTTATATGAAAATTAGCATAGGAACAAACATCAAGGAAGGTCCATGGGGTGGTGGTAACCTTTTTGCAATCAATTTAAAAAATTATTTAGAGAGCAATGGTTTTGAAGTAATAAATCATTTATTTCATAATGATATTGATATTATTTTATTGACAGAACCAAGAAAAACCTCTGAGTCATCTGCTTTTACCCATATAGATGTAAAAAGATATTTAAAATACGTTAATTACAATACTCTTGTCATTCACAGATTAAATGAATGTGACGAAAGAAAAAGTACAAATTTTGTTAATGATTATCTAATTGAAGCAAATAAAATTGCTGACCAGAGTGTTTTCGTAAGTGATTGGCTTAAAAGTTTATTTATTAATCAAGGCATTAAGTCTGAAAGAAATTTAGTAATTTATGGAGGCGCAAATTCAGAAGTATTTAATTCTCATAAATTTCAACCGTGGTCTGGTGATGGAAAAATAAAACTAGTAACACATCACTGGGGTGCAAATTGGAACAAAGGATTTGATACATATAGTTACTTAGATAATTTATTAGAAACACGGGACTGGAAAGATAAATTAGAGTTTTCATATATTGGAAATTTACCAAAAGATTTTAACTTTAAAAATGCGAAAGTTATTGATCCTCTTTCAGGAAAAGAGTTAGCTAATGAAATTAAACAAAATCATTTATATATAACAGGGTCGTTAAATGAACCTTCTGGAAATCATCATATTGAAGCTGCTCAATGTGGTTTGCCTATCTTGTATATTAATAGCGGTGGTACACCCGAATATTGTAATAGGTATGGTATTGAATTTAGTATTTCAAACTTGGAAGAAAAATTAGATGAGATGATTGATAATTATAAAATGTATGCAAAAAAAATAAATGAATATCCTTTTAGTTCAGAAAAAATGTGTAAAGAGTACTTAGAATTGTTTATGGGTTTAATTAATGAAAGAGATCAGATTGTAGTGAAACGAAAATTTAAGAATAAAAGCAATAAGATACTGAAAAACATTTATTTGATGATTAGAAAAATTTCAGAAATCTTTAGTAATTAATTTAATAATATATTGCTTAATTTTTCATTAAAAGAATTCATATCATAATTTTTTTCAATATTATTTCTACCTTTATGAGACAAATTAATATAGAAACTTTTATTACTTAAGGATAAATCAATTTTTTCCTTCCATAATTTGATTTCATTTCTTTCTAAAAAAATAATATTTTCTCCATCGTTAAATAATTTTGGCTCCCAGAATCCTTTTGTTTTGGTAATGACTACCGGTGTTCCGCAACTAATCGATTGCAGAGCAACACTTTGACCAGATGGTTGTAGGCTTTCTTTAAGTGGTATGATTGTTAAATCAGAGTTTTGGTAATATTCTTTAATTTCCTCGTCAGTCAATGTTTCTTCATTCCAATTACCGAAAATTAGATTTACATTATCACTTTTTAATTCGTTTTTATGAATTTTTGATGTGATGAGAGTAAATTCATAATCACTCATTTCTTTTGCTAAATTTAAAATGAATTCGTAATCTCTTTTTCCATCATTGCCTATGAATAAAATCTTTTTATTTTGATTTATTGTTTCTTTTGGTTTCCAAAAATCCGTATCTACTGGAAATGGTATAAAGTGAGATTTTAACCCAAGTATAGAATATTTATCTTTTACATATTCGAACTCTCCTTTACTTAAGAAAAGTAACTTATCAGACAGAAACATAAATATAAGAATATTAATTTTTCTTAATGTATTTTTTATAATATTTTTATGTTTGACATCAAATAAACCCATTATAAAAACTGCACTTGCTGTTCTTCTGAATTTATTAACTATTAAAAATGGAAAAGAAGAAAAAGCAAGTCTCTGATTTGTCATTACAATTAGGTCTGATTTTAGAAAAAGATTGAAATTTTTTTTGTTGACAATATTTTGTAGGAAAAATGGTAATCCACTTATTTTTTCAAGAAGTTTTGAGATATAAAATAATACCCCAGAATTTTTAGTAAAGTCAAATTCAATTATTTCGTTATTTCTAAAAAAGGTTTTCATATAATCAAATCCATAAAAAAATTCTTTGGGATAGTTTCCATTAATATATCGATTTAATCGGCCACTATAATAAATATAAGTTAATTGATTTTTTTTCATCGGTTACTTTATAAGGATAATAATATTTATACACATATACTATATGAAGAACAATTACTAAATATATTTTATGAAGTTAACTAAAGACATAATAGGACTAAGCCCGTTATTTTTTATAGGAGTATTATTAGTATTTAATAGGCCTTTCGTGGGGATTAGCTTGTTTGGTTTAAGAATCGGCGAGTTAATAATTGGAGGGGGCCTATTAGTTTCATTAATTGTATTTGCTCTCTTCATAGGAGCTAGAAAATATTTAAATTTTTTTGAATCCTATTCGTCAAAACTGTCTTTTACTTTAATTATTGGAACTTTTCTTTTAAGTATTTTTGTAATCTACGATACAGATATATTTTCGACCTATACATATAAAATAAGCTCTTACTTATGGACAACGGGCTATATATTCGTTGGAGCATATTTGTTAAACAATCAAGATTTACTTAGAAAATACAAAACGGTAATTCTTCCACTTTTTCTTTTTGTGCCTATTGCTCACTACATTTTATCTACGGGATACTATCCAAATTTTATTATTGATATATTTATTAAATATTCTGATAAGTTTCAATTTACAAAAGCTTCTGACATAATGTTATCTTTATTAGTAGCCAACGTTCTAAATTACAAGCTAACTATTAGCAAGTATTTTAAATTTTCTTACATGCTTTTTTCTGTCTCATTGTTAAGTCCGCTACTTTTATTAATGAGTAGGGGTGCTTTTATATCAACAGTAGCTTTTGCGATTATATCTTTGTATTACTTCAGACATTATATTTTTGGCCATCTAAAAAAAGCTGTTTATATGTTTATTTTTAGTTTTTTTGTTTTAATTCTTTCAATTTACAATGTAAACGGTGTTGACTACAGCTTTAATGTAAATTTTGGTGGAAATGTTGTAAGCGACGAAGAGCTTTCTTTATCATCAAACCTTGAAAGAATAGTAAAAAAAGACGAGCAAAGAAAAGCTTTCTTATCTCTGTACTTTGAAAACGGAAGGCTTGTTTCTCATGACAATACAACAAATTGGCGATTAGATATTTGGCAAGATGTTGTTGAGGATATGAATAAAAAAAATCTAATCATGAAAGGTTATGGATATAATGAGATTCTTCCTGTAATGACTGATCCAAGTGCTCCTGGTAGGTTAGGCAGAGATGGGTTAAATGAACATGTTCATAATTATTTTGTAAATATTTTTGCTAGAGGGGGAATATTTCAATTTTTGTTTTTTCTTGCATTCCATTTAGGTATTGTTTTTTACTGGAACCGTAAATATCTGAATTACACAATTTTAATATTCATGACCCCTTCTTTGCTGGCTGCTTCTTTAGACATGTCTATGGAGGGAGTTCAATATCCGATAGTTTATTATCTATTTCTTGGGTATTTGTTGTCAACACAACAAAAAGCTAAAATTATTAATTTTTGAACATAAATTTTAAAACTAACTTATTATAGACACATATGTCTACTGCTTTTATAACTGGGATTACGGGTCAAGATGGTTATTACTTGGCAAAACTCTTATTGGGCAAAGGTTATAAAGTACATGGAGCAATTAGAAGGTCTTCAACTTTTAATACCTCTAGAATAGAAGAGCTAATTTCTGAACATAGTGAAAATGGGGACTTGCAATTATATTATTCAGATTTGCTTGATTCTTCTTCTCTAAATAACTTAATAAATAAAATAAAACCAGACGAAGTATACAACCTTGCTGCTCAATCTCATGTTGCAGTTTCTTTTCAGAATCCAGTCTTCACCTCACAAACTGGAACTCTTGGATCAATATCAATATTAGAAGCTTTAAGGTCTGTTGATTACAATATTAAATATTATCAGGCATCTTCATCAGAAATGTATGGAGGAGCTTCAAAAGAAAGCTTAAATGAAGACTCACCATTTGATCCTAAAAGTCCTTATGCTGCATCAAAGGTTTTTGCACACAATATTACAAAGATATACAGGGAGTCGTATGATTTATTTGCTGTAAATGGAATCTTGTTCAATCATGAATCACCATATAGAGGAGAGACTTTTGTTACAAGAAAAATTACTAGAGCCGTAGGAAGAATAGCTCTTAATCTTCAATCAAAATTGACACTAGGAAACCTAGATGCAAGTAGAGATTGGGGTTTTGCTGGAGATTATGTAGAAGCAATGTGGCAAATGATACAGCATGACACACCTAAGGACTGGGTTATAGCAACTGGACAGACCCAATCTGTTAAAGAGTTTGCAAAGTTGGCCTTCGAATATGTTAATTTAAACTGGGAAGAATATGTTGTAACTTCTGAAAAATACTACAGACCAAATGAAGTAGAGCATCTTTTAGGAGACCCTTCAAAAGCTAAAAATGAGTTAGGATGGGCTCCAAAAACGTCTTTTGAAGATTTGGTTAAGATGATGGTTGATTATGACTTGAATCTAGCAAAAAAAGAACAAGTTTTACTTAAAGAAAACTTAATAAAACCCACCTGGGAAAATCCTACTTAGTTATTTTCTAAGATTTTTGTAGTTTTTTTCAAACCATTGGAAAGTTAAATCTAAACCTACATCTAAATTAATATTACTTTTCCAACCAAGATTATTAATTAATGTTGAATCAAGTAATTTTCTTGGATTACCATCGGGTTTTGTATTATCGAACTCAAGGGTTCCTTCAAATTTAATTAGATTTTTAATTTTTGTTCCAAGTTCTTTAATCGATATTTCTTCACCAGAACCTATATTTAATAGGTCATTATCAATATTATTTGAAATTACAAACTCAATTGCTGAAGATAAATCATCAACATAGAGAAACTCTCTCAATGGTCTACCAGTTCCCCATATTTTGAATACTTCTTCATTGTTAATTTTACTTTCATACATTCTTGAAATTAATCCTGGAATCACATGGCTATCTATTGAAGAGAAATTATCGTTTGGCCCATATAAATTTGTTGGCATAAGGTTAATTACTTTTTTTCCATACTGTTCTTTTAAACTCATACCAAGCTCTATTGCTGTAAGTTTTGCCATCGCATAGGGTGAGTTAGTTGGCTCTAAGGCCCCGGTCATATAGGACTCTTCTTTAATTGGATCTTTTGCATCAAGTGGATAGATACAGCTAGAACCCAGATTTATAATTGAGATATAGGGCAATTCTATAGATGCTTCAAGAACATTAATGTTTATTTTAAGATTTTCTAATAAAAATTCTGCTCTTTTTGTATTATTAGCATATATTCCACCAACTCTTGCAGCGGCGTTTATTAGTATATCTGGATTAGTATCCAATAATAATTTTTTTGTTTCATCAAATGAAAAAAGGTTAGTATCCTTTCTTGTTGAACCAATTAATTCAAATTTTTTATTAGCTTGTGATAAAAATCTTAACAGAGAGCTTCCTACTAAGCCATTGCTACCAAGTACTAATATTTTAATAAATACTCCTCAATATATGGAATTATAAACATTTGATACCTTTAGATAAAGATAATTGAAATAAATAACTAAATTTAGTAAATATAGATTAATTAGACTTTATAGAAATAAAAGCATATAAAATAAAGATGAAGTGTATAACAATCTAATTGAAAATTTAACAGAATTTATTCAAACCCTTGAAAATCCAGAAAAAAAATACCACTACTTTCCTGTTCTTTCAGGAGCTACACCTAAAGGAAACAAAATTGAATTGGGTTTTAGCTGTTTTGCAATGAAATGTTATTTTATGCTTAACCAATGGGAAAAATTAGATCTTGAAATAAAAGAAAATTGGGTAGATCATATCAATTCATTTCAATCAAGAAATAAAAAATTTCCGGAAAGTTCATATATAGACAATATTGTTTTAAATGATTATGAAACTTTTAATCTAAAGAAAGGATTTAAAAATTTAATTAAGTTTTCAGTTAATTCTATGGGAATTAAAAGCTATGAATTGGAAAAACAAAAACTTAATAAAACAATTGTTGCGGAAACAAAACAAGCAGTCTCAACACTTTATATGGTTGGAAAGAAAAATCGTTTACCATATTTAGATTTTCCAAAAGAAGAAGAGGAGATTATTAACTATTTAAATAGATTTGACTGGAATAGGCCTTGGAATGCGGGAGCTCAGTTTGCTTCACTTTGTGTATTTGCAAGCACCCAACTAAATGATAATGATAGAATTCGTGTAATAAATTATCTTGAAAAATACATTAACAATAAGGTGGATCAAGAAAGTGGTTTGTATTTTGAAAATAATTTACCCAATTCAGTTGAGTCAATAAATGGCGCTATGAAAGTATTAACCGGATTTGAATGGTTAGAGTCAAAAATTCATTATCCAGAAAAAATTATTGATTATTGTTTAAACCAAGAACCAAATAATGAAGGTTGCGATTTAGTTGATATAATATATGTTCTTAATAGATGTGGAAAACAAACAGAATATAAGAAAAGTCAAATTATTGATTACCTAAATCTTGTTGAAAATATGGTTATGAAACATTATATAAAAGATGATGGTGGCTTTTCCTACTTTATAGAAAAAAGCCAGACTCATTACTATGGTGTTAAAATATCTAAAGGACTTCCAAGAGCTGATATCCATGGAACAACATTATTGATTTGGGCTCTATCACTAATTGATGATTTTAGATCTGACGGTCAAAGTGTTTTTAATAAAATAAAAGCATAACCATAATGAAAGAAGTTTATGTTAAATTTTTTATATTGTATTGACAAAAATTATAATATTCAAGCTGCTGTTTCTATCTACTCATTGTTAGAAAGTTTAGATGAAAGTATAAATCTATTTATTATTCATCAAAACTCTAATGAGTTAAATTTACCAAAAAAGATAAAAGACCATGGAAATTTAAATTCTTTAAATATATATGATTTTAAAAATAATAATTTCATATTCCCAAAAGTTGATGGGGCACATGTTTCTGAGGCCACTTACTATAGATTTTTTATAGAAGAATATTTACCAAATACTTTAGATTACATTACATACTTAGATGCTGACATAGTTGCAGTAAATAATCCTGCAAATATAATACGAGAGCAAATAAGTGAACTTAAGAAATCGAATTATCATATCTCTGTAAGTTCAGAGCTACAATCACAAAATCAGTCTTTAAGGTTAAAAAATTCTAAATATTTCAATGCAGGAGTAATGTTGATTGATTTCAAAAAATGGATAAGAAAAAATATGCTAAATAATTTAATTGACATTACTAACAAAAGGAAAGAAGATTTAGTTTTTTGGGATCAAGATGTTCTCAATATATATTTTGATGGTGAATATTTGGAACTTTCAAAATATTTGAACTACAAACTAGACTCTTCACCTTATCAAAAAAAAGAAAAAATTGTACTAGATAAAGAAGTTAGGCTTATTCACTATTCTGGCAAGTTTAAGCCTTGGTCTCTTAAAGGAATTGAAAATAGTTTCTCTATTTTTTATCAAGAAATATATAGATCTTTATTTTCTTTCAAATATCACCTTGCTGATAATTGGAAAGTAAACACATTAAAAGATTTTACTAAAATTTTATTTACTGGGAGAATTTTTAAAATTTCATACCCTGTATCTTTAATATTTGCTGTCATTCAATTCTTGATTAATAAAAGAAAATGAAAATATCTAAAGTAATAATTACATCAACAGTTGATAAAAATTATCTAGACTATTGGCCATTGGTAAAGAGATCATGGGAAAATTTAGATATTGAACCGGTCCTATATGTAATAACTAAAGATGATATAGGAATTAAAACTAACACTTATTTTCTAGAAAAACTAAACCCTGTGTTTTTAGCACAAAATTTAAGACTATTAATACCTGCGCTTTATCCAGAAGATGTTTGTATATTATCAGATATCGACATGATGCCATTATCCAAAAAATATTTTCAGGACTCGATTTCTAAATTATCAGAAGATAAATTTGTTGTATATAGATCAGACGCAACTCCAGATAGTATGCTTCCTATTTGCTGGAATGCGGCTTTAGGAAAAACATGGGGTGAAATATTTTCTATTAAAAATATGGATGATATAGATGAAACCCTAAAGAAGTGGTATCCAAAAAAGTACAAACCATATAAGAAAAATTGGTATATTGATCAAATAAAGTTAAGAGAATATTTAAACATATTTGAGAAAAACAATAGCGGAAGAGTCAATTACTTTATAGACGATGATTTAGGATTTGGAAGATTAAACAGAGACAACCTTCATGATGATTTTAAAGAATATATTAACCAAAAAAAAGCTTACGTTGATTTTCATATGCCTAGATCATTTTTAGATAATGAAGAATTAATAAATCAAGTATTCAAGTTAAACTTTCATTAAAGATGAATTTAATTTTAAAAATTTTTAAATCTGAAAAACTAAAGAAATATAAAAATTATTTATTTGAGTCTCCATTTTATTTTGGGGATATTTTTACAATTTTTTTTAGCTTGTTATTTAACCTAATTAAATTAGGAAAGCCATATGACAAAGGAGTAGCAATAGTTACAGCTTCTGACGATATATTTGCCGAGACCTTATTCCAATTATTAGATAATTTACAAAAATATAATTTTCACCAAGAACTCATTGTTTATGATCTGGGTATGAAAGTTGAGCAAGTTAGTAATATAAAATTAAAATTTCCAGAAGTGATAGTTGAAAAATTTAATTTTGAAAATTATCCATCATTTATAGGAGAAAGAGATGATTACGGACTTTTAGGCGCTTATGCTTGGAAACCAAATATTATATATGAAACTTTAAAAAAATATAAAAAAAAAGTTATCTGGTTAGATTCTGCAAATTTGATAAATTCGAAATTTATATTTGTCTTAATAGTTTTATCTTACAAAAAATTTTTTAGTCCTATTAGCTCTGGTAAAGTTAAAGACTATACATATAGAGACACACTAGAAGCCCTAAAGTATCCAAAAAATAAATTACAAAAGCGAAATTTAACTGGCGGTTTCAATGCTTTTGATTGGAATGATCGTAATAGTATGGAAATAGCTACTAAGTGGAAAGATTATTCAAACGTAAAAGAAATAATCCTTCCTGTAAATAGTACTAAATTCAATCACAGGCATGACCAATCTTTACTTACTTTATTAATTTATAAGTCTAAATATTTTGGATATCTACCAAAAATAAAAAAAATTTTTGGTATTAAAGTTAACCAAAATCCAAATCAAGACTTTTTTCTTTTTGGCTATGAAGATAATGATTACTCATCAGACCTATATTTTGACTGGTATAAAAACTTTAAAAACATATCAACAAAAACTATAAAATATTCAAAAATAATTTGGGTTCTCAATCCAAATTATCTTAAAGGAATCCCTAAAAAATTTCTAAAAAATAAAAAAGTCATATGTAATATTTATGACAAAAATGAACTACCAAATTCACAACTAGAAAATTATATAGACGCTTATTTGGTTTTTGATAATAGGGCTTCTGTTAGTAAGGATATTAAAAAAATAAATGTTAATTTTGAAACGAGTCTTAGAGAATTTTATAAAATATTAACAAAATTTAGAGATGTTAATTAATAATCTTTTCCATCACCATGGTTTCCATCATAGTAAACCAATGGTTCGTCTACATATAGATGGTTTGTAAGCCTTAAAAGCCCAAGCCATAAATCATGATCTTCAACTCCACCTAAGATAGCTCTATATCCACCAATTGAATTGATTAACTCTCTTTCAACAACTGCACTTGAATGAATTATGCAATTATGAACACTAATAAATTCAAAATCCCAAATTTCTGGAAACCCTTTTTTTAGTAGTTTTGTTCCTTTATACTTTTTTTTAATTTTTTTATAAAATTTTTCAGAGTTATAAAGTGGATATTTTTTGTTTGAGTCATAAACACCATTTCCAAAATAACCTTCTGTACTGGAGAAGAGCATATTTTTATCCAGCATATTATTTAATTGAATTTCTAATTTATTTTCTAACCAAACATCGTCGTCATCTAGGAAGGCTATATACTCACCACTTGCAGCTTCAATACCATAATTTCTAATTGAACCAACTCCACGTCCTTGTTTTCGACCAGAATTTTTATTTATTATTGCGTTTGATTTCTGATCTAAACTAATCTCATTTCTATTTACATCAAGGTCAATAATTTTAACATTTTTTGGTAATTTATTTTGGTAGTATTCTTCTTCAGTTGATCCGTCGTTTATTACTATAATTTCAAACTCTTTGTAAGTTTGATTCATCACGCTTTCCACTGCGTTTTTTAGATATTTAAACCTATTAAATGAAGGTATCACAACACTTACTAATTTCTTATTCATTGTTATCTAATTTAATCCAGTTTTGTTTTAGACCAAGTTCTTTAATTGAATTTCTATACCAGGGAAGCGGGGAGAAGATTTTTGAAGTTTCATTTTCTTTTAAAATAGCCGGTATTAGAGAGAAAGTGCTATTGCTAATTATAAAATTATTATGTTCAAGCATCTTAGAAAAAGTCTTTATTGTATCTATTCTAGAATTTGAAGAATAGTAAACATTCTTAGCAGAATTAAAAAGTTCATGCTTCTTTACCCAATCAATATCATCAGTAAAAATATTAAATTCAAACTCAGGTATTTCTTTTCTTGCTTCTTTAATTGCTTTTTCGTAATAATCTATTTTTAATTCTTCTTTCATGATTAAATAATCTTCTCTTCTGATATGTAACATAGTTTCATTTTTTTTTGGTTTGCTAATTAAACCTTTATTGATAATTTTATTTTTTGATAAATTTTTAAATAAAAAGTCTTTATTTTCACTAATTAGCTTTGTATTTTGCCAGTACCCGACATAGAAGTTATATTTTCCTTCTTTTCTTTCATCATAGTTAACATCGTTAAATTTTTTAAAAGGAAAAATTCCATAGTTTTTGAAGCTGTTATTTCTATATTTACTTAAATTCGAATAAAAATTAAAACCTTTGTTTGGTTCATTCTTAAATTCAAAATCTTTAACTGGCATGATAATTTCTCTTTTGCTAATTTCGCCATCATTAGGAAGGGTATAGTTTGTACTATCAATAGAAACTATGTGGCCTCTTTTTCTTAAATTATTTGCAAAACATAGTTGAAAGAGCTGGTTGCCAAAACCACCCATCAAATATACAACAGAATATGGATTTTTATTAGTCATTTTATAATTTCTCAATTTTTTGAATAATATAATCTGTTAAAAATTCAAAATTAAAATAGTTTTCGTTACAATATTTTCCATACTGCACCATTTCATTATATTTTTTTGTTGATATCAGTTTTTCTAATTTATTTTCTAGGTTATCTTCTTTTTCTGGGTCATGGAACACACAAAGATTCTCCCAATCTATAATATCTTTAAAAGGCAAGTAGTATTGATCTTCTCTTGATACGTATACAGGCACAACACCAAACTCAAAAGCTTCATAAAGCCTGTATGATGTTACGCCATATCCTCTTGGGCATAATGCAAAATAGGATGAGTCCATTAAGTCTAAAAATTTCTTTTGTCTTTCTTTAGATATGCTTGGTTCATCAAAAAGATCAAAATAAAATCTAGGATTATTTTTTAAAGATTCAGATAATTTTTTTCTTATTGGATGTGTATTTCTTCCAATAAATGAACCAAGATATTTTTTTTCTGAATTTTTATTATTGCTAACAACATGCTTATCAGCTAATAAAGGTATTTCAATACAAGTGGTGTCTGGACCAGTTAATTTATTATTCAATCCTGATGTCGCAAAATATGTTATTCCTGAAGTTTCTATAAGGTTCCCGTCTGCATATTGAATAATTGTAAAAAAACTTTTTTTATTATTTTTTATTTTTCTATCATAAAACTTTTTAATCTCCTCTGGGTTTTTTGAATACCTCATAAAATAATTTGTCCATTGAATTGGTAGAAAGGTCAAGTCGGTCTTTATTTGCTTCCTCTTTTTTATCAGCCGCTTAGAGACTTCACCTTCTAAATTGAAACTTTTATTATGTGGGGGATAGTCTACTTCTCTATAAATTTTTAAATTTTTAGGAACTTTAAAAACTTTCATTAGTTTAAATAATATATCAAACAAATTGATAAAGAAGAGTTTTAATTGGTTTAAAATATTATGAGTGAACGATTTTTGGGAAAACCAAGTTGACCCTGGTTATTATGACAAAATATTACTTAACGGTTTAAAGAAAAAGTCTGGTATACAGTCGAACTGGCACAATTTAACTTTTTTAAAAATAGCAGAAAAAATTAATTCTAAATCAAATCATTTAGATTATGCTTGTGGCCCCGGAACATTTATAGGAAATTATTTAAAATCAGAATCATTTGGTGTAGATATATCAAAACAACAGATTGATTACGCAAATAATAAATATTTAAAATATGGAACTTTTATGACTACGGAAGAGTTCAATTTAGAAACCTATTTTGAAACCTTTGATGTCATAACGGTCATTGGTTTACTGGAATTTATTAGTGAAGAAAAAGCAATAAAATTAATTGACGATTTATATTCTTTACTTAAACCTGGAGGAAAAATTTTTATTACAACGCCAAATTATAGAGGGTTAATGTATTTTCTTGAAAAGTTAGTAAATTTGTTTGGTAGTGTTAATTATCAAAATCAACACATAACAAGATATAACAAATCCAACATTATAAAAATTTTAGAAAAGTCATCATTTCATAAAATAAAAGTAAAAAAAATTATAAATTTAGGGGTTTCATTTTCTATTTTCAATCACAATTTAGGAAAAGTTATTGAAAAGTTTATTGAGATATTATTTAATAATTTCTTTGGATTTATCCTTTTAGTAGAATTAAAAAAATGAATGAAAAAAAACTTGCTATTAGTGTGATTTTTCCAACACTTAATGAGGGTGAGAACCTAAAATTTTTAATTCCTGATTTTATAAGTGAATTTAATAATTTAGGGATTCAAGATTATGAATTAATAGTTGTAGACGATGGTTCTAGTGATGGAACTGAGAATATTCTTTTTGAGATTAATAATCCAAGAATTAACTTTATAAAAAGATCTAGCAGCCCTTCACTGCCTTTATCAATATGGGAGGGTATTGAATCAGCAAATATGAAATATGTTATGTGGTTAGATGCAGACGGATCCATGAGTGCAAAACATTCTGCTGAGCTGATAAAAAAACAATTGAATAATTTAGATTCGATAATAGTAGGTTCAAGGTTTGTTGAAGGGGGAGGATATAAAGGAACATTATTAAATGAAAAAAATCAACTATTTAATGCATTAAAAAATCTAAGAAATTCAGAAGACTCATTTATAGCTATGTATCTTTCATTGGTATTTAATAAGCTTCTATCTATTTTATCTACTAGTCCAATCAAGGACATGACAAGTGGATTCATAATAGGCAAGAAGGAAAATTTTTCAATTAAACCTTTTGAAAAGGCTTTTTATGGTGACTATTTTGTATATTTAATAAATGAATTAAATAAAAAAAATATTGAGATAATAGAAGTAGGATATTTATGTGGCCTAAGAAAGAATGGTGTGTCAAAAACTGGGAGCTCCTTATTTGGACTCTTTAAGCTTGGAAGACCGTATATAAAGGCGGCAATAAAATCTAGAAGGAGTTAAGTTGAAAATTCATGATGAAAACGGAACCCTTCTTTCAATAGTTATCAGAAATGAAGATATTAAAGAAGGAAGAAATTTTGTAACAGACAATTCAGAGGAGGTACAGGTTGCTGCATTTAATTTTAACGAGAAAACAATTATTGAAAATCATATTCATAATAATTTAAAAAGAGAAATTCACACTACTACAGAAACATTGATAATTCTAAAAGGAGAAATGAGAGTAAAGATATTTGATGAAAGTTTAAATTTTATTAATGAAGTAAAACTACAAGGTGGAGACACGATTTCATTACTAAGAGGTGGTCATGGAATTGAGATTGATGAATCATGCAAATTTATTGAAACAAAACAAGGACCATACCTTCCTGATTTAGATAAAAAAAGATTTTGATGATAAGAGTTTTTGAACCGAAACTAAATTTAGGAGATTATTTATCAGTACTTAGTGCTTTATATAAAAATAATATTTCTGGATCAAGTCCTATCGTTTCTCAGTTTGAACAAAAACTTTCAAATGAGTTTGATAGAGATGAAGCAATTGGTTTGTCTAACGGAAGCGTAGCTCTAGATGTTGCATTTGAAATTCTAAACTTGCAAGAAGATGATGAAGTTATAGTTCCTGCGTTTACTATTATTTCTTGTTTAGCAGCAATTGTTCGAAGCGGAGCAAGACCTGTGTTTTGTGATGTAGACCCCGTTTCTTGGAATATGAGGATAGATGATGTAGAAAGTAAAGTTACTCCACAAACAAAAGCTGTGCTAATGGTTCACACCTACGGCCTTGCTTCTGATGCTGTAGAAATAAGAGACTTTTGTTCTGATAAGAATATTTATTTAATTGAAGATGCAGCAGAAGCACACGGCCAAATTATCAATAAAGAGAAATGCGGGTCTTTTGGGGATATTTCAACTTTTAGTTTTTATGCTAATAAGCACATTACAACTGGAGAAGGCGGTGCAATTCTTTCTGACAATTCCGAGTTTATCAAGAAAGGTAGACAGTTAATAAATCTAGATTTTAATAATACCGAAAGATTTAAACATAATAATTTGTATTGGAACCATAGAATAAGTGGTTTACAAGCTGCTCTAGGTATATCTCAAATTAATGGACTAGAGAAAGTAATAAAGAAAAAAATTAATCAAGGAAGAATATATGAAAAACTATTAGAGGACTACAAAGATATCATTTCGATACAACCATCTACTTTTAAAGGAGTCCATAATCATTATTGGGTTTTTGGAATTTTATTAAAAAAAGAGGGCATTCGTGATAAATTAATTAAAGAATTACTCAATGAGGGTATTGAAACAAGGCCTTTTTTCTGGCCTCTTCACCTTCAAAGTGCCTTACCAAAAAAATTTTTTCAAAAAGATTTAAAATTAGAATCATCAGAAAATTTAGGTAGAAATGGATTATATATTCCAATAGGTAATCATATTTCTGAGGCAGATCAAAGAAGAATTATTAAAGTACTTTTAAATAAAATTAAATAAATTGAAAATGTTTTTAAAAAGTATTAAAAATAAAATAAAAATATTTTTTAGAAATTTAAAACATGCTTATAACTTAATTAATCATAAAGAGATACCAAAAGTTGATCTATTAAAGTTTAATACGAATATTATTGTTCCAAAAAATTACAATAAATCTTTTCCTTTAACAGTACTAGACAGGAATCTTGTTCTAAGTTCCAATTCAAGCAGAGTAAATAAAAGCAGGTTAGAAGAGTTTAGTAATATTCTCACACCTTTAAAACAAATGAATATTATTTATTTTTCACATAAAGAAAGAGACAACTATATGAAATCATCGTGGAGAAATCATGAAATTCTAAATATTTATAATAATTCTACTTTTCAACAGTCAAAGGCCGATATTTTCAGATATACATTTTTGTATGAGCACGGAGGTTTTTGGCTAGATTTTAAATCGTCAATGTTATTTAATCCAGTTAATTTATTATCAACAAAAAATAAAGTTGTTTTACTATTAAGCCCGCGAAGCATTGAGAAGGAAAAATATACAAATATTTACAGAGAAGTTTTGAAAATATTAAAAAATAGGTATATTACGAATTGGTTTATTGGTTCTAATCACCAAAGTGAATTCTTAGAAATTGTAATCAATAATATATGTAAAAAATCAAAAAATTATTCAGGAAAAACTTTTGAAAACCCTAAAGATGCAATTTTAGAATTTACTGGGCCTATAAATCTGACAGAATCATTTATTGAATTCATTTTAAAAGATCGGGAGAATATAAATAATGTAAGTTTTGTTGACGAAGAAAATTATAATTTATTATTTACAACAGAATATTCAAGAAATTTTTCAATTTTAGATAATGTAACAAAGTTTCATTACAGTAGGATAAAAAACTCAAAGATACTTGAATAGAATTTTTATTTTTTTGTAATAATAGCTTTCTTGTTTTTCTCAGACCAATATGAGTAAACTTCTTTACTCAAAGGGAAAAACAAATCTTTTTCAAAGATAAAATATAAATTCATAATGCCTTGCTCATTGTTTTTTGATACGGGATATTCTTCAACAATATTTATTAGATTTTGTATGGTATCGCTTTCAATGATTGAAGTGTCATAATATAAAATTCCCGTTTGAAAATATTTTTTTAATGATAAGTCATACTTCTTTTTTAATTTATTAAGAATCTCTTCCTCACCATTAAATTGAGAGTCTAAAGCCCAATCTAGATCTGGATAAGCATCGTAAGGGGCAATAAGTTTTTTTTCCTGTTTTAAATTTAATACATCAGCTAAGTTTCCATTGATTTTCATGTTTATATCCATGTATAAATTGAAATCCCAGTTTTTGAATTGTTTGTCAAATAAATAAAATTTATACCACTGAAAGGGCTTGGTCAAATTTCTTCCGTTTTCAATTGAATTAAGTTTTTTTGAAGTTACGTTTGAGAACTTTATTTTTTTAAATTTTAAAACATTGACATTTTTATAATTCTTCTTATTAAAACTACTTAAGTAAATAGAATTATCAGTTATTAAATTAATATCACCTGTGTATTTACCTTTATTTCTTAATTGGTCATAGAAGGAAGGAAAGAAACGGAGATACTCCCTGTTTGCCAGAACTGTGACGCAATGATTGTTATTTTTCATCTAATAATTTCTTACATTCAACCTGAGTTTTCTTTTTATATGATGTTTTGTTTTATCTTTAAAACCAACATCTTTTTTCCAAAAATATCCAACTGAATAAATTTTATTTTTTGTTTTTTTAAGTGATAAATTTTCATTTGGAGACTCTTCTATAATAGTTATCATCCTTTTGAATAAATTAAATTTGTTTAATACAATATTTTTTGATTTTAATAACTTATCAAAATGTTCTTCATACAAATTATTTTCTATCCCGTTTCTAATAATTTCAATACTTTCAGATATATTGAATATATCAATAAAAGAAAATGAATCTTTAGGAAAAAATTCACTAAGATTTGGAGCTCCAAAATAGAAAGGGTAAGAAAGACCTAAATAAGAATCATATAGTTTTTCAGAAATTAAATTATTTCTAGATTCATTTTCTAAAACAATATGATATTTATATTTACTTATTCCTTCCCACTTTTGTTCAATTTTTTTCTTTCCTGTCCCGTACCAATCTAAATTATTATTAAAATGTTTTTCTAATGTTTCTACAAACTTTAATCTTGCTGCATGATCGTCGGTAACTTTCTTGGTAGAACAAATTATGCTTAAATTTTTTGTTTTCTCTACTCCACTTAATTTTGTTAGGTATTCATAGTCTCGTTTAGAATTTGATTCTAAAGAAGAGTTTTGAGATGAATTAATTAACCAAGGCTGGAATGGAGGTGAGGAAAAATAATTATCTGTAAAATCATTGTAACACCCATATTTCTTTGAAAATTGGCTAAGATAACTTTTCATATATTTAGTAAGAAAATAATCTTTTGGATAAGAGGTTTCATAATTAAGATAAACTATATTTTCTTTATTTACTTTTGTTTCTTCATGGTTTTGTATAACGTTTTCAACAACAAACCAATAATCAACTTCTTCTATGTCTTCATTTATATAAAATTTAAAATTCTTATATGTATTATTTTCATTATTAACAAAATCTTTAATATTTAAGTTATTTTTTTCATTAGGGAGTGATACTTTTATTTTGTACATAATTTCTAATTTTAAGACGGTTTTTATTTTTAAAAGTAATTTAGTTAATTCTTTTTGAAGTAAAGAAAAAAACTTTTAAGATCTCGAAATAGACTATTAAAAATATACTTTACTTTACTTAGAAAATTTAAATTTCGGAATTCTAAATGCTCATTTGGAGATTCAATATTCCAAGATGTCTGAATCCCACATATAAAATTTGAGTTAAAGTCTATGTGTTCACATTTTTCAAACTTATCATCACTTCGGTAAATAATATTTGAGAAATTTAAATCTGAAATATTATAAATTCCCATTCCGCCAAAAGCACTATCAACTTTCATAAATTCTTCATCAGATGATATTTTTATTTGTTTTTTAAAAATGTAAAAATATTTAAGAAAAAATTTACCAATCGGTACATATTTACTTATTTGATTATATTTTTTCCAACTATCTAAGGTATTCCATCCATTCTTTCTAAGAGCATGGATGTCATAATAGTACGGAACATTGTTAGGAAATATTGCTGTATATTGATTTTGATTATTAAATTGAGTTAAGATTTTAAAAAATTTATCTTTTACCGTTTTACTAAATAAATCAACATCAAAATCTGCTGAAATATAAATATAATCTCCTGCATCTAAATGAAAATTACGAACCATCTCTAAAAGATAGTTCCTGCAATAAGTTATTCTCTCTATGCGATTTGTAATTTTTTGATCTAATCCATCGAGACAATAACTACTTATTAAATTCTCATTTTCGAAAATTTCAATTATTTTTTTAGTATTGTCTTTTGAGTCATTTTCTAGAACTAGAATAGAAAGCTTAACATTTTCTCTATAGATTTCTTTGAAATCAATTAAATACTTAATATTTTTTTTTAGGTTGTCTTCACAGTTTTTAGCAAGTCCAGCGATTATAATATTCATTTTTAAGACAAATTTATTATAAATACAATTTAAATTGTATGTTGTAGAAAAAAATTCTTTAAAATAGGTTTCTAAGTTTGTATATAATGAGCTTTATATGAATTTTATTCAAAAAGGAATAGAAAATCTTAAGTCGATATATTTAGTTTCAAAAGATTTAGATAGTAAAAAGAAAAAACAAAAAATACTTTTTTCAGTAATTCTGAAAAACCTGATTGCTCTTACTGAGGTTGTGATCTTTATTTGTTTAGCCTTTTTAATAACGGGTGAAGTTAGTGAAGAAAAAATTATTAACTATGTAAATATAAAAGCAATTTCAAATATTTTACCTCTCTTAATAGTTGTAAGAATTGTTATTAGTTATATTGAACACTTAAATTCTGAGTATCTAGCAATAGCCACAAGAGAAAGCCTTATAAAAAGCGTAACTAGAAAGTTCTACAGCACACCAAACTTATCTTTTACATATGTAAATTATAAAAAACAGGAAGCAAGTCAAATTTCTGCCATTTATAAAATATTTATATCAATTATTGGAACAAACTTACAACTTTTAATTTTTTTAGTAACTTTAATATATCTAGACCTTCAAGTATTTTTAATTTTGGCTGCAACTCTAACTGTTTTATTCTTCCCAGTTAAAAAGCTTCTTGGTATTTTTAGAGATATAGCCCGTAAAGCGACAGACTATTCAATTGAAATAGACCAGACTTTAGAGAGAGTAATATCAAATTTTTATTTGATAAAGATATTAAAAAAAGAAGATAGCGAAATTGAAGAATATGATCGAATATATGAAAAAGGCATATCTCTAGCTAAAAGAACTGCGAAATTAGCTTTTGTTAGATTTCATTTATTTACTACTCTTATAACTTTATTAATATCTGTTGTTTTGGTTCAGCAGTTTATAGAAGTTAACTTAACGCTTGAAATAGCCTTCCTATTATTGAGAGGCGTTCAATATTTTGGAGAAATTTCAAGAAAATACTCAGACCTTCTTGATAAAGATCATTATGTAAATAGATATATTAATGAAATGACAAATACTGCTCATGATAAAAAAGGGAAAGTAATACATAACTCAGAAAACAATGAACAAGTTATAGCAATGGCAGAAACAGTCGATTTTAAGTATGAAAACTCTGAAATTGCAATATTTGAAAATCTCAATTTTAGTTTTGAAAGAAATTCACACAATTTAATTTTAGGGCCAAATGGATCAGGAAAAAGTACACTAATTGGATTAATGACAGGTGTTTTCACTCCAAATGAGGGAACCATTACTATAAATGGTTCAAATTTTAGTTATGTTGGACCAGTACCTCTAATTTTTAATGATTCATTATTGGCAAATTTATCTTATGGTCTTGAGGAAAGAAACATTTCACAAGAAGTATTTCTTAATTACCTTGAAAAATATAATGTATTTGATCATATTAATGAGAAAAAGTTATATGATTCAGTTACTCATAGAAGTTTATCTTCAGGGCAGATGCAAAAAATCTCATTTATAAGAGCTTTTTTGAGAAAGCCAGATGTTTTGTTTTTAGATGAAGCCATTTCAAACATAGACAAACTAAGCATTAATACAATAATCGGCGAACTAAACAAATTTAAAGGCACAATTATAAACATAACTCATAATCCTGAACAGTTTCTCTCAGCTGATAAATCATTTCACATAATTGACAAACAACTAATTGAAGATAAATAACCTTTTTAAAAAGGATTATCTAATAGTAAGCAGTTTATATAATTAAAATTATTTACTTTTTAGAACACCCAAAGTAGGAGTTGTTTCAAGGATTAAGAAGTAAAGATTGCCATTTGGGTAAAATTCTATATCTCTAATTCTTTCACCTAAGCCGTATGAGATAATTTCATCATAAGATGTATAGTCTTCGTTGAATTTTATATCATAGAGTCTTTTTGCATTCATAGTTGCTACAAAATATCTATTTTCATTACTAAATAGGTTTTGATCAATATCTGAAATCCCGTGTCCACCTGGGTATTGTATGAAATAAATTAGTGGTTCGATAAAACCATAATCATCATGACTCTTATTTAATGGTGCGGTCTCTGCATGTATGTCATAGTAATCTTTATCCCAATGATCACCATAAGAAGATAAAGGCCAACCATAATTTTCATATTCTTTATTTAAATCAATACGGTTTATTTCATCACCACCATTTGGGCCATGCTCAGTTTCTAGGACATAGCGACCATCTTTTGTAAGAGCTAATCCCTGAGGGTTCCTTGTTCCCATTGCAGGGATTGTTATATCTTTTGTTTCGATATTTATTAAAATTAATTTACCAAATAAAGATTCTTTATCTTGTGCTTTTGTATAGTCCCTAAATGCACCTCTACTAAATAGTACGGATTGTTTATCGGGAACATAAAGCATTTTTCCACCTGCTAAATGGCCGTTGTAAGGCCTAAGTTTTCTATCATTTAAGGGAGGTCTTTCGATACATTCTTTATCTTCAAAAAAAGATTCAAATTCTAAATATTCAAGATTAATTTCAGCAACAAGTATTTCAGTATTAACACAATTTTTAGTTGGTTCATTAACGTAACTTAAATAAATATTATTTTCAATTATCATCAAATCCTTAGTTGACTCCCAACTACCCTCAAAGTTGATTCCTGAATTAATAACATTTTTATTCTTATTTATATTGATAAAATTTGAATCTAGAAATTTAAAATTAATCGATTTATCCTCAATTTCTTTGCCATTGAAATAAAATATTTCACCTGTTCCAGTTAAATAAAAAACTAGATCTTCATATACAGAAATATATCCAACTGATTTTTGTCTAACTGGTGGACCGCTTTTACTTGAATTGTACTCTCTACAGCATATTGAATATCTTTCAAGAATATATTTATTATCTAAACTATTAATTTCGATTAAATGAGGAGTAAACTCGCTAAAATTTGTTACCTTATCTTTATTGCTAGGAAGAGTATCTATATAAACAGACTCAAAAAAAGCAAGATTTGCATTTGTTTCTTCAACATCAGAAACTCCTATTATTGTAGGTTCCTCAAAAAACATAGTAAAAGTAAAAAATACTGATAAGACAGAAAGAAAAACTAGTATTAAAAATTGTAAATTCTTATAAGACTCAATAAGGAAAACAATTATTAAAGGGACAAAAATTATATTTAATACAAGAAAAAGTCTGGAAAAGCCAATAATTCTTAGTGTTGCCAAAAATATAGAAATTATACTGAGATTTAGAACACCAATCAAAGGCAGCGTCCATTCAATTTCAATTAATTTATAAACAATAAGAAATAACCCAGAAATTAACAATGGAATAATAACTAAAATATAATTTTCATTAACGTTGTCTATTCTTAAAGTATTTTTAAAATCATTTTTAATGTTATCGAGATTTAAATATTCACTAAAAGTTAAAAAAAGGAAATTTACTAAATAAATTAATAAAAATAAATTTATATCATGTGAATGTTTTTTTATTTTTATCATTTTATAACTATAACAAATACATAACTTATCTTTAATTACAATCTATATAATCACAAAAATAAACATCAAATAGCCTTGATATTAAAATTTATGATTTACTATATAATTAATGTTTAACTTATTTATATATTATTTAAAAAAAATTTTATTTGTAATTACCAAAAGAGAAAAAGCACAAGCTCGACTTGCATATCGAAAATATCTATTTGATGAACTGTTAATTAATTTTGGTAAAGATCAATTTAAAAATAAAAGATTTTTAGAAATAGGTCCAAAAGAAGGAGAGGACACTGCAAGGCTAAAAACTTTAGAACCAAAAGAATTGATAATGTTTGATCTACCAGACAAGGGAGAAGAAAATGATAAATGGAAAGATAATCTTGAAGATAATGAAAAATTATACATTAAGAATTTTTTATACTTAAGTAAAAATGAGTACGAGGAACTTGGTAAATTTGATTTAATTTATTTTACTGGCGTTTTGTATCACAACCCAGAACAATTGAGATTTATAAAAAAATTGTATGATAAACTAAATATAAACGGCGTACTTGTCCTTGAAAGTGCAACAATAAGAAATCAAATACTAAGAAAATTTAACGTAGTTGAAGTCTGGTATCCTAAGACCTATAGAGATACTACAACTATTACTCATATGCCTTCAAAAAATGCAATAAAAAGTTGGCTTAGGATGGCTGGATTTTCAAAAATTTTAGATTCAAAATGCTATATTCATGAAAATTACGATGTAAAAAACACACGTTATGCTTGTTTTGCACAGAGACTAGAAAGCGATAAAGAGGCCGTTTATTATGATAAGCAAATTGAAAATTCAACTTATGTTATTGGGGGGTCTACTTAGTGTTTCTTTTTATATATAGATCAATAGATCTATAAGGGTCCTTATAAAAGGTTCTTTTTGAGTTACTAAAAAATAAATTTGTATCTATTTTTTTATAACCTTCATAAAAATCAGTTACCTCACAATTGACATCAATAAGAATCTCCCTTATCTCTTGTGAACATAGAACAACATTAGGTTTTCTTGATATCTGTAAAGGAAGTTCATTAGGAACAACCTTTCCTACCCTAATAAGTTCATCAAAAATTGATGGCTCAGCATAATTTGTTGGATGAATAATGTAGCTTTCATTCTTTTTATCTAAATAAAAAAGTATAAGAGAATGATCTAAACTAAAAATAGTAAAATTTGTATCAAATTGTTTATCAATTTCATTTGCAAGAATTCTTAAAGGATAGTTTGAATAAGTTTTTTCAATATTAATTAAGTTTGAAAAAGATTTTTTAGAAGATTCTGGTGTTAAATAAGCTATAGAAGAAATTAAAAATACTACAACAATCCAATAATAGCTTTTATTATTATTAGCATTTGAAACAGGGATTAAACATATAAAAAATAAAAAGAAAATTAAATGATGTTTGTATCCTGCTGATCCTAAAAAAAAGAAAACTAATGATAAAAATATTCCAATGTATGGAAATAAATCGAAATTAATTTTTTTAATTTGAAAAACTGACAAAATAATTAAGAATATTACAACTAAATATAAAAAAGGATTATAAAAAAGAGTTTCTCTGAAAAAAACAACTAATTCATTTACAAGATTAAAACTCTGTTGGCTATATTTTAATGGAATGGTGACAAGAGTTGAAAAGTAAATGTCTAGTAAGTTTCTTACAGCATAAAGTGTGAAAATAATTATATGAGGTGCTGTAAGTCCTGATACAAATTTACCAAAATTAGAAAGTTTATTTAATTTATATATTAAATATATAAAAACAAAAACAAAGACACCAGATCCCTGATTAACAAGGGTTGATAGGCCATATAGAAAACCTGAGAAAAAAATATCCCATTTATTTGAATCGTTTTTTATTATTAAGTAAAAACTTGGGCACATAAAAAACAAGCAAAATAATTCTGAATATTCTACTGATCCCCATGGGGTTGATAAATGTAAAACAAAAAAGGATGAACCAACAAAAGCTTGTACTTTTCTCTGGCCACTATTGTATATGTATATTATTTTAGCTATTCCAAAAGCTATAAAAAGAAGCAAAAAATCACACAAAATTTTAAATATTACTAAATTTTTATTACTTATAAAAATTAACAATGCATAAAAAATGTAAAAAATTGGTCCCTTATCATCCCACTGATTTTCATAAGGAAGAAAACCATTTAAAACGTCATTTCCTACAAGTAGATATGTATGAACATCTGCATCAATAGTTTCAAAATCTAAATATTGCCCCTGCAAGATAATGGTCAGCAATGTTAAGAATACAAATAATTTTCCTAAGTAATATTCTCCACCATCAATGTGTGATAATTTCTTTAGAAAAACAGAATTAGACTTTGATACAATGGCTGAAACTCTTTTATCATCAATAAATAAAATAACTAAAATTGAGAAGGCAACTGCTCCTAATGTAAAAAGTTGTGGATTTAAATCAGATGAAAACATTTAACTCATTTATCTATTTTATTTTCTGTATTAATTAATAATACAAACCATTTAACAATCAATACAATTACTAAAAGGAAGATAGCAATTTGTTGACCTGAAACTACTTCAATATTATCTACAAACGCTATGTAGTCCTCATTATCTACTGGCAAGTTTATTTTTCTAAGAAAATTATTTATGCTATCAAATGAGAAAATTGTAAAAGCTATTTTAAATGATATTACCCCCAAAAAGCTTGTTGTAAATATTTTTAAATATGCTTCAATATTTAAAAAGGATTTTAAATATCCGGTTAAATAGTTTGGTTGAGAGAATCGATCATCAATTCCAAATGTATTAATATTTTGTGAAAGTGAAGTTTGGGGTGATGTTTCAAAAAATATTATTGATAAAGAAGCAAAAATTGAAAAATAAATAAGGTATTTTGTAAAAATTTTATACTCTATATCTAAAACCCATTTCTTATATATAAGAATTGCTATTGGTATTAACGAGTATAAATATCTAAAACCATATGAAGAGGCTGTAGATTGCCATAATACAACAGTGCTAAAAGGAATACCATAAACTAATAAAATAATAAGGTAGTTATAAAAACCATGTTTGTTAGATATAAAAGTAAAATAAACCAAAGAAATTAAACTAGCAAATAAGATGGGCGAAAACCAAAAAATCCCAAATTCATTTGAGAATAATATTTTAAACATAGATATAAATATCGTTTCAATAATCGATAAAAAATTCATTTCCATAAAAGAACTTAACTTATTTGAATTTCCATAAACTGTAGCTGGGTTAATTGTATAAATTCCATAAATAGCTTTATTAACTATTAAGAAAATTAGAGTAGACAATAAATATGATAAGTAGAAAAGATAATTATTAGATAAAGTGTTTTTTTCAATTAGTCTTTTTCGGAATAGTATTTTTATGATAAGGGGAATAAATAAAACATGATAATTAACCCATCTCACACTTATTGCAAGGAGTGTTAAAAAAGGTATTAGAAAAGAAAAATAATTTTTCTTTGAATCTAAAGTATAAAACCTTACCACCGTATATATAACTAAAGAGATAGTAAAAACTTCATATACATGAGTCATACTGTATCTCTCAAATACGAAATAACCAAGGCCAGAACCTAAAAACAAAACAAAAAGATTATTTAAGCTAGTTTTAATTTTTAGATACTTTAATGCAATATTTATTAAATAAATACTGAAAAAATAATAGAAAATAGCTGAAATTGAATAAAAGAGAATTTTATAGTTGAAAATTGAAGAACCAGTATCTATGTTTTTTTCAAATAAGTTCCCAACAAACAAGAAAGGACTAGCTAATAAACCTGATCCGATGAACCCTCTCGGTGCAATTACATCATTTTTGTTATACCTTTCATTTTCAAATCCTTTAAATTGATTTGAATAATCTAAATCAAAATCTATAGCGATAGTTTCAGAATGAGAATAATAATCGTGATCATCTTGACAACAAGGAATTTCATCAACAAATCTATAATCAATTTTTGTGAATAAAAGTACAACAAATAAATATATAAGAAAGGTAATAATCAGATTAGTTTTTTTTAACAACATCTCTTAATCATTTTAAAAAACATAATTTTTGTTTATTGTAAATCTTAAAATAAATATAAAAAACCCGGCTATCAAAAATGCAAATACATTCAATTCCATAAAAAGTCTGAAATAATTTGATATTATATACTCAAGAATTCCAAGAGATATTGTAACAAGAAAATATCTGCCAAAACTTTTTTCCTTTTTACTATTAAACACAAACTTTTTTTGTATAAAGTAACTATTTGTTGTTACTAAAAAGAAGGAAATCCAAAATATTAAAGTGTAGTCGAAGTTAGTTAAATCAGTAAAAATGTATATGGCACTTGACCTAAGGCTTACACTCAAAATTGAATTTGCTTGAAATTTTAAAAGTTGTTTTATCAAAATATTTTTTCGTTAATGCGACTCTATAATTATATTAGTTATATGTCTAGAGAAACAATAAATATTTGCATACCTGTCTTTAACGAAGAGAAGAATCTTCAAAGCCTGTATACACATTTGTCTAAGTTTATATCCTCAAATTCTGATAAGTTTAATTTGAATTTTGAAATTATTTTTTTTGATGATGGATCCATAGATAATTCAAGAAAAATAATTGAAAATTTTGAAAATGTAGAGTTAATTTTTACCAACGAAAACAAGGGGCTTGGTAATGCAATAAAAGAGTTAATGCTTTACACAAAAAAGTCAGATGCAACTGGTATGTTCAAGATTGACGGAGACGGACAAATGGACATAAATGATATAGAAGTATTTTTAGAAAATGGACAGTATCGGAAGTTCGATGTCATTTATGGTAACAGATTTCATAAAAATTCAAATTACAAGATGCCTATTTTAAGAAAACTTGGAAGTAACTTCTTTAAACTGCTGATGAGAATTTTTTCTATTAAAGCATCAGACCCAACAAATGGGTTTATTTATTTAAACAGAAAATATATAGAAAATTTTAAAATTATTGGAAATTATAATGCTGCTCAACAAATCTTATTAGATGCAAAATTAAGAGACTTAAAAATACATGAAGTTGATATTAATTTGAATATAAGATCAAGTGGAAAGTCATTTATAGGTATTAAATATCCAATTATTGTTATATCTAACTTATTTGCTTTATATGTTTATAAAAGAACCGTAAGAACGTTGATTGCTCCAGGGATAATCTTTCTAGTAGTTGGTCTAATAATATTATTTTATGATATTTTTCTATGGGCAACTGGAGCAAAAGACCAGATAATTAGCGATCAAGTTTTGATTTTATTTATTATCTTTGGTGCTCAATTGTCTATAACAGGATTTTTAATAGAGATACTTAAGACTAAATCTGAATAAGGCTTTTTAGCTATAGTTACTGTTTTTATACAATCCCACAGTTCGTAAATCACTAAAACCAACAAGATTGAAATTATTTTCATACAAGAATTTATTAACTTCAGCAACAGTATTTGACTGTTCAACACCTCTTTCAGGACCAAAATCTACAGAAATATAACAAATTAATGACAGTGTCTTGAGTGAGCCTTTAAGTACTTCAGGCTCAAAGCCTTCAGCATCTATTTTGAAAAGTTTTATATTTTTACTGTAATTTAACGAATCCAAAGTAATGCTATTAACACTACCGATTTCTTTACTTGTACCAAAATCAATAAACGACGAGTTGCCTCCGCTACTATCAAGGTAGAGAGGTCTTTGCAAGTTAGTATCTGACAAACCAATATTTTGAAAATTAGATTCGTCATTTGGAAAATTTAACCTTAAGCATTCGTATGCTTCTTCATCTGGCTCAAAAGCATGGTATTCCAATGATTTATTATATTGTCGTAAGGCAAGATTGAGTTCACCAACGTTAGCTCCACAATCTAAAACAACGTCATTTTTATTAAATTTGATTGAGTCAAGACAATAGGATTCCCTTAAAGCATTTATTAGTAAATTTTCATCATTTACTACTCTTAGAAACCTTTTATTTGGATAGTAAAATTTTTTACTATCAATTAATTTATAATATTTGGATTCTTCGTAGTATATTTTTCCTTTACTTCCATAAAATAAATTTATAAAATTACATAAAGAGTTGCCTTTAAATCTATTTACACCAAAGGCCAAAAACTTTCCTTTAATTATAAGAAATATTTTTCCAAAGAAACCAAGGTTTTTTCTTGTTAAGTCATTTTTGACAAATCGTGGAATATTAATAATTTCTGTATTTTTATCCATTACTCTTTAATTCTATATGCTACTTTGAAAAATGACTCTTCTGAAATATAAATATCTTCTTTATGCATAGTACATTTTAAATTTATCCAACATCTGTCACCGCGGTCTGGTCTAATCCAGTTCTCGTGTATTTGCTCCTCAATATACATCTCTTCAAGGCGAGGATCAAAAATAGCAATTTGGGGGTTTCTTATAAATTCAACATATGAGTTAGCTCTTGGGATTAATCCAACACATATGATTATTAATAAATAAACAAAATATTTATTTAAATTATATTTTTCACCTTTTGAGTAAAAACCAAAAATTCCAACTACTGTCAAAAGCGTTCCCATTGCATATCTGGGAATAGGTCCGAAGAACAATAAATATATAAAAGATGAGCCTAAATATGTAATGACAATAAGTTTAAAATTTTTATTTGCATGCTCTTTTCTGAAGATTACTAATCTCAATATATATATAGCAATTAAAGAAATTAAAAAATTTAGATAAACAGATCTATAAAATTGAGCTAAATCAGCATAAACCTGAGAAAGAAAAAAATCATTAAACCAATCAAAGAATGTTAAATTTTTATCTACGAAATATTCCATGTAAGCAAGGCTAGAAACTGTAGATATTTCTTCGTAAGCTTTTGTTGAATTGGGTAAATACCAGTCAAAATTATTTATACAACTAAGGCTAAGGGGGAATATAAGACAACCAGTTGTTAAATAACTTTTAATACCCCAAATCACACCAAAGATGATGGTTGGTATTTGGAAGTATATAATATTTTTTAAATTTAATACATGATTATTTATTAAGAAAAAGCAAAAAACAAAATATAAAAAGAAAACTATAACACCACTTACTTTCAACTGAAAGATAAAGAATGTAAGCAACGAAAGTGTAACAAAATCTATCTCGCTTACCCTCTTTTGCTTAACTGAATTAAAAATTAAAAGACTTACGAAACAATACAAAATTCCTACAGCAATATCTTGCTTACCAACACCCTGAATAAAGGGAAAGCCATTTCTACCTCCACTTAGTCCAAAATTGTCTAAAAAAGAAAAAAAAAGTAAAAAGAATGAGGCTGCTTTCAAGTTTTTATTTTTTGTTAACAACAGATTATATGAAATAAAAATAAAGAAAAAGTGAATAAAAAATAATGTCAGAAAGTGAAGAAGAATAAAAGATGAATCAAACCAAAAGAAAGCCGAGATATACTCATTTATTGACGACATTCCAAAAGGCCAAAAAATATTTACCATTCCAATTATTAAATTTGATTCTCTTAACCAATTTTGATGATTGAGGTGATAATAACCAGCATCATAATGAAAATTTGTTGTAGAGGAACTAATAATCAATATTGATGGAATAGCTAAATAAAATAAAAGATTGTTAAGAGTGAAAAAATTATAAAAGCTTATTTTTAAATTTAAATTCAAAAAGTTTATAAAAATCAAAGAAAATAAAATAATCAATACAAAAGGACTTTTTAGTGGCATAAAGAAATTAAGCAGAATTAAAAAGTTCCCTAAAAAAACAAGCCCAACTACTGGATAAATAATTGAGGATCTTAATTTTAATATTTCATCTGGTAAATCTTTAGTGTTAAATAATAAAATTTGAATTATTAAAATAAATGATCTACCAAGTAGAAATAAAAATAAATAAAATAATAAATATTTCAAGACAAGCGCACTAAATAAAGAGATGAATTGAATCATGAAATGATTTTAGTATTTACTATATTTTTCATAGTCAATTTAAAAACACTATTTCATACAACCAGGACTGAGGATCGTTGCTTTGATCTAGCTCATTTGGAAGTTTGTAATCTATATAGTTTGAATTACAAAATTTTGAAAAAGTTAATTCTAAAACATTTGGTAATCCTGTATTTGAAACACTCCCATAATTATTTATATGAATGTGTGCAAGTTTAAGGTCAAATGAATTAATAAAATCTTCTATTTTAATTATGTTTTCATTAACTTCATGAAATTCAATCACTAAAGCTGTAAAAAGTTGACTGTTTTCTATAATTTCATCAAGCAAGTAATACTCGTCACCTTCGATATCAATTTTAAGAAAAATTTTATTACTTTTTTTTGGAATATTTTTTAAAGCCTCTCCAAGTTTTATATAACCATTCTTATTTCCCACAAATTTTTCAAAGTGATTCGGACCTTTTTTGTTATGTATTATGTTGAAAAATTTATAAAATTTTAAAGGTAGTTTAAACCAATACTTTGAAACTTCTAAGTACTCCTGACTTGGTTTTGTAACCAAACCTTTAAATCTCATTTTTATTTTTTTTATAAAAAAAAGAGGACCAACAGAACCATCATATGAGTGAATAACACAATTTGTAATTGAAAAGAACTCTTCTTCAAAAGACCAATCATGATCAATACCTAATGTTATCAACATGTCACTTTCTAACATCGAATTTTTTTCAATCAGATACCCTCCGTCGTTATCTTTACCAATCCTAATGAGCCCACTAGATGAAAAAGGTTTAAAAAAATTGGGAAGAACAAAATTATTTATCATAAGAATATACTATCTTTACAAGTTGCATTTTAAAAATGATTAATTTGTAGAATAGAGTCATATTTAAGGGATTATATTTACTTTAATGAATAAAAAATATAATGACGATGATCTTATTGAGCAGGAAATTCTTGTTGAACTGAAATATTATTCCAGTTATGTTTTTAATTTGTTTTATGATGAAACAGTTGGTGAAGAAGTTCTTGATTACGGATCTAGTCATGGAGATTTCTGTTTATTTTTAGATAATAAAAAAATTAAATCATATGGCTACGAACCAAATTAAAAAGCTTTTCAGCACGCTTACGCAAATAGTGTTAGATCTTATTTAATTTTAAATAACATTGATAAAACATTTCCAACCGTAACATCACTTTGCGTACTTGAGCACATAGAAGATGATATGAATGCATTAATGGAAATAAAAAGCCTATTAAATTCAAATGGAAGATTGATACTTTATTTACCAGCTTCTATGACAATTTGGTCTCAGATGGACTTGGATGCTAACCATTACAGGAGATAATCAAAAAAAGAAATAACCAAAAAGTTAAATACAGCTGGGTTTCAAAAAGAAAAAATTCATTACGTAGATTTTTTAGGGTGGATAGTATTATTTTTATTTAGAATTTTTAAGGATAAAACCAAAATTTAATAAAAAATTAATAATTTTTTATGATAAATATTTTTTTAAGTATTTAAAAAGTCTAGATTTATTTTTTAATAAAATTATGGGAAAAAATTTGTTAATTGTGGCAAAAATTAACAAATAAAATTAATTAAAAATTGGCTAAATGTTATTAATCTAAAATTTATGATAAAAAATAAAAAATACTTTCAGTATTCAATTATTTCATTATTTATTATAATTTACAGATATTTTTGGTCTACTGTATCTCAATGGAGAGAAGATCAATCGACAAATGTTTGGTTGGCTTTAACGGAGCCATTTCAGTCACTAACTGTTGGACTTCTGTCATCAAAAGATATCCCTGTTCCAAATGGAATGATGGTATATGGTAAAATCTTCAATCTTATTGACAACCTCTTAATTGCAACATTATTCTTTTCACTAATTCAAGTTTTTTGTTTCTACCTTTTAGTTAGTCAGCTAAATTTAAATGAAAATAAAAAACTCAATTTGTTTTTATTACTTTCTATTTCGACGGTATTAAGCAGTAGTTCAATAGAGTTTTGGAATAATTGGATATTTATTTTATTTAATTTTTTATTTTTCTATTTTTATCTTTTATTTTTAAAATCACAAGAATCTTTTTATTTATTAATAATGTTTGTTATCGCTACCTTTCCAGCCTCAACCTATTTAGCCGGCATATTAAACACAGCAGTTTTCGTAGTAATAATACTGTATGAAATTTTGAGAGCAAAAGAAAAAAATATAACGAAACACAGTACTATAAAATACTCAATATTAATTATATTTACTTTAATTTATATTTATTTAGTTTGGTTTCCATATTTTAAATCAATTAAATTAGCCAGGGTATTCTCTTTTACAAATCTTACATTTTATGACAGAGTAAATATTTTAAGTGATAAATTTTTAGAAATTCCAGGATTATTTTTAACTGCTTGGACTAAACAGAGTTCGTTTTTTATTCTTCAACTAAATAGAGATATTGTGTCAGATTTAACTTTCAATTTATTTAAAATTTATGTTGAATTTCACAAAGTAATAAGTGTGTTGTTCTTTTTATCATTAATTCTTATTTTTCTTAATAAAAAAAATTTATTTGAGCCTATAGTTCTGAGATTTATTACCGCTATTTTATTTTTTATTTCATTTTCAACTCTTATTAGTCCAGCATTAGGTGGGCCAGATTTTACAAATTATGAGAGAATGGATAATTACACACAATATTATCCGTTTTATATCATCTTGTGGTTTCTTGTAATTGATAAAATTAGTGAGACTAAAATTAAAAGTTTTAGAATTAGAAACTACAGTCTTTCTTTATTATTAATTTCAATAGCGTTGAATCTCACATTAAGTTTTGGAATTATATATGATACTTTAAAATATTCAGGTAACAAATTAACAGAAGCAGACGTACCTTTAGTTGAAAAGATAAATCTAACAAAATATATTGCAGATGATATGAATAAGAAACAAGTAACTTCAGCATCTATATCTTATCAACTAGGAGGGGGAATCTGGGACTGGATTCCCGAACATAGTGAGGCTTTTAGTGAATGGTATCCAAATTATCCTTTTACAATTGGCAGAGTTTATGACTATATGTTGTTAAACCAATATTCTTTAAATAATGAATATGAAGGAATAAATAGTAGAGAGTTTGAGAATAGCGACTATATTGTTTCTTATATCTTTAATAAAGTAAAAATAGATGATGAAGAAAACTATATAAGTGTAAATTTTAATAGATTAAGACTTTCAATAAGAAAATAAAAATGCTAAAAAATATTCAAAAAGAATTAAAGGGTAACAAGCTCATACAAATATTATCGGTAATAATATTTTGTATTTTAATATTTAATACATTTAATTATTATCACGAACTTGGCTACGATGGTCAACATCATAAATACAATATGGAAGTACTACCTTCAAATCTACCTACAGAAGAAGACACAAAGGAATTTTTTAATCCTCCTTTACCATATTTTATTCCTTCGATAGTTGATAAAGTATGCGATAAATTAATTTATCCAAATTTTTCTGATGTCAACTGTTCAAATTTTTATGGAAATTTTGGACAATTATTACAGGTATTTATATTTATTTTAATACTTTACTATTTGTTAAAAATTTCAGAAATAATAGAACCAGAAAATAAAAGCTACAAGAATAGTCTTTTTTTATTATTTCTTTTACCTGCAGTAAATTACAAAACAGTTGTAATGATTAGAGGTGAAATATATGTGACATTATTTATTTTTGCTTGTATTTTTCATTTTCTTAGTATTTTGAAAAGAGAAGAAATTAAAGAATTAGATTTAATTATAAATTCACTTTTGCTTGGGTGTATCGGGCTGAGTAAACAATGGGGGTTATTATTTTTTCCTGCTTTAGGGATTGTGACTTTGATTTTGTTTTTTTATAAAGATAAGAATTTTTCTGTAAAATACTTGATTTATTCCACCAAGTCTTTCATTTATTCAATATTTATTTTTGGATGGTTTTATTTATATCTTTTTACTAACTATGGATCTATAACTGCATTTAATAGGCCCCCTTCAAAGTTTTCATTTACAAACCAACCGTCCTCTTTTTATTTTGACTTTGCATTACAGGACTTATTTACCAGACCAATAAGAGGGTTCACCCTTACAAATAAATTATTTCCAATTTTACATGCTGATACGTGGGGAGATTATTGGGGATACTTTCTAGTAACTCTAGGAAAAGGTGGTAAAGAGAATTATGAAATTGTTCCTTACCTTGGAAGAGTCAACTTAATTGCACTAATACCAACTTTTATACTTTTAGTTGGATTAATTTACACCGTTATTACACTCAGAAAAAAAAGTTTTATTGGTCAAATATTTTATATATTAATTTCACTGACTGTTTCATTTATGTGGATTGGATATCTTTGGTTTCTAATAAAGTATCCAAATCTTGAAAAAGGAGACACAATAAAAGGAACTTATATTATATCCTTAATAAATATTCTCCCATTTTTTGGGGCAAATTTACTAGAAAAAATAAGATCTATTAATGAAAAAATCTATAATTACATAATTTATTTATTGTTGATAATATTTTTGCACAATCTTCCAACTTATATAACTAGATTTTCAGGGATATATACATAAACAAGAAACTTATTATTTTGCTTTTTTAAAAAAACCTGTAAATAATTATTCCAAAAAAGAGGGTCTTTTGTTGGTCTTTCATATATATATGTAGTTATATTCACGAAAAACTCTTGTGGGCGCTACAGGATTTGAACCTGTGACTTCTTTGTTATTTAATAAAATTATTTTTGAGTTTTTTGTAAATTTATTTATTTAATCTTTAATTTTTGATATCACAACAAGAATATTCTTTCCAATAATATGTCTAAAAAATAAATCTAAATATTTAAAAGGCTTAAATAAAAATCTATCATAAAAAATAATTTTATCCTTGTTAAATTCTAAATTTAATCTGATTAATTTAGAAATTAGTAGTGTAGCCCAACCAACAAAGTCAACCCAATAAATTTGCTCAATTTCTACTTTATCCAAACTTACAAGATTGAATATAAGTTTTTTGGAGTATCTTCTTCTATGTTGTACTAGTTCATCTAATTTTGTCCAGATAATCATTGACGCTGGTAAATATAGAATAATTTTCCCGCCTAATTCCAAACTGTCGACTAATCCATTAAATACTTTTTTGTCATCATCTATATGCTCAAGTACATTTAGAGAAACAATATTTTTAAATTTCTTTCCAGTTTTTTCTATTTTTTTATAATTAGTGATGGAGAGCTCATTTAATCTATCTATTGCTTCTGTATTAACTTCTATAGCAGTAACATTTTTATTGTTATTTTTAAGATATGAACAAAAATTTCCATACCCAGCACCAAAATCTAGAACTTCATCACCTTGTATATGTTTTGAAATTAATTTAAATATGTAATTATTATAATTTTTTGCAAAGCTAACACTTTCCAATGCTGCGATGTCAGAATATGTATTTTCTTCTGTCAAATTAAATATATTCCTTTTAAGAGACTTGTTAATTTTCAATTAAATAATTTTAACTAATAAAATTTAAATCATGCCTCTTTTCTTATAAGTAATTTACATAAATGTATTCTGTGGGCGCTACAGGATTTGAACCTGTGACTTCTTCCTTGTAAGGGAAGCGCTCTGCCGGACTGAGCTAAGCGCCCTTATTTCTAGAATTTAATGTTAGTTTCATTTAATATTAAGTATGCAAAATTTATGCGTAATTATTCCCTTCTATAATGACAAAAGATTTTTAGAGGAATCGCTAAAAAGGGTTCTAGATAATGACATTTATGATCAAATTATTTTGTCTGACGATTGCTCTGATGATGGCTCTGAACTAATATCAGAACGTTTTTCAGACAAATACGAAAAAATTTTATATATTAAATCAAATGAAAACCTAGGAAAAGGTAATGCTTTGAATCAAGCTAAACCTCTCATAAACACCAGTCATGTAGTAGTGCATGATGCAGACTTAGAGTACTTTCCAAGTGACATAGTTGAAATGTTTAATTGTTCAAAAGATTATCCAGAATCCCTAATTCTTGGATCAAGATTTATTGGTAGTAAAGAGAGAAAAAATGTTTATATCAGAACTTTTATAGCCAATAAAGTAATGTCACTGTTTTTTTCTTTAATAAATTTTTACAACGTCACAGATGTTGCCACTTGTTACAAACTTATGCCTGCATCTTTTTTTAAAAATATAAATTTAGTCGAAAAAGGATTTTCTATCGAGATTGAATTACTGTCAAAATATCTAAAAATTAATAGAAGCATTGTAGAAGTACCAATCATGTATGCAGGCAGGTCTTACTCGGAAGGAAAAAAAATCAAAACTTCTGACGGCTTTAAGTACCTTTTTAATACTTTAAGATATAGAATTTTTAATTAGCTACACCCTAGAGAGTTTCCACAATTAAGACATTTGTAACAAGATCCATTCCTTATCGTTATATGTCCACAATCTGGACAGGCCGGGGCGTCACCCATCATGTCTCCTAGTACTTCTTGAACAGTAGCTACAGAGTTTTCTGTCTGTTCTGAAGCTACAGGTTTCACTTCTTGAACAGGCGCTACAGGTTCCACTTCTTGAACAGG
>Ga0181607_10000248_pt1 | contig 43942 bp, 41 predicted proteins | sample 041ome_9_FD_132420 | JGI IMG/M metagenome (GOLD analysis project Ga0181607, IMG submission 132420) | Coastal salt marsh microbial communities from the Groves Creek Marsh, Skidaway Island, Georgia - 041413US metaG (megahit assembly) | ecosystem: Environmental > Aquatic > Marine > Intertidal zone...
GATTTTTCATTAATGAATGCCTGGCAATGTCCTACTCTTCCGTGCCTTAAGACAAAGTACCATTGGCGCTGAAAGGCTTAACTGCCGAGTTCGGTATGGGATCGGGTGTTACACTTTCGCAAAAATCACCAGGCGAATGTGTTATAGCTAAACTTTTTAATTAGTCAAAGCAAAATTTAGAAAAAAGTATGTAAAAAACTATTTTGTAATTGAATAAATAAAAATTGCCTTAAAGGCTATAAATGCATCTTTTAAGCCTATTTTTTTCCCCTCATTATATGATCGACCATTATAGGATATTGGTACTTCAAAAAATTTAAATTTTTTCTTCGCTAGTTTTATAGTTATCTCAGGCTCAAATGAAAATGATTTTTCTTTTAATTTTACATTTTTTAAGCAAGATGTTTTAAACACTTTATAACCAGTCTCTACATCAGTTAGATTTAAATTAGTAAACATGTTGCAAACAAAAGTAATGATTTTATTAGCTAAATAATGCCAGAAAAAATGAATTCTAACATATTTACCGCCTCCTAAAAAACGAGATCCATAAACAACATCCGCACCTGTTTCAAAAAAAGGAAGTAATAATTTTTCATAATCAAATGGATCATATTCTAAATCTGCATCTTGAATAATTATAATATCTCCTGAAACATTTTTAATGCCCGTTTGTAAAGCAGCACCTTTTCCAAGATTGCAATTATGATAAAAAATTTTAATGTTATTATCTTTTAAATTCTCTAATTTTTTTAAAGTTCCATCATTTGAAAAATCATCAACAATAATAACTTCAAAATGAGTTAAATTGTTTTCCTTGATTGAGTCTAAAACTTTTTGAACAATTTTATCAATTGTATTAACCTCATTATAACAGGGAATTAAAATAGACAATTTGAAATTGCTTTTATCAATCATTGAATTTTTTAAAAATTAAGTATTTGTTTTTTTTTGATACTTCTATTTTATTATAACTACAAACAAAAGGAATATCCCAACATAATCTACCCTGCCATCCATTTTTCATATTTTTTTCAATATCAGGAGTTAGAATTCTGATGCCATCAATTATTTCAATTTCATTTGATTTATGTTGATTTTTAATCATCTCAATACCAAAAAAAAAATTGTCTTTCATAAATATTCTCTTAATATTTTTTGAAAAGCTAAATGATAAGCAAATACATAAAAAAATTAGAAAGATTTTTTTAGAAAATGTTTTATTTCGAAAAAAATATATAATTATTAGAAATGAAAAAATTATAAAAAAATGAATTCCAAATCTGTATACTGGGGAAAACATTAACCAAAAAATTAGATTAACTAAAAATAAAATTAATAATATTAAAAAGTTTTGAGAGTTAAACTTATTGGTCCTAATTTGATTATTAAGAAACAAAAGATATAAAATAATTGGAATTAGCATAGTTAGTATATGTTCCAACAATTCAATAAAATTTCTTTTAAACCAAAAAATTAACCAGTTTAAATTTTTTAAATACTCTTCAGGAGAAAAAATAGACCGTGCTTCTGAATAACTTTTATTGATTAACTCTAACCTATTTTTATAAGTTGCAAAATCATTATTAAACCAACCCACATCTAAACAACTGGCAATACTTGGAAAAATTATACAACCTGTATAAATAAATTGTTGAATAAAAAATAATATAAAACAAATGTAAATAGTTAAAAAATTAAACTTTAAATATAAAAAACTTTTTAAAAAATAAAATTTAAAGAACAGATAAAAAGTTAATATAAGTATTGGCAGTATGCTTAATTTTATTAAAATTGCAAAAACAGAGAAAGATAAATTGCAAAAAAAATAAAAGTTTTTTTTATTTTCTTCGGCTACTTCAAAAAACTTTAAAAAAAATATTATTGATAAAATAGCATATATTGCTGCTGGTAAATCTACGCCGTATTCCGAGATACGAGTAAATTTTAGTAAAAAGTAAAATAAAACTAAAGTTGAGAATATATTGCTTAAAGTATGTTTTTTTTCTTCTAATATATCTTTACATAAAAAAATTATAAAAATTGAATAAAGTATAAAAGAGTGGAATGTTAAAAAATTAAAATTATCGTATGATAAAAAAAATAATGAAGAAATATTTAACCATATTGAATTATATATATAAGCATAATTAACATTGGCAAATCCAAATATAATTTTTTCTTCCAAAAATGATATCGCGTAAGGTAAATGGTAATACCCGAAATCTTCATGATATTTTTGAGATATTATTATAGGTAATAAAAAAAATAATATAAAAAAATAATAAAAATTATTTTTCTTAATATTTTTAAAAAATTTTTTTTTATTTGAAATAATAAATAGAAATATCCCAATTAAAAAAATTATAATATTACCAGTTGTAGTAATTTTAAAAAAAAAATGAACAAATGTTGATGTAATTCCTAAAACAATAAATCCAAAAAAAACATTAATTAAATTACAGGTAATTAATTTATGGGTTATTAACCTACCCAAACCAGATATGGAAATGACTAATAAAATAAAAGTAAATATTGGGGTTACAATTTCAAATACAATCATACAACTTGGTAGGCGTAGCAAGGATTGATTTCGCAACCTCTACGATGTCAACGTAGCGTTCTATCACTGAACTATGCACATATTAAATTTATTTTAGTTTAATTTCTATTAGTTTATTACTTTAATATGAAACAAATTTCGTTAATTATTATTGTTAAAAATAACCTACTTTATTTAAAATCAACGCTTCAAACGACTAAGAATCAAAATATCTATTAAAATAATGTATTTAAGAATGCAATAGTTTGTTCACCGTCTAAAATATTAAAATAATTATAGATTAAAACTCTAATAATAAATTTGGCTTTTTTAATATAAAATATAGGATTAAAAAAAGTTATTAAATGAGATTAAATAATAATAATTAATATTTTTTATATTCTACAAGTTTATTGCCCTTAAAAAAATAAATCTTATCACAAATACCTAGATTTTCTTGATTATGTGAAATCATTATTATTGTTTTATTTTTTAATTTTTTTATATTTTCAATGATCACTTTTTCATTTTTTTGATCAAGTGCATTCGTGGCTTCATCATATATAAGTATTTCTCTATTACTATAAAATGATCTTGCCAATGCTATTCTTTGCTTTTGACCTGAAGAGATATTTTTTATATTGAGACCAAGTTGTGTATCTAGACCATTTGGTAACTCTTTTATCATTTGATTTAAATTTGAAAATTCTAATGCCTGATTAATTTTATTTTGAGAGAAAATTTCATCACTACCATAAATTATATTTTCTTTGATTGTAGCATCTAATAAAAATGAATCTTGTGAAGTGATACAAAATAAATTTCTATATTTTTTTATTTTTTGAATATTATTTATTTCTAAGTCATCTAAAAAAATTTTACCCTTCTCTGGAATAATTAGACTTGAAATAATATTAACTAAAGTTGATTTACCAGTTCCACTTTCACCTGAAAATCCAATAATGGTGTTTTTTTTTAACTCTAAATTAAAATTTTCAATTATTTTTTTTTGCTTACTGTAACCAAAATTTATATTTTCAAAAATTATTTGATTTTTAAATTGAAATTTGTCGTTTGAAATAATTTGTATGTTGTCATTATCATTTAACTGAATATTATATAAATCCATTACCTTCGGTATTGACGGTTTTCCTTGTTTTAAATGTTGATAAGATACTGAAATTTTGTTTATTGATGGCAACAAACGATATGCTGCTGCTAAATAAAATGAAACTATTACAAGAATTCTCTGTTCTTCAATATTGCTTTTGCTTAAAATTATTATAATCATAATAAATACCAATATAACTGCTTGTTCTAAAAATATTTTTGGATAAGAAACTATTATTTTATTTTTAAAGTCTATTTTTTCTAAAGATTTCATTAAATTATTATAAATATTATAAATCTTATTTATTTGTCCAAAAATTATTATTTCTTTAATACCTATAAAAAACTCAAAATTATTTTTTAAGATTTTTTCATTAATTAAAATTCTTTCTTCAGACCATATTTTTATATTTTTATTCATTTTTTTTAAAATTAATATAACGACAAACACAATTGGAATTATAAGAAATATACCATTTATATTGCCTAAACTTACAATCAGTACAAAAATACCAAAAGCAATAATTAACTCACTAAAAATTGTTATTAATGGAATTACAATATAAACAGCATAAATATTGACCTCGGAAAATAAAGTATTAAATATTTGAGTTACATTTTTTTTAACAAAGAAAATATATTCCTGGTTTAAAATTTTATTTAATAGTTTTGAAAATAATTTTGTTCTAAATGAAAAAACAAAATTAGATATTATTTTATTAGTAATTACGATTAAAATATTTTTTATCAAAAAAATAGAAAAAAAAATTAAACAAGAAATTAATAATAGTTCATCCTTTTTATAAAAATTTACAATTTCGATTGTATTTGAAAAATTGTATTTGATTAAAAATTCACTGATAATTTCTGGATTAATCAGAATTGTCACAAATGGAATAGCTGCAGCTATTCCAATCATCTCTAGCAAAACCTGTAATATTGTAAATGATATAATTAAGAAAAATTTTATTTTATCTTTGCTATCTATTAAACACCAAAATTGCTTTATAATTGTCATTAATTAACTTGTTAATCCAAATTAGATTTTGTAAATTTATAAAATTCTTCATTATTTTTTATTGACAAAATTTTTTCAATCCACTGGCAGAATCTTTTAAAAACGAGGTAATGTAAAAATCCTATAGTATTGACGATCAAATATTTCATGAATTAGTTTGATTTTTTTAAGAACCATTTAATAGATGATTTAGCCAAATCATCAATTTTTTTTTTACTATATTTAATACTAATCTCTCTTTTTAGTCTTGAAATGTCAGATATTGATATGCCAATATCGTTTTTTTTATTTTTTTTATAAATAATTTGAGGAAATTTATTATAAGCTTTACAAAAAATATTATAAATATCTAATACTGTCATTGGTTTCCCATAGCCACAATTGAAAATTTTATTATATTTTTTTTTTAAAATTTTTTTTGCAAATTTATAATGTATATAAGCTAAATCATTTACATGAATAAAATCTCTGATAGCAGTACCATCTTTTGTACTATATTGATTACCATAAATAAAAAAATTTTTTTTTTTTATAAGTGAATTAAGTAAATTTGAAATTAAACTTTTATTTTTTATATCAAAACCACTTCTCATTTTTCTTTCAACACCCCCAACATTGAAATATCTTAATATAATAAAATTAATTTTATTTTTCCTAAACAAAAATTTTTCTAAATTTAATTTTGATTTAGAATAAGGACTTAACGGATACAAAATTGAGTTCTCTGTAACTTTTTTATTGCTTGACTTGTATACAGCTGCTGTAGATGAAACAATTAAATTTTTTATTTTATTTTTTATACAAAGGTTTATAAAAATTTTACTTTTTAAATAATTGTTATTAATATATTTTTTTGGTTTTAAAATTGACTCATCAACTTTTATGTATGCAGCAAAATGAATAACTAAATCAAATTTTTTTTTTAAAATATGTGAAATTTTTTTTTTATCTGCAATATCACATTTGAAAAAAATACAACCCATAGGGATATTTTCAATTTTTCCAGTGGCTAAATTATCAACAACAGTAACAATGCATTTTTTATCTAATAAATAGTTAGCAATAGTTGAGCCAATATAGCCAGCACCTCCTGTAATCAGAACATTCATTTTTTTTTTGAGCTTATAATTAATGCTAAAATATACATCGTAATACAAATTAAAATTATAAGATATGGTTTTATATTTTTAAAAGTTAAAAAAATTGGGATTGTCACCAGAAATATCATGATTAAAATTGTCTTTATTTGTCCATACTTCTTAATCAATATATGATGAATGTGATTTAAGTCACCACTAAAAATATTTCTTCCATTGTATAACCGTACAATTGAAAGTCTTAATAAATCAAGGCCAGGTAATGCACATAATACAAAAATTGTATCTGCAAAAATAATATTTTGAGAGATATTATATTCATAAATAAGCATAAAACTATATATAGCTCCTAAGATATAAGCACCACTATCACCTAAAAATATTTTTCCTTTGAGGTTTAAAATTAATAAAAGTGCAAGGCATGGTAAAAGATAAAAATATATTAAATTAGTTGATATTATTAAAAGATAAAAATTTAAAATTATAAAAAATGATATCAACTGTACATTAATTCCATCAAACATATTTACGGCGTGAATAAAAATTAAAATACATGTGATAGTGAAAATAAAAGAATAATTTTCTATAAAAATTCTTTGTGGATAAAATGAAAATAGTAAATTATTAATTAATAAATTTTCATTAATAATTACGACTAAAGATGTAAGCAAAAGGCTTAATACAATTCTTATACTAAAAGATATTTTATACTTATCATCGTAAATACCAATTAAAAAAAATATAATTGCAAGCATAGAAAATGATAAGAATTCTCTTTTTTTTTCATAAAAAAATAGATTTTCTGATGTTAAAAAATTTATAATTATTAAAATTAAAAAATTTAAAAATATTATGATGCCGCCAAATATTGGCACAGCTAACTTGTGTTTTTTTAATTTATTATCAGGATAATCATAGATATTTAATTGGGCTGATAATGATTTGTATAAAAAAAATAATATGAAATTTATAAAAATTAAAAAAAATATAAATTCAATTTTCACTAATTTTTTTTTAATTACTTTTTATTAATTTGTTTGTTGTTTATATAAAGAAATAGTGCCAAACCATAACAATTAAAACTAGCTATCATATTGCTAAAAAAATTTCCTGAAGTTATTAACGGCCAAAAATACATGAACATAGCAATTATAATTGAAATATAAGGTAAGGGAAAATCATTTCTTTTTATGAAAATATCAATATTTTTTTTTAAAAAGTAAATAAAAATTACAAACAAGCTAACAAAGCCTAAGATACCCGCTGCACTTAAAGATTGCAAATAGTAATTATGTGGGTGCGTTGAGCAAACCCCGTTTTCCACTGGATAAAAGTTACCTAGTTTACCTCTACACATAACTCTAAATGATTTTAAACCCTTTCCTAGAATTAAATTATCTTTAATCATCTCTCTTACAATGAGAGCATGACCAATATAGTCTTTTGGGATTTTTTTTAATATAAAACTCTTAAAATTATTTTCCTGTATAACATTGTAATCACTTGAGGGATTGTATCTATTTTTTATAGTATCTAAATTTTTACCGATATTGAATACTAAAAAAAAAATTATAATTATGCCTACAAATAATGAAGCTAACATAAAACATTTTCTTAAATTATTTAAAACTAAAATGCTTAACGTGAAATATAAAAATATTAATAATATTGGTGCTCTTTCAGCCGACAAAATAAGTAATAAAATACTGCTGGTTATAAAAAATGTTAATAATATTTTATATTTTTTATCGATATCGAAAATTAATAAGCTTAATGTAAAAATTATTGGTGATATTTTTTGAATATAACTTCCTAATATATTTTCATCATCAAATAATCCTGAAATCCTACCAGTTGCTGGAATATTATTACCAAAAAAATTTTTGCCAGTAATAAATTGAAATAATCCATCTAAAATAAAAAAGCTAAAAAAAAATAATAATAGCCAAAAATAATTTTTATTAAATTTTATTTCTTCTAATATCATCCATATAGATAAAATATAAATTATAAATCTAAAATTTATGAACGATTTTAGTAATAGATTTTGATCTGTTGCTTTTGCTAAAATATGAATGTTGTTAATCGTACTTAATAAAACAAATAGAAAATAAAAAAATAAAGCTATAATTATTATATTTTTTTTAATGTTGATTATTTTAAAATTTTTAATGTTTGAAAAAAAAAAAATACTAGAAATTATAAATGTTAATTCTACAAAAACCCTACCAAATAAAAATGATATAGGAATAAAGAATATTATAAAATTCAAAAAATTATTTTTATTAAGATAATTAAAAATCATATTTTTTTAACTTAACATGTAGTTGATTATAATAATTTTTTTTAGTCTGTAATTTTTTAGAGTCAATTTTTTTAACAATAGTATTATAATTTCTTACAATTTTTTTCAAAGTCAGTGAAAAATCCTTGTTATTTCTTTTAGACACAAAAATTCCAAATGGAAAATTTTGTTTTATAAATTTAATTTCTTCAAAAATTATAACCGGTTTTTTTCTAGATAGACTCTCTAAAATTACTTGAGGGTAAGCTTCAGTATACGATGGTAAAACAAAAATATCATTTTTATCATAGATACTTATTAATTTTTTTGAATTATTTTGATATTTTACAAATTTCACATATTGATATTTTTTCTTTATATTTAGATTATTATAACCAACCATTGTAAGCTGAGGTATTAGATTGGTATCTTTTAATTTTAGATTTCTAAAAAGTTTAAGTAAACTATAAACACCTTTTTCCTTTTTAAATCTGCCTACATACAAAATATTTAATTTATTTTTTAATATTTTTTTCTTAACTCCTGATAACCATAATTTATCAATTTCGGATGGTAATACTAATTCATGTTTTCCAATTTTATTTAAATATTTTGAGCAAGATAAAAATAATGAATATTCTCTAAAAATTACAAAAAAAAATAAATATATCAACTCACCTAAAAAAAATTTTTTATACTCTTTAAATCCATCGCTTCTTAAGAAGGTAATTATCCTTTTTTTTTTTACACAAAAAATTTTTAATATTGAAAATATGAAAAAATTGAACGGGGTAATTGATATAAAAAAAAACTTTATTCTTTTTTTTATAATTATTTTTAAAAGTCCAAAAAAGTTTATAAATTTTAAATTATTAATTTTTTTTTTAAAAAGTAGGTTTTTTGATTTTTTTCTTGCAATAATAAAAATTTCATATTTTTTCAATAAACCCTCAATGATTGATAGTGTATTTTTATTTTCGTAAGATAAATAACCACTCCTATAATTAAATCTATCATTAGAGATTATTACTAAAGATTCCTTTATTTTTTTTTGCATTTCATATTTTCCAAAAAATTCTATATTTTTAAGAATTAAATAATAATTTAATAACTTGTTTTCACTATTTTAGTTTTATACTTTTTGTTTTAAAGTCATAAATGAATATATATTCAATCAAATTTTTTTTAATTTTAATTACAAAAATTAACTTAAAACCTAAAAAATGTTAGTAGTTTTCTTTTTATAATGTTATTTAATAAAATTTTCAAAAAATATCTCTAAGACCAATTATTGTTTGGAAATAAAAAAAAATTTCAAAAGTTTTGAATAACAAATTTAATTGTATACTTTTAATTTATATAATTTCATAAAAATATCATTACTAGATTCATATCGACCAGTATATATAAAGTGACTAAGATCTGGATAATCAAATATCAAGTCAAATTTTTTTAAGTTTATGGGATATTCAGATGAAATTAGGCTAGTTTCTCCATTTTTATAAATATTCCTAATTCTATTATGATTCATATGGAAAAATATTTTTGAGCATAAATTAATTTTATTAATAAAATATTCAGTTGTTTCTTTTTTCATTTCCCCAAGGCTATTTTTATTAATAAATAAATCAACACTATTTTCACTCATTTTTTTTATTTCATAAGCAGGTAAAAATATTAAATCAAAATTATTAATTTCATCTATTTTAAATTCTTTTTCTCCATATAATAATGTTTGTTTTTGAGGAAATGTTTTCATAAGGTAGTAAGCAGCCAATACAAGTACTTCAGGAAGATCAAAATCAATAAAACATGAATTATCAAAATTTTTAATTAAAAAGTTTCCTAACTTTCCATATCCACCACCGAGTTCACATATAATTGGTCTTTTTTTATCTTTAATATGTTCAAACAAAATTTTTGATATAATATGATTAAAAAAACTTCCTATTGTTACAAAATTTCCATCTAAATAAGCACCCGGTTGATTTCCATGCTCGGGGGTTGCTAATTTTTGCAATTGATCTTTTGAATAACCAAAATCTCTCCATATCTCATAGTATTTATAAAAAATTTCATTTTTTAAAAAATTTCTCAAGAAAATATTCTTAGAGTACCTTTTGATTAAAATATTGTGTTCAATACCAAGATAATTATTCCAATTTCCAAAATTATTTAAAAAAAAAGCAAAATTTTCTATATTATTTTCATCTAACGATTTTAATAAAAATTTATAGTCATTATTTATATGTTTTTCCCATAGTGTAGATGGTTTTAAAATACTTGGATATTTTTCATTTGAATTTTTCATTAATTTATAAAAATTAAATAATCTCAAAAATAGATCTTTATCTGATGAATTAATTTCAAAAGAATCTAATTTTTTAATTGATATATTAATTTCTTTTTTTTTTGGAAAAAAAATATGCATCATTCCAATTAAATGAGCATTTAAATAATTAATTATTTTATAAATCATAAGTATTCTTTATCACACTTGGTATTTATTTAAAAAAAAATTTATTAATCTTTTTGGCATCATTAAAATAATAATTAACTTTATCTTATTTTTTATTTTTCTTATTTTTAATATCTCAAAAAATAAATTCATACTTTTGTTATTTGTAAGTTTATTAAATAAGTTTATATATAATAAATTGTCATCAATTACATTTTTTAACTTAAAAAAATTTTTATTATTAAAATCAATGTTCTTGTACCAATAATTGAATTCTTCTAAATATTCATTTCTATTTTTCAAAGAATAATTTTCACCATGAAAAGAACAATTAACAGTTGGATTGCTATTAGTATAAAAGTTAAATTTTGATGCCATATCAATAACAAAATCATAATCTCCGATAATATTATATTTACTATTAAAAATATGATTTTTATTATTTTTTATAATATTTTTTTTTCTAATTATTAATGAACTGATTTTAACAGAATAATCTTTTATTAAAGCATTAAAAATATCTTTGTTAGGTAATTTATTTCTATGAAGAATAAATTTTTTCTTTTTTTCTAGATAATTATATGCATTTGAAAAATATAAATCATAGTTATCATCCTCAAAGAATATTTTTGCATTATATAAATGATTTGCCTCCCACCAATCATCACAATCTAAAAAAGCAATAAAATCTCCTTCGCTTTTACTAATTGCTTCATTTCTAGCATCATATAATTTTAAAAATTTTTTACTTAAGAAATATCTAAATCTTCTTTCATTAAATTTTTGAAATATTTTTTTAGAAAAATCTGTTGATTGATTATCAAAAAAAATGACTTCCCAGTTTTGTAGGGATTGATTAATAATACTTTTTAAGCATCTTTTTAAATATTTTTCTCCATTATAACAATTTATAATTATTGATACTTTAGAAGTATTGTTCATAGTATTTAATTGTTTTACTTAGTCCCTGATTAATTTTTATTTTAGGCTTCCATTGCAAAATTTTTTTTGCTTTACTATAGGAAGAATATAATTGCTCTGGTTCATCTGGTCTTAATTTTATTTCATCATAATTTGGTTTGCCTTTTTTTATTTTTTTAACAATCAATTCTATTACATCTTTAATTTTTATTGGTTCATTTGAACAAATATTTAAAATATGACTATTAGATTTTTTATTATTTAAAATTAAAAAAAGTGCATTAATTGCATCATCTATGTATAGAAAATCTCTAATTTGTGTGCCAGAAGATGTTTTGAATTTTTTATTTAAGAGACAGTTTTTTATAACATGCGGGACTAACCTATTTTCTAATTGACCTGGGCCATAGACTAAGAAAAATCTCACAACTGTAAAGGGGAAATCAAATTTTTTTTTTAAATTTATTAAATAGTTAGTTGACCTAAGTTTAGCCAAACCATATGCGGAATTTAATTTTTTTTCATCTGTTTTTTTATCTTCGGTTTGTGGTGCCTTTATTTTTCCATATTCAACGCTGCTTCCTATTTGTATAAATTTAATGATTTTTTTTTTTTTAAAAATATCAATTAAATTTTTGCAACCATTAAAATGTGTTTTTAAAGTTTTTATTTTTTTTTTGTGGTCAACATACCCTGCTAGATTTATAATATAGTCAAAATTTTTATTTTTTAATTTTTTAGACAAAATTTTTTTGTTGGAAATATCACAAATTATTTTTTTTACTGATTTATTTATTTTCTTTTTATTTTTAGAAAATAAAATTGTAATATCAAATTTTTCTTTCTTTAATTTTGTTAATAAATGTGTGCCTATAAATCCAGTTCCCCCTACGATTAAAATTTTTTTTTTCAAATTATATTTGATATTTTTTTTCTTTAATTAATTTATCAAGTAAATCCTTATCTCTTTTTGTATCCATACATTGCCAAAATCCTTTATGCTTAAATGCTTTTATATTCTTCATTGCAGAAAGTTTTTCAAAAGGTTCTTTTTCTAAAAATGTATTATCATTTTTTATATAATTAAAAATTTCTGGCTCCATTACAAAAAAACCACCATTAATCCATCCTTCATCAACATGTGATTTTTCTTTAAAATAATATACATAATCTCCTTCTATTTTTATTGAACCAAAACGTGCTGGGGGCCTAACTGCGGTGAGAGTAATTATACTTTTTTTTTTTTTATGAAATTTTATCAAATGATCTAAATTAATATCACTTAATCCATCTCCATAAGTCATCAAAAATGTTTCATTATCCAAATATTTTTTTAATCTTTTAAGCCTTCCTCCTGTCATCGTATTTTTTCCGGTATGTATTAAATGTATTTTTAAATCTTTTTTTTTCTTAAAATAGTTTTCAATTATTTTTCCTTTATAACCAAGGGCTATATAAAATTCTTTAAAGCCATATTTTTTGTATAGATTTATAATTCTTAGAATTATTGGTTTGCCACCAACTTTAACCATGGGTTTAGGGATTATTTTAGTATATTCAGAAATTCTTGTTCCCATACCGCCTGCTAAAATAACGACCTTCATTTTAATAATATCTTTTCGTATTTTTTAATTTGATTAATAGACAAATTAAATATATTTTTTTTATTAAAAAAACCTAGGTACCAATCACTTGTAAGCTTTACGGTTTCAAAAAAACTTAATTTATTCTGCCAGCCTAAAATTTTTTTAGCTTTATTAGAGTTTAATTTTAATAAAGAAGATTCATATTTTTTTTTATTTTGATTTTTAAAAACTTTCCATTTAAATCTAGGAAAGTTCTTTTTTATTTCTTTTACCAATTTAAGAACATTATGATTGTTACTTAATCTAGGACCAAAATTAAAAGCTTCACTATTTATATTTTTTTTTTTTAAGGAAATAGCTAAAAGAAGATAGCCATATATTGCCTCTAATACATGTTGCCAAGGCCTAGTTGAATTTGGGTTTCTTAATAGCAATTTCTTGTTATTTTTTAGAGATTTCATCGCATCTGGAAAAATTCTATCATTAGACCAATCTCCACCGCCAATAACATTGCCGGCTCTTGCTACAGCTAATTTGATATTTTTTCTATGTTGCAAAAAAGATTTATAGTAAGACTGAATAGCTAATTCTGCAGCTGCCTTGGAAGCACTATAAGGATCGTATCCTCCCAAAATGTCGTTTTCTTTATAGCCTCGTTTAATTTCCAAATTTTTATAACTCTTATCACTTGTAATAATCACAACACTACAATTTTTTTTGTAATCTTTTAACGAGTGTAAAATATTTAATGTACCGAAAGTATTAGATTTCCAAGTTTTAATTGGATCTACATAAGACTCTTTAACTAAAGCCTGTGCAGCTAAATGAAAAATATAATCTGGTTTAAAATCAAAAATTAATTTTTTTATTTTTTTTAATTCATAAATATCAAATTTTTTTTCAGTAATTAAATTTAAAAAGTTTAAACTTTGATAATGATTGGGATAAGTCAATACACCATTTGAAACACACATCAGTTTTGCTCCAAGTTTCCATAACCAAAGTGTAAGCCATGAACCTTTAAATCCTGTGTGCCCAGTTATTAGTATTTTTTTATTTTTAAAATTTTTTAGAGCTTTCATACTTTATAGTTGATGGACTATCATTCACCCAATTAAATGTTTTAATCTTTCTTTTCCATTTTTTTCCATATAAATCTACAAGATAATTTTGATAATGATTGGGTATACTGATTTTACAATAATTTAATTTAACATAATCTAAATGTTTTATATATTTTTCATCATGACAATATCCTGCGTATGAAAAAAATAATTCTTTTTTAACCATAATTTTTTTAATAAACTTAAATAAAAATGCCAGATACTTTGAAATAATTGGAATTATTTTGAACTTTCCTTTGTATTTTTTTTCTAAAGCAAAAGCATCTATTATTTTGCAAAAAATTTTACCTGGGTAAGGCCATACAATGGCAATTTTTTTACCACGTATTTTGTATAAATTAAAATCTATTTCTTTTCCCCCGGGTCTTATAAATTTTATAGTTGAGTCATGCTTATCATTAGATTTATTAATTATTTTAAACCCATGTTGTCTCATTAAGGTTTTGATAATTCTGATTAAAAATGTATTGTTTAAAATTCCAATATCAATATCATGATCCCAATCTAATAATTGTTTGTCTCTCATCAAACCCAGGAGTGATCCATGGCAAAGCCAATATTTAATTTTATTTTGATTTAACAAATTAATAACAGTTAAAAGATTCTCGTCTATTTTTTTTTTGCAATTAATCTTATAAGGCATGGATTATTTTTACCCAACTTTGAAAATCCTTTCGACTCTTTAATATAAATAATCTCAAAATTTTTCTTAATTTTTTTTATAAATTCATTTTTATCAATAAATCTTCTGTAATGATCTGTGACAAATTCTGTTGAACTAATTTGAGTGCCCTTCCCAAATAAAGAGTCTTTTGTGGATCTCGCTTCTATAAATAAATATTTAAAATTTTTACACTTATTTAAATTTTTAAAAAAATTTTTTTCTTGGGAGTAACTAATTGTATGTAGTGTAAATCTTGAGTATATAGAAAATGATTGTTTAATTTTTAAATAGTTGAACTTTGTAAAATCACCACAAGTAAGTTTTAAAAATTTTTTATCATAATTTACTTTAAAATTATTTCTTATATGTTTTATAGCTGAAAAAGATTTATCTATTCCATAACAATTAATTTTTTTTTGTACAAAAAATAATAAATCTCTTCCATTGCCACAGCCAACATCAATTAATAAATTTTTCTTGTTGAATGTTTTAAACCTAAATATGAATTTTGCAAAATTTGATGGAAAATTGATTTTTAATTTTTTTTTATAAAAATTATTCCAAAAAATACTATTGCTTTTCAATTTCTTTTATTCCTTTAATTAAGTTTTTTATAGTTTTAAAATTTACTTCTTCGATTTTTTTTGCTGAATTAAATGCATTATGACTTGTAAAAATACAATTATCTAATTTTAATAAATTATTATTTTTTTTTAAGGGCTCAGAGTCAAAAACATCTAATCCTGCTGAATATATTAATTTATTTTTCAATGCACTGAATAATGCTTTATTATCTATAACAGAACCTCTACAAATATTGATTAATATAGTGTTTTTTTTCATTAATTTAAATTGCTTCATCTGAATTAAATTTTTTGTGGTATGATTTAAATCTACACACAAAATAATTACATCTGCAACTTTATAAATTTTATTTTTAGGAACATTAATTTTTAATTTTTTTTTATCGTTAATTAAAAAACGCTTAGTAAATACTTTTAATTTTTTATGTATCATTCTGCCAATTTTTCCATAGCCAATAATTCCAATTCTAAGGTCAGATAAATTTTCACATAATTTTTTTGACCAAATTCCATTTCTAATATCCTGATCATTTGAAGTAATATTTCTAGTAATATTTAATAATAGTGCAATTGCATGATCTGAAACTGAATCTGTAAATGCCCCTGGCGAATTAAAGACTTTAATTTTTTTTTCTTTAGCAAATCTTAAATCTATTGAGTCAAGACCTGTTCCCCATTTAGATATTATTTTTAAATTTGTTGCAGAATTTATAACTTCTCTATCTAGCTCATCATCACCACAAATAATGCCATCATATTTTTTTAAAATTCTCAAAAGCTGACTTTTTTTTGCATATTGATCGACGTTTAAAGTGTCAAAAATTAAATTATTTTTTTTTAGAATTTTTTTATATTTTTCAATATTTTCACAAAGAAGCCTCCAAGTTATTAAAATTTTATATTTTTTCATTTTGATAAATAATTAATCCACTTTTTTTCATTGTTATCATCACAACTCATTGCAATCAGAAATTCTTTTTTTGCATTTTTAACATTACTGCTATTCCACCATTCATCAATATTATACCATATATTATTAATATGTTTTATAGCATCATCTAAAGAATAAAATAAAATTCTTTCTTTTTTCAATTTAGTGTAAATTTTTTTTAAATTTTTTTCTGGTCTCCAATAATTATTATCTATGAACAAAATAGTTGGTCCATTTCTTATGGCATCTATAAATGCGGTCTGTGGGTAAGTACAAAAAACTATTTTGGCCTTTCTTAAGTTTTTTTCAAATTGAAAAGGTTTTAATATTTTATTTTTATCTAAATTAATCCTAACATCATTTTGAAATTTATCACAACCAAAAAATTTTGGGCAAAAGAAAAATTGATCAAATATTTTCTTATTTAATTTTTTTTTTATAGTTGCAAGTATGCTTCCTAGATTAAGATTGTCAATAGTTATGGGGGCTTCGTCTAATCTAAATGGATAGGGGTTTAATTCATGAGATAAAAATAAAAGTAATTTTTTATTTTTATCTCGATAAAAACTTTTGTTTATATATTTAGCTGCCGGAAGGTTTGCTTGATTTTTTTTACTTTTTACCCACCTAAAATTATTTGATGATATCCGTGTTTCAAAATCAAAAATTCCACTTTGCTTAGTATGATCACCTCCATGACAAATTACGTTAAATGGTATTTTTTTTATAGATGCTTTTTTAGCTAACCAAATCTTAAAAAGATCGTTATAGTGATGCGCATATCCTGAATATATTATTTTTGGAGATAAATTATAACTATTTACTCTCTTTTCGTTTTCTTTGAAATTTTCTAAAAAAATTTTTGGAATATCAAAAAAAATATTCTCATATAAAAATTGAACAAAGCTATCTTTAGAAATTTTTTTTTTTAAATTAGCTTTTCTTTTTTCATAATCATAAAAATTTTTTTTAAATTCTAAAGATTTATTAAAAAAAGAATTTACAAAAAAAGGAAACTGTAACAATCTAAGGTTTAATTTTATAATCATTTTTATGGCAAAACCATCAACAATTAGAATTTTGTTCCTTTTTGAAAAAAATCGAAAAATTGTTAATACAAAACTTAGAAATTTATAACCTAGTGAGTATCGTTCAGTTCTTATAATGTTTTTTTTTTCATAAAGAAAATTCTTTTTTAAAATCAAATTACAACATAATTTTTTTTTTTTATTTAAAAAAGAAATAATTTTATTATAAATTATATAATTGTAATATGACGATCTTGAAATATTATTATAAAATTCTAAAGAATTCTGTATTGGTAAATGTGCATCATTTGAAACAAATAAATTATAATTTTTTTTTTTATAAATTTTATTAATAATTTTCCATCTATAATATATTGTAGATAAATAGTTAGATAACCAAATAGAAATATTAATCTCCCAAAATTTGATGGGGTAATTAGTCTTATGATATTTATTCAAAAATAAAGCAATTTCTTTTAAAAAAAAATCGTTTATTTTTTTTAAATATTTATAATCTTTGTCTCTTTTTTTTTGATCATGCCACCTACATTTTATAAAATTTATATTTTCATAATTTTTTCTAGATGTAGACCATGGACCAGCATATAATTTATTTTTATTTTTTGAAAAAGACTCGTCAATTTCACAGAATATAAAATCTGTTTTTCTCATTAATTTATTTAATTTAATTTACAAAATTTGAATTTAATTTATTTTTATAAAAAAAATACAAATTTTTCTTAAAAGACTTTTCTATCAGAAGTATTGGAAATTTATTTATATTATTTTTCATTTTATGTTTTAAATATAGTTGCATCTTTTTCCTATTTGAAAAGAGAATTATAATTTTCTTAGAAGTAAGAATTTTTGAACAATTTAAAGTAATTCTTTTTAATCTAGGGTTACCAATTTTTTCTGTATTTATAATTTCTGACTTTTTTTTTATGTCTATAAGGTTTTTAAATTTTTTTGATTTTAGAAAAATAGAAGCAAAATGTCCGTCTTCTCCAAATCCTATAAAAGTGATATCAGGCCTGGTATTTAATGTTTTTTTGTCAGTGATATGATGCAAGCGGATTTCTCTAGAAAAATTCTTCCTAATTGTATTCTCATTTGTCAAGTTAACATTTTTTGCAATTCTTTCATCTATTAAAAAATAATTTTTTTTAAGATTAGTTTTTTTTTTTTTTAAGATACTAAGAATTGGTAAAATTGAACTACCACCACATAGATATATGTTTTTTGATTTTGCAATTAAATAATGTAACTCCACTATTTTAATTTTAACTCATTTATGTTTTTTTTAATATCTCTTAAACTTAAAAATTTGTTGTTTGATGAGTTATAAAAAAAGTCTTTACTAACTTTTTTAATTGTTTTAAATTTTTTTTTAAATTTACCAAGTGTTTCTTTATCTGAGTCTTTAAGAATTAAATAGTATTTCCCAATATCATAAGTAGAGATACTATCAGATTTTGTTATTAGATCCTCAGAAATTTTTTCACCTCTTCCAATACCAATTACTTTGCTTCTTGCCTTTTCATTAAAAGCTTTGACTAGATCTGTTATTCTATAAGATGAAATTTTTGGCACAATTATTTCTCCACCAAGTGAATTATCAATTGCCCACTGAACAACTTTTACACTTTGTTCTAATGATAGACTAAATCTTGTCATCTCCTTGGATGTTATTGGAAAGTTTTTTTTTATTTTAAGAAACTTTTCTACTACAGATCCTCTTGATCCAAATACATTTCCATACCTCACAACAGAGCAAATCAAATTATTTCCTGAATATTCATTTGCTGCAATAAATAATTTATCACTACATAATTTTGTTGCCCCATAAAGGTTAATTGGAGCTGCTGCTTTATCTGTCGATAGAGCTATAATCTTTTTAACTTTTGATTTTATGCATGCCTCAATTAAATTTTGACTACCGATTACATTTGTTTTTATAAATTCAATAGGATTATATTCAGCAGCTTTTACTTGTTTTAGTGCTGCAGCATGAATTACCAAATCAATCTTGTTTGTTGCCGTCTCTAACCTAGATTGATCTCGAATATCTCCAATAAAAAATCTCAGTTTTTTATTGTGATTATTAAATTGAAATTTCTTCTGCATCTCAAACTGTTTTAATTCGTCTCTGCTATAAACTACTAATCTTTTGACAGTTTGGTTTTTTAAAATATGTGAGATAAACTTCTGACCAAAGCTTCCAGTTGCTCCAGTTACTAATATAGATTTATATTTCATGCTTTATTCAGATAAAAAACTTAATTTTACTTAACATTTGTATTATCAATATTTATATCCTAATGCTTATTTTTAAAAAAATCACTTATAATATTACATATGTAATTTATATCGACCCTTTTTAATTCTAAATGCAAAGGAAGACTCAAACATGAATTAAAATATTTTTCAGATCCTGTGTTATCAAATTTTCTTAAATGTTTAAAGTTTTTAAATTTATATATTGGAATATAATTAATTTGAGGATAAATTTTTTTTGATATCAAAAATCTTAACAATTTATCTCTTAAATTAACATTTGCTTTATCGCCCTTAACTAAACATATTAGTAAATGATGAGAGTTAAAATTATTTTTATTCATTTTGACAAATGTTAAATTTTTACTGTTTTTAAAATAATTTAAATATAATTTAGCTAAATTATTTCGATATCTAGCTATTGAGTCGACTCTCTTGAATTGGGAAAAAGCTAATGCACAATTTATTTCACTTAGCCTGAAATTAAGGCCACTTAAAATAACATCATAGGAATAATATTTGTCATTTTTTCTAAATATACCATGACTTAAATGCAGCTTAATCTTTTTAAAAATTTTTTTATTATTAGTTGTGACTATACCGCCTTCTCCTGCAGTTATATTTTTAATTGGATGTAATGAAAAAGTGCAAATATCTGCGTGCTTACAACTACCTATATAATAATTTTTTTTTTCAAATTTATATTTTGAACCAATTGCATGACAAGCATCTTCTATAATGAAAAAATTATGTTTTTTTTTTAGTCCATAAAATTTCTCAGGAAACTCGACAGACCCTCCAAGATACATAGTTACAAGTGCTTTAATTTTTTTTATTTTATTTTGTTTTATGCACTTTTGTAAATTTTCAATATCTATTTGACCAGTATTTTCATTTACATCACATAAAATAATTTTTGCATCAAATAACTTTAAAATATTACTACTTGCTACGAAGTTAATACTAGGCAAGATAACAATGTCATTTTTTTTTATATCAATTGACTTAAATGCTAAATATAAAGCAGAAGTTCCACTGTTGCACAATGATGAGTATCTAACATTAAATTTTTTACAAACAGCATCCTCTAGTTTTTTTAAATATTTGCCACCAGTAATTAAATCTTGCTTAGTAGATTTTCTTAATTCTTCAATATCAGATCTTATTATCTTATGTTTGTTGTATTTAATATTTTTCATTTATAATTTTATTTCTAATTTAAATTTTTTTCATTTTTAAGAATAAATTTAACTTTTACCTAGCACTTTTAACTTTATTAAGTAAATTTCTGGAAGATTAGTTATATCTAAAATTATTAAATTCATGATCAAAAACAATAAAAAAATTGAATTTTACTTGAAAAAAATTTTATTTATAAACAAACTAGTTTGATTTTTATGGATTATTTAAATATAGATGTACCCAAAAAATATTAAATTCTCTCAAAAATGCAAAATATAGTCATTACAGGTGGATTGGGTTACATAGGATTTGAACTCTGTAAACTGTATTCAGGAATAAGTTGGAAAAAAAAAATTACAGTAATTGATAATAGTTTTTTTTCTGCACGAGTAAATCAACTGAGAAAATGGAATATTGATTTTTACCAATTAGACATTTTAGAAGAGACAGATAAATTAAAAAAAGTTTTAAAATCTGCTAATATAATTCATCATCTTGCTGGCGTTACAAATGTTGCACATACAAAAGATGAGGAATTAAAAAATCCAAAGTTAGCAGAATATATAAATCATGTGGCTATAAATGGTACAAATAATATTCTTAAAAACGCTTCAAAAGAATGTAAAATTATATTTCCATCAACTCATGTGGTTTTTGACGGTTTAAAAGAGACAAAGCATAATATAACTGAGGAAGATAATACTTGTCCTCAAGTATCATATTCAAAGTCAAAAAATCAAAATGAATTAGATATTAAAGCCTCCGGAAAAAAATATATAATTTTAAGATTGGGATCAGTTTATGGATATTCTGAAGACTCTACAAGAATTAATATCATGCCAAATTTATTTTCAAAAATTACTAGTGAACAAAATAAAATCAAACTATATGGTGGTGGCGAACAATTTAAAAGTTTAGTTCCACTAATGGATGTGGTTAGATGTTTTAAATTTTTTTCAGAAAGTAAAATAGAAAATGAGACTTTCCACCTCACAAAAGATAATATCAAAGTGAAAGACGTCGCAAAAATTTGCAAAAAAATTGAACCGAATATAGAAATAGAAAACACTCAGGACTCTGTTCCTAATCCTGGTTACACATTAAGCAATAAAAAACTTTTAGATGTAGGTTTTAATTTTATTTATGACTTAGAAACTTGTTTAAAAGAAATGATACAAAAATGGAGTAAAATTGAATTAAATTTAAATATTGAATACACAACAAATGGAGAAAAAGAATTTGTTGATGAAAGAGGAAAGATTAACAATTTTGAATTAACGGAGCCTGTAAATTTAATTGGATTTATTGAGTCTAAAAAAAATACTATACGAGCTAACCATTTTCACCCAATTCAAGAACAAAAATGTATAATAATTAAGGGAGAATACATAAGCGTTTTAAAAGATCTTATTGAAGATGACGCACCGTTAGTAACTCAGGTAATTAAAGAAGGTCAACTTGTTACCACCAAACCTAATGTTGCACACACAATGGTTTTTACCAAAGATACAATTTTCTTAAATTTGGTAAGAGGGGAAAGGGAACATGAAAATTATGGAATAACTCACACAATAAAACATATTTTAGTTGATGAAAATTTTAAAGAAAAATTAATTAATGGATATAAATTTCATTGTAGATGCTGTGGTAACAGTGATTTATATCGAGTATTATCTCTTGGTTTACAACCACTAGCAAACAACCTAGTAGACAAAAAAAATGACAATTTTGAAAAATATCCCTTGGAATTAAATTATTGTACTAGTTGTTACAATTGTCAGTTATCTTTCGTTGTAGAACCTGAGATATTATTCAAAAATTATCTTTATGTATCATCTACAACAGAAAGTTTTAAAGAACATTTTAATCAAGCAGCGAAGAAATATGTCGTAAAATTTAAACTTGATGAGGAAAAATCATCTATATTAGATATTGGAAGTAATGATGGAATTGGTCTAATACCATTTAAAAAATTGAATTTTAAAAATTTAATTGGTGTAGAGCCTGCAAAAAATATTTGTAAAATAGCTGAACAAAATGGTGTTAAAACCATAAATAGTTTTTTTGACAAAAGTATTTTAGATAAGATAAGTGGCGGTTCTATAGACTTAATTATGGCATCAAATGTTTTTGCTCATTCAGACAAAATCGATGAAATGACAGAAGTTATCAAGAAAATCTTATCAAAACAAGGTGTTCTTATTTTAGAAGTTCAATACCTAGTTAATACTCTTAAAGACTTGACTTTTGATAATATATACCATGAACATGTAAATTACTGGTGCCTTCACTCATTAAGATACTTTTTTAAAAAACATAAAATGAAAACCTTCGATGCAGAAAAAATAAATACACATGGTGGATCTTTGAGAGTTTATATTAGTGCTGACATGCAAATTAAAGAAAGTGATGAATTCAATTCAATTTTAAATGAAGAGATGGAGTTAGGAATTAATAAAATTGAGACTTTTATAAAATTCGAAAAAAAAATATTAAACATGAAAAGAATAATTCAAAAAAATTTAAGCTTCTTAAAGAAACAAAATAAAAATTTAATTGGATACGGAGCTCCGGCAAAATCAAGTACCGTTTTAAATTATTTCAAAATTGGAGATTACTTTGAAAATATATTAGAGGATAACCATTTAAAATTTAATAAATATTTTCCAGAAATCAATTTAAAAATCATAGATAAAAAGAAATATGTTAAAAAAAATAATGATGAAATTATAGTTTTAGCTTGGAATTTCTTTGAATATATAAAAAAAAATAATTCTAAATTAGGTCCAGTTATTAGAAATATTAAAGACTTACAACTAAAAGATATTATTAATGAAAAATAATGAGCTATATCAAGATCTAATTAAATATGTCAGTAATAATTCGAGGATTGAGGCTGCAAATCTGGTTCAACAAATAGAAAAACAATACGATACAACTGTTCTAAATGCTAAAATTATTTTAAAAATTATATATGAACTAGCTAATTATCCTCTTCAATCACAAAAAGAAATTGCAAAAAAATACAATTTAACTCTAGAAGATTTAAAAAAAAATAACTTAATAATTAAAGGAGATAAGGGGTTGCAATCAATTATACTCAATGATGGTATAGGAAGTAAATTTTGGCAAAATACAATTTTACCAGTTGAAAAGTCAGGGGCAATTAGCAATTTCCTAAAAAAAAAATATTCTTACCCATTTAGAGTTGGTTTATTTCCAGGTCTTTCATGCATGTTCAAGTGTACATTTTGTGGTAGAAATTATGACGCAAAATATGAGAGAAAATATGCTGAAATAGGAATGGATGTTTTTACTAAGATTATAACAGAAGCTCCTAAAAATGACCCAAATAGATTTTTTTTAAGTGGTGGACTAGAGCCGCTTACCAACCCATATCTAAATCAAATTATTAAATTATTAAATGATAACAATTTTAACTCTGCTCTTTATACAAATGGATACATGTTGACAAAAAAATACCTTGAAAAGAATTTGGAAATATCAAATTTATCAAGTTTAAGAATATCTATTTATGGAGTTAATCAGAATAGTACTGCAAAAATAACGCAAAACTCAAAAGCATTCGGTATGGTAGATAAAAATATTTATGATTATTTAGAATTCATGAGTTCAACAGAGTCAAAGACTAAGTTTGGTTTTAATTATGTTATTGTAAAAGAAAACATAAATGATGTTATAAATTTATTTAAAAATATTAAAAAATATAATGATTATTGTTATAAGAAAAACCTTTCATCTAGCATAAATTTTGTAACACTAAGAGAAGATTTTCGAATATTTGGTAATAGGGCTAATGATAGTTATAGAAAAATACTTTTTGATAATTTACAGATTATTGAAAATATGAAAAAAAATTATAATAGTTTAAAAAATGTTTATATTGATTATGGCTTTGCTTTAGAAGGCTTGTTAAAGAATTTTAAAAATTTTAAAGTAGATGATACATTTGCAACTTTTGAAGACATTAAGATTCTAGGTGTCCCCCATGCTCGTATAGCCATTGATATTGCGGGAGATGCATATCTTTATGGCGAAGCTGGATTCTTGGAAAGACCTGGAGCTAAAAAATATATTATAGGTAATGTTCTGCAAAATAATACTATGGAGGATTTATTTAAGAATTACCATACAATTTGTAAAAAAATTATAGTTGAAGAAAAAGATAGAGATTTTTTAGATGCGTGGGACCATGTGGTTACTAAAATGGCAAATATTAAAAAAGAAAATTTAGATTTTGGAATAAATGATCAGTATTTTCCTATAGAATATCAGACTTCAAGCAAAATAACGGCAGCATCACATCAAGTACATTTTTCATCATCTTCAAATAGGGAATAATTAAATATAACCACCATTAAGTTCTATAATTGAACCATTTGCGTGTCTCCAATGGTGCTGCGATAAATCATAGATAATTTTTGCAATTTCATTAGCATTAACAAAATGTTTATTTGAAGTTCTTTTTAAATGATTCTTTAATACTTTTTTTGAAAAGTTTCCATACATTGCAGTTTTACTAATTATTCCTGGAACTAAGCATAAGACTTTTGTATTGGGTGATAAATATGAAGTCAAAGATTTTGTTAAACCAACTAATGCAGATTTAAAGGATGAATAAATTGGATCATAACTACCTTTATGAGATGCAATTGAAGATATAAAAATAAATTTTGATTCTTTTGATAATTTTTTTTCTATTATTTTTGAGATTATAATATTTCCAAATAAGTTTAATTTATAAGATTCTTGAATTGTTTTTAAATTATGATTTTTTAAATTTAATCCATGACATATACCATTATTAAAAACAACTAAATCAAATAGTATTTTTTTTTTATTAATAAATTCCGAAAAATTTTTTATATCTTCATTCTTCGATAAGTCTAATTTCAATACTTTATTTTTAATATCATTTTTTTTAATTTTTGATGAAGTACAAAAAATATTATTTTTTTTTTTCGATCCCTTAAAAACACGAATCAAGTTTTTAGAAATATGTGAACTTTTACCAATTATCAAAATATTCATAATTTATATGTTATTTTTTAAATTTATATTTTTCAGCATTATTTTTAAATTTTTCAAGAAAACTATCAAAGTTTACACTTTTAGAACCTGGTCTTGGAATAACATAATGTGTTATTTCATCTCTCCAACCAAATTCAACTCCATTTCTTACCATTCTTTCCAGAACATCAGTATCACAAACTCTATTCCATTTCTTTCTCCAACTATTCAAACTAAAATTATATATTTTTAAATAATTCACATGAAACCAAGTATTTATGGAACCAAAAATAATTTTTTTTTCAGTTTTAACTTTTAGATATTTGTCAGCAACTTTTCCGTCATACTTTGCCCCATTGTATAAACTTGGGCCAGATACAAACTCTACGTCTGGATTATTTATAATAAAATTTATGTTATCCTCAAGATGATTTGGATACCAATTAGCCCAGTCATCTATACGTGCTATCCATTCACCATTACATCTCTTTAAACCTTCGTTTGCTGCAAAAGCAGACCCACAGTACCAATGATTAACTGCATAAATTCCATCTTCTCTGTATCTTTTTTTTCTTACTTTTAAATTTATAAATCTGATTCTTTTATCATTTATTTTCTTTATAGTTTCCTCTGTTTTATCATCACAACAGTCGCCAATTATAATATATTCAAAATTTTTGAAACTTTGCTTCAAAACAGAATCTACCGCTCTTTCTAATAAAATTTCACATCTATTATATGTTGGTGTATATATGGATATTAAAGGATCTGAACTTAGTCTTTTTTTAAATTTTCTTGCTAAATTTAATCTTTGTTTTTCAAAAAAAAAATTTTTCCAGTATCTATTTGCACTGATTAGATTGTCAAAAAAACCTAATCTCTTTACAAATTCATTGTTAAAATATTCTGGTGTCATACAATAATTATATTTCTTTAATTTAAATCATCTTCATAATTAATAATAACTGGTACTATTAATGATGTTAAAATGTTTCTAAAAATTATTTATAAGCATTTTAATATCATTCTCAACTCTAATAGAATTTATTGACAAAATTCATTATTATAATCTTTTTATATTAATTTATTTTGATTTTATATTTTTAAGAATACCAATTGACCCTGTTTCTTCTAAAGCTAATAAAAAAATATTTTTTTCAGCAATATAAATAATATCTCTTATTCTTTCGCCAATATATATTTTTTCTATAAAATTTACTTTTTGATATTTGTTATCAAAATTTACCCTATATAATGATCTTGCATTTAAAGACGAGACAAAAAAATCATCCATCCAAAAATCAGAAAAGTCATTTGGAATCTTTATTATTTCTGAAATACCAATGCCTTCTATAAAAGAAAAGATAGGTTCTGCAAAACCATTTGCTTTGTGTTTTTTTTTAAAAAAAAATTTTTTATTTAAATTATCAAATTCTTTATCAAATTCATAAGTTTCTCCTAAAGAAACAATTGGGAAGCCATAATTATTTCCATATGAAATTTTATTAATTTCATCACCCCCAAAAGGTCCATGTTCGGTCAATAAAATATTGCCTTCAATATTCACTAATCCCTGGGGATTTCTGTGTCCTTTAGAAAAAATCACAGGTATCTTTTTTTTTTCATCAAAAAAAACTGTTTTTCCATAAAATGAATTATCATCCTGTGCAAAATCTTTTTCCTCATCAGCTGCCCCCAGTGTTATCAATATTCCATTTTTTCCTTTAAAATTAAAATCAACAATTCTGCCCCCCAGTGTATTTTTTAGACATTTATTTGTTTTGAAAAAAGTTTTAAAATTTAAAAAATTATTAACTAATCTTGCTTCTGCTAAGGAAAAATAAGTGCAGTCATTTTTATTTTTATCAAAATAAGAAAAAGAAATATAAATTTTATCTCTAATTAACTCAATATCAAGAATAGAAAAAATACTAAATTTGTCTAAATTGCTATTAACTTCTTTTGTTTTAAATTTTTCTAAATCTAATATAGAAATTTTTCCCTCATGACTTATATACAAAATATTTGAATTATGTAAATTTTCTAAAAAAAATTTTTTTTGTTTAATTTTGATATTATTTACTTTAGCGTAGTGTGTATCACTAAAACTATTTAAATTTTCTAAAAGTTTTTTATCAAAAGAAATTTTTTCAAAAAGAGTTCTTGGTAAAATTTTTTGATTATAATTATATGTTTTTAATTTAAAAACCTCGTCTACAAATTCACTACCAAAAAAAATTTTTTTTATTTTTATTTTAGTGTTATGTGATAAATTTTTTCTTAAAGATGATCTTATATCATCTAAATTGTATACTAATATTCCAAAAAAAATAAAAGCAAAAATAATAAAAGAAAAAGTTTTTTTTAATTTCATTGATTAGATAAAACTATATAATCTATTATTAATAATGCAAAAAAAATCAAAAATTAAAATCACTGCTGTGATACCCGTAAAAGCTAATTCACAAAGAGTAAAAAAAAAAAATCTAAGAAAATTTTCTGACACAAATTTATTTGAATTAAAATTAAAACAATTAAAATATACCAAAAATTTTTATGATTTATATGTATCATCAGAAAATAAATCAATTTTGAATACAGCTAAAAAACTAGGATATAAAACACATTATAGAGATCCTCGCTTTTCAACACCCAAAGTTCCAATGAGTGCAGTTTACAAACATATTGCTCAAAATATTGAAGCAGAATATATAGCATGGATAAATGTTACAAACCCACTTGTTGACACAAAATACTACGATCAAGCTGCTAAGTTATTTAAGAAACTAAATAAAAAAAAATATGACTGTCTTTTGAGTGCTGTAAAAAATAAAGAAAATTTTTTTTACAGAGGGAAGCCTATTAATTTTAAAAGAACACCTTGGCCCAGATCTCAAGATTTAGAACCGCTAATCTCTCTTCCTTTTGCATTTAGTATTTTAAAAAAAAGTGATCTAGTTAATTGGAGATCTTGTGTTGGAAAAAAGCCTAAATTTTTTTTTCTTGATCCTATAGATGCTACTGATATTGATGAAATTCATAATTTTAGATTTTGTGAATTTATTTATAATGAAAGAAAAAAAAAAATTCATACAAATAAAAAAAAATAGAATTGATTTATTTGAATTAAAAAATTTAAACGAGATGATGCTCGTTGAAAAGAAATTTAATTTGTTTTTAAATAAAAAAATTTTTACAAAAAAAAATAATAAATATTTATATAAAAACAAAAAATGTGCATGTGGAAATATTATTGGAAAAAAAAATAATAAATTTTATATAAAACCATTTGCTTATATAGAATGTAAAAAATGTAATTCAATATCAGTTGATCCAATGATTAATGACAAAGGGCTTGATTTAATTTATTCTAATAATGGTGCCTATTCGATTTATAGAAAAAAATTTTTAGAAAATAAAAAAAAAAAATATTTAAGAAATAATATAATTAATAATCGAAAAGTATCTCAGGTTTTATCTCTATTTAAAAATAATAAATTTTCCATTCTAGATTTTGGTTGTGGCGATGGAGGATTTTTAAAGTTTATTAAAAAAAAAGGTGTAAGAAGATTGTTTGGAGTAGATTCAAAGTTTATTTCATCAAAAAGTGAAAATGGAATATTCTATTCAAAAAACTTAGATGGTTTAAAAAGAAAATTTGACTGTATCACTCTTTGGGGTGTTATAGAGCATTTAAATAAACCACTTGATTTTTTAAATTATATTTTAAAATATTTAAAAAAAGGGGGTTTTTTAGTAATGGAATTTCCAAATTCAAATTGTTTATTGATGGATTTTATAAAAAAAAATAAGTTTTCAGCACCAAGATACTTGGAGCAAGGAAGGCATTTATTTTTTTTTAGTCAAAAATTTATTACAATAATGTGCAAAAAAGAAAGGCTAGACTTAAATGCAATTGAAACTAATGGTCTTGATGTTCAAACAATCCTGGGTGAGCAAAAAAAAATAAATTTGAATAAAATATTTTCTTTGCAAGAAACAATTGACCAAAATCTTTTATCTGATCATTTTAGAGTAGCGTTAAAAAAAAAATAAATTAAACTAAATTTTGAAATATCTTCTCTGATACTTTATCACTTTTTAAACAGTAATAGTTGTTAAGTTTATTTTTAGAAAAAAAGTTATTTTTTCCTCTTTTGTAAAAATGTTTTTTTATAGTTTTTTCAAACTCTGCATAAGAGGTAATTTTAATACTTTTGCCCTTTTTTAAAAATTTAAAATATGACTGGTTTAACCCATCTGGATCTAAAAAATAAGAATATTTACCAAGTGATTTTGCTTCTAAAATCATAGTAGAACCAAAAGAAAATATTAATTTACTTCTTAAAATATATTCATAAGTGGTATTATTTTTATCATTTATAATAATGTCTACATTACTTCCATTTATAATTTTATTTTCACTAATATCTCCTTGATAGTTGTCATGGTGTTTGATCAAGATTTTTAAATGTGGGTATTTTGTCGATATTTTTTTTAACCAATTAATATGTCGGTAATAGTTAATATCTATTTTATTGTCTAATTTGACATTATTTTTGTGGATCCAGTTAATACCAATATTTAATATGTCTATATCTAAAGCTTTATGTTTCCTGCCTATATAACTTGACTCTAAAAATAACGAACCTACAGGAACAATTTTTTTAATATTTGAGCCTAAAGAATGAATTTGATACGTACTAAAGTTACCCAAAGAAAAAAAAATATCTGATGTTAAAAAAAAACTTATGCTTAACTCTGCTAAATTTTTTTGTATATAAGCTATTTTGTATCCGCCATATTTTTTAAAAAAAAAATGTTTTATTTTAGAGGAATTTATAATCTTTGATGAAAAGTAATATTTACTTCTATTTTCAAAAAAAATTGTGTCATATTTAAATATTCTAAAAAACAATAAATTATATACGTTGAATAAATTTATTTTATTTAAATATGAGTTTTTTAATATTTGAATAATTAAATAAAAAAAAATAAAAAAATTATTTTTTAAAGTTAATTTATTGTATATACAAAGTTTTTTAAAATTAATAATTTGATATTTTTTTTTAATTCTTGTTTCTATATTTTTTTTTTTAAAAAAAAATATACTACTATTGTTAAATTTTTTATTAAGTTTTTTATAATAACTTAAATGTTTTTCGTTATCTAATTCATCAAAAAAAATTATTGATTTTTTTTTAATATTTAAATTTTTTGAAAAAAATTTGTACCATGTAATAAAACAAATTAATATTGTTAAATCTTTTAATAAATAAAAGAATTTAAATCTAGAATTAAAAACTCCATCAACAAAATTAATTTTTCTGAAAAAACTTTTTTTAAGATCAAATTCTATATCATCCAGTGGAACTTTGAAAATATCAGATATTATAGTGTTAATTTTTTTAATTTCTGAATCTTGATTTAAATTTTCAAGATAATTATAAATTTTTTTGCTAGTAAAAAATGGTTTTTTATTTTTATTAATTTTAAAACTTAAAACTGTTTTTAAAAATTTTTTTTTATCCATTATATAAAAACTAAATAAATAATAGTTATTTTTAGATAGTAATTTTTTTTATTTATATTTTTTAGTTAATTCTAACAATCCTTCTCTAATACTAATCTCTTTTTTCGGAAATAAATTTATTTCAGGTTTTTTTTTATATGTATAAGGCGAAATATTATAATGTCCTAATTGAGTAATTTTTTCATATTGTGGTGTAGTGTCAATTGCTAATATTTTTGATAGCATTTGCATAATTTTTGTAATCCTTATATTTTTTTTTCCAGTTATTAAAATATTTTTATTTATAAATTTATTTGAAAGTATTTTATAACTCAATTTTGCTGCATCTTTTACATGAATGTATCTTCTTAAAGCTTTTGAAGTTCCCCCACTATATTTAAGTTGTTTTTTTTTAATAGCGTTAAACACTATTTTAGATAAATTATTTTTTTTATTTTTGTCGTATCCATAAACTGTACCAAATCTTAATATTGAATATTTTAATGAAAATCTTCTATTAAATTCCTCAATATATAATTCGGAAGCTTGTTTGGTAATTTTATAAAAACCACCCTGCTCACTATGCACATAAATTGTACTTGAAAAAATAAAACGTTCTACTTTATATTTTACACATAATTCTAAAATTTTTAATGTATTAACTATATTTACTTCACAACTTTTAATTGGATTTTCCATCGCCTCACCAATGTCAGAAATGCCGGCAAAATGATAAATTATATTTGAAGATTTTATTGCTTTTTCAAGTTTTTTATAATTGTTAATATCTGATAAGATATACTTAATGTTATTTGTTTTTTTTAAAGATTTTTGTTTATCAAAGATTGTTACTTCGTGTTTTTTATTTTTTAATAATTCTGCTAAATAACTTCCTATAAAACCATTTCCGCCTATGATCAAAATTTTTTTTTTATTCATTATAAAATTTTTAAAAATCAAAAAATGTTTTTCTTATTTAAAACTAATTTTTAAATAATTTAATAAACTTTATTAATTTTTTTAAATTAAGTAGATTTTAATAATAAGACTTTTGTTTTAAAATATGCAAGTTTTTTTTTGAATTTATTAAACAGTTTTAGTGTAATTAATTTGAAATCTTAATATAAAGTTATTCAGATGAAACATAAAAAAATTATTAAATGGAAAAATTTAAAATTAAGTAAAAATATTTATACTTGCCCTGATCAAGCTTTATTTAGATTCATATCTCATTTGAAATTTAAAATTAAAAAAAAAAAAATTCTAGATATAGGTTTTTTGCATGGGGCAAATCTAATTGAATTTAAAAAAAGAGGTGGAGATGTGTATGGAGTTGATATCAATAAATATTTTGTTAAAAAATTTAAAAAAATTTTTAGCAAGGGAAAAATTAAAGAAGTTGATATTTCTAAAAACAACATTAATTTTAATATAAAATTTGATCTCATATATTGTAAAGATGTAATTTATTATCTTAGTGATAGTGAAATTAGTTTTTTCTTAAAAAACATTAAAAAAAATTTAAAAAATAAAGGAATATTTATTCTTCAATTTATTGTTCAAGATTTCAAAAAAAGTAGAAAAAAAGTAAATATTGAAGATATATATACACTAAGAAATTACGTTAATTCTAAATTATTTGAGGAAGAAAATCCGGTAAGATTCATCAAATTAAATGAAATGAAGTTAATTATAAAAAAAAATAATTTTAAAATTATGGGTTCAAAAACAGTCATTGAAAGCTTTGGAGTAAATGAGGAGGGACTGAGAATGACTAAATATCTAACTCTAAAAAAATGATTATTAAAAAAATCTCAAAAATAAAGAAAATTAAAAATTTTAATCAAATTAAAACTAATAAAAAAATAATTCTAAAAGTAAAATATACCAAAAAAATGCATGATAATTTTGCTATTTTATCTGGCGACACAAGTCCTATTCATCAAAAAAAAAGTTTTAGTAAAAAATTTGGTTATAAAAATCTTTTAGGTTATGGTTTTTTTATAAATGTTATTTTATCAAATATTTTAGGTATGATTTTTCCTGGTGGTAATGATTTGTGTATTAATCAAATTTCTAATTTTAAAAAACCTTTTTTTATAAATGATACACTTTTTTTTTATTTAACCACTGTTAACAAAAATAAAAAAAATAAAGTCTTAAATATTAATATTGAAGTAACAAATCAAAAAAAAGAAAAAATTTTCTTTGGCAGCGTAATATCTTTTTTGAAATTCTTATAAGCTAAATGAATGTTTTAGAAAATAAATTAAAGAAACATATTAAAAAAGGTGACATAATTTATGTTGAGGCTAATTTATTTAATTTTTATAAAAAAAATTCACATTATAAATTAAGCGATCTTCCATTTAATACCTATAATATGTTTAAAAACTTATTGGGTCAGACAGGAACTTTATCAGTTCCTACCTTTACTTTTTCTTGGGGAGAAGACTCTGATAAAAAGATTTTTAATGTTGAAAAAGATAAGTGCACTAATGGAATATTTTCTGAATACATAAGGAATTTAAAAAAATCCATAAGAACTCTAGATCCAATGTTTTCATGCTGTATTATTGGAAAAAAAAGTAAACAATTGTCAAAAATTTCTAATGATACTTTTGGTAATCAAAGTTTTTACCACAAATTATTTTTAACAAATGCCAAAATTATAACTTACTGTTTAGACAAATTCGATCCAACATTCATCCATTTCATTGAACAGTATTTTAATGAAAATATTAACAAAATAAATTACAGAAAAATATATATAAAGTCTGGCAGAATTAAAAATACAAATAAAATTACAAAAAAATTAAAAATTAGATGTTGGTTAAGAAAAAAAGGAAGTAAATTTTTTTTTAATGATAAAAAATTAAAAGAATATCTAATTAAAAGTAAAAATTTAATAGAAGTTAAAGATAAAGGGCTCAAAATTTATATTATTAATGCAGTGGATCTCTTTGAAGCCTGTATTATAAATTTAAAAAAAAATAAATATTTTTTGGTTAAATAATGAATTATAAAGAACATCCCTTTAACTTTTTTATTAAAAACCTAAAAATAAATCCTAATAAAACTGCCGTAATAATAAATAAAAAAAAAATTTCTTTTGCCGAGTTAGACTTGCTATCAAAAAAATATTCTAATTTTATATCTAAACTTCTATTCAAATTTAGGAAAAATGAAAAAATCAATATTGCAATTTTTTCTTACAAAAGCATTTATAAGTATGCTTTAATATTAGCTTGTCTTAGACTAAACATAGCTTACTCTTTTTTAGACTATAAATCTCCTAGTTATAGATTAAAAAAAATTATTTCAACTCTTAATCCAAAATTAATTTTTTTTGAGAAAAAAGATAATATTAATAATATTAAAAAAATTAATAAAAAATTTATAAATCTTGATCAAGAATATATTTTAAATACTAAAAAAAAATTTAATAACAAAAAAAACTTTTTTTTCAAAAAAAATAACATTGCATATATCATGTTCACATCTGGAAGCTCTGGACAACCAAAAGGGGTATCAATATCATATCAAAATTTAACTAACTTCATAAAATGGTGCCAAAATCAATATAATTTTTCAAATAATGATATTTTTAGTAATTTAAATGCTTTACATTTTGATAACTCTGTATTTGATATTTACGCATCTATTTTTGGTGGTCACACTCTTGTTGGAATAAATAACGAAGAAATAATAGATTTATCTTGCGTAAAAAAAATTTTTAATAAGTATAAAATTTCAGTATGGTTTTCTGTTCCATCTCTAATAATATTTTATTTAAATTTTGGTTTTTTTAAAGCAAAAAAAAATCTAAAATATTTAAAAAAAATAATTTTTGGTGGCGAGGGTTTTCCTAAGGCAAGCTTAAAAATATTATTTAATATTACAAAAAAATTAGGGATAACTTTAGTAAATGTTTATGGACCCACAGAAACTACATGCATCTGCTCTTCCTACAAGATTACAAAAAGAGATTTTTCAAAGGGTGAAATGAATAAATTCGCTCCAATCGGAAAAAAATTAACTTATTTGTTTAATCATTTTTTTTTAAAGGAAAATAAAATAAATGATAAAGAAGGTGAGCTTATCATATATGGAAAAAATGTCGGTTTGGGCTATTTTAAAAAAAAGAGAGAAACAAAATCAAAATTTTTTATCCATCATATTTCCAACAAAAAGTCTTACCACGCATATAAAACTGGTGATTATTTTTATAAGGATTTAAAAGGATATCTATATTTTTCTGGCAGAAAAGATCAGCAAATAAAACATTTAGGACATAGAATTGAGCTTGGAGAAATAGAACAAGTTATAAACGAAGATAAGAATGTACTTGAATGTTGCGTAATATATTCTGCTGAGGACTCTATTAATGGCGGAAAAGTAAAATGTATACTTTCCCATTCTGGAAATATTATGCAACTTAAAAACAGAATTAGAGTTAAACTTGCTAAATATATGTACCCAAGTGAATTTATTGTATTAAAAGTATTACCAAAAAATAATAATGGAAAAATAGATAGACTTAAAATAAAAGAACGTTACTCTTAGAAAATATCATGAAACATGAAAACTTTATAAAAAAATTTTTTTTAAATAACTTGGGCATAACAAAAAAAATTGATGAAAATAAAAATTTAATCAGCTCAGGAATAATTGATTCCATGTCAATTATTATCTTAATTTCTTTAATAGAAAAAGAGTATAAAACTAAAATTAATTTAAAAAAATTTGATATAAACCAAATTTCATCAATAAATAAAATTAAAAAATATTTAAGAAAAATATAAAACTTATTTTTTCATATATTTGTCAAGAAGTTTCCATTTATATAATTTCTCAGCTATTAAAAATTTTTTATTAAGAAATAATTTTTTAAAGGTATAAAGATCTTTTTTGGTATCTAACGTCCAACTTATATTACTAGAATACTTTTTATTATTTGAAATATTAAATTTTTTAATTTTAGAAGATCTTTTTAAATAAGGTGTCACATGTTCTTTATCATATTTTTTTTTTGCATTAATAGCGGCGTATTCTAGAGCTTTAAAAGTAAATATTTCATAATCTAAACCCTTTGGATAGGTATTAATTAAATTATTGGAAAGATAGTCTAACTTTTTTTTAAAAAACAAATCTATGCCTTTATTCACTAGATATGGATCAAAAAATATACAATCACTAGTCACTCTTATTATATTTTTAATTTTAAATTTTTTTGCTGTTTCATAGAATCTTTTTAGAACATTATTAACGCTTCCTTTATAGATTAAATCATAATTATTTTTTAATAAGATACTTTCTAACTTATGAACCTTTTCTTCGTCAGCTAGTGCAAATGCCTTTTCCGCCTTAATTAATTTGATTCTATCTAAAAAATATGAAATTGAAGGTTTCCCGTTTAATTTTTTTAAAAGTTTATTTGGCAATCTTTTGTTGCTTAAACGGCACTGAACTATCAAACATATATTCAAAATTATAATTTTTTTACAAGTTGACTAATTTTTTTATCATTTTTATTAATTTCGTTAAGAACTTTTTTTGTTTCATTTGGTGCATATGTTAGAGCAAGCTTTAACAAATTCATCCAATTAATATTATTTTTTGATCTAATATCTGATATTTTTTTTACAATATTAGTTTTTTTTTTATTCATTTGCAAATTTTTAAACTTTTTACTCCCCTACTATATTTTGAAAATCTTCTTTCTACAAATATGTTTGTCCAATTATTATCAAAATTTTCGAAAATGTTATTTGATTTAATTTCTAGTATAATCTCGTTATCTTTATTGCTTAATTTAGTTTTAAAAGAGTTATCAAAATATTTTAGATAATTTATATTTTTATCAATTGTAAAACGTTTTTTATGTTTGGCATAATATTGTCTTTGATAGCATACTTTAATTTTAGGTTTGCATAATCCATAATTTTTATCAAAGATTCCATATTTTAGTAATATATTAGCTTTATCAAAAGTAATTTCTTTTGAAATTTTGAACTTTCCTTCAATCGAATTAATTTTTATCTCTTTAAATATTTTTAATTTATTGTTTAAATAAGTATCTCCATACCATCTGAGCCTAATTTTTTTTCTTGGCAATATTCCTTCTTCACTATGATTAAACATATCAAAATGTTTGTTTTCAAAATATATACTGTTTACTACCCTCTTATTATAAATTTTTAAAATTTTTTTTTTGTTAAAAAGATTTAGTAAATCTAAATATTTAGATTCTTCGATAAAAAATTTTTTTTCAATTCGAAATGACATTACTTTCAATAATTGAATAATTAAAAACTTTTATATCTTGTTTCCTACAATTGATTTTCTTAAAGTATATCTTTCCTCCCTCAAATTCTGGTTTTTTTCTGTAAGCAGCTAAACATATTTTATTATTTTCAGAGTTAAAGATATCTAAATTTACAAGTGAAGAGTCTTTGGATACTGCTCCAATTGATGAATTTGCAACTTTTAAGTTTTTAATATTAACTGTAGATTTCTCTCCTGCAGAAATACCTTTGTCGCCGCATTTATTCAACTCAATATTCTCCAAAAAATATTCTCCAAAAGATAAATCAACGCAATCATTTCCAGAATTATTAATTTTTACATTCTTAAATCTAATATTAGAAAAATCAGAGTCTATTGAGTCTGATGAAGAGTTGTTTACCAGAATATTATTTACGATACCTTCTGTATTTATAAAATTTATAGAATCTTCACAATCTAAATCTTCTAAAATAAAATTAATATTATTTATCTGTGAATTAATTAGACTTACGCAACCTGTTAAGTTTTTATTATCATTTCTTGATGAGCTTATTTTTAATTTATCTTTTTGTTCTAATTTTCCTTTAGCAATTATTGTGAGGTCTGAAATATATTGTTTATTAAATATAACTCTGCTTGAATGACTCAATTCATCAAAATATAATATTTTTTTTTCCTTATCAAAACTATACTTTATATCTTTTGTTAATTCAAAATCAATTTCATTAAAATTTATTTTTCTAAAATTATCAATTTTATTTTCTTCACCTAAAAAAATAAATCTTTCTTTTTCAAAAAAATTATTTTTTTTAAATATATTTACAAATTTTTCTTTATTTAAAAATTTTTCTTCACATGAATTCGTTTTAATTTCACAAGAAGTTAATTTCCATTCATCAGTATTAAGCATAACAATTTTTTTTAATTTTAAATTAGAGAATTTTTGAAGTTTAGTTAGTTTAGAAGCAATTTCTAATTTGTTATTATTTTTTTTTGAAAATCTTATATTTAAATAATTACTCTCCAAAAACTTTACATTTTCAATCATAAGTTTTATTAATTTATCTATTTCGGTCGCATTTATTTTAAATCCTGAATCGTTAATATTGTTGAGTAATTTATTCTGATCTAGTTGTTTGAGTTTGGTAATAATTTTTTTGAAATTTTTTTTGTCTTTAAAAATTGTAATTTTTTCAGATACTAGTTTATCAAAATATTCTTTTTGCTTTTTAGACTCAATTATTACTGGATTCCCGTCATAATAAATGGGAACAAAAGAACTATTAAATGAGTCATAATAAAAAAACCTATTACTTGGATTTAAGGCATGTGGAGCAAAAATGAGCAAAAAATCATGATAAAAGTTTAATTTTTCGAAATTATCTTTGTTATTAGCAAGTAAATTGTAAGGAAAATCATAACTTCCATAATTTTCTATATTCATCATTTGATAATCTAAATATGCTTTATTCAAATTATTAATAGCAATTGCTGTCAGAACTATATGTTCATTATTTTTAATCCACTTAGTATTGTGTAAAGTTGCAAGATCAAAATATTTTTTATCTGCCCAAAAATAATTTTGATCTCCTTTAAATATAGGGTTTTCTTTTAAATAATTATTTTCCAAAAATTCCTTGCCAATATCTTCTTGTAAAATAAAATTCATATCTTTTTTTATAAAATCTACTTTTACATGATATGTTCTTGGGCTTAAAATATTTAGTTGTTCAAAAATTTTGGTAAATATTAACTCATTACCAAACTTTCCTCTCGTATTTGGCAACAGAAGTTTAAAATTTCTAATACCAAGTAAATTTTGATTTTTAAGAAGCTTAACTCTTAAACTAGAATAAGCATGTGAGGTACTTATATGCAAGTGATCTTTAAGATCACCATGTATTCTAAATTTTGCATCAAAATTGCACTGAACACCATTTGTAAATATAACTTTTAAGTATCCCCTTTGCCATTTTTTAAAATTTTTATTAATAAAATCATGATGAATATAGGATTTAAAAATTCTTTTTTGATACTTTTTTAAATCAGCTAAATCGATTTGAAGTTTAGAAATTTTAAAATTTTTATTATTTGATGCTAATTTACCCTCACAATTATTTTCAATTCCTAACGGATAGCTATTAGTGGATAAAAAAAAGATAATAAAAATGAATATAATAATGATAAATTGCTTAAAAAAATACATTATTTTTTCTTATCTCTATTGAGATTATATCTTCATTTCCTTCTAATTCTTTGACAATTGAATTTAATTTATTTTGATCTTTAAATAAGTTTTTATAAATATATTTTTCCTCATCCTTAGAAAATATATACTGATATAAACTCGACTCAGTTTCTAACATTTTAATTTTAGTTTTACTAATACACTCTAATTCAGAACCATCAAAAGTTTCATCAAATGATAGATTGAAAAATGTAATTCCTTTTTTTGATATAAAATAAGAAATTGTTTTAATAAACACTATAACAAATATTAATGAGGTTATTAGCAATAGTCCCCACTTTATAGAAACTGAAAAACTTATGCCCAGTGTTAATAAAGCAAAAAACATTACAAGTTCAAAAGGACTTTTGACAGGATTTCTAAATCTAATTATTGATAAAGCTCCAATCATACCTAAAGACAGTGCAATATTGCCGGATATGACTTTGGTAATTATAAAAGCTATTAAAGGTAATGTTAAAAAAACCATCGCATAATGAAAATTTTTTACCCATCTCTGATTAATTAATATTAAAATTGCATACAACGATGCCCCAGAAAATATTGATAAAAAAAAGGAGATTAAAATATTGGTCATGATAATTTACAGAAAAATTTTAGTGTTAATATTTTTAAATAACTTATAAATATTTTAATTACAAATTACAAATGATCAAAATATCTAAAAATTTAATTTTTTCAAGTAAAGATAGGCCAAAGATCATAGCTGAAATATCAGGAAACCATAATGGAAAAGTTAAAAATTTATTGAATTTAATAAAAGTAGCAAAAAAAAATGGTGCTGATCTTGTAAAAATACAAACTTATGAACCAGAGGATATTACTCACAAATTAGTAAATTATAAAATTAAAGATGGTCCGTGGAAAAAAAAAACTCTTTATGAACTCTATAAAAAAAATTGCACCCCTTATAATTGGCATGAAAAAATTTTTAGTTTTGCAAAAAAAATTAACATTGAACTCTTTAGCACTCCATTTAGTCTTTCTGGTGTAAAATTATTAGAAAAATTTAATGTAAAATTATATAAACTTTCTTCGTTTGAAATTACGGACGTAAACCTAATTACTGCTATAGCAAAAACAAAAAAACCAATAATTATTTCAACTGGAATGAGTAAATTATCTGAAATAAAAAATGCGTTAAAAATTATTAATAAATATCATAAAAAAGTTATAATATTACATTGTGTCTCAGGCTATCCAACCCCTATTCATGAAGCCAATATTAAAAACATATTATTTTTAAAAAAAAATTTTCCAAATTACCTTATAGGATTATCAGATCACACTGATGATATATATTCATCTTTAGCATCAATACCTCTGGGATGCTCTGTTATCGAAAAGCATTTTAAATCAAGTAATAATATTATTACAGATGACACAAAATTCTCTATTAACCCTGGAAAGTTAAAAAATTTAAGAGAATATAGTGAAAAAGTTTTTTTAAGTTTGGGCTCCAAAAAAAAAAAATTGACTTCATCAGAAAAGCTATCTCTAAAATTTAGAAGATCTATTTATGCAAAAAGAGACATACCAAAAAATAAAAAAATTGTGACTCATGATATTTGCTCACTTAGACCTAAAATTGGTATTTGTGCATCAAATTATTATAAATTATTAAATAAAAAAACTGTAAGATTAGTTAAAAAAGGCGAACCTTTGAAATGGCAATATTTAGAGCAAAAAAAAAATATCTCTAATTAAAGCAAAATTAGAAGATCTTGATTTTTTGTTTAATTTAAGAAATTGTAAGAAAATTAAAAAAATTCTTATCCTGGGCACTTAAGAAAATTTTAAAAAAAGAAACATATTATGCAAAAATTAAGAATTCTAATATTCTATCAAAAAACTTGCACTAAATGTTAGATTTGTTGTTTTTAAAAAAATGAGTAATTATAGCATATATGTATTTAAACCTGGATAAAATCAAAAAAATATTTTTTGATTTGTGGCCACTTAATCGTTCCATCACGGGAAAAGGTACTCTTGCATCTTTAAAAATTATAAAATCTAACTGCAGAAAATTTAAAATTAAATTTTTTAGAAGTGATACAAAAGTTTTTGATTGGAAAATCCCAAAAGTATGGGAGGTTAAAGAGGCATATATAATTGATCCTGATGGTAAAAAAATTTGTGACTTTAAAAAAAATAATCTTCATATTGTAGGCTATAGTAAAAAAGTAAATAAAAACTTAACATTAAATGATTTAAAGAAAAATCTTCATAGCATAAAAAAACAGCCATCTTTCATTCCTTATGTTACTTCATATTATAAAAAAAACTGGGGTTTTTGTATTGAGTACAAAAAATTAAAAAAATTAAAAAAAGGGAAATACAAAGTAAAAATCAATAGCAGTTTTGTTACTGGAAAAATGTATTATGGTGAAGGATTTATTAAAGGCATAAGTAAAAAAGAAGTTTTTATTTCAAGCTATATATGCCACCCCTCTATGGCTAATAATGAACTCTCTGGTCCTATTGTTTTATTAATGCTCTATAATTATTTGATATCTAAAAAAAAACTTTACTATTCATACAGATTTGTAATTACCCCTGAAACAATTGGAAGTATTGCATTTATTAAAAAAAATTTTAAGAAATTAAAAAAGAATGTTTTTTGCGGATACAACCTAAGTTGTATTGGCGACAAAAATAATTTTTCTTTTGTAGAAAATAGAAATGGACCAACTATTAGTGAAAATATCTTAATTGAAACTCTGAATAAACTAAAATTAAAATACAAAAAATATTATTGGCTAGAAAGAGGAAGTGATGAAAGACAATATTCATCTCCACATGTTGATCTTCCAATTATTACAGTTTGTAGGTCAAAATTTGGTAAATTTAAGGAATATCACACATCAGGTGATATTCTGGGAAAAACTGTATCATTTCAAAATTTGATGAAAAGTTTCAAGGTTTTAAAAAAATGCGTTGAAAAATTAGAGCAAGAAAGAATTCCTAAAATTAAATTTGCTTGTGAACCATTCATGACAAAATATAATTTGTATGAAACGATATCAAAAAAAAATATTTATACTGATAATAATAAAAATTTAATGAACATTATCAGCTACTGCGATGGCAAAAATTCTGTGAGTCAAATTTCTAAAAAATGTAAAGTTAATTTAATCAATACAAAGAAAAGTTTAAAACTTCTAGCTAAAAATAAGATAATTAAGTTTTTGTGATTACAATATAAGAAAGGTTTGGTTCAAAATCAAAACAACTAATTTTTTTATATTTAATTTTTTTAAATTCTAAAAAAGCCTGTGTCTCTCCAGGCCACATGGGATTGTTAAGTTCATCAAAAACTATTATCGATCCATTAACAAGATGATTGCTAAAATATTCTAACGCAACTTTCGTTGGTTCGTATATATCAAAATCTAACCATAAAGAGGAAATTATCAAATGTTTATTTTTTTTTAGGAATACTGGTATAGTTTTGGTGGCATCACCTTTAATTAATTGGATTTTATTTTTTTTATTTAAAAATCTGTTGTTGTTATAAAAATTAATACTCTTGATTATTTCTTGATATGAATTGTACTTATGTTTAAAAAAACCTTTTCTTGAAATCTTATTATTTTTATCTTTTTTAGACACTTTTGGAAACCCTTCAAAAGTATCGAAACCAAATATATTCCGATGATAATTATATGGCTCCAATATTGTAGATAATTGAGCGAGTGACATCAAAGACATTCCTTCATTGACACCACAATCTATAACTGACCCTTTCATATTTTTTTGCATTTTGAATATTTCATAAATCGCTATAAACCTTGCGAGCGTTTGTCTTTTTACAAACTTAGTGAAATTATTAAATTTGCTGTAAAGGGGGGATTTAGAATTATTTAAAAATAACCTATAGTCTTTATCAATATTACTCATTTAGTTAACCCTTATAATTTAGGAAGTTAATTATTTAAATTTTTTTCAGTGCATAAATCAAGCCAATTGAGCTATTAGTACTGGTCAGCTGCACGCATTACTGCGCTTCCACATCCAGCCTATCAACGTGGTGGTCTACCACGGCTCTATAGGAAGA